>JGI20153J14295_10000351_pt1 | contig 39054 bp, 28 predicted proteins | sample COG_03_FD_14295 | JGI IMG/M metagenome (IMG submission 14295) | reverse complement strand
GCCTCATTGAGCGCTCCAGCAATGGATTGCTCGCGATCATTTAAGGCAGCTAAAATGGGTCCCCAAGCGAAACGCCGGAGCATAAAAAGCACTGCAAGGAATGCAATGGATGCCCAAACTACGGTCCCTAAGGCCGGTGTTAGTAGCGCTCCCATAACTGGATTATCCGAGGGCTACGAGCAAGCAGATGATGATGCCGAACAGAGCAACTCCCTCTACAAGGGCGGCTGCAACAATCATGTTCGAACGCAAATCACTCATTGCCTCAGGCTGTCGTGCCATGGCTTCCAGTGCAGAACCGCCAATGCGTCCTACACCAATACCTGCTCCGATAGCTGCTGCACCTGCTCCAAGTCCTGCAAGGCCTTGGCCTACTCCGATTTCAAAAAGAATGCTCAACAATTCCATAATGTTGGTTTTTATTGTGGATGGATTTTAACTCAATGGTGGGCGGGGTCGTGGGTGGCGTCTCCAAAGTAAATCGCTGCGAGCAGCGTGAACACAAAGGCTTGGAGAAAAGCCACCAACAACTCCAGAAAATACATGAATATCATAAAGGCGGTGGAGAAAATCCCCATGCCCGATCCAGAAGCAATGGCTGTGCCACCGTCTCCGAAAATAAAGATCAAACTCGTGAATGCGAGGATGATGATGTGCCCCGCTGAAATGTTCGCTGTCAGACGAATCATCAAGACTGCCGGCTTCATAATGATGCCAAACACCTCAATCGGAACGAGGATAAACTTCACCGGCAACGGCACTCCGGGAGGCCAAAACAAGTGGCCCCAGTAATGTTTGTTCCCATTGAAATTCGTCAGCAAGAACACCAATGTGGCCAGTACCACAGTCACGCCAATCGTACCCGTAATGTTGAAGCCCCCAAGGAATGGGACCAGGCCGAGGAGGTTGCAGAAGAATATGAAGAAGAACACCGTGAGTAAGAACGGCATAAACTTGTCGGCCTTGTCTCCAATGGACGGCTTTGCGATTTCATCCCGAATAAAGAGAATCAAAGGCTCCAATGCGTTGGCCATTCCTTTGGGTGCTTTGCCAGGATTCTTTTTGTACGAACCTGCGATGCTGATGAACATCCAAAGCATCACGCTCAAAATGAACAACATACCAAAGACAGACTTGGTGATTGAAAAATCGTACACCGTGAGCTGCTGGCCTTCGCGTTGTGCAGAAATTCCACCGGATACCACAGCAACATCATTTTCCAACAGCGTGTCTTCAGCGTGTAGGGTATAGTCGATGCCATGATCACAGGCATAATGCTTGTCTCCATGGCCGTGTCCCTCAAACGCACTGCTCATGAAAACCTGAAGGCCCTCGCCTTCAATGAAAAGAAGAACCGGAAGTGGGATGTGCACATCCCCAAACAGGTGAATGTCATGCGCATCAGCAATGTGGTGAATGATGAATTCCCCCGCGACGAACTCTTCCGTGTGGCCATGGTCCGCGTGGTCGTGATCCCCGGCATCATGCCCTTCGTGGTCCGTGCGGTCGTGGTTGTGATCCGAATTTTCGGTGTGAGCGTGCTCGGCATCGTGGCCGTCCACTTCATGCCCATGGTCCTGTGCCCAAAGCCCTGAGTTTCCTCCGGCAAAAGCCAGGATAAGAAGGATTGCAAGTGAACTTAAAAAGCGACTCATGTTTTCCGTTTCAGCACAATTCGGGGCAAAAGTAGTCAATGATTCACGGCCATCATCGGTCTGCAATGATTTTCTTTTCGTGAATTCGTTGAAATCTTCAATCCAATCTTTCTTTTGATAGTTTTTGAGCTTCAGCGACCAGAAAAAAGGTATTGGCAGCAAATGCCACAAATAGCCCCATCGCAAATTGAATCCGGTATTCTCCTCCAACAGCAACCAAGTAAGTTGTGACCAGCGCCAGCGAAGTGAGCATTTTGATGGCTGTAGCTCCGTTGACCGCGGCAATAAACCGCATCGAAGATTTTTTGTAGGCGCTCTTTAACCAAGCATAGAGCAAAAGGGTGAGCAAAAAGTAGAACAGGATCGTGCCGAGCCACACCCATGTCGCAGCAAAAACCCGGAACACAGGAATGGCAAATCCAAGCCCATACAGCGCCGCAGAAGCGCTCGTTATTTTCAGAGCAAACCCTTTCATTTTGAAAGTTCTTTGACCACCAACCAAATCGCGAGCAAGGTTCCTAAAACGCCCCCGAAGAGCGTGCCAAGTGGAATGCTATGATTCGAACTTTGATCCCATTGCCTGCCCAACCAAACGCAAAATCCAATGCTGCCCGCCATGGAAAACGCCATGCCTGAAAACCTCAAGAATGAGGGCGACTTACGTGGAGGTTGGGGTGGCTTTGAAGCCAAGGGTCAATGCTGAGAAATCGGTGTTAGACCGCTGCCGTTTGGCGCACCGCTGCTTTCGAATCCTTCGAAGCTTCGCGCTTGGCATCCGTCTGGATGTCCTTCACCTTGGAGGTCAGGTGCAAGTTGCCTGTAGCTTCTGCACCGTTCTCGACGGATAATTGACCGTATTGAATGTCACCGTGCACTTTGGATGAAGCCTTCAGCACGAACAGCTCATGAACGACAATGGTGCCTTCCATTTGCCCTTCCGTTTCGCAATGAGCGCAAGTAACTGTACCTACAACTTTTCCTGAATTGCCGACTACTACCCGGCCTTTGGTAACCAATTCGCCTTCGAAAGTTCCGTCAATGCGCACGTTGTTTTCACTGCGCAAAACGCCTTCGAATGATGTGCCTTTGGCAATGCGATTCACCACATTCTCGGAAGTGGTTTCTGGTCTTGGTGATTTTTTGGACGATCCGATCATGGGACAAAGATAATTCGATTGAAGGAAAGTACAACTTATTCCTTCTCTGTTAAATACACCTTTTCGAACCAATCAATGTAGCTATCCATTTCCTTGTTCTTGAAAAGTGAAATGTAGTTTTCCGTCGAGATGGTAAAGGTGCGGTAACCGGATGAGTTGATCGTCTCCAGCATATCCGAATTCGCCTTGAACACTTCGTAATATTCCAAGCTGTAGTCCTGTCGCTTGAAGTCCTTGATCAAAACGATTTGAAAGTTTCGATTGATCAGGTTGGCGGTCACCCGTAGGTTTTTTGATGCGAACAGAGAGCTATTGAAGTCCGAGATGGTAGCCTTCAGCTCCTCTACGTTTCCTCGGCCCACTGGAACGAGCATACCAAAGTAATGCTCCAGGTAAGGCTTATGCTCCCAGACCACCTCCTCTTCAGTCGGCTCTGATGCGTTGGCCTCATCCTTTTCGCCTTTGATCGACGCCGGGTTCAGCGCCGCAAGCAAGTCACGCGCATAGGCGCCCTCATCCGTTTCGCTGCACCACATGATGACTTTCGCCAGGGCTTCGTAATAAGCACGTCGGTCGCCGCCCGTTCGCGCGCTCAACGCACCAATGCTTTGGGCACGAAGCAAGTCATACTTGCACTTGTAAAAGTTTGTTGGGTTGTAATTGATCACCTCATCGCACGCCAACAAAACTTCCTGGTAAGCTTTTGCGTAATACCGTTGCAGCAATTCTTCGTAGGCCAATCGCTCTTCCTCACGTTTGATTTCCGCTTGATCCACGAAATCTGGGTTCTCTATCAGTATGGCCCATTCCGAATCGGGGTAACGCTCCAACACCAATGCACTCCAATATTCTGAGTTGCACGTCTCGCAAAAAGGACTCTGATAATTTTCTTCCACCTCACGCTGGAGATACGTACGATACAATTGATAGTGCGTGGTGGGGTGAAACTCGCTTTCGTCCATGCGCTCGGTCAACTGGGTCCATGTATCAATCGCATTTTCCAAGTCAGAAAGCTTTTCCTTGTACACCAGCCCTGCGTTGTAATAGGCTTCAGCAACCATGGCGATCGAGTTTTCGCGTGCGACCGAATCGCATGGAAGACCTGCCAATAACTCTTCAACTGTCGGGATTTCATCTCCGCTCATTTCCACCGATTCATCCGTGTTGACCGGCATCTCTTCCCCATCGCCCAGTTCATTGCTAAAGGCCGCTGTCATTTTAGAGGAACGGCGCCAATGGTCTTCAAGGACTCGGTCTCCCCAGTAATCCCGAAAGTTTCTGCGGCCCGCTATTTTGAGTTGGGCATTGTACGGCCAAAACATTCCCGCGCCGGTGTCTCCTGCATTTTCGATTTCCGCGGCGGCCGCGGCGGCGGCGGCCTCGCGTCTTTGCTCCGCCTCATCCTCCAATTGGAAAATGATTTCTTGAATGCGGTCTTGGCGATCCTCTTCCGATAAATCACAGATTTCAAGCAAGCTGTCTTGCTCGGTAATGATCATGAGGTTGTCCACCAATTCAGTGAGGTTGTCCGCCATTGCATCCACCTCATCAAACCGTTCGTTTTCATCCTCCATGAACGTTCGTGCACTGTCGTAATACGCTTGCGCGTTCTCATAATCCAAGTCCTCCATAAAGATGTCGCCAAGTTGCAGATAGCTCTTCATCCGTTGGCGTGTGTTGTCCACATTGACCAACAACGATTGCAACAACAAGTCTACTCCTTCTTCCTTCCGACGTTCCTCCAATGCCAGGGTCGCCAATGCATAGTAAATCTGGTCTTGGTAAATCTCGTTCTTATCGTCCTCTAGCATGTCTTGCAGCAGCTCGAGTATGGGGTCACTATTTCCGCCGCGGCGATCGAAGGCCATGGCTTGCTTGATCTTAGAATAGAACTCCAATTCATAAGGTGTGCGGATATCCACAACCCGATTGTAGCGGTCAATGGCGTCTTCGCTTTGACCGATGAACTCATAGCATTGGGCCAAAATGAACAACGTGCGGGCGCTTTCTTTTTCTTTCTCGATGTATTTGAGTGCTTTTTCGAGCATGCCAATGGCCGCCTCTACGTCGCCATTTTTCAAATGAAAATCCGCGTACACCTGGTAGACATAAGCCCGGACTGCTGGATCGTCCACGCGATCAATTTGGGCCGCTTTGATGAGGGTGTTGTTGGCCCGCACCCGATCATCCATGGCCATGTACGTTCGCGCCATCCATGCATTCGACCAAGCTTGTGCATCGGGATAATCGAGCGTACGAACGAGGTATTGAAAAATTTCAAGGGCTTTCTCCTTCTCGCCTTTGATCAAATGCGCCCGGGCAATGATGTCATAATTGTCATCAATCCATTTGTTCAACTCCGGACGCTTCATGTCTTTTTGCTCGCGTCGGGACGGAGACATGGTGTGCTTGTCCACCACATTCGTGCATTTCTCAATGGCGCGCTCCATCAGCGGATATACCTGCTGAGCGGTCGTCTCATCGACCGGCGGAAAAATCGGCAAGATTTCATCCCAATTCTCCACGTATTCTTCAAATAGAATCACTTCCGCTTCTGCCATCGCTTCCTTGGCATAGAAGAAGCCATTGTATTTCGCGTGTGTATTGTGATACGCGCGATACAGGAAGCCGTCACGTGTTGTTGAACAACTCGAAACGACCAGCACCAGTAGCGCCAACCCCGCAACAATCTTATGATTCATCTTATCCATCCAAATGAACTGGTTTCTCAGCGCAAATTCCTCAACGCAGAAGCGGCTAAATTATTCCAAAGTCGCCGATGAATCGTTGCCTTTTTCAGGAAAGAGCAAAAGTTGCCCGTGGATTCATCGATATTTGCGGCACACCATGGCCAAGAAAACCTCATTTTGGAAGCGTTGGAGCAAGCCCTACCGGCTGACCATTCTTGAAGAACGTTCCTTCAAAGAGCGCTGGGAAATTTCAATTTCGCGATTTGGTGTTGCGCTGACGCTAGGAACCGTGGTGTTCTTGGTGGCGGCCTCTGTTTATGCGTTGGTCGCGTGGACACCTCTGAAGGAATTCGTTGTTCCCGGATACGCCAGTGAAAATTCGAGGTTGCGAGCGATCCAAGCAGAGATGACCGCGGATAGCGCCATCAAGCAACTGGCCATTCAAGGAGAATACCTTCAAACGTTGAGCACGTTGTTGCAAGGTGAGGTGGTAGAACGTTCGGTCGAGGCTCCTGAAGAAAGCGGCACCGATGGGGGTCAGCCGTTGGCCGACTGGGGTTTGACTCAAGAAGAATTGGACTTGAGAAGTCGGGTAGAAGAAGAAGATCGCTTCGCTTTGCAACGCGGTCAAATGAACGAAACCACCCTGCGGAACATTCCGTTTGCTCCGATTCAAGGGTCAATTTCCTCAAAATTCAATCCGGCCATTGGCCACTTCGGTGTGGATTTCGTGGCCCCTGAAGGCTCGGTAATTCATGCGGTGGATGACGGAATTGTAGTCATCGCCTCGTACACATCGGACGGAGGTTATGTCATCAGCGTCCAACATCCTTCCAACCGAACGTCGGTTTACAAGCACAATAAATCCCTCCTTGTAGAGGTTGGTGATCGCGTTCAGGCCGGCGACCCCATCGCTATTTTAGGAGGGACAGGCACCCACAGCACAGGTCCGCATTCGCATTTTGAATGGTGGGTTGATGGCCAACCGCTCGACCCCACGCAGTGGCTTCCCGAGCAACTGGAAGACGTCAGTCTTTCAGAATGATGTCAAACTCAACGAGGTCAACGAACCGCTGAATGCGTTCGTCGAGCTCCGATTGCGTCAATTCCAATAATCGATCCGTGCCAAACTTCTCGCATGTAAAAGAGGCCAAGGCCGATCCAAGGACCACACCGCGTTTCATGTTGTTGAAGGACGTGTCATTGGTGTGGGCCAAATAACCTACGAATCCCCCCGCGAATGTGTCGCCGGCTCCCGTGGGGTCCAACACCTCTTCCAACGGCAAGGCCGGAGCGAAGAACACTTCTTCGTCGTTGAACAACAAAGCCCCGTGCTCTCCCTTCTTGATGACCAACGTTGTCGGGCCCATTTCAAGGATTTTCTGCGCAGCCTTCACAAGCGAATGTTCCCCCGAGAGCTGACGCGCCTCTTCGTCGTTGATCGTGAGTACGTCAATTCGTTTGATGACTTCTTTCAATGGCTCCAAAGCGATATCCATCCAGAAATTCATCGTGTCCAATACAATGAGCTTGGGACGAGATTCCATTTGATCCAAAACACTCGCTTGCACTTTGGGGTCCAAATTGCCCAACATCACGTAATCGGCATTGCGCGCAGCAGCCGGTACCTGTGGTTGAAAATCCGCCAACACATTCAACTCCGTGGCGAGGGTGTCCCGTGAGTTCATGTCGAGGTGGTACTTGCCGGCCCAATAGAAGCTCTTTTCGCCTTTTCGACGCTCCAGGCCATCGGTTCGAATTCCACGGCGCTGCATTTCTTGTACAAATGACTCTGGAAAATCGTCTCCAATGACCGAAATAATGTGTTGCTCTTCTACGAACTGACTTGCACTCAGGCCAATGTATGACGCAGCCCCACCAACCACTTTTCCCGACGATCCAAATGGGGTTTCAATGGCATCAAACGCAACGGTTCCAACTGTAATAAGGCTCATGTTCTCTATAAATGTGGCACAAATGTACCGCAACGAAAATGGTTCAATTCCGTTCGGTGAAACTTTTCAAGTTGTGGCTCCGTATTCTTTCACAACTTTGAAATTTCCGGATAATCTTTTTTATCGGGAAAGAAAGAGTTATCTTTGCCGTCCGAATATTCCTCCTTAGCTCAGCTGGTTAGAGCATCTGACTGTTAATCAGAGGGTCCTTGGTTCGAGTCCAAGAGGAGGAGCTTTCAAAAACGAAAAGCCACGCGTACTGCGTGGCTTTTTTGGTTTCATTCTTCTCTGTCGCTGCAGCGCATTCAATGCAACGTTGTCAAAACGACAGTGTCCCGAGTGAGTGTTGAAAGACAAAGAGGTTGATCACCACATAGCAAAGCGCAGGCAACGTCTTCACGAAGCTTTCTTTTATTTTGATGCGAACCATCACCGCTGTAATCATCATGCACATTAGCATAAAAGATGCAATGGAAAGCAGCAATGGAACAATGAGGCCAATGAGCAGACCCAGTCCGCCGAGCAGCTGGCAACAGCCCAGAANAATNCGTTGATTTCCAAACCCCCATCGCTCGTATTCCAGAATCATCCGCTTCGAAAAGAAGGAGTTGATTCCGTAGAGGATGAATGAGGCTGCTGAGAATAGAAGGGCCGCCAGATGTATGTCCATTGTTTAAATCAACCCGTAATTGAATGCGGCGATGAACAACGACAGAAGCAGAAGCAGAGCGGACGGCACGTACTTGTGAAATGGGTTCTTCACTTTGACGTGAAACCCTTGTGCACAGATCATCAAAAAAGCCATCATCAACGAAGCCGGCACCAAGGGCACCTCGTACCAAACGCCAACAGCCAAAACAGTCGCCAACGCAATTTTGGAAGCGCCAACCAAGTTTCTGACCAGGTCAGATAAACCGTACTGCTTGAACTCTGAAACGATATTGTCGTACCTGAAAACCCAAACAATAAGGATGGAGATTGACACAATGAGTTGCGCTAAGTCTGATATGTTTTCCATGGAGTGGAGATTAGTTGAGCCAAAATCTAAGGCTTTATTCGGAGTTAAGCAGAGGAAGCGACGTTTAGCTTCTACACATTGATCGCCTGAAAACAACACGCGATCCTACCTGCTGTTTGGGTAATCACCCAAAAACCCTTACGTTTGGGTAATCACCCAAAAATGGTTTGGACATGCGCGATTTAAAATACCTGTTTGCTTATACCGTTCCGCTGGCGGCGTATGTTTCGTTTCAATCCACTGGAATTTGGACGTACTCCTTGGTTTTTTATGCATTTCTCATCATTCCATTGCTCGATATCATCGCGGGTGAGAGCTCTGAAAATCTTACAGAGGAAGATGTTTCTTACAAGAAAACGAAGTGGGTGTTTGATCTCATGCTCTACCTCAACGTGCCGTTGGTGTTTGGGCTTTTATTTCTGGCTTTTTTCAATGTCGCTACCCAGGACTACAGCACGTTAGAGTATGTTGGTTTAGCGATATCCGGCGGGATCTTCTTGGCCACGAACGGCATCAATGTGGCGCATGAATTGGGGCATCGAAAGGCATACGTAGACCGGTTCATCAGCAAATGTTTGTACATGCCTTGCCTGTACATGCATTTCTACATCGAGCATAATTTCGGTCACCACCTCAATGTGGCAACCCCGGAAGATGGCGCTACCGCTCGCTACAATCAAACCGTCTATGGGTTTTGGATTACCTCCGTTTCCCGGCAATACATCAGCGCGTGGAAGCTGCAGCTTCAATTGCTCAAAAGACAGAACAAGCCTTTTGTTTCCATCCAAAATGACATGCTCTGGTACCACCTCATCCAGCCTGCATACCTCGCGGCGATCTACTTCGTTTTTTCCTGGGATGTTATGTTGTTTGCGGGGCTTGTGGGGGTGGTCGCCTTCCTCTTTTTGGAGTGCATCAACTACATCGAACATTACGGACTGATGCGCATGAAAACCGAATCGGGCCGCTATGAACGCGTGCAGCCTTATCACTCTTGGAATTCCAATTTCAATGTTGGAAGAATCGCTCTGTATGAGTTGACGCGTCATAGCGATCACCACTTCAAATCAACCAAGAAATACCAAACGCTCAACAGCCACAAAGAAAGCCCCAACCTTCCTGCTGGCTACCCCGCTTCCATTCTCATGAGCTTTTTTCCGCCCCTGTGGTTTTGGGTGATGAATCCCTTGATTCCTGAAGAGATGAAAAATGTTTCCCAATGACTGAATTGGTTTCAAGCCCCCTCACGGCGCGCACCGCGCAGTATTTTTCAAGCAAAACCAAGGACCGAATTCTGAAAACAAGCCTGGTTCTGTTCAACGCAAGCAGCTTTCAAACCGTCACCACCGCTATGATCGCGCAGCAGGCCGGTGTGTTGGAAGGAACATTGTGGTACCACTTTCCGTCCAAAAAAGACATCCTTGCGGCTCATATCGCGTTGCTTCAATCGCTTTTTGAGAAGCAAAATACCCGTGCGAATGCCGTTGATGCCGCTACCGTGGTGCATGGCATATTCCAATCGTACGATGTGATTTGGGATTTTCGGTACATCTTGAGGGACGACTTTAGCGTGGTTTTGAAGGGTGAGCCGGGAGCCCTGCTCAGCGCTCAAGCAGTGAATCAATTTCTCGACCAATGGACAGCCGGACGGGTCATGCATTCAAACGAATGTGGGCTTCTTGCCTTGCCGCCTGAAAGCATTGAGAGCACTGCCGAACTCATTTTACTGATCGGGCGGTATTGGCTGGATTTTTCTTCCAAAAAATACCCCGATTCCAGTCAAGCGGAACTGCGTAAGCGAGGGTTAACCCACATTTTCAATGTGCTCGAGCCCCACCTCGAAGCGTCTGCTAAAGATCTTGTGCTGGAATTGCTCAACCGCTAACGCGCCTCATTCTTAAACACCTGTCTCAAGGAGTCCGACCGTCCGCCGTGCGATTCAAACCACCCCCGGTGTTTCCGCCAAATGCGCAAATAACGGTAGAATGGAACCGTTGGAAACGTATGGTGCACCAAATGATAGTTTTGCGCTAAAAACATAATGGATAAACCCGGTCCTTCAATGTTTCGGGTAGCCTTGAAGGGAGACTCCTTCATCGAAATCCGGTGGGGTTTGTGAGGGAGATAGTCGAAAAGAAAAGCCAGCATCGCACTCGCCAGACGAGAGGGAACAATCCATGCCCAAATCACTGCGCTCGCATGTCCCGAAACGGCCATTGCAACCGAGCCTCCGTAAAAAAGCAGCAACGTCAAAACCACCTCTTTCCGCTTTCTTCTCGACGTTTCTTTCAGTTTCGTCGCGGACATATACCAATAGTAAGGTTCTTGGGATAACCACCGCAGAGGCAGGAGGTACCACGGTCCTGTGCCACTCCAAAAATCCGGATCCTTTTCCAGGTCATTGGTGTGCCGGTGATGGGCCAAGTGCAGCCGTTGAAAGGCATAGAACGGCGAAAAAAGTGGGATTCCCGCCAATCGTCCGATCCATTCATTCCGCCATTTGTGATTGGAGGAAATTGACCCGTGCACCGCATCATGCTGTGGTGTAAAAGAGATGTATGCCAAAACGGTGTTTAACAAGCATGCAAGCACAAGCGAAAAACCACCTGAAAAAGCCTGCCAACTAACCCAGCACCAAGCCGAAAAGGTGAGAATGGCCAAGGCTGCAGTGGGCAACGCAAAGCGAGGCACTCGAACCAAAGCCCTTCCAGGGGTAGCCGTGTCCGTTACCATGATTCCGTAAAAACATACACCAGCACGTGCGTTTTCTTCTTGGAGTTTAACTCATCCGGACCCGTGTAGATGTAATTCACTTTCAATTCAGGATGCTCCGCTTTGAACGTATTTATCGTCTTCTCCCACACGCGTTTGTCTGCCAAGAATGGAAAATCAAACTTGTACAAACCCGGCACCACTTCTTCTCCTTGAACCGGCAGATCAATCGCTGCTGCCGTTTGAGATGAAAACTGTAAAATGGAGGCCGATGCTCCGAGCGTGAGCACCCCACCTACCAGCAACGCAACCGTCAGGGGCGTCGACCTCTTCAAGACAATCGGTGCGTCGGGACCTGAAGCCCCGTGTTTGAAGACCAACCACGAAGCCACCAAAACAAGCCAAAACAAGCCGTGTTCCAGCAACTGAAACCGATCCCCAAACACTTGGTCTGCAATGGAGAAAAGCGCGAACAAAGTGATGGACGAAAGGATCGCTCGGAAAAACCATTTCTCTGAAGCTTCCTTCTCCTTTTTTATGAAATTATAGAAAGCAACCAGGTAGAGTGTGAAGTTTACCGCCTCCAACGATGAAACGCCAGCCAACGCCAGCGTGGCCACCAACGAGTCCTTCACACCCAAGGATCCAAAGAACTTTACAAACAACGCGAAGAAGTCCTTTCCAACCCACAAGAAATGCACGTCCGGGATGATTTTATCGAATACACTCAAGCCCCAGAAAAAGGTCCAAAACATCAAAATCGAACCACGGATCACGGATTGCTCTCTCATGGTTTCTCCTCTGTAATGATGTAAAAAATCAGCGCATCCGCCTTCTTCAGGCGCAGGGGATTCGGCACTGTGTAAATGTGATCTATCCTTTTGGACGGGTGCTCCTCCATAAATTGCTCAATGGTTTTTTCAAATACCGTGCTCCCGCCTAGAAACGGAAAAGCCACTTTGAACAGGTCCTCACCCACAGGCTCAGCAGAAATAGCGGCAGTGCGGCGGTAAAAAAAATGCTCGTTGTAATTGAAGATTGATCCCGTTGTGATGAGAATCAAAGCCCCTGAAATCACGGCCGCGGCCATCATTTGGCGGCGTTCGAGCCCCGACTCTTCGCCCGCGACTGAATCCTCAAGCCGGATGAAAATCACCCACGATGCCAACGTCATGAACCAAAAAAGGGTGTGCTCCAACAACTCAAATCGGTCGCCAAACAAATGATCCCCCAACGAAAAAACCGTAAACGTGGCCAGGGTGAAGCAGATGCCCATCAAAAACCAACTTCTCGCCTCTGACGTTTTGTTCTTCAAAAAATAAATCAGGGCCCCTGCAAAGAAAACGAAGGCAAACACTTCCAATCCAGCTGCGATGATCAACGCCACATCCGCAATGATTGGAGCCTCGAGCCCCGCAGAAGCAAAGAATTTTTGAAACTGCGCAAAACGATCGCGACCGACCCATAAGAATTGGCTCCCGCCGATGACTTTGTCAATGATATTGAAAAGCCAAAAAATGGACCAATACATCAAAATAGCCCCACGAATCCATTGATTTTTAGAAGCCCCAATCCTTTTATCTCTGCTCCCCATGGTGCATTTTTGTTTCGTCCAAACTAAGCCTTTTCAACGAAACCATTCTGTCAAATCCCAATCAATGAAGTGTTCCCTTGTTTGTTTGATCACTCCCTTGCTCAGCCTTCTTTCCTGCAATTACAGTGTTGAAAATAGTGCAACAGCCTCGGTGGACTCGTTGGCTGTTTCGCCTCAAAAATCCCCAGTAATCGCCCGGGTTTACAACACCGCCGAAAACACCAATCTACGATTAACGGAAGGTTCATCGCTCACATTCCAGCCGGCCACCCAACCGTTGGAAACAGAAATCGCGGTATTTGTCAATCCTGAAAAAACCTTTCAATCCTACCTCGGGATTGGAGGCGCCATCACCGACGCCTCAGCAGAGGTGTTTTCCAAGCTCAGTGAAGACAAACAGCAAGAGTTGCTCAACGCCTATTTCTCCGATGCCGGAATCAACTACAACATCATTCGAACGAGCATTCACAGCAGTGATTTTGGTTTGGGCAGCCACACCTACATCGAAGAAGGTGATAAATCCTTGGCTAGTTTTTCCATTGCCAAAGACAAAGAGAAACGCATTCCAATGATCAAGCGGGCGGCATCCATCATTGAGGATGACCTCGTTTTTTATGCCAGTCCGTGGAGCCCTCCGGCATTCATGAAAACGAACAATCACATGCTTCGAGGGGGAAGTTTATTGCCTGAATACCGTCAAACTTGGGCTAATTATTTTGTGAAATTCATTGAGGCTTATGAGGCGGAAGGAATCCCTGTTTGGGGAGTGACCATTCAAAACGAGCCCATGGCCACGCAGCGCTGGGAATCGTGTATTTACTCCGCTGAAGAGGAGCGGGACTTTTTGAAAAACAACCTCGGACCTGCGTTCGAACGAGCGGGTTTTGGTGACAAGAACATTGTGGTTTGGGACCACAACCGCGACCTTATTTCACATCGTGCCAACACCATCTTCAATGACCCTGAGGCTGCCCAATACGCCTGGGGAATTGGTTTTCATTGGTATGAGACTTGGACGGGCGGTGAGGCGAAATACGACAACCTCAAAAACATCAACGAATCGTACCCAACCAAGAACTTACTGTTCACTGAAGGATGCCAAGAAGGGTTTGATGCCAATCATTACGAACGGTGGTCCAATGCCGAACGCTACGGAAATTCAATGATCAATGACTTCAATAGCGGCACCGTTGGTTGGACCGATTGGAACATCTTGCTCAATGAAAACGGCGGGCCTAATCACGTACAAAACTTCTGCTTTGCCCCTATTCACGCGAACACGCAGACCAACGAATTGATTTACACGCCGACCTACTATTACATCGGACATTTCTCAAAATTCATTCAACCCCATGCGAAACGAGTGAGCACAACGGTGAGCAGAAGCACCTTGGAAAGCACTTCATTTCGCAACCCTGAGGGGCAAACCGTCACGGTCGTCATGAACAAAACAGATGAAAGGATCGCGTACAAATTGATCGTTGGGAGCGTTGAGATTCCGACGCAGATTGCACCTCACGCGATGCAAACACTGCTGTATTGAGGTTTTTAACCCAATTCTTTCGTTTCATCGGACCGAGAGGGCGCATTCTAGCGCCGCTCACATTGCTGCTCATTCCCGCGGTAGCGATGGTGTACACCGATGCGGTTGATTGGTCATTGTTGGATTTTTTGGTGATGGGGAGCTTGCTCCTTGCGGTCGGTTGGGGAATCAATTGGTCGATTGAAAGAATCCAGCAAACCATTTTCCGACGCATCTTACAATGCCTCATAATTGGATCTTTTCTCTTGATTTGGATCGAATTGGCCGTTGGTCTTTTTTGATGGACTCTTCTTTTTCATGGACGCTGTAAAAGCCCGTTCACTGGGTTTCTGTTGTACCTTGCAGGAGATTGGTCTCCCTTGTTCGAAATGATCGAACTTCACTTTCTATTTTTCTGCATTTTGAAACTTTTCACCCTTCTTGCTTCGCTCTTTTTAGTTGTTGGATTGCACGCACAAATCAATCCCCCTTTTGATTTTGAAACCGAACAAACCACGCCTGTTCTTACCAACTTCGAAATGGCTGAAACGATGGTGGTCGAAAACCCTGATGCCAGCGGCATCAATACCAGCGCAAATGTTGCTCAAATGGTTCGATACCCCGGTGGAAATGTCTGGGCGGGGAGCATTGTCACTCTGCCAGGTTATTTGGATTTGACTGAAGTTGGTGCGTTTCGGATGAAAGTATATTCCCCCGTCGCTGGGGCCGTAATGAAACTGAAGCTCGAGGGAAATGGCGTAATTGAGTTGGATGCATTGACCACCGTAGAGAATTCTTGGGAAACCTTGGTGTGGGATTTCACTGGAATCCCTGGGGGTATTTACAACCAAGTCGCTTTTATGTTGGACTTTGGCACTGAAGGCGACGGAACGTACTTCTCCACTTTTTACTTCGACGATGTCGAACTCTATCAAAGCACTTTGGGTTTGCAACAAGTCAGTTTGCCGATTGACCATGAAGACGAGTCTGTGCACTATCAAACCACCTCGTTCGCAGGAAATTATTCCGAATTGGTGGTCGATCCTATGGACGCCGACAACCACGTTATGAAGGTGACAAAGCACTGGCAATCTTTGAACTATTCGGGCACAACCATGAGCACACCTGCGGGACTTGCTGTGCCCATTCCGTTCGAATCTGGTGCCACCGAGGTGAGTGTCGATGTTTGGGTTCCTACAGCAGGAGCCGCAATCCGGTTGAAGGCAGAAGAAGCTTTCCAACCAGCGAATTCAGTGGAAACACAACAGAACGTTGCTGTAGCGGGCGAGTGGACCACCATGACGTTTGATTTCTATCAAAATGTACCCGGCACACAAAGCCTCAACTTCAGCTTCGACTACAATATCCTGTCGATTTTCTTTGACTTCGGCAACGAGGGCTACTTGTCAGGGATCCAGGATTTCTACTATGACAATGTGGTGTTCAATGGGAATTCCGCATCGATTTCCGAGGCAGAAGCCAAAGGACCTTGGCTCTATCCTAGTAGCGTCTCCTTAGGTAGTTTCCTAAACGTTGCTGCCAATGCCAGCAGCTTTGAACGGTTTCGAATCTTCAGCACCTCAGGTCAGGTCGTTCACGACACCTGGATCCGTGGAAACACCCGTATCGGCCTTTCCGGGCTTACGTCAGGGGTATACATCTGCCAGCTTGGGAATGACCGTCGCGTGACCCAAAAAATCACGATCGCTCAGTAGCATCAACCTTTCATTGAGCCAAGTCGCCGGATAGATCAATAAAAGCGCCGACCAATGCCCGCGATGCCTCATCGTTGGGCTTGGGTTCATTAGGGGACTTTATGCCCCCAACTCGCTTCGGTCAACGCAAACCAATCTTCTGTTTCGAGTTCAATTTTGTGGGCCTTAGCCATCGCTTGAATTCGGTCCACGCGGGTTGTTCCTACCACAGGGATTATCCCCGCGGGATGCCGAAAAAGCCAAGCCAGTAAAAGGCATTCAACCGTGCATGAATATTTCTCAAGCATGCGATGGATGACCGGCTCCAATCGATCTTGAACCGCTCCCGGTTCTTTGAAAAAACCACCTAAAGGTGACCACGCCATGGTTCCAATGCTGTGGGATTGATGGAAGTCTAGTGTTCCGTCCAACATCGGCGTTGTGTGGGTTAAGGAGCACTCGATTTGATTCCAATGCGGGGTTCCCTCGGTTCCGATCAAGGCCAATTGGGATGGCGTGAAATTGGAAACGCCCCATTCTTTTATTTTCCCTTGGCCTCGAAGTTTTTCAAGCACAGGAACCGCAACGCGTGGATCCAAAAGTGGGCTTGGGCGATGAAGCAAAAAGACGTCGATGTAATCGGTTTGGAGCTTGCGTAGGCTCTTCTCTAAAGCGTTTTCTATGTACTCCGCTGAATAATCATAATGCTTCACCGAGTGCGTCGCTCCTTCGGACGGATAACGGATGCCGCATTTTGAAACAAACACAACTTGCTCCCGGGATACCCCTGATGCAGCGAATCCATCTCCAAAGTCCTGTTCCGTCGTGTATCCGCCATAAATGTCTGCGTGATCAAACGCGTAAACCCCCGCTTCCAACGAGGCTTCTATGGTTTGTGCAATTTGCTGGGTCGTCATTTTGGCGCCCCAGACTCCCCAGTTCATGGTGCCCGCAATAATCGTTGATGGATGCATTGGATTGGGTGATTCAAAAAAAGGGAGCCGCATTGGCCCCCTTTTATATTCTGTGTCTTCTGTCTTACGCGCGATCCAGGTCCATCACCTTCGCCCAAGCTTGAACGAAATCGTTCACAAATCGCTCTTCCCCGTCGGCACATCCATAGACCTCAGCAATGGCGCGCAATTCTGAATTGGATCCAAAAATCAGGTCCGTTCGCGATGCAGTCCATTTCGTTTCTCCCGTGGTCCGGTCCGAACCCGCGAACCCTTCAGAAACAGGATCAATCGCTTTCCACGTGGTCTTCATGTCGAGTAAGTTCACAAAGAAGTCGTTGGTGAGTTCACCCGGACGATTCGTGAAGACACCGTGCATGGAGCCGTCATAGTTTGTTCCAATCACTCGCATTCCGCCAATCAAGGCGGTCATTTCCGGCGCGGTCAACGTCATCAATTGCGCTTTATCGATCAGCATTTCTTCCGTTGATGCAGTGGCACTCCCCTTTTTATAGTTTCGAAATCCATCGGCTCGCGGCTCAAGCACAGCAAACGAATCGATGTCTGTTTGGGCGTCCGTCGCGTCACCACGCCCTGGCGTGAAAGGAACCGATACGGCGTGGCCAGCATTCGCTGCCGCCTTTTCAACGCCTGCGCAACCCGCTAGAACGATGAGGTCAGCCATTGAAACGTGAGCGCCGCCTGCCGCGTTGAACTCTTTTTGGATGCTTTCCAAGGTGTCGAGGACTTGACCCAATTGAGTTGGGTTGTTCACCTCCCAGTAACGCTGAGGAGCAAGTCGAATTCGACCACCGTTCGCCCCCCCTCGTTTGTCGCTTCCGCGGTACGTGGATGCTGAGGCCCATGCCGTAGAAACAACTTGAGAGACCGTCAAACCCGACGCCATGACCTTCTCCTTCAAAGAAGTCACGTCACCCGCGCTCAGCGCACCGCCTGTTGGAGCGGGTACAGGATCTTGCCAAATCAATTCTTCCGAGGGAACCTCTGGACCGAGGTACCGCTCAATCGGACCCATGTCGCGGTGAGTGAGTTTAAACCACGCTCGTCCGAATGCATCTGCAAACTCCTCTGGGTTCTCGTGAAATCGTTTCGAAATAACTGCGTACTTCGGATCCATTCGCAACGCCAAGTCCGTTGTTAACATGATCGGTGTGTGGCTCTTTGATGGGTCGTGTGCGTCGGGCACGCTTCCCGCTCCACCGCCATTCTTAGGCTTCCACTGCTGCGCTCCAGCAGGGCTCTTTGTAAGCTCCCACTCAAAACCGAACAGGTTCTCAAAGTAGTTGTTGCTCCATTGGATTGGGGTGGTGGTCCAAGCGCCTTCTAGTCCACTGGTAATTGCGTCGCCCCCTGCTCCTGTACCAAATGTGTTTTTCCATCCCATGCTTTGCTCCTCAATTCCTGCGCCTGCTGGCTCCGAACCTACATGCTTTTCAGGATCAGCAGCGCCGTGTGTTTTTCCGAACGTGTGTCCGCCGGCAATCAAGGCCACCGTTTCCTCGTCGTTCATCGCCATTCGACCAAATGTTTCGCGAATGTCACGTGCCGAAGCGAGTGGGTCAGGATTGCCGTTTGGACCTTCTGGATTGACATAAATCAAACCCATCTGCACCGCAGCAAGAGGGTTTTCAAGGTCTCGATCGCCGGTATACCGGTTATCTGCCAACCACTCTCCTTCGGAGCCCCAGTAAATATCTTCTTCTGGTTCCCAAACGTCCGGACGTCCGCCCCCAAAACCAAAGGTTTTGAATCCCATTGTTTCCAACGCACAGTTTCCTGCCAAAATCATCAAGTCAGCCCAAGAAATTTTCCTGCCATACTTCTGTTTGATCGGCCACAAAAGAAGGCGTGCCTTGTCCAGGTTGGCGTTATCTGGCCAGCTGTTTAATGGAGCAAAACGCTGCATTCCGGATCCACCGCCACCCCGTCCGTCCGCAATCCGGTACGTTCCGGCGCTGTGCCACGCCATGCGAATGAAAAAAGGACCGTAGTGTCCGTAATCTGCTGGCCACCAATCCTGTGAATCCGTCATCAACCGATTGATGTCCGTTTTCAAAGAAGCGTAATCCAATGATTCGAATTCCTTTTTGTAATCGAAGTCTTCGCCCATCGGGTTCGATAGCTCCGAGTTTTGTCGTAAAATACTAAGGTTGAGTTGGTTGGGCCACCAATCTGTGTTGCGCGTTCCTCCGCCAGCGCTCTGCTTCAGTGCACCTCCCAAAAAAGGACACTTGCTTTCGCTGTTCACGTTGTACGTGTTTTTTGCATTTGTGTGCGGGGTTTCGTTGCTCATTATCCTGTGATTTTTTATTCTGTTTACATTCCAACACGTGCTGTCTCGGCACTTCTCAAAATTACGCTTTCAGCGGCTATTTATTCAAGCTTTTTATGCCCTTCAAAATGTCAGTCACCCAGCGATTTCAAAGGCTCAATATCGGGTTTATTCAATCGTCGAGCGTATCTTTCTTTGAAACAAAAAGAGCGCCGGTTGATCGGCGCTCTTTTCAATGTTTCGTGATTCTTTCCGCCGACCTATAGCAGGTTGATGCGTTGGGCCAGTTGATCTTTGTAGCTTCCGCCCACAGGGATTTCTTTGTCAATTCCATCCATCGTGATGATGGCATATTTGATGCTTTCAATCGCCTCAACATTCACAATGTAGCTGCGGTGAACACGCATAAAGTCTGTATCACCCAGCTTCGTTTCAACGTCCTTCATGGTCGAGTGAATCGTGTAGCTTTCTGTTCGCGTGTGGATGACAACATAGTCTTTCAATGCTTCAACAAAGAGCAAATCCTCTGTTTTCACTCGAATCAACCGGCTTCTGTTTTTGACAAAAATGATGTCTGACTCCGCTTTATGCTCAGCCATGCTTCGCAAAAAGTCTGTTTCTTGTCGAAGCTCTTGCTCCTTTCCATGCTTATGCATGGCCATTTCAATCGCGGTTTGAATGTCCACATCTTTGAATGGCTTCAAGATGTAGCCGTGTGGCTCGGCCAACTTCGCCTCACTCAATGTGCTCTCATCAGCATAGGCTGTAAGAAAGACAACCGGTATATCCATGTTACGCTTGATCTCCTCCGCTGCGGCGATGCCGTTCATGTCGCCTTTGATCATGATGTCCATCAGCGCGAGGTCTGGCTTGTGCTTCATCGCCATATTAATGGCCTCTTCGCCATTGTCGGCTGAAGCCACTACATTATAACCAAGGTTTCCAAGGCATCTTTCGATGTCTTTTCGGACGATGCTTTCGTCTTCTGTAACGAGAATATTAATCGGCATTTCTATGGGTCTAGTCGGTCAATGGGGTAAATCTAACCAAAAAAGATGCCCCAGACTCTTTTTCTAACGGGTTCTCTCTCTGATTGTTATCCACAAGCAACGATCCATCGAGCTGATCCGTCAATGCTTGTACCAAATACACCCCCAGGCTCTCGTTCGTTTCAAAGTCAAAATCATCGGGCAAACCAACACCATTGTCCGACACTTCAATCTCAATGTCCTGTCCTTTTTCTTCTACGCGCAACTCAATGGTTCCCCCTCTTTTGGCTGGAAACGCATATTTTAATGCGTTAGAAACCAGTTCGTTAACGATAAGGCCGCACGGAATCGCTTGTTTGAGGTTGATTTGAACGTCGTCCAAAACACAGTTCAGTTTTACGTTCGCAGAAATGCGGGAATAGCTGTGAATCAGGTTCTGGGTGAGGCGCTTCAAATACTCTGCAAACCCAATGCTGCTGAAGTCGGAGTTTTGATAAAGCGACTCGTGGATAAAACTCATGGTGGAAATTCGATTCTGGCTCTCTTCCAAAATATCCAGCATTTTAGGATCATCGATAAATCGACGCTGCAGGTTGAGCATGCTTGAAATCACCTGCAGATTGTTTTTGACACGGTGATGCACTTCTTGCAATAAAATCTCCTTCTCCTTTAGTGTGCTTCTTATTTGTTGGTCAATCTCCTTTCTGTCCGTGATTTCATAAGCGATACAGCTCAATTCTTCATGGTCATCCCCGTATGATACAGGGTTCACAAACATCTGGTACCAAACCTCATCTCCGTTTTTATCCACCAATGGCAACTCGAATTGCTGTTGAACCCCTTGAAACGCCCTTTGAAAAAACTGAAATTGGTTTTTGTACCGTTGGGGAGATATCTGGTTCTTGAGCAGGGCAATGATGGGGCTTCCGAGGGATGTTTCGAAACCAAACTGTTGGTTCAACATCCCTTGAACATTGTTATTCATGGATGTTACCTCCAATTGTCGGTTGATTGTAAACATTAGAATGTACCGCGAAGAGTTGAAGATGGATTCCAGTTTCGCCGATTTCTGGCGGGCGTCCTTCTGGTGGGCACGCACCTCTGAAACATCCAAGTAAATGCACCGCACTCCTGTGAGCTCGTTGTTTGCGTTCACTTGTTTGGCCCCGCCACCAATGACCAATAATTTCTGGCCAAGTTTGGAACGAAATTGAATTTCTTGACTCGACCCCGCAATGGTGTCCGCCCAGTCATCGTTTGTTTCGTCCTGGCCAAGAATATCATTGATGTGCACCGTTTCCAAGTTTTCTCCCGTGTAGCCTAGGGTTTTATAGAATGAAGGATTGGCATATGTAAAATGTCCTTTTTCGTTGATTGAAAAAACCAAATCACTCGCGCTCTCGAGAATGTCTCGGTAACGCTCCTCGCTTCTCCGCAACTCCATCTCAGCTACGTGAATGTCTGTAACGTCCCGGCCTACCAAAACAAAGCCCTTTTGTTCTTCCTCTGAGCCGTGCAATACCGCGATGGAAATGAGCATTTGAAACGCCTCTCCTGTGGAGCGAACACCAGTCACCTCGCCGGCATAATACCCTGCCTCATTTAGGGATTCTGAAATCGCCTTAAAATTCTTGGGATTGTGTAAAAACTGTGAGGCGTGGAGTTCTTTTGCGTCCTCAATNGTGAGGCCAAACTCTACAGAGGCTGCGTGGTTGAATTGAATGATTTNCCCGTCATTATCAAACGCAATGATCATATCAATCGAGCTTTCGATGATGGAGCTGTTAAACCGCTCAGACTCCCGCAGTTGGTTTTGTGTGCGTTTGTGTTGATCGATTTCAATTTTCAACAGCTCGTTGGCTTCTTCGGCAGAAGAGGCCCTCATTTGCTGCCGAACCAACTCCATTCGTGTCGATAAGTCACTTACCGTGATTTGAACTGCGGGCTGCTTATCAAAAAAGGACAATGTCATTTGCAGTCCAACCGCTCGTTCTTTCTTATCGACTCCAACCATCGTCACTTCGGAATACGGAATTTTTTTTCCTTGAAGCACTTGATCCATGTCTTCGGTCACCCGCTCATAATCAGATTTGGAAATCAATGATGTGAAATTCACCCCATACATCATCTCTTCATCTGAATAGCCAAGCAACTTAATTGCCACGGCATTGGCATACCCCACTTTTGAATCCCGAACCAAAAACAAACCAAACGGGCTGCTCTCAACCAGCAAACGAAATCGCTCCTTGGTTTTCAATAAGTCGTGTTCTACACGCTTCCGCTCAGTGATGTTCATGAGAGCGAGTGTGTGTTCTATTCCTTTTTCTGAATCATTGAACACCTCGAGTTTTCCTTCTACCATTAAATCGAGTCCGTTCGAATTAGTGAAGTGGAACTCTTGAATGGAGCCGGAGCGGGAGGTCAGTTTTTTCCAATTGCGCGCACCAAATAGCGTTTGAATGTTTAATTCTTCGAGTTCTTCGAGCTTCGAGATCCCCAGAATATTCATCATTTGCGCATTCAAATCAATGACTTGATTGTTTTGTAAAAACGCTAAGCCCTCCATGGTTCCTGAAGCCAGTCCATGATACCTATTCTTGTTCAACTCAAAAGCGCTGCGCAGCTCTTGCCAACCCAATTGATCCTCGAAGACAATAAAATCCACCTCCTCAAATTCCCCAAAACGAACCTCAAATATGCGTGACTTTCCGTCGGTTGTTTTTAGTTCAAAACCCTTGTTGTTTGTCGGTTTTTTCCACCATACCGACCAGCTCTCGTCGCCTATTTCGCACCAATCTTGAGGGGTTCCAAAAATGTCTTTACACGCCGAATTGCTTTCCAACACTGTTCTCGTTCCACGATCCACCACCAACGCAGGGTTCGACCATACATCCACCAAACTCGAGTAAGATTGTTTCATCGGCATCAGAAGAAGTTAAGGAAGATCGTTGGCTTCTGGTGATTTCATCCCCTTCGATTTTAATTTCTGTCCGTCAATCCGATGCAATCGATCTTCCTTGTATTCCAAGGTTTGTTGCACGGTTTGATTCGGTCCATACACGATCCATTTTCCGTTTTTTTCGCCGTTCGTATACCTTTCAATCCGCTGGATGCTTCCGGAAATGCGGCGATATATATGCTTACCATCGGGTAAATCAAATGTGTATTTCCCTTTGAATTGTTCTACTCCATTGGGATAGGTATGAACCCATTCCCCTTCTTTTTCTCCAAGGACATAAGATCCTATCTCTTTGTGATCGTTTACGTCTTGAATCCATTCCCCTTGTTTTCGTCCCAATTCATACGTTCCTCGCAAGATTGATTTTCCCGACAAATCCCATTCCTCGAAAGATCCATCTTCACGGCCTCGTCTATAGTTTTCCTCCCGATGCAGGTTGCCATTGAGGTAAAACCATTGCCATGTTCCATTGAATTTACCTTCACTGTAGGCGCCTTTTTGAATGACTTCTCCCGTCACCGCATAGTACGTCCATCTCCCCTCCTTTAACCCGTTCTCATAGCTTCCTTCAAAATGAAGAGCACCGCCGGGATAATAATGCTTCCAAATTCCTTCCTTGTTTCCCTCAGCCGTTGTTATTCCTTCAGCGACGAGCGTGTCATTGGAATAAATTGCCCCTGAAATAACCTCACCTTCTCGGTTGTATTCCCGGTAAACTCCGATCCGTTTTCCATTGGAATAGGTACTGGACGTTGCTACCTTTCCATTGTCATGATAGGATTTACGGAGGTCCATTGGTATCGTTTCCTCTGCATCTACCACCCGTTCACCCCACTCATACTTTTCCAAGTNGTCCAGTTCACCTGATCCTTTGTAATATTTAAATATTCCATTGCGCATGCCATTGCTCCACACACCTTCCTCGGTGACAATGTCTCTGGCATTCCATATTTTCCAAATCCCATTTTTCTTTCCTTGCTCATCCTTTCGATTCACTTTTTGAACCGATCGCAGATACCCTTTCTTGTATTCCAGGATGGAAATTACCCTGCCATCCAATGCATATTCTTTTCCGAGCCCATCTTCTAAATTTTCTTTGAACGGAACCGATTTTATCCGATTTCCAGCAGCATCAAATTCATTGCTCCAACCTGATTTCAGATTGTCCACAAATTTCGTTTCCACCAACACATTGTTTTCTGCTGTCGCCCCATAAATCCGTTCAAATCCCTGTTTCTTGCCTCGTTCATATTCGATGGATTGAATCTTATTTCCCAGGGAATCGAAGAACAGCCATTCACCATTCAATTCGTGATCAACCCGACTTCCTTGGCTTTTTAAGATTCCATTGGGATGATAATTCAGCCATTGTCCTTCTGGTTTTCCGTTGATGATGCATCCTTCACTTGCTTTGTTTCCGTTTGGAAAGGTATAAACCGTCCACTCACAATTCGCGGGATTTTCTTGTCCCAACGAGAAGGTTGTCATCAACAAGGATAACAATAGTATTCTTCTTTTCTTAGAAAATAGAACTATCGTAGTAGGGCTGTTCATACTGTGAGTAAACCGTTTGATTTTCTTCTGCGAATTGTGTTTTTCACATTTTGCAATGTGTTCTGCACAGCTATTGGGATAAAAATACTCCTGAAAACAGGAGAATAGCGTGGTTATACACAATGATTGAAAACATCAATGTTGAATATCTTTTGGTGAATCGCTTTGTCTATAATGTGGTATTTCATGATGAAAAATGAACGTGAAAAATGAGGTCAAATTGCTTGCTTTTCTTGCGCTTGGTCTGCTTACCACCTTTAGTGCAATTAACCTAATTCAGTTGTTTTAAAGTTGTGAACCGGTTTCAATCGGTATGAACAGGTTGCTTGTTAATTAACTTGCTCCCAAAATCAACGACATGCGCATTTCAATTGGAGGAGACCACGCGGACCCCAGCCTCAAAAAGGTACTCATAGAACACTTGGGAAACAAGAATATTGAAACGATAAACAGAGGAACAGACACAAGTGATAGTGTCGATTATCCGGATTTTGCGCATGCCGTTGCTACAGATGTTTCGGAGGGTGAGGTGGATTGTGGAATTTTGATTTGTGGATCGGCGAATGGAGTAGCAATGACCGCAAACAAACACCAAAAAGTTCGCGCTGGCTTGGCTTGGAATACTGAAGTGGCTCGTTTGGTGAAGCAACACAACAACGCAAATGTCCTATGCATTCCTGCACGATTTGTTTCTCATCCTCAGGCAATTGAAATCCTGAATGCTTTTTTGGACGAGCAATTTGAAGGGGGTCGCCATGCGCGTCGTGTAGGTAAAATAGCGTGTTCTTTGGTGTTTTTATTGGCGTCTACGTTGGGACTGTTGAATGCCCAAACATCAGAATTGGCTGCACCGGAGGTGTATGCAAGTTCGATATTAGCAGAGGATTTGAAGAGCCATTTAATGGTGATAGCGAGCGATGCTTTTGAAGGGCGAGAGACAGGTGAACCCGGTGCGGAAAAAGCAGCAGCTTACATCGCGAGTCATTTCGAATCTGTAGGTATTGCACCGTTCGACGGCAAAACATATTATCAAGATGTGCCCTTGGTTCGATCTCAAATACAAGGAGGAACAGCGGTTGTCGCTGGGAAGTCATTGGTTTTTTTAGAAGAGTTCTTGTTTTATCCAGGAATCAGGGATGGCTCGATGGCAAACCTTCCCATGGTTGCTATTGCCGACACTGCGGAATGGCCGGATGTAACCGGCATGGCGGTGGTCATTCAGGCGGAATCAAAGGAAGGTGAAACCAACTGGCAAAGAGGGTTGAACGATGCACGCATCAAAGCAAGCGAGAAAGGCGCACGTGCCGTGATCGTGGTAGGCGACGACCTGTCGACACTGCGCAGCCGCATGAAGCCGTGGTTGATGCGAAAATCCATGACGCTGGATCGCTCGAAATCATTGGAAGGCGATGGTACGCGTATTCCTACCTTTTTGGTTTCCGCAGCTTCAACATCCAATTGGTGGAAGGGATCCGCGCTTAAGTCTTGGAAAAAATGGACGAAGGCGCAGAGAAAGGGAAAGACCCTAGCTTCTTGTGTGTTGCCTGAAGCCACTTGGAGCTTCGAGCTGTTGCGGGAAGAAGAGCACATTGTCTCTCAGAATGTCTTGGGCTACATTCCCGGTAGAGATTCTGTTTTAGCAGAGGAACTTGTGGTGATTACATCACACTATGATCACGTGGGCATCATAGATGGGGAAATCCACAACGGAGCGGACGACGATGGTTCAGGAACCGTGACGGTCTTGGAGCTGGCTGAGGCATATATGAAGGCTGTAAGAGAAGGAAATGGACCACGAAGAAGTGTTTTGCTCATGACCGTGGTTGGAGAGGAAAAAGGATTGCTTGGCAGCGAGTGGTATGCAGACCACCCGATTTGGCCGTTGGAGAATACGGTAGCCAATTTGAATGTGGACATGATCGGTCGGGTGGACGAAGCACACGATGATGACAACCGTTATGTGTACTTAATTGGCTCAGACAAACTCTCTTCAGAGCTGCATGCCATCAGCGAAGAAGCCAACACAAAGCACACCAAATTGGCGTTGGATTACACGTTTAACGCCCCTGATGATCCCAATCGTTTTTACTACCGATCGGATCACTACAACTTCGCCAAAAACAACATACCGGTGATTTTCTATTTCAGCGGCGTTCATGAAGATTACCATCGTCCTGGCGACGATCCTGAGAAGGTTATGTACGGCAAGACAGCAGAAATCGGACGGCTGATTTTTCACACGTCATGGAAACTTGCCAATCAAGACAAAAGGATTGAAGTGGACAGGGTCAACGATTTTCCAACGAAGTAAAACCGTTCAGTTGGTCTTGGAAACGCTTTTTTTCCATGGTATAACGCTCACCGGTTGCAGGCCCATTAAACCCAGAGTGAACCATTACGTCGTTGCCTCGAATGAATAAAGTGGTCGGAAAACTGATGACCCGGTCCAAAAAAGGAAAAGCGTCTGCTGCGCTTTTTTTGCTCGCCTTTCCGCCAAGAAACAGCTCCCAATCAAGGTTGAGTTCAGCTGAAAAAGCGTCGAGCCTTTCATAAGATGAAACGGGGTTCGTGTCCCGTTCGAAGGCGACAGAAAGAAAGCGCGATTGAGGGTTGTAAAGCTCATGCAGCAACCGAACTTCATCCATGCAATTGGGACACCAGGTACCCAGAATATCCAGCACAATAAGTGAATCAGAACGCAGTGAGATTGAACTGCGGTTGCCCGCCCGATCAACGACGGATACACGCAAGTCTTCATCAGGCACCACCAGGGATTGCATGGGGCTTTGGTCCGGAGCGGGTGCTGCGGATGCAGCGCGCCAGGTGGTGTGATAATGATTCCCGCTATAGAAATGTCCACCCACCCAATTCCCGTCCTGTAGCGAAGCGGTAAAAACGAATAAGTGCGCTCCATCAAACGTTTGAAGCTGCAACGCATTGCCCACCACGGTTCCCGCGAGGTAGCGGTAGTCTCCCGTTGGGGTGCGTATCGTGGCCCGCACCGCTCCACCTTCGGCGGTGAGGTCCAATTGGGAGCCCGGAGAATCGCTCGAGTCTTCACCAAACCACACATCCCACGTACCGGTGGGAATTGCTAGCGGCTCGATTGTCGCTTGAGCGCTGGCGGATGTGGGCAAAACCTGTATAGGAACACGGTAAGAGCCGGGCGGGTTGCGCAAAGAGTCCACCCAATGACCGCGATAAGAATCATTCTTTTGATCCTTGTGCAGCACCCAGCTCCCGTTGAAAACAGGAACCTTCCAGGTCGAATCATTCAGCGGAGTGAGCGTGACAACTTCATCCCCATTGTACAAAGACCACACCGCACCTTCGCGCGACCCAAGAAACGAAGCGGTGACGCTATCGTTCAGGACGAACTCAACAGAGGTGCCATGCGAAACAGGAAGTTGAGAGGAGCGAGACGCATCCCCACACCCTGCCACAGCAAGGCTAAAAAACACGAGAAAAGCAACCCCCGTATGCATGTAACGCATCAACCTAAGTCAAACTTAATTCCTTGCGCGAGCGGAAGCGAAGCGCCGTAATTGACCGTGTTGGTTTGGCGACGCATGTAGGCTTTCCAGGCGTCAGATCCAGATTCACGCCCCCCTCCGGTTTCTTTTTCACCGCCAAACGCCCCGCCAATTTCGGCACCAGAAGTACCAATGTTGACATTGGCAATGCCACAATCTGACCCTGCAGCGGACAGGAACAATTCGGCTTCCCGAACGCTGTTGGTCATGATTGCAGACGATAGACCTTGCGCAACGCCATTTTGCAGCGCAATAGCCTCTTCCAGGGTGTCGTAAGGCATCATATAAAGCAACGGTGCGAACGTCTCGTGCTGTACGATTTGCATGTCGTTTGTGGCTTCAGCAATGGAAGGCGTCACATAGCAACCGCTTTCATACCCAGGCCCTTCGAGTAACCCTCCCTCCACGACAAACGAACCACCTTGATCTTTTACGGCTTGCAGGGCATTGAGGTAGGTGTCAACAGCGTCGCGGTCGGTCAGCGGGCCGACGTGGTTGGACTCATCCAAAGGGTTTCCAATTTTCAATTGACCATAAGCACTACTCAAGACATTCTTGACTTGGTCGTATACGGATCGATGAATAATTAACCTTCGGGTGGATGTACAGCGCTGACCACACGTGCCGACAGCACCGAATACTGCAGCGGGAACTACCATTTCGAGATCGGCATCTGGAGCAATGATGATTGCGTTGTTTCCACCAAGCTCAAGCAAAGCGCGCCCGAGTCGAGCACCAACCGTTTCGCCAACCGACTTCCCCATGCGTGTGCTGCCGGTGGCGCTCACAAGTGGAATGCGCTTATCAGCACTCATCATCTGTCCAATATCTGCCATTCCATTCACAACACAAGACAGTCCCTGAGGGACATCATTGGCCGCTGCAACATCGTTCCAGATGTGTTGACACGCAATTGAGCAAAGTGCACTTTTTTCAGACGGCTTCCAGACGCAAGCGTCTCCGCTGATCCAAGCCAAAGCAGTGTTCCACGCCCAAACAGCAACAGGGAAGTTGAAAGCGGAAATAATACCGACCACACCAAGCGGGTGGTACTGCTCGAACATGCGGTGTTCGGGTCGCTCAGAATGCGTGGTCATTCCGTACAGCTGACGACTCAAGCCAACAGCGAAATCACAGATGTCAATCATCTCCTGCACTTCACCCAACCCTTCTTGCAGGGACTTTCCCATTTCATAGCTGACCAATGCACCCAAGGCGTCTTTCTTCACACGCAGGGCGTCACCAAATTGCCGTACAACTTCTCCGCGTTTGGGTGCGGGCACAGTCTTCCACTCGTGGAATGCTTTTTGGGCTGCGGTGATAGCGCGCTCATATTCGTCCGCGGTAGCGCTCGACAAGGAGGCGATTTTTTTTCCATCAACCGGAGAGATGGAATCAATGGTTGGGCCCGATCCAAACGATTCGGTTCCAATCATGACGCCGTGATTGTGATCTTGGATGTTGAGGGTGCTAAGGATGCTTTGAATGTCCATGGTTGGTTTTTTTTCGTGGTGCAAAGGTAATGTCCTTGGCACGAAGACCCACTCATTTAAACAACTGATAATCAACTACTTGTAATTATTCATTATCAGAGGGCGCTCGTACAGTAGGATTGGTTTTGCGTTTCAACGCAATAAAACGGCTAAAAACAACCGAAGATTCAATGTTTCACGTGGAACACACCTACCGGCCAAGATGAACCAGAAGAACCGCAAGATCTGAAGCGCTCACACCGGAAATTCTTGAAGCTTCTGATAGGGTGTTCGGTTTTGATTCGGTCAGTTTTTCCCTGGATTCAGAACTGAGCGACTCCAGCTTATGATAATCAAACCCGTTCGGAATAGCGATGGTGTCGAGTCGTTGAAGTTTGTCCGCGATGGCCTGCTCCTTCTCAATGTATCCTGCATACTTGATTTGAACCTCCAACGACTCTTGGATGTCAAGGGTTAGACCAAGGTCGTCGACTTTCTGAGCAATGACAGGAAGGTGCTCTGTTAAATCAGCGAATGTGATGTTTGGGCGGTTCAGCAGGGAAACGGCTTTTTGCTTTTGCCTAAGGGGCGCGCTTGCTTTTGATTTCAGCAAATCGTCAGCCTCTTGCGGGCTGATGCTCGTCTTATTCAAGACCTTGGTCATCGCCTTGAGCTTTCCCTTCTTTCCCTCGAGTTTTTCCATTCGTTCATCGCTCGCTAGACCAATGGAATGAGACAAAGGGGTCAGCCGCTGATCGGCATTGTCCTGTCGCAATAGGATACGGTATTCAGCGCGCGAAGTGAACATTCGGTAGGGCTCTTTGGTGCCCTTGGTGACCAAGTCATCGATCAAAACTCCGATGTAGGCTTCGTTTCGTTTCAAGACGAGCGCGTCCTTGTTCCACGTGGAACGTGCTGCGTTGATGCCGGCCATAATGCCTTGTGCTGCGGCCTCCTCATACCCAGTGGTTCCGTTGATTTGCCCGGCGAAATAAAGGTTTTGGATGCGTTTCGTTTCTAAGCTGTGCTTCAGCTGTGTGGGGTGAAAAAAGTCGTATTCCACAGCGTATCCGGGCCTAAAAAACTTCACATTTTGGAAACCAGGAACCCCCCGCAATGCTCGGACCTGAACGTCCTCCGGCAGGCTGGTGCTGAAACCATTCACATACACCTCGACGGTTTCCCACCCTTCCGGTTCAACAAACAATTGGTGCGAATCTTTGGTGTGAAAGCGCTCAATTTTATCTTCTATGCTTGGGCAATACCGTGGGCCGAGACCTTGAATTCGACCATTGAACATGGGAGATCGGTCGAATCCTTCTCGGAGTAAATCGTGGACATCGCTGTTGGTATACGCGATGTGGCAACTTCGTTGGGTGTCGAGCTTGGGTGTATCAGTGAATGAAAAACGCCGCGGATCTGGGTCGCCTTTTTGCTCTTCCAGGACACTGTAATCAATGCTCCTTCCGTCCACGCGTGGAGGTGTTCCTGTTTTCATGCGGTCGGCTGTGAAGCCCTCTTCAACCAACTGTTCGGTGATCCCGCGAATGGCTTTCTCACCCGCTCGGCCTCCACCAAATTGCTTTTCGCCGATGTGCATCAATCCATTCAAGAATGTTCCTGCGGTGACCACAACTGATTTGGAACGAATGGTTGCGCCCAGCTGGGTTTTGACACCCACGCACGCTCCATCCTCAATGATTAACTCCAAAACAGCGTCTTGCCAAAAATCCAACCGAGCGGTTGATTCCAACATCAGACGCCATTTTTCGGCAAATCGCATTCGATCGTTCTGGGTCCGAGGAGACCACATTGCCGGTCCTTTGGAGCGATTCAACATTCGGAATTGAATAGCACTGTGATCGCTGACGATTCCAGAATAACCTCCGATAGCGTCGATTTCGCGAATGATTTGCCCTTTGGCAATGCCGCCCATTGCGGGGTTACAAGACATTTGTCCTATAACACCCATGTTCATGGTAATGAGCAGCGTGTTTGCGCCAAGGTTAGCGGATGCCGCAGCGGCTTCGTTTCCAGCGTGTCCTGCGCCGACGACGATTACGTCATATTCGTTATGGATCATGCGTCGTAGGATTCAAAAGCGGCGATCCAGCGATCTTCATGCAATCGCATCTCTGCTTGGTCGGATTTCACCTTGTCTTTGTAACCGATTAAATGCAAGTGTCCGTGGGCGATTACACGTATTAACTCATTGAAAAACAATGTGTTGTGTGATTTTGCGTTGTCACGAATGCGGTCGATGGAAAGGAAGAGATCACCACTTATCTGATTCCCATCCGTGTAATCGAAAGTGATAATATCCGTGAAGTAATCGTGCGATAAATGTTCCTTGTTCATTTGCAACAAATAGTTGTCCGAACAGAAAACAACGGAAAGTGCACCAGGTTCTTTGCCGTATTGCGCTGTGAGCGCGTGCACCCATGTGCGAATGGCTCGGCGTTTGGGACAACGGAAGCCGTGGTCGGCATTGTGAAAGGTTAATGCCAAAAGAACGAGTGCTAAGCAGCGTTGAACACACCTTCAAACAAGAGCTCAACTTCTCGGCCTTCGTCCTCAAAAGAGCATTGGTCGGACAGTTGGCGCATCAAAAAGACACCACGTCCATTGGGCTTCTCAAGGTTTTCAGGCGAAGTGGGGTCCGGCACGTTTTCGAAATCAAAACCTGCGCCTTGGTCGGTGATTTTGAAATACAAGTTTCGTTCTTGAATCTCGTATTCAACGAAGACCTCTTTCTCCGTATCCAATCGATTTCCATGGACGATTGCGTTGTTTACAGCCTCCGTCATTGCAATCAACACATCGCCGTAGCAATCATCGTTGAAGGCGTAATTGTCTCGAATTTCATCAATTAACCGCTCAATGATGGCGATGTTTTCCGGTTGTGAAGCGAATTGAAGCTTGTGCATCGTTTGAATCATGATTCCTAATCTTGAGCCTGGCTCATTGCGAGTCCGGCTTCGTGAGGTCCAAATTATTGAAATAATCGTTGACTCGGTCACGGTAATACGGATCCAATTCAAGGGGAATTGTTCGTAACCATTCAACTTCTTGACTCTTTTGTTTGAGGTATTCTTCGAGTGCAGGAGGCTCTGTGGCTAGGCCTTGCTGCCCAACCTTTGACTTTCGTTTGTTGTCTTCTCCCCTTACCAATTCGGCATTTTCGGCTTCCAGCAAGCGGACCATCAATTCTTGTTGACGCTCTAACGTTTCAATGGAAACGTCACGATTGACCAAATCCCGTTCCAATTCTTCCATTTCTTTCGCGATGTCTCCCATTTGCTTTCCATCCCCAGAACCATCTGCGTTGAGCTCTTGTGATTTTTTCTGAGCCATCTGGCGCAATGCCGCTTGTTGCGCCGCCATTTGTGCAATTTCCTTGCTCATTTGGCGCTGATCTTTCCCGGATTTCCCGGCGTTAGCCCCCTTCCCCATCGCTTCTTTCATTTTCTCCAACTTCTCCCCCAATGACTGCTGCATTTTTTTCATATCTCCTGCGCTAGGAGAAGGCTTTGGTTTTCCGTTTCCTCCCGGCTTCTCGCAGTTTCCCATTCCCGGCTTGGACTCTGACATGGATTGCTGCATTTGTTGCAGCGCATCATCAAGCATCAAAGCCAAGTTGTTGAAACTTGTCATAATATATTGCTGATTTTCAGTTATTTCCGGCGTTTTTCGGTCACCAAATCCGGCCAGCGCTTTTTTCATGTGGTGGTTGATCAATCCAATCTCTCGGTTAACTGCAGGTGCCAATTGGGGGATTCGAAGGCTCAGAGCGAATAACGAATCCTCTACCATTTGAGCATCGTCTTTGAGCTTGCGTTGGGTTTGCCCATTGGTGATGTACAGCGGATCATCTTCATTGATTTGATTCAAAGAAGCCATTACATCTTCTTCATCGAAGGACAGTTGGATGATGTTTTCAAGCAACGCGCGCAGCGCATCCATGTCCTCCTCCATGGATTCTTCAGCGGATTGTTGCATCATGGTTTCCATCTGCTCCGCCATCTGCTTCATCTCATCCGCCGCATCTTGCTGATTTTCGCTGGCTTTTTTGTTTTTGTCCTGTTTGAGCTGCTCCGAACTATCGCTCATCTTTTCCTCGATGGATTGATTTTCATCGGATCGCTCCATCACGGGGTTTGGGTTTTCCAACTCCTCGTTGGCTTTGTCCAATTCGTCCAATCGTTCTTGAAGTGCTTGAAACTCTTGATTCAGGGAATCTTGTTGGGCTGAAAGGCTGTCATTGGGCGATGATTCATTGGCTGTTTCTTCTGCCAAAGCCTCTTGTTTTTCTGCGAGTTCCTTCAGGTCGTCGAGGGCCTCTTCCAAATTGACCTCGTATTCCAACTGCTTGAACTGCTCCAACGCCCGGTCGAGCTCTTTTTCCAAAGATTCCTGGTTCACTTCCATGGACTCCAACTGCTCTTGCATCTCCTCCATCATTTCAGGGTCCATCTCCTCCATGAGCTTCTGCATCTCATCGTACATCGCTTTCAGCTCATCGTTCATGACCTGTTCCATCAACTCTTGCAGCTGCTCTTGTTTTTCAATGATGCGCTCTTCTTCTGGCGAAAACTCATTGGCGCGATCGTCCTTTTCTTTGTTCGCTTTTTGCAGCTCTTCCAGTGCGGATTTAAGGGATTCTTGACGTTTCATGAGCTCTTCCAAAGCCCGCTCATCCTTCCAGTCGAGCTCGTCGTCTTCTCCGAGTTGTCGCCGCATTTCCGCCATTTCTTTTCGAAGCGCTTCGGCCTCTTGCCGAGCGGCACTCATGCGGGACGCGATGTCTTCACTGGCTTCTTCCCGTTCCGCGCGGATTTCGTCTTCAGATGGAGGTGCGAAGGTGTAACTAATGGAACGTGTCATTTTGGGCCCGTTGATTTGATCGTTGTCCCAAAGCTCAAACCAATATTCCAGCACATCTCCTTGCACAACACCAATTTCGCCGAGGTTCCACTCATGAAAAAAGCGATCGGACTTACCCGAGGGTGTTTCAAGTCGCGTTCGAGAGACAACTCCAGCCATAGGTTGGGCACTTTCGGAGGCGAAAAGCTCTTCTGCGCGTGGAGCCAATTCAAGCCACTGGTATGCAAAGCTCAGCTTACTGAAGCCATAATCATCCATGGTTTCACCGGTAAAATAACGCCGCTTCACTCGGGAAGAATCAATGGATTCGGTGACTTTGATGCGCGCAGGCAAATCTGCGTATGCTTGGATGTTATACCGGATGGAGTCGACCGTTCCAACGGCACGGTTCTGGGGAACAACCCAGTAAGTTTCGCTTGTTTGAATTCGTCGAGCGGCCGCAAAGGTGCCTGCAGCGCCCGGCGTTGCCCGGATCGATTCCATTCCAAAATCCAAGCGCAACTGTTCGGTGTCTTTGCTTTTGAATTGCCAGCGAATTTCAGTTCCTTCAGGCGCCTTGAGGTTGCCGATATCTTTTAAGGTTTGAGGAGGCAAACCGGTGTACGCAGGCGGTGTGAGCGAAACTTCGGTGGACAACAATACGGGAACAGGAAGCACCTGTATGACAAACTCTGGAGACCTCACCCCCGCAGCCACCAATGCAAACGGAATATCTTCCCGGACGATTGGGAATGTATGGCTGTAAATGCCATTCGAAGAACGCTCCATTCGAAACCGCTGTCCATTGCTTTCGAGCACAACGGCGCTCGGCGCCTCTTCCCCATTTGTTTTGGCATTGACGGTAAATTCTTGCGCAGCAGGAACATCCAAGCGTTGATTGAGAATTTCGAAGGCAAACGGCGGGGGCGGAATGAAGTCCTGGCGATGCGCCAGAATTCGTTCAGCGGGCTCCTGCACCCACTGGGGTTTCCAGGAGAACAACACAATGACAACCAAAACGGGCGGGATGGCATAACGGATCAACCGCGTGCTTTCTTGCCAATTGACGGCTTTTTTGAACGGAACCGTTCGAAGGGTCTCTGTGCGCTCATCGATGGACGCGTGCAACAAGGAAAGATCTGAAGATTCAGAATGCTCGAGCTGACGTTGCAATTGCAGCACATTCAAGAGGCGGTCGCTGATTTCTGGAAAATGGGTTCCAATGATTTCGCTGGCCTGTTCGTACGAAAGCCCTTTTCTCAGACGGAACAACAAGAGGACTGGCCAAAGCACCCATCGGGCAAGTGCCACCGCGCTTCCCCCCGCCAACACCCAGAAAATAACAGTTCTTCCGGCAATACCAAAGCGGCCGACGTGTTCCAAAAAAAGGAAAATAAGGGTGCTACCTACAACAGTCCCAACGGAAGTCAAAACGCCTCCCGCCAGCCGATTCAGGTGGTAAGCCCAAACGAATTCATCCAATTTCTTGATGAGTGAACTGCTTCTTTCCATGCCTCACGAAGGTACGAAACCAAACAGCGCAATGGCGCTGCGTTCAGAATCGCGCGATATCATCGTATTTTTGGCCTCCCTCACCGGTTAAATCAGGTTCACATGTTCAAGTTTCACGGCTTTTTGATCGCCTTTTTTGCAACACTTTTGACACTCCATTCGGTTGACGCTCAAATCGTAATCAACGAATTGGATCCATCTGGCCCGGGCATCGATGACATGGAATTTGTTGAGCTTTATGGGGTTCCTGGCGTTGACCTCTCAGGCATCACCGTTGTTATTTACAACGGATCGAACGCCTTATCAAACAATGCGTTTGATTTGACAGGCTACGCTTTGGACGAGAATGGATTTTTTCTCATCGGTGGGCCCAACTTAGCCGGAGCGGACTTTACCGTGGACCAAACCAATTGGTTGCAAGTGGGACAGGAGGCAGTGGCGCTCTATGATGCATCTGGAGCAGATTTCCCCAACGGTACACCCGTCACCAATGAGGACTTATTGGATGCCATTGTTTATGGCAACAACCAGCCCCCCGCATCGGGACTGATCGACGTTTTGACACCTTCCGCAACTCAATTGAACGAAAGTGCTCAAGGATTGGCGGATTACCAAAGCTTGGCTCGTCTGCCCAACGGCGGAGATCCATTTGCTTCTTCCGATTACACCCTGCAATCTCCGACCCCAGGATACTCGAATGTATTGCAATGCGATGGGGGCCAGATTCAGTTGCAGAACGTGGCGAACGAGAACGTCTGCACGGATGATTCTGAACTGGTATTGGTTCAATTCAATCACACGACCGATGTACAGGAGGCGAACTTTACGCTGGTAGTAGCAGACGCGTTGTCGGGGTTGATTCTAGTTTCATTTGAGGGTACTGCGGCTAATTTGTCGGGATTGGGCGATTTGGCCTTGGAGGTCACGGGTGTCTCACACAATGCGCCGCTTGATCCAGAAACATTGGTTGCGGGCCAACCGGCGGCGGGAATTACAGGGACGGGGTGCTTTTCATCGACCATCAATGCAGTGAGCATCCAAGGAGAAACATGCAGCCCTCCTGCATGTGACGGAGGGGCTGTAACCGACGCTGCGGGCACACCCTCTGCCGTTGGATGCAATGGTTTGGAAAACGCGATCATTACGTTTGGTTACACGTCGGAAGCCATTGAAGCAGAATACATTTTTGTCATCACGGATGGGGAACAAGTGATCCAAGACACAACCGCTTTTCCGCAATTTGACTTCTCGACCTTAGGGGAGGGGAGCTACCAAGTTTGGGGCTCGAGTGCGTTGGGTGGGTTTGAGCCGGAAACGTTGGCGCCCGGCGCATTGCTCGCTGGAATTCAAGGCGTAGAATGTGACAGTTTGAGCACGAGTTATTTGGCTGTGGACATTTTGGACTGTGAAAGCGCGAGTTTTTGCGAGGAGATATTCATCTCGGAGTATGTCGAAGGCAACAGCAACAACAAAGCAATTGAGCTTTATAATCCTTCTCCGGTGGCTATTGATTTGACGGGCTATCACATGGAAACATGGAACAATGGATCAACAGAACCCACCAATACGCAGGAGCTTTCGGGCACCATCGAGGCCAATGGGGTGTTCGTCTTGATGAATGCCCTGGCAGCCCCAGAACTTTTTGACGCAGGAGACCTCGTGAGTCAAATCACTTGGTTCAACGGCAATGACGTTATTGCGCTTTACCACGATGGTGAAATCATTGATCAAATGGGCGAGTTTGGCGCGGATCCCGGTTCGCCATGGACGGTGGACGGTGGCGCAGGCGAAATGGCCGAATACACATTGGTGCGAAAGGCAAACGTTTCCCAAGGCAGTATTGATTGGTCGGTTGGTCAGTTTCAGTGGGATGCGTACCCCCAAGACAATTTTGATTTCATCGGGTACCACAACGCCACATGCACGGGCACGCCTGACATGGAATTAGGCTTCACAACCTCCGACCTATACATCTATGAAGGGGGTGGGACAGAGGTTGCTATGCAAGTCGCTTACCCTTTGCAAGACGTGACGGTATCGGTGGATGTGGTTGGCGGCACAGCAGCAGAAGGGGATGATTTCCCAGCGGTATTTCCGCTGCCGGAATTCACCTTTCCGATTGGCCTTTTAAACAACCAAACCTTCACCTTTGCCGCCATTGACGATGAGGAGCCAGAAGGGGAGGAGACCGTTGTTTTGGCCATGCAAATCACTTCAGGAGATGCGGTATTGATCATCGACACATTGACGGTGCACATTCAACCGTCTGATTTGACGTATCCGGTATACGACATAGCAACAGTGCGCAGCGTGGATGTGGTTTCAGGTGTGACAGACAGCTTGGGGGTTTCCTGTGAATTACGTGGCATCGTCCACGGGTGGAATGACTATCCATCGGGCCTGCAGTTCACGCTGATTGACCCAACGCATGGAATCAACGTGTTCAGCCCATTGTCTGATTTTGGTTACGAACAAGTGGTGCCCGGTGACAGCGTTCGAATTCGAGGAACGGTTGGGCAGTTTGCTGGGCTCACGCAAATCATTGCAGACACCTTGATTTATGAAGGATCGGGATTCATCACAGAACAACCTGTCTTGGTTCAAACATTGGACGAATCCCGCGAATCGCACGTGGTGACCCTCAAGTGCGTTGAACTGGTCAACCCGGAGCAATGGACCAATAGCGCTCCAAGTTTTGAAGTGGATGTCACCACCGGAGCGGACGTGTATACGATGCGAGTGGACGCGAATACGGACTTGTTTTTGAGTGAGGCACCTGTTGGCGTTTTCGGATTGAGCGGAATTGTCGATCAACGTGATTTTGAAGCGCCGCACTTCCAGGGCTACCGAATTTCACCGCGTTATGGCTCCGATATTTCGGAGCCGGTGAATGCTGAATTTACCGTCACATCACCATGGAACCTGCTGG
>JGI20153J14295_10000347_pt1 | contig 39289 bp, 33 predicted proteins | sample COG_03_FD_14295 | JGI IMG/M metagenome (IMG submission 14295) | reverse complement strand
ATTTTCCAAAAGGTATTAGATTTCATAAATCTCCCCCGAGATGTTTGTGGATAAAGCTTTGGGTTACTGTGCCTATAATGGACTTTTTTATAAATTCCGTATTGTTAACCGAGCCAGATGGGATCTGTTTCTGTTACTGCATTGGTATAACGAAGGTAATACGCAAACCCTCAACTGCAAGTTTACTCTAATTGCAATCTCTTTTCGATAGTCGTTTTTAGGTAATTGAAAGTCGTAAAAGGCTTAGAGTTAAGACTAATTGTTAACTTGACCCATCAATGTCTTGGATTTTTTGCCAGGAATTTCTCGCACCAGCTTTGGTACCAAGAAACCGGGCAGTTCAGCCTGTAGTTGATGAAATATATGTTCAGCACGCTGCTGAGAAATATCAAAATGGCTGGCGCCCTCGATTGGGTCCAATAGATGTAGGTAGTATGGCAGCACCCCTACATCGTAGACTGTTTCGCTCAGCTCGGATAATACTTGCGCATCGTCATTGATACCTTTTAGCAGTACAGTTTGGTTAAGGATTAATATGCCTCGGCTTAATAGTCGCTGGATCATATTTTGTACGCTGGAGTCGATCTCGTTGCTATGGTTAATATGCAGCACTATTATCGGCTTGAGTCTGGTGGCAGTTATCCAGCTAAGAAATGGCTCATCAATGCGTGATGGGATCACCACTGGCAATCTACTATGAATGCGCAGACGCTTGATATGAGGGATATCTGCAATCTGCTTAGTTAGCCAGCTAAGAAAATTATCATTGGCGGCCAGTGGATCGCCACCACTAAAAATCACTTCATTAATTTCTTTTGACCTACTTATATAGGCGATGGCCTGTTGCCACTGCTCTTTACTCTGGCGATTTTCTTGATAGGGGAAGTGCCGGCGGAAGCAGTAGCGACAGTTAATCGCGCAACTGGGACTGACTATTAATAGCAGGCGATTGCGGTATTTATGCACAATGCCCGGCACTGGATTATGCTGAGTTTCTTCCAGTGGGTCTGCGCTGTAGCCCACCGCAGACTGAGTTTCTTGGATCACAGGCAGAACCTGAGCCAACAATGGGTCATTGGGGTCGCCAATTTTCATACGCTCAACAAATGGCCTTGGCACTCTCAGGGGGAAATCTGTGGCGGCCTGATGGCTTGGAGAGAGTTGCTCCGGTTTGAGTTGCAAGCGGCCCAGCAGTTCATCAATTGAGCTGATGCATTGACTAAACTCAGTTTTCCAGCTCGGTTGAATATCAATGGTCTGGGAGGTGATAATGGACGGCATAGGACAGCGGCTTTGGTTGCAAAGTTAACTCCAGAGATTTTACGCTATTTCTTCAGCATTGGTGGCCCTGAGTAATAATCTATTGAAGACCGACAAATTTTACATGACAAGAGCCCTTGAGCTCGCGGCTCAGGCTGGCGCTGCTGGTGAAGTCCCTGTGGGCGCTCTGGTGGTGCGAGATGGGCAGGTGATTGGCGAAGGTTACAATCAGCCTATCAGCGCCATTGATCCCACAGCTCACGCCGAGATTGTAGCCATGCGCAATGCGGCCGCCCATATAGGTAACTATCGTTTAATCGACTGTGATCTCTATGTGACTATCGAGCCCTGCACCATGTGTGTTGGTGCCATGATTCACGCCCGTGTGCAGAGGGTGATTTTTGGTGCCAAGGAGCCTCGGGCTGGTGCCCTGGCCAGCCAGATGCAACTGATGGAAAACAAGCACTTCAATCATGTAATCGAATGGCGGGGCGGATTGATGGAAAAAGACTGTGGCGATCTTATCAGTGATTTTTTTCGCCGCAAGAGAGGCAAATAGCGGTTTTAAATGGTTGGTACGCCGTTAATTTCCCAGTCTACCGATTCAGCTGGCTCTTCGGTGTCCGGTTCGAAGTCCTGCTGAGACAGTGCATGAAGCTGCAGATAGGTTTTGTAGTACTGAATATTTTTCACATAGAGAACTGGCTCGTTGCCGCGGGCATAACCATGTTTGACTGTTGAGTAAAATTTCTTTTTGCTCAATAGGGGCAGATGCAGGCTAACATCGTCCCAGCTATCTGGGTTTTTACCATTGCGCACCGTTAAGATACGCGCATCTTCCAAATGACCAAAGCCCACGTTATAAGCGGCAAGTGCAAATAGAGTGCGATCAGGGTCTTCAATACGATCGGGCAGGCGAGCCTTTAGTTTAAGGAAGTAAGCTGCACCCCCTCTCAAGCTCTGGGCCGCATCAAGGCGGTTGTCGACTTTCATCTCGCTGGCTGTACTCAGTGTCAGCATCATCAGTCCGCGCACACCTGTGGGTGATCTGGCCATTGGGTTCCAATGGGATTCCTGATAGGCCACCGCTGCCAGTAACTGCCAGTCCATACCAAATTCAGCGGCTGTTTCCCGGAACATTGCCTCGTACTTTGGCAGTCGGTTGGCAACCAGCTTTCCCAGCTGCTGCGAATTGGACACCGAAAAATTCTCGGTCTGAGCCAGCAGTTCACTGGTCATGGAGTCGAGCTCGCCAGACTTAATATAGTGCTGCAAAAACGTATTAGCGGCATCGAGCAGGGAGCCGTCATGATGGGAGGGAAAGGCCCAAGCCATGGGCTGGGGGTCAGATATATCCATCGCCTTGCGCGCTTTTGGGTAAATGTGGCGATTGATCAGATAGGCCAGTGAGTCCACCACTGCGTAGGTGATCTCGCCTTCATGGACTCGGCGAATAAGATCGCTCATCTCCGCATAATCTTGCTCTATCCAAGTGAGTTTTGGTCGTTCAGTCTTGAGCAGTTCCAGGTGTTCACTGTGAGAAGAATCTGCAATAACCACAAGTTCGCCGTCGAGATTCTCCAGAGATCTCGGGCGCCTGGTGCCGCCGCGGTAAATAAGCTGTTGGGTGACTTCAAGATATGGGGTGGCAAAAACCAGTGACTGGTTGCGCTCTGCGGTTTTGACTAGGTTGGCGGCGGCGAAGTCTCCCTGGGGTCCGCCCACCGAGTAGAGAAGCTGGCGCAGAGTCGGTTTAGTTTTGACCACTAATTCAACGCCCAGGCTATCAGCAAAGGCTTTGGCCAGCAGATAATCAAAGCCATTTTTACCATAGCCGTCTTCAAAATAGGTGGTTGGGCCCTGAAGGGTGAGCATAACCAGCTGCCCCCTGGCTTTGACTTTAGCGAGATCGTTAAGGTGGGCGCTGGCAGAGATCAGAGAGACAAAGGGGAGCATAAAAAGGACTAAAATAATCCTATTGCGCCATTTTCTTTCTCTGTTGGAGAGTTCTCGCATTATTTTTCGAGATACCTAAAGGGCTATAAACTTAGCTTTAGACTACTGCAGTTCAATAAAATTGAATTGTACATGGTTTAGTCAATTCTATCTGCCTATGACTTAATTTTTCCGCTAGAATAACCGCCTTTCCCTAATCATGATTTAGAGACCAGCCTTGATGATAGTTCTCAGCGGTGCACCTGCTCTTTCCGCCTTTCGACGCCGAAAATTACTCGCCAACCTGCAACAAGCTGTGCCCTCTGTTACCTCGGTAACTGCGGAGTATGTGCACTTTGCCGAAGCCAGCAAGCCACTGTCTGAGTCGGACAGTGCAACCCTAAAGGCACTGATGACCTATGGGCCCAGCGAAGAGTCGCTCGACAATGAGGGCAGTCTACTATTGGTGGTGCCGCGCCCAGGTACAATTTCGCCCTGGTCCAGCAAGGCAACGGATATAGCCCGCAACTGTGGTCTCGACAGTATTCTGCGGGTTGAGCGAGGCACTGCCTATTATATTGCCGCCAGTACAGCTTTAACCGCTGGGCAGCTGCAGTCTCTGGGCGAGCTGGTCAGTGACCGTATGGTTGAGGCTGTAATGACCGACTTGCAGCAGGCTGAAGCTCTGTTTGTCCATCATCAGCCACAGCCTCTCACTGAGGTGGATATCTTGGCCGGTGGTGTGGGCGCGCTCAAATTNGCCAATGTAGAGTTGGGTCTGGCCTTGGCAGAGGACGAGATCGATTATTTGGTGGCCAGCTTCGAGGAACTGCAACGCAACCCCTCGGATACTGAACTGATGATGTTTGCTCAGGCTAACTCCGAGCACTGTCGCCACAAAATTTTTAATGCCAGCTGGACCATCGACGGTGTAGATCAGCCCAACTCGCTGTTTGGCATGATCCGCAACACCAATAATGTCGGCGGCGAAAATGTGCTCTCGGCCTACTCGGATAATGCCGCCGTAGTGGTGGGCTCAGAGGGTGGGCGCTTCTACCCGGACCCTGTTAGCAAAGTCTATGGCTACAGCCAGGAACCTGTGCATCTTTTAATGAAGGTGGAGACCCATAATCATCCCACAGCTATATCCCCCTACTCAGGTGCAGGTACAGGCTCCGGTGGCGAGATACGCGATGAAGGTGCTGTGGGAAGAGGCTCCAAACCCAAGGTAGGGCTTGTGGGCTTCACCGTATCAAATCTGCAGATTCCCGACTATGTGCAGCCTTGGGAGCAGGATTATGGCAAGCCAGACCGCATTGTGTCTGCCCTGGATATTATGACTGAGGGCCCCATTGGTGGCGCCGCCTTTAATAACGAATTTGGCCGCCCCAATATCTGTGGCTACTTTAGAACTTTCGAGGCAGATTTCGCCGGTGAGCGCCGCGGTTATCACAAGCCGATTATGATTGCTGGCGGCTATGGCAATATCCGCGAAGAGCATGTGGACAAGCCGGAGTTTAAGCCTGGTGCCAAGTTGGTGGTGCTAGGTGGTCCGGCAATGTTGATTGGTCTGGGTGGTGGCGCGGCCTCATCTATGACCACAGGCAGCAGCTCTGCTGATTTGGACTTTGCCTCGGTACAGCGACAGAACCCTGAGATTGAGCGCCGCTGTCAGGAAGTTATTGACCAGTGCTGGCAGCTGGGCGACAACAATCCCATTGCCTTTATTCATGATGTGGGCGCTGGCGGTCTCTCCAATGCCTTGCCCGAGCTGGTTAAAGATGGCGGCACTGGTGGCCGTTTTGATCTGCGTTCTGTACCCAATGATGAGCCTGGCATGTCTCCGGTTGAAATCTGGTGCAACGAAGCTCAAGAGCGCTACGTGCTGGCGATAAACCCGGTTGATGTGGAGCGTTTTAAAGCTATCTGTGAGCGCGAGCGCTGTCCCTATGCGCTGGTAGGTGAGGCCACCGAAGAGAAACATATAATGGTCAGCGATGATCACTTCGGCAATAATCCGGTCGATCTGCCAATGTCAGTGCTGTTTGGCAAGGCGCCAAAGATGCATCGCACCGCGACCAAGCTAGATATTGCAGGTGGCTCTTTCGCAGCAGAAAGCCTGGATATTAATGATTCGGTTTTCCGCACTCTGCGCCACCCAGCGGTGGCCAGTAAAAGCTTTCTAATTACTATTGGCGACAGATCTGTCAGCGGCATGGTAGCGCGGGACCAGATGGTTGGCCCCTGGCAAATTCCGGTGGCCGACTGTGCTGTCACCACTGTGACCTATGACAGCCTAGCTGGTGAAGCCATGGCTATGGGTGAACGCACGCCTCTGGCTCTTATTGATGGTCCAGCCTCTGGGCGTATGGCCATTGGTGAGGCGATCACCAATATCAGTGCTTCGCGTATCGGCTCTATGGTTGATATTAAGCTCTCCGCCAACTGGATGTGTGCCGCAGGCTCTCCCGGTGAAGATGAAAAGCTCTATCGCACGGTTGAGGCTGTGGGCATGGATCTCTGCCCCCAGCTGGGCATCACCATTCCTGTGGGCAAAGACAGCATGTCGATGCGGACCGCCTGGCAGGAAGAGGGCGAAGATAGGTCTGTTACCGCGCCTATGTCTCTTATTATCACCGCCTTTGCGCCTGTGCTGGATGTGCGTAAGACAGTCACTCCTCAGCTGCGCACTGATCAGGGCGATACAGAGTTACTGCTACTTGATTTGGGTGCCGGTGCCAACCGCATGGGTGGCTCTATTTTGGCTCAGGTGTTCTCGCAATTTGGCGACACTGCCCCTGATATTGATAAGCCTGAGGCTCTGGTAGGCTTTTTTAACAGCATGCAGGCGCTGCTGGAGCAGGGAGATATTCTTGCCTATCACGATCGTTCTGACGGTGGCCTTATGGCTACGCTGGCGGAGATGAGTTTTGCAGGCCATGTGGGTATTGATCTGTGTTTGGATGCTCTGGATAACAACTGGATGGCAGCGCTGTTTAACGAAGAGCTGGGCGCAGTTATTCAGGTGCGTGCAGAGCAGGCGGATAGTATTCTCAAACAGTTTGCCAGTGCCGAGGTAGCGGGCCACCGGATTGGTCGGTTGAACGAGAGGGATACTATTGAGATCAAGCGCGACAATAAAACTCTGTTTGCTCAGACCCGCGCCAATCTGCAGCGCTCCTGGAGTGAAACCTCCTATCACCTGGCCTCTCTGCGTGACAATGCAGACTGTGTAGCTGAAGAGTTTGAACGTGTTTCCTATGTGGACGAAGGTCTCTCGGCAAAGCTGAGCTTTGATCCCAGCGAAGATATCAGTGCTCCCTATATAAACTCTGGCGTGAAGCCCAGTGTGGCTATTGTTCGCGAGCAGGGAGTTAACAGTCATTTGGAAATGGCAGCTGCCTTTGATCGCGCTGGGTTCACCGCTGTGGATGTGCATATGAGTGATCTATTGGCTGGCCGTCGCTCGCTGACCGATTTCTCCGGCATGGTTGCCTGTGGCGGTTTCTCTTACGGCGATGTGCTGGGTGCAGGTGAGGGTTGGGCCAAGACTGTGCTGTTTAATGAGCAGATTCGTGATCAGTTTCAGACTTTCTTCCATCGCCCCGAGACCTTTAGTCTGGGCGTTTGCAATGGCTGCCAGATGCTGAGTAACCTCAAGCCTCTTATTCCCGGTGCCGAGCTCTGGCCGCGCTTTGTGCGCAATCTATCTGAGCAGTTTGAGGCGCGTTTTTCTCTGGTCAGAATTGATGAGTCGCCCTCGGTATTCCTTCGTGGTATGGCGGGCACCCATATGCCGATCGCTGTGTCTCACGGTGAGGGTCGGGCGGAGTTTGCCAACGCTGAGGCTCTGGCTGAGTTGCAGCAGACTGACCAGATAGCGATGCGCTTTTTGGAGAATGATCTGTCGGTGGCTTCACGCTATCCGGCGAACCCCAATGGCTCCCCTGAGGGCATTACTGGCGTTACCAGTGCCGACGGTCGTGCTACATTAATGATGCCTCACCCGGAGCGCGTGTATCGCACTGTGCAGAATTCTTGGCACCCGGAGAACTGGGGTGAAGATAGTGGTTGGATGCGTATCTTCCGCAATGCACGTACTTTTATTGACTAACTATTAACTGCTGATAACCGCTGAGGATCTGACTGATGAATAAGATTGCCAATGAAGACGAGTTGGTTAAAAAGGCCCTCCAGATTGGCGCTGTGTATGCCAAGAAGAGAGCCTATGGTGAGATCGAGGTTCAGGATTCGGTGAAGTTGAAGGTGGAGTTTATCTATAAGGTGCTGGTTGAAGACAAGCTAATTCAGCCTTTGGCTAAAGACCAGATCAGTGATCCCAATATGCGTCACAAACTAGCGCTGTGGATTTCTCGGCAGCTACCAGCAGACCACCCTTTATTAACTGAGTCAAAATGATTTCCCCTCCGTCTAGTATCATCCTGAGCCTAGTGAAGGGTCTACCCGAACACTTCCCCCACCTCACTTCAACCTATGCTATCCTCCGCTCCGAGTTGACTAGACAGTCGCTGTGTTGATTTCTCGCTTATTCGCTTGCGTTTAAAAGGGTGCGCCACAGAGGAAAGTCCGGGCTCCACAGGGTAGAGTGCCAGGTAACGCCTGGGGGGCGAAAGCCTACGGCCAGTGCAGCAGAGAGTAGACCGCCGATGGTTCGTTCGCGAACACAGGTAAGGGTGAAAGGGTGCGGTAAGAGCGCACCGCGCTGTTGGTAACAGCAGTGGCATGGTAAACCCCACTCGGAGCAAGACCAAATAGGTTCCCATATGGCGCGACCCGCGTTGGGGACGGGTAGGTTGCTTGAGGCAAACGGCGACGTTTGTCCCAGATGAATGACTGTCCACGACAGAACCCGGCTTATCGGTCAACTCACCTAGTAGAATTCAGAAAGGGCCAGCGAGAGATCGCTGGCCCTTTTTGTTATCCCCAATTGCCGACAAGCAATATTCCTTTGTGATCTAAGAAATCGAAAAATTAAAAATAAATGATCTTAAAAACCCGCAAAGCTAGAAGTTACTTTAACTTGTGGTCTTACCCTTATGTTTTCTATTGGTAAATATTTCCCGCATTCTGAGCACTGCAGCACAAACTGGGAAAAATACCGGAACTTACTGATTTTACTCACTTTTTTAGTAAACCCTTAGCCTTGACATTGACCTGAGCTACCCATAACCTGCACAGATGGGTAAAAGTGGCAAAAAGTGGCGAAAATGGGATTTACTGTGGAGCAAAAGGGGTAAAAGTGTTTAAAGGTAGTGATCCAATCAATATGGATGCTAAGGGCCGGATGGCAATTCCGACTCGCTACCGTGCCCTGCTCGAAGATATTTGCTCCAACGACCTGGTTATCACCATAGATATGAAGTCTACCTGTTTAACCCTCTCACCGCTCCCCGAGTGGAAAAAATTCGAAGAAAAAGTATCTGCCCTACCGGCCATGGATGAGCTTGGCGAAATGCTCAGCCGCTTTGTTGTGGGTCAGGCCAAAGATTTGCAGGTGGACGGCAGTGGTCGAATTCTTATTCCGCAGGAGCTGCGTGGCTATGCCGAGCTCGATAAAAAGCTTGTGCTGGTGGGGCGAACTCAACGCCTGGAGATTTGGTCGGAAGAGAATTGGAACGCCGAGCGCGACAAGTCGCAAGAAAATTATCGCAGCATGTTGATCGACAGAGAAAACATGTCCGATGCGCTGAAGAATCTTTCCTGGTAAGGGGCGGGCTATGACAGCGGTTAGTGAGAGCGCAGAGCAGGTTGAGCACACCACGGTGCTTTTGCAGGAGGCTGTAGAAGCTCTGGTCACAGACCCAGATGGTTTTTATGTTGATGGCACCTTTGGCCGCGGCGGCCATACGGCCGAGCTGCTGGCTCGTTTATCAGGTCGGGGCAGGGTGCTGGCAATAGATAAAGACCCCCAGGCCATAGCCTCGGGCGAGGAGCGATTTGCTCAGGATGACCGCTTAGGGTTTTTCCATGGCAGCTTTGCTGAGTTGCAGAATGTGGCGGCACAGATGGAAAAAGCAGGCGAGATTTCCGGTGTGTTACTCGACCTTGGGGTGTCCTCTCCGCAGTTGGATCAGGCGGATCGAGGCTTTAGTTTTATGCGCGATGGGCCCCTGGATATGCGCATGGATACCAGTCGCGGGCTATCGGCAGCTGAGTGGATTGCCAGTGCTGATGAGCAGGAAATAGCGCGGGTGATTAAAGAATATGGCGAAGAGCGCTTTGCTCGAAGAATGGCCAGCGCGGTCATTCGCGAGAGGGCGATCAAGCCAATTACAGGTACTGTGCAGCTGGCGAAAATACTGGCCGCAGCTCACCCGGCCTGGGAGCGGGGTCGACATCCGGCTACCAAGGCGTTTCAGGGTATACGCATATTTATTAATCGTGAGCTGGACGATTTGGAAGATTTGTTGGCCCAGGTGATAGATACATTAAAGGTGGGTGGTCGGCTGGTGATTATCAGCTTCCATTCATTGGAGGATCGGCGGGTAAAGCGGTTTATTCGCGATCAGGAGCAGGGTATCAAGCTGCCCAAAAATTTGCCGGTCCGCGATGTGGATCGAGGCGTTCGCCTAGTAAAGGTTGGCAAAGCTATTAAGCCTGCGGTGTCTGAGGTTGATGGCAATGTGCGATCGCGCAGTGCGGTAATGCGTATCGCTGAACGAGTGGCTTGAGATGCAGTTTAGGGTCAGCGCGCTGCAGATAGCTGTGATCTGGGTATTAGTAGTGGTGAGCGCTGTGGCAGTGGCTCTGGTAAGTCATCTGAGTAGGCAGCAGTACGCCCAGTTAGGGGCTCTGGAGCGCGAGGCCAATCAGATGAACGCAGATTACGGTAGATATCTGCTTGAGCAGAGTGCCTGGGGTTCGCTGCAGAGAGTAGAGAATATGGCGGCGCAAAAGCTGAATATGCGCAGCCCGGAACCAGAAGAAATTTTGATGGTAAAGCGCAACTAGCCTGCACTGGGCTGAGGTGCTGAAAAAGAGCTGGATTAGCTCGCAATGCAATATAAAGTTAAGGGAAAAAAGTGGCCAAGAAATCGGTAAAGAAGGTTATACCGCGCTGGCGTTACTATTTAGTAATGCTCGGGTTGGCCTCCCTGCCGGTTTTGGTTACGGGCAAAATTGCCCAGCTGCAGGTTATGCCCAACGAAGAGCGGGGCGTGGACTTTCTACAGACCCAGGGTGATGTGCGCGCTATTCGCGAAGAAGTTATTCCCGCCTACCGCGGGCTGATCACCGATCGCAACGGTGAACCGCTGGCGGTAAGCACGCCCGTAATTACTCTGATTGCCAATCCTAAATATATGCAAACCGCTGCTGCTGAGGCTGACTTAGAGCGCCTGGCTGCCGCCATGGATATTTCTCTGGCGGCCCTTAAGGCTCGGCTAAAGCACTACCGCAATAAGTCATTTATGCGCCTGGCCAGGCAGATATCTCCAGCGGAGGCTGAAAAAATTCTTAGTCTGCGGATACCTGGTGTCAGTGGTCAGCAGGAGTACAAGCGTTTCTATCCTGCTGGTGAAGTAACGGCCCAGCTGGTGGGTATTACCGATATCAAGGATCAGGGTCGCGAGGGCATGGAGCTGGCTTACGACAGCTGGTTAACCGGTGAGCCAGGCTCTAAAAAGGTAATGAAGGATCGCGCTGGCCGCATTATTAAGGATATCTCTCTGGTGAAGCCTGCCAGTCCCGGAGAGGCGTTGCGACTCAGTATTGATTTGCGTGTGCAGTACGCAGCCTACCGTGCACTCAAGGCCTCGGTAAAAAAACACCAGGCCAAGTCTGGCTCTGTGGTGGTGTTGGATATTGAGACAGGTGAGGTGCTGGCTATGGCAAACCAGCCTTCCTTTAACCCCAACGATCTCTCCAATCTCAAGTCGGCGGCCACCAGAAACCGCGCCATTACCGATCAGATGGAGCCCGGCTCGACGGTCAAGCCCTTTACTCTGCTGGCGGCTTTAGAGAGCGGTAAGTTTGCCGCTGACACTAAGGTTGATACCAGCCCCGGTTATCTCAGGGTGACCTATAAAACCTTTGTTGACCCCAAGAATTACGGGGTGCTAGATCTGGCGGGCATATTAACCAAGTCCAGCCAGGTGGGCACCACTAAGGTTGCGCTGGCCCTGGATCCAGATGCAACCCGAGGAATGTTTGAGCGCGTTGGCTTTGGCGAACCTATTGGCAGTGGGTTCCCCGGCGAGATTGTCGGCGAACTGCCCGGCCACAGAAGCTGGGATCCTGTGACTCAGGCGACCTTTGCCTTTGGTTATGGTCTGAGCGCCTCATCGCTGCAGATGGCTAGGGCCTACTCTGTATTGGCCAATGACGGATTGCGCAGAGAGATTTCTCTGGTCGCGCTGGATGAGCCACCGGAAAGTATTAGGGTAGTGGATGCGGGCATCACCCAGGACGTGCGCCAAATGTTACAGGCAGCCGCTGGTGCCTCAGGTACAGGCAAGCGCGCCTCGATTGATGGCTATTCTGTGGGCGGCAAGACTGGCACATTGCACAAGGTAAAAGCTGGGGGCGGTTATGACGAAGACCGTTACATGTCTGTATTCGCCGGATTATCCCCCGTGGATAACCCCAGGCTGGTCACCATTGTGGTGATCGATGAGCCTCAGGATGGAGACTACTTTGGTGGTCTGGTTGCCGCGCCGGTATTTTCTGAGGTAACTGGCAATGCACTGCGTCTACTGCAGGTCACTCCTGATCAGCTGGATGGGGATCGCACCATTGCTAGTTTGCGTGCACTGCAGAAAAAGCGAGGGGACTCATGATGAGCCTGTCGCGAAAGTGGACCATGACCCTGAGCCAGCTTATTGCTGATTTCGGTATTTTCGACAATTGCCCAGATGTGGCTATTGAAGGCCTGGCTCTGGACAGTCGTCAGGTTCAACCCGGCGACCTGTTTATTGCTGTTAAAGGTACTGCTACCGACGGCGTTGCCTTTATACCCCAGGCGATTGAGCGCGGTGCAGTAGCTGTGCTGGTGGAGAAAGATCAGNTGGTGGGNTCTTTGGTTGAGGAGTTAATCAGCGGTGACAACAGCGCCATACCTGTGCTGGGTGTTGATAATCTCAGTGAGTATGTGTCAGATATTGCCGGTATTTTTTACGCTGACCCCTCGGCTAAAATGTGCCTGACCGCGATTACTGGCACCAATGGCAAAACCACCTGTTCCAGATTGTTTGCCGACCTAATGGAAGGACTGGCCGATGAGCGGGCTGGTACCGCAGCGTTTATAGGCACGCTGGGCTATGGCATGGTGCGCAATGCAGCCTATAGGGCGCCCCATGACAGCGCTGAGCCCCCTGCGGATCAGAGCGCTCCGAGCTTCGCCGACAAAGAGCAGGCTGGGGTTACAGACACTGGCCTGACTACTCCGGATGCAGTGGCCATGCAGCGCATACTGGCCGAGCTGGCCAGTAAGGGTGCAAAGCATATAGCCCTGGAGGTGTCCTCCCACAGTCTGGTGCAGCGCCGCGTTGCCGGGCTAAAAATTAACACCGCGGTATTTACTAATCTCAGTCGCGATCACCTGGACTACCATGGTGATATCAATGCCTATGCGGCGGCTAAATCAAGACTGTTCGCCATGCAGGGGCTTCAGCATGCAGTGATCAATTCCGATGATTCCGTGGGCCGGGTGATTCTGGCGAATTTAGATCAGAGCATTCAGGCCTTTAGTTTTAGCCTGGAAAATAACAGTGCAGATATTTACTGCTCGACCATTGGTTTGTCGCCAGAGGGGCTGCGTGCCTCGGTAGTCACACCCTGGGGCCAGGGTGAGATTAGCTCTCCTCTGTTGGGCAAGTTTAATCTGGCGAATTTATTGGCTGTGATTGGCGCAGCTGGGGCTCAGGGTTACGCTCTGGTAGATATATTGCGGGTCATACCTACACTGCGCGCCGTTTCCGGTCGCATGGAGCTGGTGGATGCCAGTGCCCAGCCCGCCATTGTGGTCGACTATGCCCATACCCCGGATGCTCTCGAAAAAGCATTGCAGGCCCTGCGGGTTCACTGTCAGGGCAACCTCTGGGTTGTATTTGGATGCGGGGGTGATCGAGATACGGGCAAGCGCGCTGAGATGGGTGCAATTGCCCAGCGCTGTGCCGATAAGTTGGTGGTCACTAGCGATAATCCGCGCACCGAATCACCACAGCAAATTATTGATCATATTCTTCAGGGTACCAGCCGCGATGTCATAGTCGAGTCAGATCGGCGCGCGGCTATCCGTCAGGCTATTTTTGCCGCGGATAAAAATGACGTGGTATTGATTGCCGGCAAGGGCCACGAGGATTACCAAATACTGGGCGCCCAGCGTCTGCCATTTAGTGATCAGGCCGAAGCGAGACTGGCACTGCGAGAGCTTGAAGCCAAAGGGCAAGCTGGGGGTGACCAATGATACCCCAGCAACGCCTGACTGATGCCGCCCAGCGATTTGGTGGCACCCTATTAAATCCGGATTGCTACTTCGATGGGGTATCCATTAATAGCCGCACTATTAATGAAGGTGATCTTTTTGTTGCTCTGGTTGGCGAGCGCTTTGATGCCCATAAGTTTTTGCCTGAGGCTGCGGCGGTAGCCAGTGGGTTGGTGGTCTCCAAGGCCGACAAATCTCTGCCACTACCCCAGTGGGTCGTTGAAGACACCACTGTGGCACTGGGGCAGATCGCCCGACTGCGTCGCGAGACCTTTGCGGGTCCAGTAATTGCCATCACTGGCAGTACCGGAAAAACCTCGGTGAAAGAGCTGACCGCCTCTATTCTTCGTCAGAGGGGCTCGGTTCATGCCACAGCAGGCAACCTTAACAACCATATAGGCGTGCCCCTTACCCTGCTAGCCATGGATGGGGACACCGAATTTGCGGTTATTGAGATGGGTGCCAGCGCCGGAGGCGAAATTGGCTACCTGTGCTCGATTGCTGAGCCGGATATTGCGCTGATTAACAATGTGCAGTCCTCTCATATTGAGGGCTTCGGCAGTGTTGAGGCGGTAGCCTCTGCCAAAGGCGAGATTTACAGCGGCTTAAAGTCGGCAGGTATAGCTATTGTCAATCTTGACCAGCCCTGGTGTGACCAGTGGCGCGAGCTGATCGATGGCAAGCCCAGCCTGACCTTTTCGGTCTCTGATGCCGCCGCTGATATCAGTGCCACAGCTATAAATGTGATGGCCAACGGCTGCTGCAGCTTTGTTCTCAGGGTTAACTTGATATCAGGCCAGCCTGCACTGGAACAGCCTGTAGAGCTTTCTATCCCAGGCACCCACGCTGTTGAAAATGCTTTGGCAGCCTCAGCCTGTGCTCTGGCCGCCGGTGCCAGTTTAGAACAGATTGCCGCTGGGCTGGGCCTGGTGTCTGCCATTGCGGGCCGCCTCGAGTTTAAGCCCTTGGCCAATAACAGTGCGGTTATTGATGACAGCTATAACGCCAGCCCCAGTTCATTCCGCGCAGCTATAGATGTTTTGGCTAACCGTGCAGGGCGCAAGATTCTGGTGATGGGGGATATGGCTGAGCTGGGTGAGGACAGCATCAATATGCATTCTGAGGTAGGCGCCTACGCGCTGGAGGCTGGCATAGATGCTCTGTATGCAGTCGGCGAACAAAGTGCCAGCGCCTGCGCTGCCTTTGGTGGCAACCATTTTCAATCTAGAGAACTGCTGGCGACAGCAGTGGCCCAGGAATTAAGCAGAGCCAGTGCAGACAATCGCCCCGTCACCTTTTTAGTCAAAGGGTCTCGAAGCGCTGGTATGGAAAAAATTGTTGAACATTTAATTACCCGAGGTAATACCTAATGTTGCTCTGGCTTGCGGATTATTTAAGTCAATTTTATAGCCCTTTCTCGGTGGTGCAGTATCTGTCCCTGAGAGGAATTTTCTCGGTAATGACCGCTCTGGTGATCTGTATGGTGGCTGGCCCCATAGTTATCCGCCGACTCAACCATTTACAGATGGGTCAGGCGATTCGCAGCGACGGCCCCCAGAGTCATCTGAGCAAGGCGGGCACGCCAACCATGGGTGGCGCACTGATTCTGCTGGCAATTTTTGTCTCCACCTTGCTGTGGGGCGATTTACAGAACCGCTATGTGTGGGTGGTGTTGGCTGTGACTCTGGCTTTTGGGTTGATTGGCTGGGTCGATGATTATCGCAAGGTGGTAGAGAAAAACCCCCGGGGCCTGCCAGCGCGCTGGAAGTATTTCTGGCAGTCAGTATTTGGCTTCGCTGCTGCACTGGTGCTCTATTACACAGCTCAAAGCCCGGCAGAGCTGGAGCTTATTGTGCCCTTCTTTAAGAACTTTGCACTGCATATGGGGCCCTTTTACATCCTGTTTACCTATTTTGTGATTGTGGGTACCAGCAATGCGGTCAATCTAACCGATGGCCTGGATGGTCTGGCTATTCTGCCTACGGTTTTGGTCAGTGGAGCTCTGGGTGTGATTGCCTATCTCACAGGCAACTATCAGTTTGCCACCTACTTACATATTCCCTTTATCAGCGGCGCCGGTGAGTTGCTTATATTTACCGCTGCGCTAAGTGGAGCTGGGTTGGGTTTTCTGTGGTTTAACACCTATCCCGCTATGGTGTTTATGGGTGATGTGGGTGCACTGGCCCTGGGCGCTGCCCTGGGTGTGGTGGCGGTGATTGTGCGCCAGGAAATCGTGCTGCTGATTATGGGTGGTGTATTTGTGGTGGAGACCCTGTCGGTAATTATGCAGGTGGCCTCTTTTAAGCTTACCGGCAAGCGTATTTTCCGCATGGCGCCCTTACACCATCACTACGAATTGAAAGGTTGGCCAGAGCCCCGGGTAATTGTGCGGTTCTGGATTATTACGGTAATGCTGGTGCTGTTTGGCCTGGCAACATTAAAACTGCGTTAAACCATGATGAGTACGGCAATGACCAATGTAATCGCGACTAATCGCAAGACAGCTATCCTTGGCATGGGTGCCACTGGTCTGTCTGCGGCGCGTTTTCTGGCGTCTATTGGCGACTCATTTGTGTTTGCCGATAGCCGCAGCGAGCCGCCTAGATTGCAGGAGGTCAAGGATCAGTATCCAGAGACTCCCGTGGTATTGGGGGACTTTGATCGCGATCTGCTGGCCCATATGGACCGCGCCCTGGTCAGCCCAGGCATCTCCCTAGAGGAGCCCGCCCTGGTTGCGGCTCGAGAAAATGGCGTTGAGCTTATTGGCGATCTAGAACTATTTTTACAGCATGCCAAAGCGCCAGTAATAGGTATTACTGGGTCCAATGGCAAAAGCACTGTGACCACATTGCTGGGTGCCATGGCAGAGGCCAGCGGTCTGAATGTGGCAGTGGGCGGTAATCTGGGTGTACCCATGCTGGATCTACTAGACGACCAGCACCAGCTCTATGTACTTGAGCTATCGAGTTTTCAGCTTGAGCTGCTCAATGATAGTCGTGGCGCCATAGTGGCTCTACTCAATGTATCTCCAGATCATATGGATCGCTATGCGGGTTTGCAGCAATACCATGCGGCTAAGCACCGTATTTTCCGTGGTGCCAGTAAAGCGGTAGTCAATCGCGACGACCAGTTAACCAAGCCCCTGCTGAGCAGCGATGTGGAGCTGACAAGCTTTGGGCTCAACCAGCCCGATCTGGGTGAGTTCGGTATTCTGGAAGGGCTGGAGCAGGGTTATTTAGCTCGGGGTATTGAGCGGCTGATGCCTATTTCTGAGGTGGCACTCAAGGGGACCCATAATCTTGCCAATGCTCTGGCTGCCCTGGCCCTGGGTTGTGCTGCTGGACTGCCTGTGCAGGCTATGTGCGAGACCCTTAAAACCTACAGAGGCCTGCCTCACCGCTGTGAAAATGTAGCTGAAATTAATGGCGTACTTTATATAGATGATTCAAAAGGCACCAATCTGGGTGCCACAGAGGCTGCGCTGGAAGGTTTTGGCAGTGTTGAGCGCAAGAACCTTATTCTGATCGCCGGGGGGCAGGGCAAGGATCAAGATTTTTCTGGCTTGCAGTCTACCGCGGCAAAATACCTGAAGCAGGCACTATTGTTGGGCCAGGACGCAGCTCAGATTGATCGGGCCATAAAGCATGTCTGCGATACTCAGCTGGTTGATTCCATGCAGTCGGCAGTTGAACTAGCTGCCAGAGTTGCAACCGCCGGAGATATTGTTCTGCTGTCACCTGCCTGTGCAAGCTTCGATATGTTTTCAGGCTTTGAGGAGCGCGGTCTCTGCTTTCAGCGGGCCGTAGCCAACTTGCCTGGAGCCCAACAGCCAGAGTCTGGAGGGCAGCTATGCAGTTAGTATTGCCTTTCAAACAATTGAGTCTGGCGCAAACTCAGTGGCATCTGGATATGCGCCTGCTGTTGCCGGTATTGGCGCTGCTGTCCATAGGTTTGATTATGGTGGCCTCGGCATCATTTAGCTTTGCCGAACACAGGCTCGGCGATCAACTGTTCTTTTTTAAACGCCATCTGGCCTATTTGCTGATTGCAGCTGGGGCTATGGCTGTAGGCTTTTTTGTCTCGCCATCGGTCTGGGCTAACTATGGTCGTCTGTGGATTTTGCTGGCTGTATTTCTGCTGATTATTGTGCTGATTCCAGGTATTGGCCGCGAAGTTAATGGCAGCCGCCGCTGGCTGGCATTTGCCGGCTTTACCCTGCAGGTGTCCGAGCTGGTCAAGGTTGCCACCGTAGTATTTTTGGCTGCACATCTGGAGAAACATCGCGATACCCTCAGTGATGACTGGCGCGAGTTTTTTAAGTTAATAGCAGTGATTGTGGTGCTGTCGATACTGCTGCTTATGGAGCCTGATTTTGGTTCGGCGGTAACGCTGAGTTGCACCTTTATGGCGCTATTGTTTTTGGGTGGTTCACATATCCGCCAGTTTAGTCTGGTGTTTGCGGCTGGGCTGCTTGCCATAGGTGCGCTGGCCTATACGGCTCCCTATCGGCTTGAGCCTATTTTTACAGCATGCCAAGGCGCCAGTAATAGGTATTACTGGCTCCAATGGCAAAAGCACTGTGACCACATTGCTGGGTGCCATGGCAGTGGCCAGCGGTCTGAATGTGGCAGTGGGTGGTAATCTGGGTGTGCCCATGCTGGATCTACTAGACGACCAGCACCAGCTCTATGTACTTGAGCTATCGAGTTTTCAGCTTGAGCTGCTCAATGATAGTCGTGGCGCCATAGTGGCTCTACTCAATGTATCTCCAGATCATATGGATCGCTATGCGGGTTTGCAGCAATACCATGCGGCTAAGCACCGTATTTTCCGTGGTGCCAGTAAAGCGGTAGTCAATCGCGACGACCAGTTAACCAAGCCCCTGCTGAGCAGCGATGTGGAGCTGACAAGCTTTGGGCTCAACCAGCCCGATCTGGGTGAGTTCGGTATTCTGGAAGGGCTGGAGCAGGGTTATTTAGCTCGGGGTATTGAGCGGCTGATGCCTATTTCTGAGGTGGCACTCAAGGGGACCCATAATCTTGCCAATGCTCTGGCTGCCCTGGCCCTGGGTTGTGCTGCTGGACTGCCTGTGCAGGCTATGTGCGAGACCCTTAAAACCTACAGAGGCCTGCCTCACCGCTGTGAAAATGTAGCTGAAATTAATGGCGTACTTTATATAGATGATTCAAAAGGCACCAATCTGGGTGCCACAGAGGCTGCGCTGGAAGGTTTTGGCAGTGTTGAGCGCAAGAACCTTATTCTGATCGCCGGGGGGCAGGGCAAGGATCAAGATTTTTCTGGCTTGCAGTCTACCGCGGCAAAATACCTGAAGCAGGCACTATTGTTGGGCCAGGACGCAGCTCAGATTGATCGGGCCATAAAGCATGTCTGCGATACTCAGCTGGTTGATTCCATGCAGTCGGCAGTTGAACTAGCTGCCAGAGTTGCAACCGCCGGAGATATTGTTCTGCTGTCACCTGCCTGTGCAAGCTTCGATATGTTTTCAGGCTTTGAGGAGCGCGGTCTCTGCTTTCAGCGGGCCGTAGCCAACTTGCCTGGAGCCCAACAGCCAGAGTCTGGAGGGCAGCTATGCAGTTAGTATTGCCTTTCAAACAATTGAGTCTGGCGCAAACTCAGTGGCATCTGGATATGCGCCTGCTGTTGCCGGTATTGGCGCTGCTGTCCATAGGTTTGATTATGGTGGCCTCGGCATCATTTAGCTTTGCCGAACACAGGCTCGGCGATCAACTGTTCTTTTTTAAACGCCATCTGGCCTATTTGCTGATTGCAGCTGGGGCTATGGCTGTAGGCTTTTTTGTCTCGCCATCGGTCTGGGCTAACTATGGTCGTCTGTGGATTTTGCTGGCTGTATTTCTGCTGATTATTGTGCTGATTCCAGGTATTGGCCGCGAAGTTAATGGCAGCCGCCGCTGGCTGGCATTTGCCGGCTTTACCCTGCAGGTGTCCGAGCTGGTCAAGGTTGCCACCGTAGTATTTTTGGCTGCACATCTGGAGAAACATCGCGATACCCTCAGTGATGACTGGCGCGAGTTTTTTAAGTTAATAGCAGTGATTGTGGTGCTGTCGATACTGCTGCTTATGGAGCCTGATTTTGGTTCGGCGGTAACGCTGAGTTGCACCTTTATGGCGCTATTGTTTTTGGGTGGTTCACATATCCGCCAGTTTAGTCTGGTGTTTGCGGCTGGGCTGCTTGCCATAGGTGCGCTGGCCTATACGGCTCCCTATCGGCTTGAGCGCCTTGCCACCTATTTAGACCCCTGGGCTGACCCCTTTAATGCCGGCTATCAGCTAATTCAGTCGCTGATAGCCTTTGGCCGCGGTGAATGGTTTGGCGTGGGGCTGGGTCAGTCAGTACAGAAAATGCTCTATCTGCCAGAGGCTCATACTGATTTTGTATTTGCCATTTTTGCTGAAGAATTTGGTTTTGTTGGCGTGCTCTGTTTGATGAGCCTCTATGTGCTGCTAATTTTGCGTGTACTGCAGCTGGGCAAGCTGGCGATTGGCCGCAAAAATTGGTATGCCGCCTTTGTGCTGATTGGCTTCGGATTGCTGCTCAGTGGCCAGACCTTTATTAATTTGGGGGTCAATGCAGGGCTGTTGCCCACCAAAGGTTTAACTCTGCCCTTTGTCAGCTACGGCGGCAGCAGCTTGCTGGTTTGCTGCGCCATGATTGGCATGATGCTGAGATTTGCCCATGAGTTCCAGTCACCTGCAGCTGCAGTCAGGAGGCCTAGATATGGGAAATAAGCCCGCCTTAGAGAGTGATTTTAGAGTGATGATTATGGCCGGTGGCACCGGTGGACATGTGTTCCCGGCCCTGGCCGTTGCCGAGCGGCTGCGCACTAAGAATGTGAAGCTTTCATGGTTGGGTACCAGCCGCGGCATCGAGTCTGAGTTGGTGCCAGCCAATAATATTGAGCTGCACCATCTGAGTATTGAGGGTATACGCGGCCGCGGATTTGCCGCGCTATTTAAGGCTCCGCTACTTCTGCTGCGCTCTATTAGTCAGGCATTCAAGGTTCTGTCTGAATTTAAGCCCACGGTGGTATTGGGTATGGGTGGGTTTGCTTCAGGTCCAGGTGCAGTGGCGGCTAAGTTAAAAGGTATTCCAGTGATTATACATGAGCAAAACTCTGTGGCTGGAACCACCAACAAGTTATCGGCAACCATAGCTGCTCGGGTAATGCAGGGCTTCCCGGATACATTGTCTAAAGGCGAGTGGTGTGGCAATCCGGTGCGACCTGAAATAGCACAGCTGGCTCCGCCCCAGGAGCGTTTTGCTGCGCGCAGTGGTAGTACTCGTGTATTAGTTCTGGGTGGCAGCAGGGGGGCGCTGGCAATTAATAATTTATTGCCCAGGGCTCTGGCTCAGATGGATGGCAACCAGCGTCCAGATGTGCTGCACCAGACGGGCAGTGCTCACTGGCAGGCTACCTGCGACCAGTACAGGCAGCAGGGCCTGAAAATAATAGATCAGCAGCTGGAGGTTGTGCCCTTTATCGATGATATGGCGGGGGCTTACGACTGGGCTGACTTTGTTATCTGTCGCAGCGGTGCTCTAACTGTTGCCGAGTTAACTTCTGCGGGCCTGGGCGCTCTGTTAATTCCTTTTCCCCATGCCATAGACGACCACCAGACTAAAAATGCCGACTGGCTGGTTGCCCGGGGTGCGGCGAAATTATTGCAGCAGTCTGATCTGACCGACCAGTTGCTAGCTGAGCAGATCAGCCTGCTGTGCAGTGCGCCAAAGCTGCGTCTGGATATGGCCATGCGCGCTCGAGAGCTTGCGCAAAATGATGCTGCCCAGCGAGTTGCAGATGTCTGTTTGGAGGTGGGTTATGAACGCTAATATCAACTTCCAGGTTCCAGAGATGCGTCGCATCCGCCGCATTCACTTTGTGGGTATTGGTGGCAGCGGTATGTCTGGGATTGCTGAGGTGCTGCTGAATCAGGGCTACGAGATCAGTGGTTCTGATATAGGGGTTAACCCCAGTGTGCGACGCCTGACTGAGGCAGGTGCCGAGATCTTTATTGGTCATAGTGACAGCAATATTCAGGGCGCCGATGTTGTGGTTCAGTCTTCAGCTGTCACCATAGAGAACCCAGAGATTGCCAGTGCTCGAGAGCTGGGTATTCCTGTGGTGCGACGCGCGGAGATGCTCGCCGAGTTGATGCGTTACCGCCATGGCATCGCTATTGCCGGCACCCATGGCAAGACCACGACCACCAGTTTAATTACTGCGATCTTAGCGGAGGACGGCCGCGACCCCACCTTTGTTGTAGGCGGCAGGGTGAATAGTGCAGGCACCAATGCCAAGCTGGGTGGCAGTCGCTATCTGGTGGCCGAGGCCGATGAAAGTGACGCCTCATTCCTGCATCTGCAGCCTATGGTTTCGGTAGTGACTAATATAGAAGCGGACCATATGGAAACCTATGGCTTCGACTTTGAAGTCATGAAAAAAACCTATATCGAGTTTCTCCACAATCTGCCGTTCTATGGTTTGGCGGTAATGTGCATTGATGATCAGGTGATTCGCGATCTGCTGGTCGATGTAGCCCGGCCCATGCTGACCTATGGGTTCAGCGAAGATGCAGGCTACAAAATACACAGCCTGCAGGCGGACAAACGCCATTCAAGCTTTGTGATTGACCGGCCAGATGGCAAGACCTCGCTGTCCATCAAGCTCAATATTCCCGGGCGCCACAATGCTCTAAATGCTGCGGCTGCTATAGCTGTGGCCACGGATGAAGGTATTTCAGATCAGGCAATTATTGCCGGTCTGGAGAAATTCGCCGGGGTGGGGCGCAGATTTGAAATTATTGGCGACTACCCAGTAACCGATGGCGAAGCCATGCTGGTGGATGACTATGGTCATCATCCCACAGAGGTCAAGGCCACCATTGATGCTGTGCGAGATGGCTGGCCCGAGAAGCGACTGGTTATGGTCTTTCAGCCCCATCGCTACAGCCGTACTCGCGATCTCTACGAAGACTTTGTCAATGTATTGGCTCAGGTTGATGTGTTGCTGGTGCTGGATGTGTATCCGGCGGGAGAGGAGGCCATTGCCGGCGCTGGCAGTAAAAACCTGTGCGGCAGTATTCGCCAGCGCGGTGGCATAGACCCTATCTATGTAGAGCAAATTGAAGATGTGCCCAATTTACTGGCCGAGCTTGTTCGCGGCGGCGATCTGGTGCTTACCCAGGGTGCTGGCAGCGTCAGCAAATTAGTTGCCATGCTGGCAGATAGCAAGTTGCTGCCTATTACAGAGGATCAGCTATGACAGCCTCTTCTGCAATAACCTCATTTGGCCGTGTTGGGCTGCTTTATGGCGGTACCTCTTCAGAGCGAGAAATATCGTTGATGAGCGGTGAAGCGGTGCACAGAGCCATGCTCGATTTGGGTATTGAGGTAGTAGCCATTGATGCAGGTGAAGATTTGCTTCAGGTACTCCCGACCCACAATCTGGATCTGGTGTTTATCGCCCTTCACGGACCTGGTGGCGAAGATGGCACATTGCAGGGCGCCCTGGAATATCTGGGTATTCCCTATACCGGCAGCGGTGTGCTGGCCTCAGCGCTTGCCATGGACAAGCTGCGCTGCAAGCAAATGTGGCAGGGCATAGGCCTGCCCACGGCAGACTTTGCCGTGTTAGATGAACAGTCAAACTGGCCGCAAATAATGCAGCGCTTGGGGGGCAAAGCCATGGTCAAGCCCGCCTGTGAGGGATCCAGTATCGGCATGAGTCGCGCAGAGACCCCAGAGCAGTTGCAGCAGGCTTGGGCCGAGGCGGCGCGCTTTGCGGCCACGGTAATTGCGGAGCCTCTGATGGAGGGCGATGAGTACACAGTAGCTATTCTTGGCGATCAGGTACTGCCCTCTATCCGCATTGAGGCCAGCGAAGTGTTCTACGACTATCAGGCCAAATACTTTAGCGATGAGACGCAATATTTCTGTCCCTCTGGCCTGACAGCAGAGCGCGAATCTGAACTTCGCGAGCTGTCCATGAACGCTTTTAAGACTGTTGGCTGCTCAGGCTGGGGTCGCGTAGATGTGATGGTAGACAACCAGGGTCTATTTCAGCTGTTAGAGGTCAATACAGTGCCTGGTATGACTGGTCACAGCCTAGTGCCTATGGCAGCTCAGGCAGCGGGCCTCGACTTTCAGCAGCTGGTGCAGGCTATTTTGCAGGAGGCCGTCTAATGGCCAGACAGAATCGTCGCGGTGCCAATCGACAGCAGCAGACAGAAGTCAGCTCCTCTGAGGGTTTCATGGAAAACCTCTCCAGACTGGTGATGTTAGCGTTGTTTGTCACAGTGCTCTATGGCGGCAAACTAGTGTTTGATCAGCTGGATAGACCACTGACCCAGGTCATGGTAGGCGGCGACTTTAACTATATGCAGCCAGAGGATCTGGCCCAGTTGGTCAGCGCAGAAATCGATGGTGGTTTTCTCAGGGTAGATCTCAATCATCTGCGTCAGGTGCTACAGGACCACTCCTGGGTTGACCATGTGAGTATTCGTCGCCAGTGGCCATCGACATTGCGTGTTGAGGTTACTGAAGAGGTACCCATTGCCCGCTGGGGTAATGAGGGCTTCCTCAATCGCCTGGGAGTGGAACTAGCCATAGCCGACAACAGCACATTGCGCAGTTTGCCTGTATTGACCGCGGACTATGGCACCTCGGCAGAAATGATGCAGCACTATAAATTGCTCGCAGAGTTACTGCTGCCCACGGGGTTAAAGTTGATCAAAATGCAGCGAGACCATATGGGCGCCTGGCGAGTGGAGACCGATGAGGGTATCGAGTTAGTGCTGGGGCGCGAGCAGGTTGGCGAAAAAATTAAACGCTTGGCTCTGGTGTGGGAGTCGGGGCTGAGTCAACAGGTAAAGCAAATCAAAACCATAGACCTGCGTTATCCCAATGGATTGGCCGTGGCTTGGAAAGACGGTGCATTGGTTGACGCAGATTGGAACACAAAGCAAAACGCAGTTTCGACTGTGCGGGTATAAAGCGAACTGCCGAGGAAAAATTATGGCTAACACCAACGAAGAAAATATGATTGTGGCACTGGATATAGGCACCTCCAAAGTGGTGGCCATTGTCGGTGCTATCAGTGCCAATGGCGACCTGGAGATTGTGGGTACTGGTATGAACCGATCCTCCGGGCTCAAGAAAGGCGTAGTGGTCAATATTGAGGCCACAGTGAACTCCATTCAGCGAGCCATTGAGGAGGCTGAGCTAATGGCCGGCTGTTCAATTCACTCGGTTTACGCAGGCATTGCCGGAAGCCATATTCGCAGCCTGAATTCCCACGGTATCGTGGCTATCCGTGATCGAGAGGTGCAGTCGCTGGATGTTGAGCGGGTGATAGATGCGGCTCGAGCTGTAGCCATTCCAGCCGATCAAGAGATTCTCCATGTTCTGCCCCAGGAATACATTATTGATGAGCAGGAAGGCGTGCATGAGCCCATTGGTATGTCGGGGGTGCGCCTGGAGGCCAAGGTACATCTGGTGACCTGTGCTGCCAACGCCGCACAGAATATCAAAAAATGTATCCGCCGCTGTGGGCTGGAAGTCGATGAGATAGCCCTGGAGCAGCTCGCTTCCAGTTATGCGGTGCTGACTGATGACGAAAAACAACTGGGTGTGGCACTGGTGGATATTGGTGGAGGTACCACAGATATCGCCATCTTTACCGAGGGTGCCATTCGCCATACAGGTGTAATTCCCATCGCCGGTGACCAGGTGACCAATGATATAGCCATGGCTCTGCGCACACCCACGCCCCATGCCGAAGAGCTGAAAATTAAATACGCCTGTGCCCTGGCCAAACTAGCCCGTCCGGAAGAGACGGTCAAGGTGCCAAGCGTGGGTGACCGCGAGCCCCGNGATATGTCGCGACAGCTGCTGGCCGAGGTGGTAGAGCCCAGATATGACGAATTATTTACCCTGGTTCAGGCAGAGCTTCGCCGCAGCGGTTATGAAGAATTGATTGCCGCTGGTGTGGTGCTAACCGGCGGTACATCGAAGATGGAAGGTGTCACCGAATTGGCAGAGGAAATATTCCATATGCCAGTGCGAATAGGTACACCGGTCAATGTAAAAGGACTGTCGGATATTGTTAACAATCCTATCTATTCGACAGGAGTTGGACTGTTGCACTTTGGTGTTCAGCAACAGCGTAAGGACGGGTTTGTGAACGGTGCTGGCAACGGCAAAAAGCAAACCAATGCCACTCTGGAAAAAATAAAAGGTTGGTTCCAGGGCGGTGTTTAGTTGTCACGGATGACTGTGACTGTGAAATTTAATTGTGAGGCGCAAATAAGGGGAAACCTATGTTCGAATTAGTAGACAGCATTCCAAAGAATGCAGAAATCAAAGTAGTAGGCGTTGGCGGCGGCGGTGGTAACGCAGTTCGCCATATGATGGACAGTAATATAGATGGTGTGCACTTTATCTGTGCTAACACAGATGCTCAGTCGCTCAATGACCTGGGCGAAGCCACCATACTGCAGCTGGGAGGCACATTGACCAAAGGCCTGGGTGCCGGTGCCAATCCTGAGGTGGGCCGCGAGGCCGCTCTGGAAGATAAAGAGCGCATAGCCCAGGTGCTTGAGGGCGCCGATATGGTGTTTATTACCGCCGGCATGGGTGGTGGCACGGGCACAGGTGGCGCACCGGTTATCGCCGAAGTTGCCAAGCAGATGGGCATACTGACCGTGGGTGTAGTCACCAGACCCTTCTCTTTTGAGGGTCGCAAGCGCATGGCTATTGCCGATGCAGGTATTGCTGCACTTAAAGAGCGCGTCGACTCGCTGATTATTGTTCCCAATGAAAAGCTGCTGCAGGTGCTGGGCAAAGAGATGACGGTAATCAATGCCTTTAAACAGGCCAATGATGTGTTATTTGGCGCTGTGCAGGGTATTACTGACCTGATTTTGCTCGATGGCCTGATCAATGTGGATTTCGCCGATGTGCGCACTGTCATGTCAGAAATGGGCATGGCAATGATGGGCACAGGCGAGGCCAGCGGCCAGGACCGCGCCATTGTAGCTGCCGAGGGAGCAATCAAATGCCCACTGCTGGAAGATATCAATCTTCAGGGCGCCAAAGGGATACTGGTCAATATCACCAGTGGTTACGACCTGACCCTGGGTGAATTCGAGGATGTGGGTAACACCATTCGCGAATTTGCCGATGAGGATGCCACCATTATAGTCGGCAGTGTCTTCGAGCCCGAGCTCAATGACCAGCTGCGCGTCACCGTGGTAGCCACAGGTCTGCGCAACCCAGGGGTAAAGACTGGGCCCAGAGGCGTGGTTATAGATAACCCACCACCGCGCAAACTGGGCGGAGATATTGATTACAACCGCCTGGACAAGCCAACGGTCAATCGTCGCAGCAGTATTGGTGGCGGTGACTCCACAGCGAGAAAGATAGAAACACAGCCTGATTCAGAGATGGATTACTTTGAAGTGCCGGCTTTTTTGCGCAAACAGGCGGATTAATAATCGGCTAAAAAAGCGTCTCGACGCAACGTCCTCTATCACCACGCCTCAGATTTTAAAATCTTGGTGATAGAGGGCTTGTCTGGTAGAATTACTACCTTATAAATCAAAGGTATAGAGATGATCAGACAGCGCACGTTAAAAAATGTTATACGTGCCACCGGTGTGGGTCTCCACACTGGAGATAAAGTCTATCTCACCCTGCATCCCTCAGACCCAGATACTGGCATTGTATTCCGTCGTACAGACCTAGATCCCATGGTGGAAATTGTTGCCAAAGCGGAGAATGTTGGCGACACCACCATGTCTACAACCCTTGTCAACGGTGATGTTCGGGTGTCTACTGTAGAACATCTGCTGTCTGCTTTAGCCGGGCTGGGTATAGACAATATAATGATCGATGTGTCAGCTGCAGAAATCCCTATTATGGACGGCAGTGCAGGTCCCTTTGTGTTTTTGCTGCAGTCGGCGGGAATTTTTGAGCAGGATGCGCCGAAGAAGTTTATTCGTATCAAGCGTCCCGTCACGGTCAGGCAGGACGATAAAGTAGCGACTTTTAAGCCTTTTGAGGGCTTTAAAGTGAATTTTGCTATTGACTTTGATCACCCAGTGTTCAAACATCAAACCCTGCAGGCGAGTATCGACTTTTCGAGCACCTCGTTTGTAAAAGAAGTGAGTAGAGCCCGTACCTTCGGCTTTATGCATGAATTTGAATATCTTCGCTCCAAGGGTCTGGCGCGGGGAGGAAGTTTAGAAAATGCCATTGTTGTAGACGAGTTCGACATTTTGAACGAAGAAGGCTTGCGTTATGATGACGAATTCGTCAAGCATAAGATCCTGGATGCCATTGGTGACCTCTATCTGCTGGGCAATAGCCTAATAGGTGAGTTCGATGCGCACAAATCGGGACATGGACTAAACAATGCGTCACTAAGAGCATTGATCGCAGAAACGGACGCCTGGGAAGTAGTCACATTTGTGGATAATCCGGAAGATGTGCCGATAAGGTATATGCAACCGAATTAAACTGTTTTAATAGCGTTTTTGTGAGAAAAGGTATTACCTTCAATTGAAAATAATTCTTATCAATAGCCGGGCAGACAGGGTTAAAACCATTAACCTTAATAGCTGGGCCAAAGGTCTTTTGTCAGTATTGCTGCTGGGAATTCCTGTGGCTGCTGGCACCATGATGGGTCTAAAGATCGCTGATGGCCGATGGGAAGTACTTTTCGACAATAGCATTGCCGAGATGCAGCATCAGCTGATTCTTCAGCAGGAAGAGGTGCAGGCCGGTCGTGATCAGGTCGACAGTTCTGTGGCTGCAATGACCCTCAAATTAGCGCAGATGCGCTCGCAGCTGGTGCGATTGGACGCACTGGGCGAGCAGCTCACGCAGATAGCTAGCCTCGAAGACGGCGAATTTGACTTCTCTGTGGCCCCAGGTCTGGGTGGTCCGGATGACGCGGTAATTAAAGAATCCGCCAGAGCAATGGATGTGCAGGAAGAACTGGCAACCATGTTTGCCCGTCTCGATAACAGCCTGGACAGCCGCGAGTCACAGCTGCAGGTTCTGCAGTCCATGCTTTCAGACAGCAAGCTCAAAAGTGAGCGCACTGTGGCTGGTCGGCCAATTGTAAAAGGCTGGATGTCCTCCGAATACGGTATGCGTACAGACCCCTTCCACGGCAAAAAAACCTGGCATGGCGGTGTGGATTTCGCCGGTAGAAAGGGCTCAGATATTATTGCTGTCGCCTCAGGTGTGGTCACCTGGTCTGATCAGCGCAGTGGTTATGGTCAGATGGTAGAGATCAATCACAGTGATGGCTTTGTTACACGTTACGCTCACAACTCTGAAAATATCGCCAAGCTGGGTGCCATAGTTAAAAAAGGCGAACTTATCGCCAAAATGGGTAGTTCTGGTCGCTCGACCGGGCCCCATGTGCATTTTGAAGTCTTCAAAAATGGTCGCACTGTCGATCCTGCTAGCTATATCCGCCGCACCAGTCGCTGATACCCGTCCGAAACTAGTCTATTCTGGAGAGTAATAAACACTCTGGGTTCCCCCTGTTCTATTTTTATGGAAATTTGTAATGTTCGGCAGCATGCTTAAAAAATTAATTGGCAGTAGCAATGATCGTGAAATACGCAAAATGCGCAAAACGGTCAATAAAATCAATGCGTTAGAAGAAAACCTCAAAACCCTCAGCGATACGGAATTAAAGGCTCAGACCCCAGTATTCAGAGAGCGTCTGGCCGCAGGTGAAACCCTAGAGCAGATACTGCCCGAAGCCTTTGCAGTGGTTCGCGAGACCGCCTGCCGAGTTATGGGTATGCGCCACTTCGATGTACAGATGATTGGTGGTATCACCCTGCATCAGGGCAAAATTGCTGAGATGCGCACCGGTGAGGGTAAAACCCTGGTGGCTACATTGGCCGCCTATCTCAATGCACTTCCCGCCGAGGGCGTGCATGTGATCACAGTGAATGATTATTTGGCCAAGCGAGATGCCCAGTGGATGGCGCCTCTGTATCAGGCCCTGGGTCTGTCTGTTGGTGTAATCCAGTCCTTTCAGGGCCAGGATGTTGCCAACTCCTTTAGGCTAGAGCCCAACGATGAGGGCGACCTAAAGCCCAGCTCAAGGCGGGATGCTTACGGGGCCGATATTACCTATGGCACCAACAATGAGTTTGGTTTTGATTATCTGCGCGACAACATGGCCCTGCGCTTAGAAGATAAGTCCCAGCGCGGACTAGCCTTTGCCGTAATCGATGAAGTGGATTCAATTCTTATCGATGAAGCCAGAACACCACTGATTATCTCCGGGGCCGCCCAAGACAGCTCGGCGCTCTACAAATCTATTGATGCTCTAACTTTGGGTCTCAAGCCCCAGCTGGAGGCCGAGTTTGATGCAGAAGCGGAAGACGGCGAGCCAGAGATTATTCTCGGTGACTTTATAGTTGACGAGAAGTCTCGCGGTGTTGAGCTGACTGAAGAGGGCCACCAAAAAGTTGAAGAAATTCTGATTAAAGAGGGNCTGTTACAGGAAAATGACAGCCTCTATCAGCCCTCCAATCTGGGCATGTTGCACCATGTGCACTCCGCCCTGCGCGCACAGAATTTATTCAGCAGAGATGTCGAATATATTATTGAGGCAGGTCAGGCGGTGCTTATTGATGAGCATACAGGTCGCACCATGCCAGGTAGACGCCTGTCCGAGGGCCTGCATCAGGCTATCGAAGCCAAAGAGGGGCTGGCTATACAGCAAGAGAGTCAAACCCTGGCCTCCACCACCTTCCAGAATTACTTCCGCCTGTANAACAAACTGGCGGGTATGACCGGCACCGCAGATACCGAAGCCTACGAGTTCCAGCAGATCTATGGTCTCAAGGTGATGGTAATTCCCACCAATGTCGAAGTTAAACGGGTCGACCTCAATGACCTTATCTATCTGAGTCAGCAGGAGAAATTTGAGGCCGTTATCCTAGATATCAAAGAGATAGTGGCCAGTGGCGCACCGGTGCTGGTAGGTACAGCATCTGTAGAGACCTCGGAAATGCTATCTGGCATGTTGAAAGCAGCCAAGGTTGAACACAGTGTGCTCAATGCCAAACAGCATGAGCGCGAAGCTAATATTATTGTGAATGCCGGGCGACCTGGCGCTGTCACCATAGCCACCAATATGGCCGGCCGAGGCACGGATATTGTGCTGGGTGGCAACCTTGAAGCCGAACTCAAAGAGCTCAGAGAGAAGGGCAAAGACAGTGAGGCCAAGGTAGAGGCAGTTAAGGCCGACTGGCAAGAGCGACAGACCAGAGTGCTTGAAGCTGGCGGCCTGCATATAGTGGCCACCGAACGCCACGAGTCCAGACGCATAGACAACCAGCTGCGTGGTCGATCAGGTCGTCAGGGCGATCCTGGAGTCTCGCGCTTTTACCTGTCTCTGGAAGACCCTCTAATGCGACTGTTTGCCTCTGATCGGGTCAAAAATATGATGCGCTCTCTAGGTATGGGTGAGGGCGAGGCCATAGAGCACAGCATGGTGACCAAATCGATTATTAAGGCCCAGCGCAAAGTTGAGGGGCGCAACTTCGATATCCGCAAGCATCTGCTGGAATACGATGATGTGGCCAACGATCAGCGTCAGGTTATTTATCAGCAGCGCAACGATCTACTGGTGGACGAAGATATTTCCCAGGTGATTACCAATGTTCGCGAGGATGTAGTTGACTCCTGTATCAGCGGATTTATACCACCACAGAGCCTCGAAGAGCAGTGGGATATAGAGGGCCTTGAAAAAGCGCTGGCTACCGACTTTTCCACGCCACTGCCAGTGCAGGAGTGGTTGGATGAAGATAGTCGCCTGGATGAAACTACCCTGCGAGACAAGATTATTGAGCAGGTGCAGGCCTCCTATGATCGCCGCTACTCCCATGTGGGCGACCAGATGCGTGAGGTCGAGCGCCAGATTATGCTGCAGGTGCTGGACAATTTGTGGAAGGAGCATCTCGCCAGTATGGATCAGCTGCGTCAGGGTATTGGTCTGCGCGCCTACGCCCAGAAAAATCCCAAACAGGAATACAAGCGCGAGTCTTTTGCCCTGTTTGAAGATTTGTTGAACAATATTAAATACGAAACCATTCGCTATCTCAGCCATATTGAAGTGGCGACAGAAGACGATATGCGACGCCTGGAGCAACAGCGTCGCGATGAGCAAAAAAATCGCGAATATCAGCACGCCAAAGCTCAGGGAATGGCTAGTCAGGATGGCAGGGAAGATGAATCTGGCGTTGCAATAGAGGGCAGAAAACCAGTACAGAGGCTTGGCCCCAAGGTTGGTCGCAATGATCCCTGTACCTGTGGTTCTGGAACCAAGTACAAGCAATGTTGTGGGCGCATTCAGTAATGGCTACAGGCACTGGTATCTTTCCAACCATGCATCCGGTCGCCGGCTTTAGGCTGGGGACCGCCAGTGCTGGCATAAAAACCCAAGGCCGACCCGACCTGGTGGTAATGGAAATACCCGCCAACAGCACTGTGGCTGGCCTATTTACCCAAAATGCTTTTTGCGCAGCGCCAGTAACTCTGTGCAAACAGCATCTGGCCGCCGTCAGCCCGCGGTATTTTTTAACGAACACAGGCAATGCCAATGCCGGCACCGGCGATCAGGGCATGACTGACGCACTGCGTAGCTGCGAGGCTCTGGCCTCTGCCGCAGGGGTTGAGCCCAACCAGGTAATGCCATTTTCCACCGGTGTAATTGGCGAGCCCCTACCCATGGACAGACTGCTGGCCGGCATACCCAATGCGCTGGCCAACCTATCTGAGCAGGGTTGGGCCGAGGCCGCCACAGGTATTCTCACCACAGATACCAGACCCAAAGGTGCCAGCCTTATATACATGCCGCTGGAGCAGCGGTGACTATCACCGGCATCTCCAAAGGCTCTGGTATGATTAAGCCCAATATGGCCACCATGCTGGGCTATGTGGCCACTGATGCTGAGGTGGATGCAGAGCTGTTGCACCGCGCCCTGAGACTGGCCACCGACCAATCCTTTAATCGTATTACCGTCGACAGCGACACCTCCACCAATGACTGCATTATGCTGGCGGCCACAGGCACCAGTGGTGTGGTGATCGATGAGCCATTATTTGAGGAATTTGTCGAGCAGCTAACATTGGTATTTAAACAGTTGGCTCAGGCGATTATTCGCGACGGTGAAGGCGCCAGCAAATTTGTCTCTGTGGTGGTAGAGACTGCCCAGGACAGCGTTGAAGCCCTGGCTGTCGCCTATACCATTGCCGAGTCACCACTGGTAAAAACCGCTCTGGCGGCCTCAGACCCCAACTGGGGGCGCATACTGGCGGCCATAGGACGTGCCGGTGTGCACAATCTGGATGTCAATCAGGTCCAGCTGAGCCTCAACAATGTGCTGATCGCTGAGAATGGCGCCAGGGCGGCCAGCTACAGCGAAGAGGCAGGCCAGGCCGCAATGCAGCCAGAGGATATCAGCATCCAGGTAGCACTCAATCGAGGCCAGGTTGCAGAGACAGTCTGGACCACCGACCTCACCTATGACTATGTGCGTATTAATGCGGAATATCGCACTTAGCACTTATACAGGGTTGCAGCAACCATGAAACCTATCCATGTGGTGGCTGCTGTTATCTATGCCGCGCCCGGCAGCAGCCAAATTCTTATCGCCAAACGCCCAGATCACTTGCATCAGGGTGGGCTTTGGGAATTCCCCGGGGGCAAGGTGGATCAGGGTGAATCTCCAAGGCAGGCTCTGGTTAGAGAACTGCAGGAAGAGCTGGATATTAATGTCACTGTCGCTGAGCCATTGATGCAGCTATCCCATGACTACAGCGACAAACAGGTGATGCTGGATATCTGGCAGGTTACGGATTTTGAAGGTCAGGCCAGAGGTGTGGAAGGCCAGCAATGTCGCTGGGTATCCGTGGCTGAGATAGTGGCAGATAACTCAGACTATCAATTTCCGGCGGCCAATCGAGCTATTCTGGAGCGCCTGAAATCGACTTAAAACTCCTCGTTTAAGTCTGAATCTAAAATGGCTGGCTCACCGGCAATGGCAAAACTTTCGCTGGCCCAATCACCAAAATCTATCTGCTGGCAGCGCTGGGAGCAAAAGGGTCTGTAAGGTTGCTTGTCGCTCCATTCAACACTGGCTTTACAGCTGGGACATTTCACAATACTGGGTTTTTTCATAGGGTTAGCTCGCCTAATTACTCTGTGCCATGGTCAAAAATTGTTGGTGCAGAGCCAAAACTCTGGGTGCAATGGTCGCCATGGGCTGGGCATTATCAAACTCAAAATCAGCTCTGTCGCGCTTGGTTTGCCTGGGCATCTGAGCGTCAATAATACGCTGTATACCTGGTTTGTCACTGCCATCTCTGGCGCTGGCGCGCTCCAGCTGTAACTCGACCGGAACATCGACCAGCAGCACAGCATCCACCAGCTGATGCTGATCTGTCTCGAATAGTAGGGGCGACTCAAGTATCACATAGTCGCTGGTCGCCGCCTGCAATTGCACCATTATCCAGTCGCGAATCAAAGGGTGCAGCAAAGCTTCCAGCCAGGCTTTTTCGCTGGGGTCAGCAAAGATAATCTCTCGCAGAGCTGGACGATTAAGCTGGCCATCAGCCGTAATAAGCTCAGGACCAAAGTGCTCCTCTATATAGTCCAGGGCGGGCATACCGGGTTCCACCACAGCGCGGGATGCCTGATCTGCATCTACAGAGACAATGCCCAGAGCTGCAAACTGCTCGGCCACAGTACTTTTGCCACTGCCAATACCGCCAGTAAGACCAATAATGAGGGGTTTTTTTGCCACTGCAGTTCTCTGAGTTGCTCAAGAATGAAAGGGTTATTAGAAATTAAAAAGGCGCAAATAACCAGATAAAATAGCATCGCCCCACACAAAGGCTATCCAGCCAGCAGAGGCCAGAAAGGGGCCAAAGGCAATGGGCATCTCTCTGTCGCGCCCAGCCAACAGAATGCCAGCAATACCCACCAGTGCCCCCGCAGCCGTCGATAACAAAATAATCATTGGCAGCATCTGCCAGCCCATCCAGGCCCCCAGAGCAGCCAATAATTTAAAGTCGCCGTAGCCCATGCCCTCTTTGCCAGTGATCAGTTTAAAAGCCCAGAACACTGACCACAGCGATAGATAGCCAGCAATAGCGCCAATCACAGCATCATTGAGACTGACAAAGTTACCATTGAGATTGGCAAACAGCCCCAGCCATATCAGCGGTAGGGTAATTTGGTCTGGCAAGAGTTTTTCGTGCAAGTCGATACCGGTGAGCACCAGCAGAGCATAGGAAAATACCAGCCCATAGAAGGACTGACTGCTAAGCCCATACTGATAGATAAAATAGGCGGCCAACAGACCGGCGATAAGCTCTACCAGTGGATACTGAACCGAAATAGGCGCAGCGCATGATTTGCAGCGGCCCTTTAAAAACAAATAGCTAAACAGCGGAATATTGTGCTGGGGCTTAATAGCCTCATGGCAGCTGGGACAGCGGGAGGCCGGCTGGGCCAGGGTCACTGGTTGTTCTGGCTCCGGCTCTAGGCCGAGAAAGTCGCGGGAATCTCTTCGCCAGTCGCCTTTCAGCTGCACCGGCAGGCGCAGAATCACCACATTGAGAAAGCTGCCAAACAACAGACCAAACAAAAGCCCGATAGCGGCCAGTGCAGTCTGTGAGATGCCCAATTCAATTTCCATGTGCCTCTATTCCTTTTAATATTCATTGGCAAACCAGGTGCAGCACCGGTTGGCAATTCGAGGAATCATACTACACAACATTGCCAAGCTGGAAGATAGGCAGGTACATGGCAATTAGCAGTCCGCCCACCAGAACCCCCAGTACCGCCATAATCAGAGGCTCCAGGAGGCTGGTGAGGTTATCAACTGCATTGTCCACCGCCTCCTCATAGTGCAGTGCCGCTTTTTCAAGCATCTCATCCAGCGCCCCCGACTCCTCGCCTATGGCGGTCATTTGATACAGTAAGGTGGGGAATAATTTGCGACTTTTAAGGGCCTGCTGCAGCTGAATACCGGTCATTACTTCCTCGCGCACCTCCATAATGGCATTGGCATACAGTTGATTGCCGGCAGCGCCCGCCACCGACTGCAGCGCATCCACAATAGGTACCCCAGCGGAGAAGGTAGTAGCCAATGTGCGGGCAAAGCGCGCGATAATACTGTTGTAAATAATATTGCCCACCACGGGCAATTTGAGCATATATTTATCTACCCAATAGGCGAATTTTTTAGATCTGAACCTGGCTTCGCGAAAGCCAATCAAGCTGGCGCCAATCACCAGCAGCACCATTATCCAAGAATTTTGTAAGGCCTCTGACAGCCCCAGTACAAAAAGGGTAAATGCCGGTAGGTCAGCGCCAAAACCACTAAAGGTCTCAGCAAAGATGGGCACCACCTTGATCAGCAGAATGGCTGTCACTATCACTGCGACCACTAGAACTGCCAGGGGATAGGTGAGGGCTTTTTTAATTTTGGCTTTAAGTTGCTCGGTCTTTTCTTTGTAGGTGGCCACTCGATCCAGCATGGTTTCCAGAGCACCAGCAGTTTCGCCAGACTCCACCAGACCGCAAAACAGGTCATCAAACTGGCGGGGGTGTTTGCGCAGTGCATTGGCAAAGCCGCCACCTGCAGCCACCGTGTCGCGGATCTCCTGAATCAATTCCTTCATCAACGGTTTGTCACAGCCGTCGGCAACAATATCAAAGCTCTGCACCAGGGGCACACCAGCTTTCATCATGGTGGCCAACTGGCGCGTAAACACCGCGATATCTGCAGGCACTATTTTTTTGGGCCGGCTAAACAATGGCTGAGCTTTCTTTTTGATCGAGGTGGAGATAATCCCCTGTTTGCGTAGCAGGCTCTTGGCACCTGCCAGGTTATTGGCTCGCAGCTCACCATCGACTTTTTCACCTTTTCGGTTTTTGCCGCGGTAAATAAATAATGAGGTCTCTATGGCGCTGGTCATAACTTAGTCCTTGGTAATCCGGTTGGCTTCTTCAATGCTTATTAGCCCCTGGGCCGCTTTGCGCAGTGCAGAGACCCGCAATGGTCGAAACCCCTCTTGCAGGGCGGTTTGCAAAATATCTAGCGAGCTGCCTCCCTGCATAATAATTTTAGAAATAGCCGGCGATATTTTTAAGGTCTCATAGACTCCCACCCGGCCCTTGTAGCCATTGGTGCAGTTGGGGCAATCCGCCGCTTTAAACAGGGTAAATTCCTCTCGGGGCAGACCAATATCATCAAAGCCCTCATCCTTGAGCACAGAGTCGGGAATATCCTCGAAAGGGGTTCGGCACTGCACACAGAGTTTGCGGCCCAGCCGCTGGGCAATAATTAGATTGACAGAGGTGGCCACATTAAACGAGGCCACGCCCATATTGAGCAGCCGGGTCAGTGTTTCTGGGGCGCTGTTGGTGTGTAGTGTAGACATCACCAAATGGCCGGTCTGCGCCGCTTTAATAGCAATTTCTGCGGTCTCCAGATCACGAATCTCACCCACCATGACAACATCCGGGTCCTGGCGCAGAAATGATCGCAGAGCCTCGGCAAAACTCAGGCCCACACGCATATTGATCTGCGTCTGATTGATCCCCTCCATATTGATCTCAATAGGATCCTCGGCGGTGGAGATATTGCGTTCTGCGGTATTTAAAATATTCAGGCCTGTGTACAGGGATACGGTTTTACCACTGCCGGTGGGGCCAGTGACCAGAATCATACCCTGGGGTCTGGCCAGGGCATCCATATAGGCAGACTTTTGGTCGTCCTCATAACCCAGGGCATCAATCCCCAGTTTGGCGCTGGAGGCGTCGAGAATACGCAGTACAATTTTTTCACCAAACTGCAGAGGTAGGGTGTTAACCCGAAAATCGATAGATTTATTTTTGGAGAGCTTAAGTTTTACTCGACCATCCTGAGGAATCCGCCGCTCTGAGATATCCATGCGTGCCATCACCTTTAGGCGAGCAGCTAAACGAGGGGCAAGGTTGGCGGGCGGCTTGGCCATTTCCCGCAATATGCCATCGACACGAAAGCGCACGCGATAGGTTTTTTCATAGGGTTCAAAGTGCACATCCGAGGCACCAAGTTTAATGGCATCCACCAGCATCTTATTAATAAACCGCACTATGGGGGCTTCATCTTCGCCATTGGGCTGAGAGCTATTTGAGTCATCCTCCTCTATAGCTTCCATATCCAAATCGTCGAGATGCATATCATCTATGGTGCCCAGCACCTCACCAATATCCCGGTCGGTATCTGTCTCCAGCCATTTTTCCAGCGCCAGAGTAATGCTGGAGTAAAGGGCGAGAATAGGTTCAACAGCAATGCCGGTCTGGAATTGAATTTCGTTAAGGGCCCGGTGATCTGTAGGGTCTGCAATAGCAACAAACAGGCGATTGCCCCTCTGCACCAATGGCATAACCTGGTGCTTGCTAAGCAGCTTGAAATCAATTAAATCTTTGGGGATATGGTCGCTGTTATGCTGCTCCAGAGAGTAGATAGGTATGCCAAACTCTTTGGCTGCCGAATTGGCAATAGCCTGGTCCGAGACCAGCTTTTTTTCGCACAGATACTGCACCAGAGATATTTTTGCAGTTTTTGCAGAGCTGGTGGCAACCTCGAGATCCTGAGGCTCTATTAGATGATCATCGACCAACCTTTTGGGCAATCCATGAAGTGCGATTGGTGCCATATTCATAAGCTTTAACCTTCCCTGCACAAAATTCCTAATTGGATCGATTTTACTTTGCAGCCCAAGAGGTCGCAGTGCCCGAGCGCACAAAATCAAAAATAAACTGTGAGGCAAATAACAGTTTTTTTAAAAATGGTCGGCAGTAAATATCAGTGACATAAATGGTCACAAACTGACAATGAATGGCGATTAAAAGCCTTAAAAATAGGGAGGCTTGTCCGGCTAATATTCTTAACCCATTGAAATGGTTAGAAAATATAATTTTGGCACGCTAATTGCGATTTACTCAGGTAGTGCGCTCAGTGCAGATGTCACTGTTGCCAGTTAACTGGAATTAACACTGCCAGCGCCCAGCGCAAAGTGCAGACCTTACTATTTGGAGATAGACAAATGAAAAAAGCTCAATCAGGTTTTACCCTTATCGAATTAATGATCGTTGTGGCCATTATTGGTATTTTGGCTGCGGTAGCACTGCCTGCATATCAAGATTACACAGTGCGGGCTCGCGTGACCGAAGGGCTTAGCTTAGCTCAATCTGCAAAACTTGCGGTGAGTGAAACAACGATTACTAATAACGCACTACCTGCAAATCAGGCAGCAACAGGTTATACATCTCCAGCGGCAACGGCCAATGTGACTAGTGTAGCAGTTGCGGATACCACAGGTGCCATTACCGTCACCTACACTGCCGCGGCAGGCGGCGGTACCATTATTATGACTCCTACCCTTACTGCAAATGGCGACGTTACCTGGGCATGTACTGGCGGTACTCTATTGGATAAATATCGCCCATCTAATTGTAGATAATTGTCCACACAAAAAAGGCTCCTATCGGGAGCCTTTTTTATTTCATAACA
>JGI20153J14295_10000346_pt1 | contig 39370 bp, 45 predicted proteins | sample COG_03_FD_14295 | JGI IMG/M metagenome (IMG submission 14295) | reverse complement strand
CATGATATCCTTTGCATCACAATAATAAATTCCACCAGGTACACAATCACCTTCTTGGCTAAAAGGAATTGTATCCGTATTTAAACCAACCTTTAATTGTAGTTTTCTGTTACACATATTACGGTTAATCCATTTGACATACATGTTAGTGACTAACCAATGGTCATTTTTTACAAGCGACAAAGATAATTATGTATCTTTATTCAGAACATCTGTTGTAAAAATACAGAGTGAAAAATTGTTAATCATATTAATATATATTAATGAAGTACTCTGTACAAAAAGGTAATTATAATCTTTATAAAGATTATATTATAATCTTATAATTATCTATTTCTCTGTTAATTATACTAAGTAATCTCCATGATAAAACAACAAATCGATGATCAGACCATGGAATGTGTTCATGTTTGTCAGGGTCGATAGTAGCTTCATCTCTATAGACACATCCGTCAAAATCACCATTTCCCAATGCAGTACTGATAGTAAAACATTTATGTAAAGGTTCATTTAATTGAATATCTTTGAGATCTTTGAATACCTCTCTCATTAACACTGTTTCGAGAAAGTTACGGATAGTAAGGGGTAAAAATTCAGTACTTTCTCTATTATTCTTGCACCCTTAAGAGGAGATGCAATAGTAATAAGTTTACTGATATTCCATCCATATTTATGTAATGTATATCCTATAACACCACAGAGACTCTGACCTATTATAATAATTTCAGTGTGTTTTTTAATATATTTATTTAACATAATATTAACTGAATCAATACATGATTGAAGATTACCTGAATGGTCATATTTAATATTATGGCATTGATATCCTTTACATTTTAATAGTATCTGTATTGGCGACATTGTAACCGGATGACCACCGGCACCATGAAGTAAAACAATTTCAGGACTCATAATAATTTAATAACTCAATCAAATTATTAATAAGGATGTTTATCATGCCATATAATCCATGTTTTTCTTATGGTTTGACGTTCTATATCAATTAGCTAAGCTCAAATCAGATCTGATTTGAGCTTTTATTTGTGCATTAATTCGTTGATTTTTTATGTTTTTCTGATCGTTCTTTTTTCTGTTCATGAGTTTCCATTAAGTTAATTACTTCGATCGATTTTTTTACTTTACGTATTTCTTATCTTAGATTTATAATTAAGGTTTAGGTTCAGATTTAGATTTAGATTTAGATTCCCGTACCAAATTAGATTTCAGTACCAAAGGTCTACGTACTTTACGGGGACTGGCTTTGGTAGGTCTCCAAAGTTGACTTATATATTCTTTGCCTTCAATAAAAGTACGTTTTTTTAGGTTTGTTCCGTTACGTTCAATTAATACATAATTTTTTATATCAATTTTCCATTTTATAGCGCCTCTACTATAACCATTATATATTGATTCAGACAATGGGAATAAACCGTCATATCCATATTTTTGTAAAATAAATCCTGTTATAAGTGGTAAAATATCAACATCATCATTCATGACATATGTAGAAATATATTCGTTTATATAATCTATAAAAGTAGTAAAACCTGCGTCACTAAATTTTGTTTTAGTAATTTTACATAACAGAACATATGAGTCTTTGTAACTTTTTGTCAACATTATTTCTCTTAATGATATCAAAAACAGCTCAAGCTCTTCGTCCATATGTTTGAATACAATTAATGGGTTATGTAACGTGAATAAAAAATCACAATTACTACCAGGTATAACAGTCCTTGATTTAAAATAATCACTATTGGGATTGATACCATATATTCCTGAACCAATATAATGACTAGTAAGTCTCTGTATAGTATTGATACGGTCTACAAGTTTCATGGAATTCCAAGTAGCAGATTTCAATAGAAACTCTGAAGCCTTTGCTACAAATTTAAAATTAGTATTTTTTTCATCAGTACAATGTACTATTTGAAATGGTTTCGTTTTAATAAGCATTATTAGTTCAGGTTTAGTAAGTAATCCTCCGCGTCTGTCACGACAACTTATATATAAAGCATCATTACATATTTTTCTTAATTCAATTAAACTATATTTTCCAAAATCCATATAATAATCCATATATTTTATTTAATATAGTAGTCTATCAATTAAAGTTTTTTTGTTTCCAATGTGTTTTAACCCACATTTTTTACATAAAATTTTGAGGTCTTTAACACACAATGAATCCAAATAGGTATTTAATGTCTTCAACAATATTTTTTTTGTCCCAGAACATTTTAATTTATATTTTTTACATAATTCTTTAAGTTCATTAAATTTTTTAATACTTAATTTATTATTTTTACCTCCTCCTCCTCCTCCTGTTTGAATTGTATCTACATGTTCTTCATGTAAACCAATAATATGAGACATGAATTGTTCAGATGTCATGTTTTTAATATCGTCTAGTTTTAATTTTAATAAATAATCAAATGCTTTATCTAAATTGTTCTTATACATATCTTTCCCTTCTGATGCCATATCATCAATAATAGGAATCACTGCTTCCACAAGGAACATAAAAACCATGTCAGGTTGCATAATTATTGTTTCTGCCAAAGTGGCAAATCCGGTACCCCCTGCGGCAATTAATATAATATCACGTGTGACATCTGTACAAAATAATACCCTTCCTCCACTGTCAGCTAGACAAAAAGGAAGTAATGGACCATGAACGGGATCGAGTAATCTATCACTAAGTTCCTGTGTTTCGCCTTGCAACTCCTTCATTTCTTTAATAAGGTCCCCCAATTTTTTTGGTAACACCGCTACAGCCATATTGGTTGCCATGTTTTCTGCCATATTCGTCATTAATTTGCCTGGATTCATTAAAAAACTCATATATAAATAGATATTATAATAATTATTTAATTACAAATCATTACAAATCATTACAAATCATTACAAATCCAAATTTAAAAAAATTTGCTGAGATATCCTTTAATATTGTCTGATCTAGTTTCTTCAATCTCATCCTCTGATTCTAGTGCAGGGGATCCCTCTTCTTCAATAATGGCTTCAGGATGGGCATTAATTATTTCTTGTTCAAGTTCTTGTTCTGCTTTAGATTTAATATCTTCATTTACAACAACATGTTTATTGTTTCTGTGTTTTTTATGCTTTCGTCTATGTTTCTTATGTACATTAACATGTTTCTCAGGTATCCATGATTTCGTCAAATCATTCAAATCATCGAAATTTGTATTCTTTTTATCAATTGTATTCTTTTTATCATTTGTATTCTTTTTATCATTTGTATTCTTTTTATCATTTGTATTCTTTTTATCATTTGTATTCTTTTTATCATTTGTATTCTTTTTATCATTGGTATTCTTTTGTGTTTTACTTGCTTTTAATATAGCGAGTATTGGTATTTTATTACTTGGTTCGCTTTTCTTTACAGGTAAATAAGTATTATCCTTTTTATTAAGTCTTACAATTATACCAACTGTTTGTCCCTCGGTATTAACAGTTTGTCCTAAAACTATAAGTGATTTGTCTAGTACAAGTTCATCGACAGTTTGATTTTTAGTATGTAAACTATGTTGTTTGAGAATTTTTGTCATATCAATTCCATGTTTATTTGGACTTACAACTATATCATATGGTGATATAGCATCATTATGATCACAGTGATTCATTGTACCTTTTTTATCAATAGTACCGACACATTTATTATTTTGTTTACTTATTATCAATCCCTTTACACTTTTTTGTTTACTTAACAAACGTTCAAGAGCTAATGTTCTAACATATGAATCCTTTACCTGGTGATTTAAATTACTTATCGCAGATAATATTGCTTGTTTTTCATGTGATTTATCCATTATTCTTTGCTTTTCATGACGGTATTGCATAATATCTGCTATTTTATTTACAGAAGATTCTAAATTCATTGTTTTACTTCTTTCACGAATCTTATTATTCAGTAAGTTAAGAGCTACATTGTAATCCGGATTATGGTGTCCACCACCTCTTTGTGTCTTCATTGCATTATTTAATAGGACTAACTGTTCTTGATTTAATGTATCCTTTCGTAGAATAGTTAAAAAATGTACAGGATTAGATTGTAAATATGAAACAAGTAATTTTAACTTAAATGGATTATTAAATATACTTTGATAGTCACTTTCCTTAGACGGTAATTGTTCATTCATATGTTTTCCTTCATTCATATGGTTCCCTTCATTCATATGTTTTCCTTCATTCCTATGGTTCCCTTGATTCCTATGGTTCCCTTGATTCATATGTTTCTCAAAGGTGTTTGGTTTTTGACTCACTACCATAAGATTTCTATCGACAGTGTTCTTATATTCATTTTGGGTTTGATTATTCATTCTTTTTAATAAGGTAGTTAATTCATTTATGTGTTTATGAGAATCCATATACTCTTTATCAATATTTTTTTGTGTTTTACGGTTATTCAGTATATTTTTAGTCGTTAACCAATGACCATGAACCAAATGTTCCTTATTAGGTATAAATTCCATTATTAGATTAGTTTTAACCGAACTGGCACGTGTATTCATAATTAATCCATATTGACTGGCATGTGATAAATAATTGTTATATATCTGATGTTTATCTAAAATAGTACTATATATACGTATAATTCCTAAACAGCTTTCAGAATCATAATTAGTATTCATTAAAATTCTTTCGTTTTTCGATAAATTGTTTCCTAATATCATTAGATCTATATCGGTAGGAAAAATCATTGTACTTTTCATGTTTTTTCCATTTATATATATATTACCTCTTGCATGACCTAATTGATCGTGTAGTCCATTAGTTAAAACCAATTGAAACCATTGTTCTGTTGGATAATTAATCCATACTGTTTGTTTAGTATAAGTATCATAAAATCTAATCTTATCATCTATATATTTTACATTAATTGTTCCAATAATTAGTAATGTAGGGGCAATTTGTTTTTCACCATCTTTACATTTTTTTATAACAGGATATTTTTTAAGTTTAATCCATAATTCTAGAGTCCATTGATTGATTTTATTTTTAAATGGTATCTCTATTTTTCCATCTTTACCTATATCAAAGTGATAGCCCCATCTCCCATCATGACATAATTTAGCTTTTGTATCAGCCATATAATATTATTGAGAAAAAAATGAAACGTTATAGTAATTAATTATGGAGAAAATAAAAGGTATGGCAATATATCAGCATGTCGCGGACATATTAACACAAGATCCATCTCTGGCATATAGTATTGAAGTAGAACAACTGGAAACAGTACTTAATATGAAAATATTACCACATGATGTTACATTAACTGTTCAAGGTATTGTTGAACTAAGGAAAAAACCAAAAGCAAAATTTAAAAAATATTCAAAAACGGTTGTTAAACCAATTAGACCCTCTAAACCCCTTAAACTTATCAAACCAATTAAACAAGTAAGTGTCGTTAAACCTGAAAAACCATCTAAACCTGTAAAACCTGTAAACCCCATAAGAGTTGTTAACCCATATAAACATATAAGTGAAGTTGTTAAACCAATTAAAGCAATTAAAGCAATTAAAGCAATTAAACCTTCTAATCCAGTAAGTGTAGTAATCAAATCAATAAAACCTGTCAAACCGGTGAGTGTAGAAGTAGTCAATCCTGTTAAATCTATTAAATCTGTCAAACCAGTCAGTGTAGTCAAATCTGTCAAACCAGTCGGTGTAGTCAAATCTGTCAAACCAGTCAAATCTGTCAAACCAGTCAAATCAGTCAAAGCTGTCCAATCTGTCAAACCAGTCAAATTTGTCAAACCAGTCAAATCCGATAAAATGACAAAACTTGTTACGGATATAATGTTAGACTATAAGATTACTCGGAAAATGGACAATAAGCAACTGAAAGAAATATTATTATGGTCAGATGAGAACTATTATATACCAGAAGATGAAACCGAAATTAAATTACTTAATGATGTTGTATATGATTACATTAAACGTTTGTACAATGAACGTATTACGAAGTCAAAAGATACAAAAGTTACTATGAAAAGTTTATCTAAAACAGGTGTCGGGTTTGATAAAAAACCTGTAAGGGGACGCGATGTAAAACTTCCATTTTTTCTTAACTCGTTAGATAATTTATTTAAGGGTTCAGGTGATGTAGAAAAATGGGCGTCTAAGAATACGGGCCCATATCATATTTCTGCTAAAATGGACGGTGTTTCTGGATTATATTATGATGGAAATATGTATACTAGAGGCAATGCTGTTATGGGAAGAGATATAAGTCATATTGTTTCTTTACTGAAGCTTCCGGATGTCAATTATAGTGTAAGAGGTGAAATAGTGATAGGTAAAAAAATATTCGACACTAAATATAAGGGAAAACTATCTGATTCAGGAAATACTTTTCGTAGATTAAATCGTAGTTCGGTTAGTGGTGCATTGACAGGGATTAATAATATCGATGTTGGATTTCTATCTGACCTTGATTTCATAGCATATGAGGTTATAATTGACGATGACCTACAGTTATCAAAAACAGAACAGTATAAATTATTAGAACGGGATGGGTTTAAAACAGCATTTAATTATATGACAGATACGATTAGTGACACATCGTTATCAAAAGCAAATTCGAAGATGATGTCAGAATATGATTACAATACAGATGGCTTAGTAATTACAATTGATGATAAATATACAAGGAAATTAACCAATAACCCAGATTATGCCAAAGCTTTTAAAGAAAATGAGACTGGTGAAGAGACAACAATTTTGTATATTGAATGGAAGACTAAGGAACGTGGTCTCTTATTTCCAAGAATATATTATGAACCAGTGATGATAAATAATGCTATACTTCATCGTGTTACCGGACATAATGCTAGAAGAGTTGTCGAACATGGATTAGGTGTAGGAGCAAAAATTGTGATAGTACATCACGGAACTGTTAATCCTCAAATACAATCCGTTATCACTCCAGTCAAACCCACTATGCCGTCAGTTTCATATGAATGGATAGTTAACGACAAAGGTGAAAAGACCGATATTAGATTAACAGATGAGTCTCTTCATGAAGATGAATATGAAGATGAATATGATGAAGAGAATCCACTGCATACTATGCGAATAAGACAGATTGAAAAATTTATTAATAAAATAGCAGCCGGTTCTATAGGCCCTGCATCCATTAAAAGTTTGTATGAATCAGATCCATTGCTGAGAAGTGTTGGAGCATTTGTTAATATCACTGAAAAACAAACTGCATTTTTAGGCCCAACAAAAGGAAAAAAAATGGTTGCATCAATCCGTGACGCACTATCTAATATAGATATGGCTACATTAATGGCTGCCAGTAGAGTGTTTGGTTCGGGTCTAGGTGAAAGAAATTTGCGTAAGATTTTTATACATTATCCTAAATTTGCTTTAGAACCACGTTACGATGTTAAGAAATATAATGATATGTTTGGAAAAGTTGAAGGATTTGGTGATAAATTGGCTAAAGCAGCTGCTGTCGACATGAAAACTTTCTGGGAATTTGTAGATAAGTATATGAGTGATGAGCAAATGACCAAAATAATAGAGAATACTAACGGACCTCAAGAATTAGAAGAACATATTATTAATGCTGATATTAAAGATAAAAAAATATGTATTACAGGATTTAGAGATGCTGAAATTTCTGACTATATTATTAAACATGGTGGTAAGGTTCAAACTTCAGTTAATGGCTCTACTGATATGGTAGTAAGAAAAAATAATACTCTAGAAAATAAGAAAACAATTGCAGCTATTGCCAAAGGTATTAAAATGGTGAGTAAGGATGAATTTATATTACAATATATGACTTAAGAAGTTCCGGTTCATACATAATAATGAAAGTATTTGCTTTGATAGCATATGATTCTCGTGAAAAACATATAGATTTCAATATAACTATATCATCCTTAAATAATTGCGTACCAGCTCCTACCGCAATAGGAATAGTACAAAGTAGTAGAGTTTCACCATGTATAAACCTAATAGAAAATGTTAATGTATTTAATACATTAAATACATTAAATATAAGACCATTAGATGTCTTTAATATTGTTCCTGAATTACTAAAAAAATATACATGTGTTGATGAGAAAGATGTATATTTCTGGTTAGTAACGGCTGGTAATAAATATCCTCAATATTCATTAGAAGAATATATTAAAGCATATCCTAACATGGATAAAGCATTGCATAAGAAAATAAAAGACACTTATAAAGATGCTAAATACAAAGGAACAATATTAGGATTATCTGGATTATTTCTTAGAAATAATCCAAAGAAACAGATGGATATGGAACTAAAATGTCTGCAAAATGGAGAAGACATGTCATTAACCCAAGAAAGAAATTCTATTGGATATGTTACTGAACACGCTACAGTAGATATATTGGAATTAAATGGAGGAATATTTTTTAATAATCATGTTATCGATTATAATAAATTCGCACATATAGATCGTAATTTATTAAATGTTATTCCAAATGATCTAATATTTTCCAATATCTGTTCAGAAATGTTAGTTCTCAGAACGCAAATATATTGTCATATTTTAAATCATAGTGTATTTGAGCGTTTAGGCATGATTAAAAGTATTGACAACGAGACTAAAACTAAACTATATATCAATGGTTTAAATGAACTTAATAATAAAGGAGTAAACATTACGTTATGGAGAGATAGTCATAATATATAAATATATTATATGTCTGAAAACTTACGGTCTTTAATCGTTAAATATGATAAACTACAACAATCATCTAAACAACTGAACCCACTTAGAAAACAGTTAATTAAGATTATCAAAGAAGAAGGATTAAGCAAACAAAAATTTAAGTTTAGCGACCATACTATTAGTTATAATGAATATACTAAACCAGCTGATATGAGTTTAAAAATAATAAGGGATACTCTAGCGGAATACTACCCACATATGGATTACATATCATTTATAGAGCATATTAATGCAACAAGAAAGGAAAACCAGCATACTGTTGAAACATTAAAAACATTAAAACTAAAAAAAAACTAAAAAAACTAAAAAACTAAAAAACTAAAAAAACTAAAAAACTAAAAAACTAAAAAAACTAAAAAAACTAAAAAAACTAAAAAATGGAACGTTAATAATATAAATGAAAACACTTATATGCTTATCGTTTAGTCATGATTTAGGGAAAATTGATCTCCGTAAAATAACAAATGACGAACACCAGTGAACAACAACTTAGAAACTACTTTTTAAACAGTCTAAAGCATATGAATAGATTAGATGGTCTTTCATCAACTAATGAACTTAATGATAGTATCGAAATATTATTATCTCCTGAATTCAATCGAAAACAGCCCGGAGATAATTTTAAAGAAATATTAAAACCTATTAAAGATTCTTTAGGTGTCCCACACAACGAGACTATTTTTGTTCGTTTCTTAGATATACGCGGAATACCCAATTTTACACAAACAATAATATTTACGACACATCGTGAAATGGGTTATTATTGGAATCCATTTCCCTGATTTAATCTATTGATGGCTTTTACTCCTAATGCATTCAGATACGGACATGTTGTCAGGAACAATATATATTCTATATTTTGTATCACTCGAGAGTTATTTCGTTACTTAATTCGTTCTGACTTAATCCAGGAATTAACACCATCTCATATAAAAAGGTTGGTAGCTGGCATTTCTTGGACTACAATGAGGTTATATTAAAGGTAAAATTAGTATGTTACTAAATGGCTGAGTGTGGTAATTGTTGTTGTAAATGCAGAGATCCAAACTATCGACGATATAAGAAAGATTTAGTTCCACATAGTCTTTCTTATACCTATACAGGACTAACTCCATTTATAAATATATATACTTTGAGTTCAAAGAATAAATATATTTTTTTGACAATATATTTTTTTGACAATATATTTTTTTGACAATATATTTTTTTGACAATATATTTTTTTGACAATATATTTTTTTGACAATATATTTTTTTGGCAATATATTTTTTTGACAATATATTTTTTTGACAATATATTTTTTTGACAATATATTTATTTAAATGCAGTTGAGGATGGAAATAATAAGTAATTACTTGTTATTTTTATGAGATATGCTTTTTTTTATAAAGTGATCTATCCTTACCACATACTTCTCCATTCACGTGCTATAAGCCATTTTTTCTTTGTAAGGCAATTATTCAACTTCCTCTGTCAAAACAAGGTCTTGTCTTAATATTAGAAGGATTCAAAGTGGAACTGAGACTGGATGGAATAGGAATACAGTTCACTGGGGAAAATTGATGTATCTACATATTAATTTAACTACATAATGATTTCCATATGTTTTCTAGCACATGAGGACAAATATATAGCATCAACACTATATAATAATGCACTTGTCTTATCTTTAAATTCACTGTGTGTGCTTGGTGCACATCGCATTATATTACTTTTTAGAGCATATATCCATTCCTTAAAAGAGTTTAATTCACTCATATATTTAAGATAGCGTTTTCCATCGTAACAGAATGCTAATAGGTATTTATGAATTGGTTTTGTAAAATCAATATCAATTCCATATTTATCCTTCCATACACTAATAGCTCTTGATAGCTCAGGAATTTGAGACTTACTGAAGTCTGGAACATAATAGTCATTTGCAAGAGTTTCTGCATCAATATCGTCTGTGGCCTCTACACGAAACAATAATATAGCCATGAAATTAATCATTTCACGAGTTGTCATAACAGAAAACTTACCACATAACATGAGTTTAATAAATAGAATACTGTTATCCTCTGTAATTACTTTAAATAGATTAGTTAGACGATGGTAGTGCCATTGTTCTAACCGAATGACCTGTAATTGTTTTACGCATGCGTGGTGGTGCGCTACATTCAATGTATTCATATAATTTTCTAGAATAATTGTGTGATAATCATTAATAGCTGTGGATGGAGTCCCAGGTACGAATGTGCTTATATATAATCTTTCATACATAATTTCACGCTCTTTTGGTTTCTTGATATGAGCGACCTCTGACATATTTGGTTCAACAGCATTAGATAGATTATTTGGAATTTGCAATCTAAGCAATGCTGTAAAAGACATATTCTTTGGTATATATAGTTCCACATCTGTTCTCTTTTGATAAATAAACTGGTTTATTTGTTCTTTAGGCATAAGATGTACGATGTATCCCCTATCATCCATGCCTTGTCTTCCTGCACGTCCACCTGCTTGTTTATATAGAGAATGTGCCATTACACCACATAGAATTACTGTACGAAAAGGAAGATTAACACCACATGAGATACTTTCGTCTGAAATTAGAACTTTAATTTTACCCTCTCTCACAGCGTCATATATCTTGTGTCGCACTCGCGTGCTAGAAGTTCCTATATATACACCAATTCCACAATCTAGTGCATCAAGTATCCATTGTTCTATATTATTTCTTTTCTTTCTCTCTTTCTCACGAATAGAAGACGCTCCCTTTGCTGGAGCCCCATACCGTGTAGTGCCCTCTCTTTGTAGCTTAAAGTCACATCGAATACGCCATTTTTGCAATGTATTTTCAATCTCTGTCATATTGATACCTTTTGGCACAGAGTCTTCTGGTAGAGGCGCTGACCAGTCATTTTGTTCTTTAGTTGTTTTCTTTCCACCTTCACATTTTCCTATGTCTTCATCACGGGCTCTACGTTTAGATGTAACATATCTGTCATAAATAGTACGCGCAGACCTATATTCTGGATCATTACGCTCTAATTCCTCTATATGTGCTACCAAGGATTCAGTCATAGCTTTAGCTTGTTCAGATGTAGAATTAAATATCAATACAGGTAACATATCTTTAGCGCTCAAATAGCACATTAGATTGTAAATATTTTCAGAAGAGGTATCTGTTACAGCTTCTTCTATCGCAAGACTGTTTTTAGTCTTAATTATGTCCATATGTTCTGGAATTATTTCCATACCCATTTTAAATTGAGAATCTCTGTCACGTGGAATGTCCGCCTTAGTACCTAATAGGCTTTTAAGGTCTCTTATAGTTGGATCATTTGGATTAATAATACAAGACAGTTCCTTACATGAACGCAATTCTGTACTACGAATACCCATTCGAGGACAGTGTCCACCCTTAAAGGTCAGTAATTGAAGAGGAATTGGACGTACATCACGTGTAAATATCTGTGTTCGTTGAGGACGTTTTGAATTATGACCTTGCATGGTATTAACGATGTTTTTTACATGTACAGGGTCGCCAATAGTTGCAGACAATAAAACTAACTGTGCTGTATGAGGAATATATTGTGACCACCATAAGGCCTCGGTTACAGACGGCATATGAACTTCGTCAAATACAATGAATTTCAAGGCTTCGATAAAGCCTCTGTTATCAGGATCAGTTAAAAATGTTACCGCGCTCTCAATAGATAATACCATGATTTGTCCCGGCGGGCCCTTGCGAGTAAGATCATAGTTTATAAAATTACGTGTCATGGTAGATATCATCGTTTTACCATACAAGTATCTTTTAGTAAACCATGTTTCTAAATCCTTGACAGTATCCCTCATTACCTCTGAGTTAGGACATAAAATAAGACATCTTGCATCATCACGTGATAATGTCTCATAAGCTACAGTTAGTACACCGGCCCAGGTTTTTCCTGTTGATGTTACAGACGCAACAACAGTGTTATCACCTTGATTCAATGCCGTAGCAAATTCTATTTGCCATGGAACTAATAGACCATTATCATACACAGGAATTATATTTGTCCGAGGTTTCTCTCCTTTCTTATGTTTCTTTTTTTGTTCTTGGAACCTCATTGCCCCTCCAGTCATAATGGTTCCACGTGGATAAACTCTGGCTTTACGTTGATTTAACGTAACCTTCCATCCGGGAAGGTTTGGTTCAGATATAAGAGTTTTCAATGGATTGAAAGTTGTTGGTTGAGAAGTCATTGTAGTTTAAATCAGTGATCAGTTTTTGATCCATCCAAAACCCTAACAAAGATCAAAAACTAATCAAAGATTAATATATAATATAGAATATTTTCAATTAATTAAACGGGTTAAATATTACAAGGTCTGTAATATTTGACGTAGTAATAGATGCATCTGTAGAATTATGACAGAACATAATATAATATATATATAGTTGTATATATATAAACAAGATATATATACACACCAATATATTAGAATGTTTGGTTGTAATTGATTTGAGACTATATAACTCTGAAAGCATATAACTTTCAAAACTTGTACCGAAATCACTATCCGATTCTGAGTCCGAATCACTATCTGAACCGGAACCAGACAGTGATTCGGACTCAGAACCAGATAGTGATTCGGACTCAGAACCAGATAGTGATTCCGGTTCAGATAGTTCATCAAAAAAAGCATCGATAGCGGAATCTATATGATTAGTAATTACATTTTCATATGTGTCTGATGCAATTTCGTTATCACACGGGAGTCGAGGCAACAGGTCTTCTTCAGAAATATTAAATTCTTCACTCATTAAATTTAATATTTGATCAATTTTTATTTTATTAACAATAAATATATGATTGAAACATTAATTTCAAGTATACTTGTAATATTTGTTCCAGGGCTTATAGAAAAGTTTTCTATGCCAGGAGGACTAATGGTCTCCATGGCACTTAGTAAATTACTTACTATTTTGGTTATAGTATTGATCACACTGGTTACTAATATAAGTAAAGCTCGGAGATTTTGTATTGATAAGGATGGAAAATCAAAGTCATGGGGAATTTCATATGGTATTAAAAAAGGCCTTATGTGTGGATTTATAGCACTTTTATTCACAACCATTATAGGTATTGTCCCAATACTTAAAATTCCTTTTACACTCATTCGTATTATACCGTTTATGGGCGAGCATATTGACGGTTTTATTCTCAGTACATTTTATTTATTATCACATATTCTTGTAGCCTATCCTATTTGGGGCAGCTGCTGAATTAATCATATTAATTTCTTTAATAAAATTTGTCCATCGATCAAGGTGCTTTGTTAATGATTTTGATGATATAGAACAAATATATGGCATTTTATGTTCAAGTGTTTCCAATGTATGAATAAAATTACATAGTGGCATCCATTCATATATATCTAGATTAATATCATGAATTTTATAAAGCATCATGATATTTAGCCGAGATACTGTTGTCGATAAAATAGTTAATATACACCCTTCATCATAAAATTCTTTGTTAAATTTTGTTCTAAGAGTATTTAATACTAATACTAATTTTTCTTCTAATGATTTAAGTCTCATGTAAGAAGTCAATAGCTTTAAAAAATCTACATCAATAATAAGTTCATTATATAAAGTGGCATCACCTCCTAAATTATCAATATAATACGGTATTATATATTTAGGATCAATTGCGTCCTGTACTAATTTATCATATGGTTTACGATATGAAGCGAAATGATCAAACTTAAAATTCTGTGATTGTACCCAGTCTTTATCTAATATTGTATAATCCCAGCACATTAATAAAAATAATTTATCATTTTTATTTAAGCAAAATATCCTTATTTTAGTCGATAGAAGACGAATCACGGTCTACTTACTGAGTGGAAGGAGGGATGTGGCTCGTACCCGCATAAACTTGCAATGTCACTTTCAAGTGCACTTGAACTTTCTGTAAGATTATGCACATTCTCTCCTGAAACGTGAACGTATTGAAAGTCTTTAACGTGAACGTTCGATACGTTCACGTTCATGTGAACGTTCTTGTTCTTTACGTGATTTATTAATAAGCTTTACTAGTGCCTTTCTAAGTTTACTCTTTTCTAGATCCTTAACTGCTTCAAAAAGCACAATCTCAACTCCATTAGGATATTTCTTATTCCACTGTCTTTTGAATTTCTGCAATTTTTTATCCTCTAATTAAAATATTTTTACTATATTTATACTTACTTATTATTTTTATAAATTACATTTTTAGTAATTGCATTTTAGAACTTACATAATTTAAGTATCATAATATGAGTGGAAAAACAATGTTTTATTATCAGACATTCACAGAAGGACTTAATGTAAATAATTGTATAACCGACATTCATTTAAGTTCTATACATTTTGGTATAGAGTCTGATGGACAACCATATATACATTTAAATAATTTATATCCTGAACATGAAAGCTTTAAATCTGTATGGACAGATTTATCGATAGCATATGAGAAAAAAATATCTATTTCTCTTATGATAGGAGGTGCAGGAGGTGGTTGGGAAACCTTTTTATCTAGGTATTCAGAATGCTACAGTTTACTTACAGGGTTATTAAAACGCCATCCTATTATAACAGGCATTGATTTAGATATAGAAGAAAGCGTAAATTTAACACAGATAATATCTTTTATAAAAGATATTAAAAGTGAGTACCCTCACTTTGAGATTAGTATGTCTCCATTAGCTACAAGTTTACAAACAGACACTTCTGGTATGGGTGGTTTTATATATAAAGATATATATAAATATGATATTGTAGATTATTATTGCGGTCAATTCTACGGTACATTTGATGTTAATGCATTTGATTTATGTATACGTAATGGATATAAGGCTAACCAAATACTCATGGGAAGCATAAATGGTACAGGTCAGTCTTCTGTCATAAATGAGCTTAAAACGAAATACCCTAATATAGGAGGGGTGTGTGCATGGGAATATGGAAGTATGTCGCAACAAGACGCATTAAACTGGGCAAGTATTATGCACAATATATTAAAAAATAAAATAAAACATAATGTAATTACCCGGACATTTCATAAGATTAATGAATATATGTTTAAATAAATATAAATATAATTATATGCTGATGTCAGAAAAGGATATAGTCGATAGAATTAAGGCACTAAAAATATATGGTAGTACAAAAGGTGTTTCTCGAACAGCTATACGTAGAACATTAGGCGGTACATTTACAACCAAACAACTTAATACACGTTTACAAAGGATGGTAAAAAAAAAGGATATTTAATTAAAATTAAGGATAGTTATAAAGTAGCTAAAATTACACCAGAACATACTGCATGTGAAAGAAGTTTAATTCGTAATGCACTTACAAATAAGTGTGTGTTGCGGAGAACTGAACTAGGCAAAGCTATTATTGCTGCACGTAAATTAGAAGAGCATGACTTATGTAATCTTGAAGATGAAGCCGTGGATGGAGGAGATATAATTAATCCTTCTACAGGTAATTGTGTTTCAAAAAATTCCCAAACAGGGAAGTCAATTATTGCCAATATTAATTATAAACCTATAATATTTCCAAAATGGCTTGAAGACGACAAAGATGAAGACGAAGAAGATGAAGATGAAGATGAAGATGAAGATGAAAATGAAAATGGTTACTAATTATGATGAGCCTTGTCTCCGATAAAACAACATATAAGCATTTTTATCAGATGGATGTGGAATTTCCTGTACATCTTCATCATTAAATCGATACCATGTAGTATTATCTTTTTTAATGCTTGAGTAACAATGACCATCACCCATCTGACCTATATGATAAGCCACACTAACCAAATTATATTTAGTTACTATATCTCTATCCACGCACACATATGGTTTAATATCAAGTACATCCGGAATAGTAATAGTTTGTTGTTTTTTAATTATAGTCCATTGATTATTTACATTCGTTGCTTTAAAACGTTTAAGACAGATTACTAATACATCTGGAGTTTTCCATAATTGTCTTTTTATGGAAGATTCGTTTTTAGTCTTACATTTATCACATTCATATGCATCTTCAGCAGATAATTTTGTAGTTTTAGTAAATTTAGCTAAACAATCCTCTAAGGTTAAACAGGATTGATTTATAGCAACTTCTAGAGTACGAAAAATGTCAAATGTTGAGGATATGTATCCGCAATTTTTATTTGCGCATTTAGTACGTGCTAATAACTGTCCTGTAAAATGTTGATAGATTGGCGAATTTAATAATATATCATTGTCGGTTCTTACAGAATTTGTTCCATGTACAATAGAACCCTCCATCCTTAAATTATTAAAAGATTTAAGTTCCAATTTATCATTAGGAGTTAAATTAGTATTTTGAATTATTTGCATTGTTAATGGTACAGATAAACAATCATGTAATGTAGAAAATACTATATTTAGAAACTCGTTTTGGTCGTGTTGTCCATGACCAAATTCCGGATATTTACAAGCTATTGAAACAAACATCTGTACTAAAGTACTTTTTTTAGGAGAACCTCTTTTTATTTCCTTTATTAAATTCAGTATGTTATTGCACATAACATACTGTTTTTCATCAATTCCTTGTTTCATTGCAGATATGGATACCAAATCTAATTCTTTAAATTCTGATAATATCTGGATTATTGAGTTAGAATAACATGTATTACCCAAGTTTGGTAGCCCAATGTTTGTGAACATTAATTAATAAATTGCACTCTTCATTTTCTTAATATATAATACTTAAGAAACATTATAGAGAAAATACAATTTACATTATTACGTGAAATAAAAAACTTCTTTATTGTAAATAATATTTAGATTCCCCACAATATACTACTACTATCGTTTTAATTGGAACAGTGAAAGATCTAATTAAAAAAGATGCCTTATTTGAATCATGAAGATGATGTACAAAACGACGTATAAATTATGTTATCCATTTTTATCCGAGTCATCTACCATTCTAGATTAGCTCTAGTGAAATCAGTTTTGGTGAGATCCGCATTTTAAAGATTGACTTCTTTGATATTAACGTATGAAAGATTAACTCTTTTTAAATCAACTTATTCAAGATTAGCCGAAGTAAAATTGGTATTTAATAAAGTAACACCTTTGAGGTTGGCTACTTCTAGCTTAGCTGGTAAAATCAGATCCTTTAAGATCTGTTCCAATGAGATTGGCTTCCACGAGATGGATATCTTTTAGATCTGTTTTTTTGAGAAAATGATCATGTGTAAAGTGCATCAAGTTGTATGTTTTCTTTAACATGTATTTCAATTATAACGTCAAAGACATCACTGAATTATGGAAAGATTTGTGGTAATAAAGGTAAATATGTTACACAGGGTTTATGTGGTCTTCATGCCCGTCATCTTAAACCTATTTCTCCTAGAACTATTATTAAACCTATAACTCATTTGTCAATTCTACCTAAATCATCGGGAATATCTACTGTAACTTTTTCATATGAAAAAGATTTTTATGATAGTCAGATTAGAACCGGTGATAAGGTTGTTTCTAATTTCATGGATGGAATGAGAAATGTCTTATTGGTTGCACAAATGCAGGCTGGTAAAACCGGTGTGGCTAAATATGTTTATCTTAATCTTAATAATAAAGTTAGTCCTAAAATTTTGATTCCATTTGTAATTATTCCTGTGAACGATAATGGAATTCATGGTCAAGCTTGTCGTGAATTTTCTGAGATTGGTGTACCATATGAAAATATTTTATCTCTTGTACAAATGATGGGAAATCATGGAATAATTAGAAAAATTATTGATACATGTTACAATGACGATAAGTATGAATTTTTATTTATTGTTGATGAAAGTCATCTCAATAGTGAAGTTAATAAAGAAGATATTGCTACTACAAGCGAAGTATTGAAACTTGCAAATATCTATATCAATGGATCTAGAACTAGAAATAGCAACTATATGTTGACTATTTCGGCCACAGCAAATGCAGAGATGGCTAGTATGTCATGTAAAAAAATTATTGGGAAAAAAACACACGTAATTCTTGAGACAACTGATGATTACTATGGTGTTGTTAAAATGTTTATAAATAAAAAGGTTCATCAATCGTTTGACTTGAACAAAGAAGATGGACAAAATAAACTATGTGATCTTTTGGCAGCTAATGTACATAAAATGAAATATGCTATTGTTCGGGTAACAAAAAGTACAAAACAATTACAAGATGTAGCTAAAAAGATTAATCAGGTAGGAATACTAACTATTGAACACCATTCTAAAAATAAGGATAAGACATCTCTAAGTAGTTTGGTCTCAGATGAACCAGAAAAATTTACTGTTATATTGATCTTGAATCGTGCTCGTGCAAGTATTCAACTAGATACGAGACATATTTGTCTTGTTCATGATAATATCAATGCTGCTGTTGATGTTACGGCTCAGTCGTTATTAGGAAGGGCTTGTGGCTATAATAAAGAGGGGCATGGTGTAGAGATTTATTGCAATGTAGATGCAGCAGGGCTTTATCGGGATTGGGTTATGACTGATTTCAGTCATAAGTCAATTCCATCTACAAAAATGATAAATGGTGGTATTACTAAATCTAATATGACAATGCGTACAACACGCTGGATTGCACATATTCCTAAAAAAGGGTGTCTTCCTGATGATGAGCAAGAGGTTCTTAAATCTGAGAACATAGAGTGGGGTGAAACTAAAAAATTTTCTTCTAATTTTTATAATCAACCAGAGATTCAAACGCTTATTGATAGTATCATAAATTCATCTGGAATACCAGATGAATTTAGTGAACCTTTTAACAGTGGAAAAAGTACGACTATTATTAAATCTCAATCATCGTATGGTAAATTTTGGAGTGGGAAAGATAGTAAAAAATCTCATCATGGTTTTAATCTTCCTGAACCTACAGAGGAGAATATAACTAAAAAGGGATATTATCTCTACATTAATATTATACCGGGAGCAGATTATGGAAAATGGAGGTTATATTATACAGGTCGTACATATAATAATTTGGTAGAGTTTCCAAGCGAAACTTCAAAGAAATCGACCTTTCATCCGCGTTTCTCCCCCTCATATAATTAAATTGACAACATATGAGACAAGGATAAGACTAAGTAAAGATCTAATTAGCAAGATGCCTTATTTGAATGATGATGATGGTACAAACGACGTATAAATCATGTTTATTACGATGTTGTAGATGACTGCGATAAAAATGAATGAAACATAATTACAAATGAAAAGCCATTCTCAACACAAACTAGAAAATATGTAAAAAGAATCATTGAAAGTACAATAGATTATGTATATTATGATGGAACAATGTTTATTCAATATCGAATATTTAACTATCATGGTAAATTGCATTTAATGTATTATATCGATGATACTACATTAAGTATTGACAAGTTTTCAAACTCTGAACTTACTGTACATGTTAATGGTTATAAATCAGGAAACATGGTAACTGTTGCGACAAAGATACATGAACCAATAATTGAACAATGGTTTGATGTAAACGATAGAAATAATATAAAATACATTATTTCTGATACTGATGAATATCAGCATCCAGTTTATATTGTACTTGACAATACTAATCAGCTAACATTTATTGATAACGAGGATGATGAGGATTTACCATGTAAATGTGATATTGAGTTAAGTGGTATAAATATTAAGTATAAGTTTTCATGTAATTCAATATTAACTACACCTATTAGTGATATTCCAGGACTATATGAACGTCTAAAGAAAAACGAGTATAGAACAACCTATTGGCCTAAATAATTATATTTTATATGGTGTATCCGATATCTCCATACCACAGTATTTCTTGGGACTCGTATGATATGGATGATATTTATAATACCCCATATTTATAGCCTGTTTTAATAAATATTCAAAATTTTGCCAGAAATCTTGTTTGTGTCCTATACTTATTGTCATAACATGCGCTAATTCGTGCAAAGCAACAAAAAATAATGTGTTATCATCTATAAACCTATTATTCTCATCTCTTTCCCTTATACACATGTGTATTTTTCTTCCTTTATCTGTTGTAAAACTGGTAAACTTAGAACCGGGACGTGACTCTGTTAATACAGCCTTGAATTTACCTTGGATACGTTTAATCTTTTTTTTGAACTCCTTATTGTTAATAACTTTGCTATCTAAATGTTCAATAAAATTCAATAATTTTAGTCTTAATCGTGCCAATCTATTGGCGGCATTGATTTTATCAGGCAAATTTAATACAACATACTTAATATTGTCTACTGTTGATTCTACTGTAGTAATTTCCATACTGAATGCTTCAGTATGACTAACCAACATAATTACTATAAGAATAATTATAGTAATTTCAACAAAGTTGAAAGCATTAAAGAGCATATATAATTATATATAAAATGATTTTGTAGATTGTATATTAAATATCTTTACAACTTTTAACACGTGTTTCAGTAATTACTAATTAATTACTGAAACAGTTCCTTTGCATTTCATATGTTTTTTAATATCTTTAAAAATTCAGACAATGGCGGAAGTGTTTGAACTGGGTGGTTATCTGGTCCTGTAATATAGCATGTCTGTAACATATCTATAAGTACTTGTGATTTCGGTGTTAAACTTTTAAGGTATGATATACTTTGTTCTAATAACCTCTTAAAATCCTTATCATATTCATCTTTATCGTCATTCCATATAGGCATATTACAATCAAATAGTAAAATTAGTATTATATTTAGTAATGACCAAATATAATATGAGGAATCATATGTAAGTACTTTACATCTACCATCATAATATTCAGGGGGAGGATATGTCGATAAATAAAACCCATCTCTTTCTGTTGGCATAACAGCTCCAATATCCCCTATTTTAATGTCTATATGGTTATTTTCATTGATAAAATATAATATGTTTGCTGGTTTGATGTCATAATAATGGAGACCTAGATTTATGAAACAATTTAGATATGTACCTATTCTATATGCAATATCTATAGCTTGTTCAAAAGATAAATTTCCATATAAATTTAATATATCTCCGTTTGCATAGGGCATAAGTATTGTTTCATTGTTTTTGATAATCATTGGAATTATACCATTGCTATTCAATAATAGTGGATATTTTTCTATAATTGATACTTCTTCTAATATGGTTTTATGTGATGTTTTTGAAACTAATTCAAAATTTCCGTCTTGTGTATGAACTAACAACAAATTTACACTTCCAAATGTTCCTTTATTGAGTTCCCGTATGGGTGTACATTGTACACAATTACCTTTGTATGTAATTTTGTTTTTATTGACTCCAATATGTTTGAAAAAATCATAGTTATGTATGTGGTTTTGTTTTAAATTAAATACATTTTCATATGATTGAATTTTCATTGTTTAAATAATAACTTTCATTTAAAAATGAAAGTTATTGTTTAAATTGCTTATCACTGTATAGAAGTGATAAGCAATTTATATTTAATCTGAACTGGTATTATTATAGGTTTATTGTGTTTTTTAATTACCTTGAATACTAACCCAATCATTTTATATTTTTGTCTTTTCGGAACAATAGTTCTTTTGTTATTTGTATTAAAAAATAGAAGTTTTTTATTTTCATTGATTGGAAGAAATGGATTATATTTATATTTATGTCCTGTAATATATTCCAATTTTCTATATAATGGCAATATATTATTATAAATTTTAATATGATTAGCAGTTATGTCAAAATCCGTATTAATCTTACAAATAAAATACGTTTCGTGGCTTGGTATCTTTAGCTCATTCAATTTGTTAAAATAAACAAAATTTAATCTTGATGTACTTTTATCTAAATTAATTATAGCATAATTAGTTTTAGGTTTGTATCTATAAAGACTAATTCCTGATTTGAAAGGGTTGAAAACTATTTTCTGTCTACATAAAGGACATGTTGTATTATATGATTGCCATGTATCGATACACGTCTTATGAAAAAAATGACCACATGTGACAGTATAAGATATTGTAGCTTTATTATAATCATTAAGACATATTGCACAACTCATTTAATAATTAGGTTATTTATTTTTAACAAATAACCAAAACATTAATAATCCATATACTTTTTTTTAATAAGAAAAATCCTTGTTAAATTACATATAATAAATTAAAATATCTTTGATAGCATTTCGTGCACAACAAGTATTAAAAACTCTTTTCTGTCTTTTTGAATTGATCTCCTGCCTGTCCCTCTTTGTTTTTACCATAGTCATATTTTTTAAGTGAACGATTTGTTGAATAATATTTAAAGTTATACTTTCGGTATTTCTCCGGTAGTATATCCCCAATTATTCCATGATAAGGATCATGTTCTTGGTCATACAGAAAATATTTTCTGTATTTCTTTTCTTTTATCGACATGTAATTACGTTTCATATATAAAATAATATATATCATTTTTTTACCATTGATAAGGATACTTACCCACTATATTAATGGGTTTAATATTTGATATGATTCATTACAACATAAATTTAAACAATACATTACTAATTTATCAAAAATGATAATTATATAGATGTAATATGTCTAAAACTATTGCATCTAATAATAGTACCAATGGCACAACCTCTCTTGAGTTAACCCTTATATTGACTGGAAGCAAACTAACACTAAATTATAAATCTTCTACCAAACAGTTTTTGAACTATTATATTTATGATAACTCCTCATGTGAATTAGTATATAAAATTGTTGGTAAACATTTGATAGATAAAGTAGGTAAAATTGTCATAACAGACACCGCCAATCCAAATATATTTTATAGTGCAACATATATAGATTCATTATTGAATTTACACGATTGTAATGCATATGATAAAATCTTTCCAGTAAAGTTAAACGGTAAACCATTTTTTCTTTCACAGCACAAAAATTATAGAATATATTCAATATATAATAATGGTGTATATAGTATATATAATTTACATAATAAAACAATTATTATCAATAAACACGATGTTCATATTGAATCCGATAAGATATGTACACTATATAAAATAACACAGCATAAAATTGCCAATGAATCAATCAGAGAATATGGAACCTATAATAATATATGTTATAACGATTTAAACAGCATAGAAAGAGATACCCTAATACCTACTAACCTGGTCTCACATAAAAACATATCACGTAAGGCTCTCTTTAATTGGGAATTAGCATGTAACTCTCAATTTACTTCAACATTAATATATACTGAAACACATGACAAGGACTTTATTTTTATTGATGAAAACAATGGATATAAATATAAATATAATATAGATAATATGCGATTATTAATACCCTATATTGTAAATGGGAAAATTACTGGTACATTTGTTTATAAAACTAATAGTATAACCAGTGTCATTCGTTATGTTCCTACATTATATGTAGGAACAAATTATAATACAAATTTAGAAAGTATGATTTGTGAAAGTGATGATAGTGATTATAATAATGAATAAAGAATATGATATAGACTTCTCAGGACATATCGTATCAATTAATGATTATACTAAACAACAAATAGAATTATTGATGAAACATATATTTTACATGACAGACATTACTGGATCAGTCCCTACATATGATATATCATTAAAGAAGATACCATATAAATATATAGATCCAATGAAATATATTAATAATAATGAAATTTATAATCTTGTTGATTTAGCCAAAGATGTAAATTCAAAACTAATATCAATTGAAAACGCTATATCAAAAATAAATGGTGAATCTTACTCTAATGCTAAGATTATTGTACATGAACCAGCAAATTTAATTGAATTAAATAGAACCGCCGATAATATAAATATAATAAAAACAGAGTTGATTGGAAAATACATGGATATATCAAAAGATAAACTTATTAAATATTATTTATTAAAACACAATGACACTCATATATCATTGTGGTCTCATATAAAATTAGAACAAGAAACTATTGATGCCATTGATAATATTGAAAAATACATTAAATGCATAAATGAATCACCTATTAGTACAGATAAACCAGATTCGATTGACCAACGAAAAACCCGAGCAGAGATGATTGCTGACTACATTAAATCAATAGATGATAAATCAATAGATGATAAATCAGTAGATGATAAATCAATAGATGATAAATCAATAGATGATAAATCAATAGATGATAAATCAATAGATGATAAATCAATAGATGATAAATCAATAGATGATAAATCAAAGTATGATGATATGGACTTAGAGTACTTAGAAGAAGATTATCTAAGTGAAATACAGGATACATTTAACGAAATAATTAAACATGTTCGAAAATATTTAGGTAATAATAGTCTTCAAATTGAAAATAATACTATAACAATACCTAATGGTAATATCTATAGTGCTCTTCGTTACACTATAGATATGCTACTAAATATTCCATTTACAACCGATAATAAATTTCATAAGGATTATACTTATTATATTAAATAAATATATATATATATATGCAAAAAGGCGGTTATATTCACAAAGAACCAATAACTTTGATAGACGATCCATATAGAGGCCCACAAATTAATTCAGAATATCAGGTTAATTGGATATCAAAGGACAAGAAACTACAACGTAACAATAAAGCTCCTATAAAAAGTAGTGTTCCAGATCTGATAAATCTGATGCCTTTACCATATTTATCAGTATATTTATATAAAAAGAATATATTAGATTATGTCTTATTGGATAAAGATAATTATGTATTATTAGAATCAATCGGGTCTACACGAACAGGTAGCACAAAGATGTTTAAATTAACCGATGATTACAGGATAGAACAAATAAAAACACTTCCTATACGTATGATTATATTTAAAATAGAAGAAGATTATGGAAGATATATGTTTAAGGATACACCGGACTATGTAGGAGAGATAGATGATACAATTTATTTTAATGCAAACAATTTAATAAGAAATGTGTATAATAATACAGGTGAACACAATCAATGCAAAGATTTTATTCGATGGTTATTTACAACGGAAGATTTTAAACCAAGACAAAATAATAATGCAGTAAATAAATTAATGTTTTGTAATCTATTACATTATGTTACACCTGTAAATCCCTTAACAGAACTAGTAACTAAAACAGAGATGCATGTTGTATCACTTAAAAATAAACTAACTGTACCATTGATAGGTAAATCAATGTCTTATATATGGAAGAATATGAATACTTTTATTAATACTTTTCATGACTATGATACCGTTACAAAAATACGTCATATAATGGGATATACTGTAAAAGGCGATGATTTAAATAGATATATGGCGGTAATGTCTGTAAAACTATATAACCATTTTTATACCACATTATTACCGTATCAAGATAAATTAGCACATACACAGAACATAACTAATATATATAGTAAAATTCAGACCTTACAAACAAATGTAAATAAGAATTTAATTAAGGCTTCTAATATTGAATTAAATAAATCCTTAGAGGAATGTTATCAGCAATTTATAGCTGATATAGTATCTTTGATGTGTCATAAATATGAAATACATATATTTTCTAAAACTCTTAATATCGATATTGATTTATTTACACATATTATTAATATATATTGTCTACAAAGACTCAAAATAAATGATATTATGTTACCTATACATCCTGTTAATTTTTTACAAACATACTTTAATCTTAAAAGTTTTGAACAAGCTCCATCCGTTATGAATACGGAAACTTTACACCTAAGATTAGGAAAATATCAGACTAAAATTAAACGGGATAATTTATCAATGAAGGCTAAATATTACACATTATATTCACTCAAGAATTCTGACCCAGAACAAGGTATGTATTGCCCTGTTGCTGATTGGTCATTTTCACATATGGGTAAACGTATTCCAGATTGTGGCGAAAAAACTACACTTAATATATTAAACCGATTGATATGGAATATAAAAGATATTGACATAAATAAATTACCTATATCTACAATATCTCAATGTAGACACTTTTATGAAAAATATCCATCACTGAAGGCTCAATTAGACACAAATGCTTCTCTTTTTGCAGGAGATTGGGCATCAGTAGTTAGTGGTATCCCAGGTGTAAGATATATACGTAAATTACACGAGATTGTCCCCACCAAAAATAATATAATAAGTGTATTAACACACTTATTGGGAATTAATCCTTTAAACTATTATGAAACCAGTGTTACTTCACAAACTTTTAATAGTTTAGAGATAGATGATACAACTACATTCTATTTTTCTTCTCAGCATGGTTGGACTGATCATAAAGATACTGGTAACAAAGATCAATCAGATGCTTTATATATTCTAGAGACATTATCTGAGTATGAGTATGATTATAGTCCAAATTTAGACAATTTATTATTACATGTTCATAAAAGTCCATTCCAAGCATTCATATTACATGGTGAATCTAATAATGATTGGAAATGGTTGGGTAAAATAAGTTATCAGGATGATAAACTTGGACTTGAAGTAAAATATTATTTCGAAATTATCGAAGACTTTGGAATAAATTTACTAGATAGTGTATTTCGACATAGAATGACAGGAGATAGCCATTTCATATTTCTTATGTTATCGAGATACGCATGGGGTATTAAATTTATACATAGAATAATATTAGATTATCCTGGACTTAGACAACTAATAAATATGAAATTAAATAGTATTGTTAACATATTCGGAATTAATGGTGTATTAATTCGAAAAACGACAGCTGTAGAAGCTGCAATTGATAAGGAATTTGCACATAGACTAAACTTACTTTCTATGGACTAAACAAACATTAAAAGTTATTAAAGTTATTTAAAGTTATTTAAAGTTATTTAAAGTTATTAAAGTTATTTAAAGTTATTTAAATAACTTTAAAGTTATTTAAAGTTATTTAAAGTTATTTAAAGTTATTTAAAAGTTATTTAAAAGTTATTTAAAAGTTATTTACAACATTTAAAGCAATTATTAGTTGAATTAAAGATCTTTAATTTATCTCTGCCAAATTCAACTAATAAGTCAATATAATCATCAGCAAATATATCAATTAATGTTAATAACTCCGTCTTGTCAGTTTCTTTTATATTATTACTGTCGGTTATAACTTCATGCAAAGAGTTAATAACTAAACTCTTTTTCTCTGTACCTGAAAGGTGTTGAAATGCTTCTATGAATTTAACACCTGAAGCAATAATACCCACAATCTTACAAGCATTAATTGGTTGATTCAATTTAAGTTTAAGATAATTTTTTAGTTTATCTAATTCATCATTTGTATTACCGAGCGAAGAGCCTAGGGAACGATTAACGCTTGATACGCGTTTATTTTCTTTGTAACAGCAACGAAATACATTTTTCTTAAGGAATGTATATGTATTTTTAGCTAAATCAATGAGTTTATCTACAACATCTGCACCAATTAAATCTAATAGGTCAAATATTTGCTGTTTATCATTCATATCTATTTTATCGCTGTCGTGAACAACATCTCTTACGGCACGAAGGGTTATATCCCTTATTTGTTCATCAGATAACTTTGATGAACGGCTTACAAATTTAAGCCCATTTGCAAGTAATAATGAAACCTTTGTAACATTAAAAGGTTTCTGAAGTTTAAGATCTAAGTATTTTTTTAATTGTTCATATAATTCATTAGAATCTTCCATATATACTTATAAAATAAAATATTTATTGTAGGTTGTCTGTTAAGTATATGACTTTATATTCCACAACGACAACTATTGCACTTTGTTGATTGATCAACTATTATTTTTCCTAATTTATACTGTATTGGAAAACCATTTGTTGTATGTATTGGAAAAAAACTCGATAATTTTTTTTCTGTACATGACAACCAGACTGAACCCATAGGTTCATCTTTAAATTCCACAACAACACATATATTTTTACTATTTATATCGTCTGTAAATAATGGCATATTATCACGGAAAAAATATACAGGTGTACTACATGTTATGTAGTGTGGAACGGTATGTTTTGCAGTGTCATGTAAACTAACTATTGGTGTATTATCTATACATAAATGTATAGAATGTAACAATTCACTTGGCGCAGGTGGAGGAACATAATAATTATTAGCATAATTGTAGTGTGCTGAACGTGAATTAAATACAAAATTATATAAAGTACCTGTTGCAGGTAATTCAAATGCATAAGCTAAACGGTTAATTTTTACAGGATATATGTTGATAATATTCATTGTTATTAACAGTATTTTACTCTTTAGTATAATAAATGTTATACATATAACATAACATGATTGATGTTATGTTATATGCAATTGAGTTTTTATCAAATATAATGTATATTATATGGATGAAATTAAAGCAGCTTGTGAAGGTAAAACTAAAAATAACGGTTGAATGAATCTTGTTGATATTAAAACATTGGCAAAAAAAGAAGGCGTTTCAACGAGTGGTAATAAACATGATATTAAAAGCTCTTTGCAAAAAACTTCAATTACCATTTAAACTAGACTCTAAGAAAGTAGTTAAATCAATTAAACTTACCACAAAGAAATTAGTAAAACCCACGGTGTATAGTCCTACATTACATAGAACGAAACAAGAACAATAGGAATATGCTATAAAGGCGATTGAAGTAGAAAGTATTCCATTAGAAGATGTTGCAGAGGTCCTTGCGAGGAGATTGTTCGTTGCTGGATTACCACTGTCAATGACTGGTAACGGAAATAACTTTGATAGCATAGTACAAACACTTTTAAGTGGACTAGAAGAATTAAAAGAAAATTAATTATATTACTTTGTTATATGGATGCACTTAAGGCTGCGTGTAAAGGTAAATCTAAAAGTAATGGAGGCATGAATCTTACTGAGATAAAAAAACTTGCAAGGGAACAAGGTACAGTTGCAACTGGTACACGTGATATAATATTAAAAGCACTTTGCGACAAACTTCAATTTCCATTTAAACCTATTAAATCTATAAAACCAATTAAACCAATTAAACCAATTAAACCTATTAAATCAATTAAACCTATTAAATCAATTAAACCTATTAAATTAATTGAATCAATAAAAAAAACTGAATTGAATAAGGAACAATGTATGCAGTGGTTGGAAAATCCCTTTATTAATCCAATTACAAAAAAAACAATGAGGTTAAATCAAGATGACGGAACACTTGACCAAGCATTTGTTAAGGGTGTAGAAGAATGTCTGAAAAACGGAATAGATGTTGCTAAACTATTAAAAGATAGGGCACAAAAACTAATCGATGAATGTAATAACGATACTGAAATATTCGCAATGGAAGACTTTGTAGATATGTATCTAGAGGACCAATTAAAACTAATTAAACTAAGTACAGGTAATTGTTATAGTATAGAGTCCATACATCATCAATATAAAACCGACATAGACTCAAGTAAAGAATTTATTGACCCACTTACACGTTCAAAATTTACGGAAGATGATATAATACATATAGAACAGAGATATGCTGAAATAAATGGAATTAAAGTCAAAAAAGTTAAAAAAAGCTTATTGATTCCACCGGCTGAGTATGAACTAGAAATATTGACAGGGCAGCAAATATATGATAGAGAAACAAAGTCATTCCAAGATGCACTAGTATTAGGACAGGTATATAACTTTCAATTTGCTGATGCCTATGGCACACGTTATCCACCATTATTATACTTAGATGTGGTACTAATAAAATATCAGACATCTACAGATTTGAATGAAGCAAATTATGTAGCATTTATACCAAATACACAATATTTGGTAACAGTTGGAGTTGATCCTGTATTAGGAGAAAGATTAAAAATAGTTATAACCGAACTATGGGAATTAGGGTCATTAACACTTGGAAATAGTCCATATACAAAAGCAAGTAATGTTCATCTTAGAGCTATGGATGCCAGTATAATAACACCAATCACAGCAAATTCTTTTAATCGAATGACATATTTAAATACTTTTACAGATATTTTATTTTTATTGATGAATGACCTTGAACAAGCTACACTAGATAAAGCTGCAGGTAAATAATTAATATAAATTAATCTTTCATTAAGTTATCCATCCAAGATTAAATAGACATATAGCTATTCAATCTTGGTGTACTAAAAAAAAGATTATATTTGTTTGTAAGTACATGGAATTAAGTCAGGAAGTTTTTCCGAAAAAGAAGACTGTTATAAAAGCTAAAGTACCTAAACTACCTAAACTAACTAAACTACCTAAACTAACTAAACTCCCTAAAAGAAAGATTAGTCCAAGATCTTCTAAACCAATAAATAATTTACCCATCATTCCAAATAGTAGGGTATATTCTGTTACATCTAATCTAAATAATGTGACAAGTAGTCATGAACATGTTACAAAATATAATATACTAACTCTCAAACTTACTAAAAAGGATATAAAAGAACTTGAAGAACATATGTTAAAGAGTAATAATGTTCTACTTGATAATATAACCGATCCATTAGATCCATCATCATGGGATCCAAATAATGCAAACCATGCTAATTGGGATAATAATAGTGCATTATATAATAAAACTACAGAAAAGGGACTTTCAGCGATTAGTAGAAAATTAAACGCCTTTGCAAAGACAGTAAAACAAAATAATAAATCGGTTGCATCCGATAAAAGAAAAAATTTAATAATTAATTCAGGAATTACCAGAAATATTTCTTCTTCTATTCATGTATCGGGGGATCCATGGCCAGTATCTTCCTATTATGCATGTATGTACTGTTGTCATAAATTTGAAACATCGCCTGTAGGAATACCACATAATATTATTAATGGTTCATTTATGTGTTATGGAAATTTCTGTAGTTACAACTGTGCTAAACGGTATTTATGTCCAAATAAAAATGATGAAGATGATATGGCATCAATACAAACATATAGTGATTTGTATGTTGGTGACGAACATGGAGAAAAACTACAACTATTAGAGTTATTATATCATATTGAAACTGGTGAAGCAATTGATATATCATTAAAAGCGTCGCCGCGACGATTAGTACTAAACATGTTTGGTGGAAATGTATCAATCGAAGATTATCGTAAAAGTTTTTCAACAAATACAATATTTCATACGTTCAAGATGCCTCTAGCATCAATCGGTTATCAAATAGAAGAATGTTCTGATTCCCGAACCGATAATCGTAGCACGATACGCAATCTATCAGTTAATGTAGAAAAATTAGAAAAAGCTCGAAAAGAACTAATGAAATATAAAAATGGTATTAGAAAAACTATGGAGTAATAATTGTATTAAACTTATTAATATTAATATATTAATGAATAATGTAAAAATAAAACCAAATGTAACTATAAAACCAAATGTAAAACGTATAGTAACAGTTAAAGAAAAAGAAAAACGTGTATTGATACCATATTATATAAGTATAGATGTAGCAATAAAAACTTTAGCCTATTGTATTATGACAGAAGACGGAGAGCCTATTGAATGGAATATAATTAATATGGCTAACGGTGACACTAAGCTCTTATGTAGTTCAAAACTAAAATCAAAGGACAAATCCTGTTCAAATAAGGCATATTATCAAAATGTTGATAATAATAAAATTGGGCTGTGTTCTACTCATTATAAAGGAATTTTAGATAAAGGACAATATCGTAGAAATATAACGGTCGCAAACACACCTGAATTTGAATTGATATCTACTTTATATAGTCATTTGTCTAAAATACAATTAACAAATATTAAATGTGTTCTTATTGAACGACAGCCAACAAGAGCTCGTGAAAAGATGAAACATGTAGCCTATGCACTGTTTAGTTATTTTATATTTAAGGAGATGGACAAGGTTTATTTTGTTGATGCAAAAAATAAATTAACTTTGTATGATGGTCCACCTCTCAGCTGTCATCTAAAAGGTCAATATGATCGTAATAAATGGTATGGTGTACAGTATTGTATGTATATATTGAAACAAAGAGGATATAGAAAAGCTCAAATGATAATAGATAAACAAAAAAAACAGGATGATTTAGCAGATTGTTTTTTGCAAGGATTATGGTATATATTATATGGAAAAGATGGTACAAAAGCACCTATAACATCTCAACATCAAAAATTAGTGTATAAAGAGAGTAATATGTTAAAATATAAAAAATACAATGCTCGTAAACCAAGTGCTAAGATATTAAAGACTGGGAAATACACATTAGCTAATATCAAATATTTAATAATGAAACAAAATATTCCTGAAAATGAACCAGATCTAAGATCAAGTATTTGTTTTTATTTCAATGATCTGGAATATTTTAGTAAACATAATACAATAACTACGGTTAAGACTAAGACTAAGGCTCGTAAAGTTTTAGTAGCGAAAACTAAGAAAAAATAATATTAGTTTGTTTTTAAGTTTTATTTTGTTTTCTTAATACGATCGTCATTTTCCTTCAAAAATGTATTCATGTCATCACTATATTCCCAACCTTCTGATAAAACATAATTAAGTATAGACGTTAGTTCCGTATAATATATACTAATTGGCATTCTACGCAATCCGTATATTCCAATACAACCTTTAGGGGTTACTTTTAAAATAACCCCTTTTGTCTTTTCTTGTTGTTTTTTTAGTAAAATCGCGCCTTCTGAAGGAGTAATCAATCCTGCAGCAACATCTTGAAGAACCTTTGTTGATAAATCGGTCATTAATATATTATAATTAATAGAATCAATTTTACATATTAAGTATTTAAAAGTGGTAATATTAATAATATATATGTCAAAATCTGTTAATCTTAATGATCATGAGATGAAACTTGTATCTCAGATGCAATCTGTAATTTTAGAAGGAATGTTAAAATTAAAGGAATCACATTCTAAAACCGTTAAAAATTTATATAATCAGATTGATGAACTACAACAATTTTCAGATGTTTCAGTAGTTAAAAACTTAACTGGACAAAATGCAGAATTGCGTTCAGAATTAAATGTACTCAAGAGACGTTATCAGTTAATAGAGTCACAAAGTTTAAGGAATCAAGCTGTAAACGATGACACTAATGAAAGTACACGCTCTCTTATGTCTGTAAAATCATCTAATATTAAACCAAGCAGATCTAAACAACAATCAAAACCATTTATAAAACCAAAAAAGAAAAAACAAGAAATAACCAGAAACATATCTCAAGACAATATTAATAAAGATGTTCAGAGAGCTGAACAGAGGACAGAAGCTGAACAGAGGACAGAAGCTGAACAGAGGGCAGAAGCTGAACAGAGGGCAGAAGCTGAACAGAGGGCAGAAGCTGAACAGAGGGCAGAAGCTGAACAGAGGGCAGAAGCTGAACAGAGGGCAGAAGCCGAACAGAGGGCAGAAGCCGAACAGAGGGCAGAAGCCGAACAGAGGGCAGAAGCCGAACAGAGAGCAGAAGCCGAACAGAGAGCAGAAGCCGAACAGAGAGCAGAAGCCGAACAGAGAGCAGAAGCCGAACAGAGAGCAGAAGCCGAACAGAGAGCAGAGCTAGAAGATGAAGATAATGCTGAAGAAAGTTTAATATTTGTACAATTATTGTCAGGTAATTATTTCTTGGACATAAATAGTAACGAGTTATATGAATTTATTGATGACGTAACACCTGGCGAAATAACAAGTAAATTAAAAAGTGTTTCTATAGGGAAGAAACCTCATTACCTAGATACACAAGATAATAATATATACATATGTTTGGAAGATGGTGACGTAGGAGACCACGTAGGTTCCCGTGTGAATGGTAAAGCTGTATTAAAAACAAAAAAAGTTTAATACTATATTAGCGTATGCTACATATATTTTACTCAAAGAATTTGTTCACAGTATAGGTAATAGATGGTTGTCCATATACTGTCAAAAATCTAAAACTTTGGATACCTTATCTTTCAATATAGAAAATTAATATATAGGCTTCAATTAAGATAAATTGAAGCCTATATAATTGAATTTGTTTATATCTTAATTTCAGTACAAGTTTTTTATATAATATTATAATTATAATGGAGAAATATTATAAAAATATTAGTTTATTTTTAATTTTAATATTCTTAACTTGTTTACTATATGTGTTATCCCAACTACCTTCATCTGTTCAAGTTGGAGGATTCTTGAAAGATCAACATATAACAGAAAATATAATAGACAATATAAATATTATTTTAAAGGTGTCCAAAAAGAGAAAGATTCTGACAGCAAATATTAATAGGTTTGTTCAAATTATATCATATTTAAGGTCAAGATCTAACAAGCAGATTTTACCAAAATATATGTACGCTTCAAATGAGGTCGACATACAAGTTGGTAAAACCATGGATGAAATTCATCAATTAAAGACTTACATAGAAACTTTGTTAGCGCATCAGAAAAAGGTTGTCGGTGATTATATAAAACAATATGAAATGCCAGGCTTAACTGAAGAGGACGCATCATTTCTAAAACAAATGATAAATACAACACAGATTAACTTATGGAAATTCGAAAGTGAGTACGCTAGTCTTTTAGCGGTTATATATTCGCTGGAAAGTGTAAAGAGTTCCTTAATAAGTTTGAATCATACACTTCAAATGAGGTTTGTGGACCCGCCCACATACGAGAGTTTGCCAGTTGGTGCACTATATAGAGCGGAACGAGTCACCTCCCCCGACATATTATCTTCTTTAATAAAAAAGATGAAAGATAATGGATAGATATATCCATTCAAGTGGTATTTTTCGTTATCATTAGGAGCTTCAATGTGTCCGCATTGATAATAGTCTTTTTTTGTTGATTTAATTAAATATAATATATAGTTAATTAAATCAACAATATTATATATCTTTTATTTCTATGTAATAGATATAATCTTTCATAATATTACATTCCCTGGTATATAGTACCATATACAATGTATCACTTGTTTTATCCAAACATTCTTTAAAGTACTTACTACAACCTCCATAATATTTATACAATTTCTCAAATGGACCACTATTTTTTGTTAAAAATACATAGTCGATATTAGAACGTAGTGCAGGAGGTATAACTGTATATGTTTCTTGTCCTAGAATAACAACCATGTACAAATGACCTGTGTTCATTAACATATCATGTACTGTGTAATTAACCTTGTAATCTATGTGTGTATCCAATATTACTACACTTTGTTCTAAATAATCTTCTATAAGGTTCCTTCTGCAATTTACAAATCTTTTAGCAACGTTTTCGTTGTATGGTTTAAGTCGCAACTGTTCAACGGTTTTATAATTCCCTAATATTTTATTTATTATAACAGATCTCTCTTCGCCAATGATGAGTATACGGTTTCCCACTTTTATTTTATTAATATTAAACATTTGTAAGTTATTCATATTATATTTCAGTAAGTTTCTATTTAAATAATATTGATTCATTATATAATTCATTACATAATAAATCGATTAGGAGGAGGTTTATGTAGTCTATGTAATTCCCCAGGAGTTAACCAATCAACGTGCCCGTTAAATACAGATGCTACCAAACCACAATCTCGGAAACATTATTTAGTAAAACCGATAAAACCGATAAAACCGATAAAATCTGTAAAATCTATAAAACCGATAAAACCTATAAAATCTGTAAAACAAACGAAACCTCTAAAATCTACCGTAAGGAACAGAGTAACAAAAAAGTGACAGCCTGGTGTCCTGTTACCCTATCGGCATACTATTATTGTTTTCATGACATCTCCACATACAATTTTAACACAACCAATTGAAAGTTTTTTAACAGATGCCCCACTCACCCTGATTGACATAGATTTTATTCTAGATCAATGTCTCCATGGAACGGAATCTATGCCTCGTGTAGCTGATACGCCTCCTCTGGAAGCTGAAGGTATCATCGATACAGAGCTATTAAGCATTGATCAGCTTATAGAAAAGTTTTTGAGCGAACCCATAATAGAGACTGGTTCAATGGAACAGCTCAAGGGGTATCCATTATATGATCCTTGTTATCAGAGGCAGCGTCCTCAATCATATGATCTACAACATCATTTAGATGACTTAGTTACATTTGTTCCAGATGGGGTTTCTGAAGAAGAATCCTCTCAACGATACAAGCTTTACATAGCTTTAACACATCGTGAACACAAGAAACTTTCTTATTATAGAAAGAAGCAACGCGAACATGGGTTATCAACGGCTTTAAAGACACGTAAACCTATGCGAGTTTTTCATCCTTGTATCAAATTGTGTTCAGCTTACACACAAAGACTTAGTCAAATAAGGATTTATAAACAAAAAAGACGCGCAAAATTACATGTATAATTTATTCAGTCATATTTTATTCAGTCATATTTTATTCAGTCATATTTATTGTTCCTTTGCTTTAAAATGAACACTAAGTAAAATAAAATGGACATTATTTCTACACTTCCAAATGAAGTGATGTATTGTATATTTGAACATATGTGACATGACATATTAATTAATTATTCATTAACAAATAAATCAAATATGCGTAATGTATCCATATTTATAAATATAGTTAGAAATAAATTGTTGAAATTGTTAAAAAATTTCAAGCGTATGAATAAAATAAAAAACATAGTGGAAATTTTTTATTACCTTAATGAATATAAGAATTATAATTTTACTGGTATTATTTTTGTGTGGATAGAAACGATCGTTACTATCTTTTTACTTTTATAAAAGGTAAAAATATACTAACGATTGATTCTAATAACTGTTTTAAATGGAAAACTAATGAAATATACCATCGCATACATGGCCCAGCCCATATTTATAAACATTATAATGTTATTACATCTACATGGTATTTAAACCGGAAAAAACATAATGATAATGGGTCAGCTGAATATATTTATAAAAATGGAAATTTACGTGCTGAGTATTGGTACACATTGGGTAAACAATATAATAATAACAAACTATAAATACAATAGTTATTGACTATGTAGATCCATTGGATACCTAAGAAGTCTACACTATATGATTCAATATAAAAACAGGCGTGAAATTTAACATATGATTAATTTACAATACATTCACAAGGAGTTTATATACACTTTGGATGTGGTTAGGAAACTGAACACCGGTGCCACCTGTGACCCTATGGTTCCTCTGATACAATGTCAACATGACATTCAACAAACACCAATCTGTATTTACACTTGCGGCTAGCCTTGGGCTATTTGCACAGGACGACGATGAACAACATCCTTCGGCACTGGTAGTAACAACACCAGAGGTTATCGCTCCAATACCAGAGAAAAAGCGGTCAAAACAACGGCTCCACCATGTCTCTTTTGCACCCCTTGGGCCTACTCCATCTCAGGGAGAGAGGGGGCCTTATCAACCAACCCGGATGGTACGCGTGGTCCCTGATAGGAAGGGGAGGTCGAGCAGGCGCAACAAGGGTATCATCACAAAACCTACTGTTCCACAGTATGTTGCTTCCACAAACGACTTTCCCGTTACTGGGACTCCAGTAACACCTTCTCCAATCACAGGTGCGTGGTCAAAACAACGGAACCATGTCTCTTTTGCACCCCTCAGGCCTCTTTCATCTCAGGGAGAGAGGCGGTCTTATCAACCAACCAAGATGGTACGCGCGGTCCCTGATAGGAAGGGGAGGTCGAGCAGGCGCGGTATCATCGCAAAACCTACTGTTCCACAGTATGTTGCTTCCACAAATGACTTTCCTGTTACTGGGACTCCAGTAACACCTTCTCCTATCACATGTGCGTGGTCAAAACAACGGCACCATGTCTCTTTTGCAACCCTCAGGCCTCTTTCAGCTCGGGGAGAGAGGCGGTCTTATCAACCAACCAAGATGGTACACTCGGTCCCTGACAGGAAGGGGAGGTCGAGCAGGCGCAACAAGGGTATCATAGCAAAACCTACTGTTCCACAGTATGTTGCTTCCACAAATGACTTTCCTGTTACTGGGACTCCAGTAACACCTTCCCCAATCACGGGTGCGTGGGCGACACTTGGTGAACGGAGAGCAGCTGTTCTCGATTCCGATTTTGTCGACCCTGCTATTCTCAAGCAACAGGAGCATGAGAGGCTTAGGGTTGCCTATCGAAAACGAGAAAAGCATTTCAGTCAACTGGAAAAGCTGGGTCAAATCGATTTTGACTTCAGTAAGTTAGAGACTGGTTACATCGATGAGGATCGTGTCGATGTTACGGCTACCCTTGTGCGCCATGGAGGCGCACAGCTATCAGTTTCAAGTGATAGAAACCAAGTTGCTTGGAACCAACACCTTGATGCCGCTGCTGAGGTGCAAAAGGAGGCTGACCGACAGGCCCAAATAAATGAGTACCATTACTTCTTGGACAATGAGGCGGGTCCTGACGTGGCGGTGGCTCTTGAGGACTTAGAGGAGGAACTGGATGGCTGGGAGACTCACGAGCCTGATGCAATCGCCATCCAAACCGGAGGCTGGTTTAAATAAATTTACCTGAAAATACAAAAAAACACTTACCGTACTTTACCAGTACACTTTGTCATAATTTACAATACATTCACAAGGAGTTTATATACACTTTGGATGTGGNNANGAAACTGA
>JGI20153J14295_10000336_pt1 | contig 39973 bp, 37 predicted proteins | sample COG_03_FD_14295 | JGI IMG/M metagenome (IMG submission 14295) | reverse complement strand
ATTTATAAAATGTACTATAATTTATATTATGTAAAATAGATAATTTCAACATCCAATACCCTCTATTCATTATAACTTCATTAATTTTGCAACATATATAACAACACATGAAAACATTAACCATCTTCAGAATCATCGCCTTTCTAGAAGGCTTATCGTACATACTGTTACTATTTGTGGGTGTGCCACTAAAATACATTGGAAATGACGTCACGCTTGTCAAAATGCTTGGAATGCCGCACGGATTTTTATTCATGGCATATATCGCGTTTATAATTGTCTTAACATTTGACAATCCATGGTTTAAAAAACATTTTATTTTAATTACCCTCGCCTCAATAATCCCTTTTGGAACGTTCATCGTCGAACACAAACTTAGAAAAACAACTTAACCCAATGAACCATCCATAACGAAAAAATGAAATCCAAGTATAAGATAAAATGGATATAACATGTGATCCTTAAAAATCAATAAATAAAACTCATGAAACACATCATAGAATTCATAGTACAGCTATTAACCTCTTGGGGGTTGCCTACAAACGTTGCTACTAACTTAAGTATAACAATTTTATTTATAGTAATTTCAGTACTCATCTATCTAATAGATATTGTCTTAAAGAAAATTATTCGTGCAACTTTCACCAAAATAGCAAATAAATCAAAAACGGATTTTGACGATATTATGCTGGAAAACAGAGTTCCGAGCAGTATGGCTCAAATTGTACCTTTTATATTGACGTATAAACTGATTCCAAGTCTGTTTTATGATTTCGAAAAACTGCAAGCCTTTTGTGAAAAAACCATTTTAGTGGTTGGAATTGCCCTAACAATCTGGGGGTTAAGAAACATTCTCAATTCCTTAAAAATCTATTTCAAAACCCTTAATTTTCTAAAAGACAAGCCTGTAGATAGCTACATTCAGGTCTTTATGATTTTTGTATGGCTCACCGGAGTCTTTGCAACAGTTGCGATTGTTTCTGGGATCTCATTTTTAGAATTTATTGCAGGTTTAGGTACAATTTCTGCCATTATTATTTTGGTATTTAGAGACACCATTCTTGGGTTTGTTGCTAGTATTCAGGTGTCCATAAACGATATGGTACGAATTGGCGATTGGATTTCTTTCGAGAAATTTGGAGCTGATGGCGATGTGATTGAAATTAACTTAGCCACGGTAAAAGTTCAAAATTTTGATAATACGATTACCACCATCCCAACCTATGCGCTCATCTCCGACTCGTTTAAAAACTGGCGCGGCATGGACGAATCTAAAGGGCGACGCATCAAGCGTTCTTTGAATATTCGTATGGAAAGTGTGAGAAATTTAAGTCAAGACGATATTGTTAAAATCTCAAAAATTCAACTTATTTCGGATTATATTTTACAGCGCTCAGAGGATATCAATACCTATAACGAAACGCACGGAATTGATAAATCGCTTTTGATCAATGGGAGAAATCTGACTAATATTGGCGTGTTTAGAAAGTATATGGAAACCTTTATAGAACAACATTCTGCTACTAATAAAGACATGATGATTATGGTGCGTCAACTACAACCATCTGCCCAAGGGTTACCAATAGAAATCTATGCATTTAGTAGTGATAAACGCTGGCAAAATTATGAATACATCATCGCCGATATTTTTGACCATATGATTGCATCTGTCAATGATTTTGATTTAAAAATATCTGAAACTACGGTATTTCCTCCTAAAAAATAAACCATGAGTACAAGAGATTTAAGCATAAAATCTATCCGTTTGGATTCTATTTCAAATATAATTAAATCAGAAATGTCATCAGAAGAACACTTTCAAAACAGTGTTTTGCGTCCTATTATTAAGTTTCAAAACGATTTATTAATTGCCGCATTTTTGAATTTTTGTAACACTTACAAAAACGTATTTTTTGAGTTATCTCCCGAGAAAAAAATTAGCTACATAGAAAACGCCATTATAAAGGATCTTGCCTTTAGAAATAGCCTCAAAGATATGATCGTTGGATTGTTTACTGTAAAAGAATATTCCGTTTATAGTCGCAATGGATCTGCCCTAAACAAACGCATTGTTGGGATCATTAAAGAACGCTTAATAAGCCACGTACAACAGCTTTCAGAAATGGGACCTACAGTATAGATTCTCCGTTCAGATTGGTTGTCAACACCGAACTCATGTAATCAAAATAAGGACGAATAACTTTAAAGTCATCAATGACCTGTTGTTCAAACCCTTTTGATTGTACTTCTTTATCTGTGAATTTTTTAGTAAAAATAAACTGTTTTCTTCGAATCAAATCGATGTTTGGATCTAATTTATCAAAGCCTCTTGGCGCTGACTTTAGTGCATCTCCTTGCAATTCTCCCCATACTGATATAAACTTAGGCTCTGCCATCAATTGACGTAGTTCTTCTGAATCCATTTCAAATTCTTTTCGAATTCTTAAAAGGTCTTCTTTAGCTGGGTCCCAGAAACCGGTTGCTATAAAACTCTCGTTCTGCGGCGCAATGTGTAGATAATATCCCCCTCTAAGCGCTGGTTTTGTCCGATGAAAACTCCCTCCAAAATGGGTTTTGTAAGGCAGTTTGTTCTTTGAAAAACGGACATCTCTATAAATGCGAAATAGTTTAAACGTATCAATAGAATCCACCGTGTTCAATTGTTCAGATAGTTGAGCATAAAACTGCTTCACTCCCAATTCAACAGCTTTAAATGCTGGTTTATGTTCATGAAACCAGTCGCGGTTATTGTTTTTTTGTAATTTATTTAGGAAGCTAAAAACGTCTTTGGATATCATAACTTAAGTATTAAATTCAATCTTGTGTAAAATTAATCCTGAAGCTGGCGCGATATAATCCATCACTTCGAGGTTCTCTGATTTCAAACTGTTTTTTATGTATTCTAAATCAATCTCACCCCGTCCTAATTTTATCAAGGCTCCCATCATCAAACGGATTTGATGCCGTCCGAATCCCTTTCCAATAACCTTTAGTACATAACTCTTTTCTGGAAAAAAACTCGCGGTATAAAGTGTGTTTTCAAGAAGCTCACAACAGATTAATTCCCGCTCATAAATCCCCTCATTTGTAGGTTTGTAACAATAGGTTTTATAGTTGTTTTTTCCTTCAAATAACTTAGCCCCTTTTTTCATCAATTCGATATCCAAAGTGTCTAAAATAGTCGTCATAATCGGTGCTGCAAACGGATGAAATTTTTCACCTTGCGCAAATACATAATGATATTCTTTTAATTTAGAATCCTGAATGATGTTAAATTTTGCGTCGACCTCTTTGATACGCAAAGCACGAATATCTTGTGGTAGGTTTTTATTAAACAGTTCTAAAAATTCACTTACATCTTCTAAAGGCTGCTGATCTAAGAACAACTCAAACGCTGCTTCATTCGCAGAGACCATAGCGTCCGTTCGCCCCGCTCCTAGCGTTTTAAACTTCTGTTCACCCAATATAAACTTCAAGGTGCGATCGATCATCAAGTGTACTGTTTTGGTGTTTGGCTGTTTTTGCCAGCCATGAAACCTGTACCCTAAAAACTGAACTTTAATCAAATAAAAATAACGCTTTTGTAACATGATTACAAGGTCGGAATTTTAAAAAGAGTTACAAAATTAATGTCTAGATTTTAGAACATCAACTACGTTTTCCAGTTTAAACCCTTTTGCCTGCAGTAAAATTAAGTAATGAAATAACAGATCTGCGCTTTCATTTAAAAATAAATCATCATTGTCATCTTTGGCTTCAATCACAACTTCGACCGCCTCTTCGCCTACTTTTTGAGCAATTTTATTGATCCCTTTCTCAAACAATTCAGATACATAAGACGTTTCTGATGACGCATTTTCTTTGCGATCTGTAATTATTGTTTCGAGTTCTGATATAAATCCATAAGATTCAGTATTTGCTTCGCTCCAGCAGGTATCCGTTCCTTTGTGACAGGTAGGACCTTGAGGCATTGCTTGAATCAATAAGGTATCATTATCACAATCATTTTGCAGACTAATTAAGTTTAGAAAATTACCACTCTCCTCCCCTTTTGTCCAAAGGCGTTGTTTACTGCGACTAAAAAAGGTCACCTTATTTGTTTCCAGTGTTTTAGAAACTGCTTCGGCATTCATATAGCCAAGCATTAAAACGGTTTTGGTTGTCGCGTCTTGAATAATTGCAGGAACTAATCCTTCACTGTTATACTTGATATCCATTAGAGTCGTATGTTAATTTGATTTGATTGTAATTCTTGTTTTAAATCAGTTATAGCTATTTCACCAAAGTGAAATACACTTGCTGCCAAGGCAGCATCGGCTTTTCCTTCTGTAAATACTTCCACAAAATGTTGCATACTCCCTGCGCCACCAGATGCAATAATGGGAATATTTACTGTTTCAGACAATTGGGCAAGAGCAGAATTAGCAAAGCCTGTTTTTACACCGTCATTATTCATAGAAGTAAACAAAATTTCACCTGCACCACGAATTTCCATTTCTTTGGCCCATTCAAACAAGTCCAGTTCTGTTGGAATCGTACCTCCTGCCAAATGAACTCGCCATTTTCCATCTACTTGTTTCGCATCAATGGCCACAACAATACATTGGTTGCCAAAAGCCTTAGAAAGCTCATTAATTAGTTCGGGGCGTTTGATCGCCGCAGAGTTTACCCCCACTTTATCCGCTCCAGACTTTAAAAGTAACTCAACGCTTTCTTTGGTACTAACGCCGCCGCCAACCGTAAAAGGTATGTCAATTTGTTCCGCAACACTCCGGACCATATCAATGGTTGTGGAACGCGATTCTAAAGTCGCCGTAATATCTAAAAACACCAGCTCATCCGCTCCATTTTCTGCATATTGTTTTGCCAGCGCAACTGGATCACCAGCATCTCTAAGGTTTAAAAAATTAACCCCTTTGACCGTTCGCCCATTTTTAATGTCTAAACATGGAATAATTCGTTTTGCTAACATCGTTAAGAGCGGTTTAGTTGATAGGTTTCTAATTGTTTAAAACTTATATTTCCTTCGTAAATAGCTTTCCCAATAATAACTCCTTCGCAGCCCAAATCGGCTAATTTCGGTAATTCATCAAATGTAGAAATACCGCCTGACGCAATGAGTTTTACAGAATTTACGCTGTCTAAAATAGTTTCATACAATTCAAAGGAAGGCCCTTGAAGCATGCCATCTTTGGCTATGTCGGTGCAAATTACGTAGGAAACTCCTTTGGCTACAAACTCTTTTATGAATCCAAGTACTTCTTTGTCACTCTCTTCTTGCCAGCCTTGAATGGCTATTTTTTGATCCAGACAATCAGCCCCTAAAATAATTTTATCTGCACCATAGGTTTCCAACCAATTTAAAAACTGTAACGGATTTTTAACAGCAATACTGCCGCCTGTAACTTGATGGGCTCCTGATTCAAAAGCGATTTTTAAATCGGCATCTGACTTTAAACCACCGCCGAAATCTACTTTTAAATTTGTTTTAGATGCTATCTTTTCTAAGATATGATGGTTGATTATATGTTGAGCTTTAGCGCCATCTAAATCTACAACATGTAGATGTTCGATACCGACGTCTTCAAACATTTTTGCAACCTCTAAAGGGTTTTCATTATAGACTTTTTTAGTGCTATAATCGCCTTTTGTGAGGCGGACACATTGCCCATTTATAATGTCTATTGCAGGTATAATTCGCATATTATAAGTTTAAAAAGTTTTGCAATAATTGAGATCCGTCCTTACTGCTTTTTTCAGGATGAAACTGCACTCCATAAAAATTATTAGATTGTAGAGCGGCCGAAAACTCAAGTTCATATTGAGAAGTCGCAATGGTTTGTGCACCAATGTTCGCATAATAACTATGGACAGCGTACATATAACTATTGTTAGGAATGTCTTTGAGTAATCCTGATTGGAGGTTTTGAATCGTATTCCAACCCATATGTGGAACTTTAACTGCGTTTGAAAACTGTTTGACATTAATATCAAAAACACCAAGTCCTTTAGTATTGCCTTCTTCTGTATGTTTACACAACAATTGCATGCCTAAACAAATGCCCAATACTTCTTGTTTCAGGTTTGGAATTAGGACATCTAATTTTGATTTCTTGAGCATTTTCATTGCCTCACTCGCTTCACCGACTCCAGGAAATATGACCTTATCGGCACTCAAAATTTCTTCTGCAGAATTTGATAATTTCGCCTGTATGCCTAAACGTTGAAACGCAAATTGAATACTCTGAATATTCCCGGCTCCGTAATCGATTATTATAACATTCATCTAGTCTAAAGTTCCTTTGGTTGATGGTAAAATCATTTTATTCACATCGCGTTTAACCGCCATTTTAATGGCTTTTGCAAAGGCTTTAAAGATGGCTTCAATTTTGTGATGCTCGTTGGTACCGTCTGCTTTAATATTTAAATTACATCGTGCCCCATCGGTAAAGGATTTAAAGAAGTGCATAAACATTTCGGTTGGCATTTTACCAACATATTCACGTTTAAAACCGGCCTCCCAAACCAACCAATTTCGCCCGCCAAAATCAATGGCAACTTGCGCCAAACAATCGTCCATTGGCAAGCAAAACCCATAGCGTTCTATTCCTAGTTTTGAACCCAATGCAGTATTAAATAAATTCCCCAAAGCAATTGCAGTGTCTTCAATAGTATGGTGTTCATCGACCTCTAAATCGCCGACCACTTTAATATCTAAATCCATTTGACCATGACGTGCGATTTGATCTAACATATGATCAAAAAAGGCAATTCCAGTATCTATTTGACTTAAACCCGTACCGTCCAAATTAACAGTAATATCAATCTTGGTTTCATTGGTGTTTCTCACAATGGAGCCTACTCGTTGTTTGGCCTTTAAAAAAGTATAAATGGCCTCCCATTGATTAGTTTCAAGCGCGATAAATGGAGTTAATTCCTCTTGCTTGACAGAGAGTTCATTTTCACCTAAATGGGTTTCATCGTTGATAAAAATGCCTTTACAGCCTAAATTTTTAGCGAGTTCCACATCTGTTAAACGGTCCCCAATCACAAAAGAGTTTTCTAAATCATAGGCTTCTGAAAAGTATTCTGTTAATAAACCTGTTTGAGGTTTTCGCGTGGGTGCATTGTCTTTTGCAAAAGTGCGATCAATGAATTGTTTTTCAAAAACGATGCCTTCATTTTTAAAGGTATCTAGAATAAAATTATGAACAGGCCAAAACGATTTTTCTGGATATACATCCGTTCCCAAACCGTCTTGATTGGTAACCATCACAATTTCGAAATCTAACTCTTGACAAATCTTTTTTAAGTTTGAAAACACGTCGGGGTAAAATTCTAACTTCTCAAATGAATCAATTTGTTCATCCGCAGGTTCTCGGATAATGGTTCCATCGCGATCTATAAATAATACGGGTTTCATTTAAGTGAATTTAATAGCGTTAATAATTGAGTGTTTTCATAAGGCGTTCCAACCGTTATTCTTAGGCAGTTGTCACAATGCAATTGTGAACTACGGTTTCGAACAACAACCCCATTTTTTATAAGTTCATCATAACGCTTATTAGCATCATCGACCTTGATTAAAATAAAATTAGCTTCTGAAGGGTAAATTTTTGTAATAAAAGGAACTAATTTAAAGGCATGGATTAAGCTGTTGCGTTCTTTTAAAAGTGTTTCTATCTGAGTGTCTACTACTTCTCTATTTTCAAGTGCTTTTATGGCGGCTATTTGCGTAAGAGAATTAATATTATAAGGTGGTTTTATTTTATTTAATACCGAAATAATTTCTTTAGATGCATAACAAATTCCCAATCGAATACCCGCCAAGCCATACGCTTTTGAAAGTGTTTGTGTCACAATTAAATTTGGATACGTACTCAGAGCATGCGTCCAACTGAGTTCATTGGTAAAATCTATATAGGCTTCATCAATGATGACTAAGCCCTTAAAACCGTTTAAAAGACGTTCTATAGCGCTTTGATTCATAGTATTTCCTGATGGATTATTAGGCGAACAGATGAATAGTAATTTAGTGTTTGGTTTTATAGCAGCTGCTATTGCGTCAATTTCTAATTGAAATTCTTGAGATAACGGTACTTGAATATTTTCAACAGCATTTAAATTTGCTAAGACTTCATACATACCATACGTCGGCGGTAGAGTTAAAACACTGTCTTGGTTAGGTTCACAAAAGGCTCTGAAAACTAAATCTAATACTTCATCACTGCCGTTTCCTAGCAAAATTTGATCAGTTGATACGTCATTTTGTTTAGAGATGATTTCCTTTAAATGGGTTTGTTGTGGATCTGGATACCTATTTAAAAACGTGTCAAATGGATTTTCATTGGCGTCTAAAAAAACCATATCCGCTTGCAAATTCTTGTATTCATCACGTGCTGACGAATACGGCTTCATGTTTTTAACTGTTGAACGAAGTAGTTTATCTAGATTCATTTTCTATAGATTTTAGTCGAATGGTCACTGCATTTTTATGAGCCATCAAACCTTCTGCTTCTGCCATGAGTTCAATGGTATTGCCAATAACTGAAAGTCCTTCCTTAGTGATTTCTTGAAAGGTGATGTTTTTTAAAAAACTATCTAAATTCACTCCTGAATACGCTTTCGCATAGCCGTTTGTTGGTAGTGTATGATTGGTTCCAGAAGCATAATCACCAGCGCTTTCAGGAGTGTATTTTCCAATAAACACAGAACCTGCATTGATGACTTTATCCACATAAAAAGAATTATTTTCTGTACAGATTATGTAGTGTTCAGGGCCATAAAAATTGATTAAATCAACGGCTTCTTGATCTGAGTCAACCAAAATTAGTTTCATGTTTTCAAGGGCTTTTTCCACAATCGATTGACGATTTAATTTTTGAGTTTGAATCCGAACTTCTTTTGCAGTTTCCAAAAGAATTTTTTCGTCTGTTGAGACTAATACTACTTGACTGTCAACACCATGTTCCGCTTGGCTTAATAAATCCGACGCAATAAAAGCTGGCTCGGCATTTTTATCAGCCATAATAAGAAGTTCACTCGGACCGGCAGGCATATCTATAGCCACACCAAATTTGGTTGCTAATTGTTTGGCAACCGTTACAAATTGATTTCCAGGACCAAATATTTTTGATACTTTAGGAATAAGAGAAGTTCCAAACGTCATCCCTGCAATTGCTTGTATCCCTCCTACTTTTAAGATTGTTGTAATTCCACACAACGCCGCAGTATATAAAATTTCGTTAGCGATAGTACCTTCGGTATTTGGAGGTGTACATAAAACAATATTTTTACAACCAGCAATTTTTGCAGGAACGCCGAGCATTAATACCGTAGAAAATAAAGGAGCTGTACCCCCTGGTATATATAACCCCACAGATTCGATGGGACGTTTTTCTTGCCAGCAACGTACGCCTGGTTGTGTTTCTACATCAACTTTAGCTGTTTTTTGAGCATTATGAAATAGTTCAATATTAGATTTGGCTTGTTGAATGGCTTGTTTTAATGCTTTTGGAACTACTGAAGGCGCTCTATCAATTTCTTCTTGAGTAACAACAAGGGTCGATACTTTTACTTTATCAAACTGTTTGGTGTAACGAGCTATAGCCACATCTCCTTCTTGTTTAACCGCTAAAAAAACTTCATCAACGGTGGCTTCAATAGCTGCTACGGATTGAGTAGGGCGTTGTAATAGAGTTTCCCAAGTAGATTGGGAAGGATATTTTGTAATAATCGCCATGCTATAGTACCATTTTTTCGATTGGACAAATCAGTATGCCTTGAGCACCCAATGCTTTTAAATCATCTATGATCTCCCAAAATTGGTTTTTATCAATCACGCTATGCACGGAGCTCCATCCGGATTCTGCCAATGGGAGAACGGTTGGACTTTTCATGCCAGGTAAGAGGCTAATAATCGCTTCTAAACTATCATTTGGAGCATTGAGGAGTACATATTTTGAAGACTGGCCTTTAAGAACCGCTTCGATACGGAATTTTATTTTATCTAAAACAACTTTTTGAGGGGCTTGAATAGTTGGAGATACCGCTAATACCGCTTCCGATTTTAAAATCACTTCTTTTTCAACCAAATTATTTTTAAATAACGTTCCTCCTGTAGAAACGATATCAACAATGGCTTCAGCTAATCCAATATTTGGTGCAATTTCAACAGAACCATTTATGACATGGATGCTCGCTTTGATATTGTTTTTTTTCAAAAAAGCGTTAACTGTATTAGGATAGGAAGTCGCGATTTGTTTGCCGTTCAAATCATTAAGAGACTTGTATTTCATGGTTTTTGGAACCGCAATAGACACTCTACATTTAGAAAATCCTAGTTGAGCAATATATTCTATGGAGTTTCCTTTTTCTACAAGAACGTTATTTCCAATGATAGCGGCATCTACAACTCCATCTTTTAGATATTGCGGAATATCGCCGTTACGAAGATAAAAAACTTCTACAGGAAAATTTGTAGCGGTTGCTTTGAGTTGATCTTTTCCATTATCGATAGAGATTCCAATATCTTTCAGAAGCTTCATAGAATCGTCTTTCAGGCGACCTGACTTTTGAACTGCAATTTTTAAAGTATTCATTTTTGTATTGTTTTAATATAAAAAAAGACCCGCTTGATTGCTCAAACGGGTCCGTATATAGTTTAAAATAGTATCCTACATAAGATTACCTCGCTTGGCAGCCAGTTAATAAATGATGATGGATAACTAAATTCGTTTTCATTGTAATAGTATTGAGTGCAAATATTCAAAAAATATTTAGTGTAAACCTAACTTATTTTTGAAAATTATTGATTTCTTAAAATAGCCAGTATAAAACTAACTAATAATTGAAATTTATTGATTCCCTAAAATAATTGGCAATCCCGTTTTTCCAGAACCAATAACAATCACTTTAGTATTAGGAGATTCAGATAATTTTACGGTCGCTTCAATTCCTTTATCCTGTAGGATTCGATCGTTTAGAGACGCACTCAAAATTTTGTTGGCATCTGCCTTTCCTTGTGCTTCAATACGTACTTTCTGCGCTTCTTTATCGGCAGTTACTAATCTAAATTCATATTCCAATGATTCTTGTTCTTGCTTCAATTTGCTTTCAATTGCATTTTTGATGGTATTTGGAAGTTTAACATCTTCGACCAACACACGTTTTACATTTAAAAACTGGCCATCTAACAGATTTACGACTTCATCTAGAATTTCTTGCTCAATCACATCTCGCTTACTAGAGTATAATTGTTCTGGCGTGTAACGCCCTACCACACTTCTTGCTGCTGCATTGACTGCCGGACCTAAAAGTTCATTTTCATAATCTTCTCCTTTTGTTTTGATAAGGCTTCCAAGATTTTCTAATTCTGGCTCGTACCATATTGTACCATTCACTTTAACTTCTAGCCCGTTTACAGATAAAACGTTCATTTCGTCAGAGATCGATTGTTGTCTTACTTTGTGGATTAACATACTGTTCCAAGGTGCTACGATTTGAAAGCCTTCACCATAAGTTTTGTCAGTTTTGATGCCATCTCCAAAGCGCTCAAATAAAACACCGCCTTCGCCTGGTCCGATGGTTACAGCTGATTTAGAGATTAAAAGAATAATAGCCCCAATTATAAAAATAACGGGAAGCCCGATTTTAGGAAAATTTTGCATTTTTTTTGTTTTAAATTATTAAATAAGTCCGTTGTATTTTCTAAGTAACCATTCGATAGTTAAGCTAGATAATAGCAATAACAACCAAATTTTTATATCAATCAAAGGTACTGTTTTTTTGGTTATTTTTTGAATACTTAAAAATCGATTATCAGAAATTAATGTTAATATTAAATCGTCCATTTGTGTATCAAAATAGGCTTGCCCATCTGTGTTACTTGCGAGTTGCTTAAGTTGCTGGACATTTGCATTTATAAATTGTTGTTCGATGTTAAAATTTAAGATTTCTAGTGCTCCAAAAAAACGATGTTTGCCACTATTAACGTTTACTTCAAATGAATAATTTCCAGGCTCTAATGAGCTAATATTAAGGCTGTATTTATTATTGGATGCAATCATAGGAAATTCAAATTTACGTTCAGTTTTTTTATTTTTGAAAGTTATATTTATGTTAGCATTTGTGGATGGCTCATAACTTTTATTAAAAAACTGTGCCCTAATTTCTAAGGGCTGACTCCCGTCATAAATAGATTCGTAGTTTACAGTAAGTCGGTTGTTTTTATTTTTGATTATTAAATACTGAATCAATTTTGACATAAACGCATCAAACGATTTAAAATTTTGATCTTCACGGAACGAATGCATGCGCCATTTCCATAAATTTTCCGCTAAGAGTACTGCGGACCTTCGAGAATTATTTTCGTAAGTAAACCACAATGGCTTTTGTGTCGCTGTGCCATTAACCGCTTTAAATACCAGCGCTTCATACGGCACTTTTATAGAGACATCGCCAAACTCGGTGGATAATGGAGGATATGAATTGAAGCTATAATCATTCATTGAAAAATTTATAAAATCAGAATTCATAAACCCTTGATAATTTTCGTTTTGACCCGTTATTTCCTGCTTAAAATCAGATTGAAATGAATTTAGAAATGCCCATTGTGTTTGGCTGCCTCCAACAATAAAGCTATTTAATTTTCTTTTTTCAATTCGATTAATAGCAGCTTCGAAGTCTTGGTTAGGTTGATACAAAATTACAAGCCCATAAGCTTCATCACTTGCCAAAAACGTCGCTGGGGATTGAATGGTCACCAAACGCTTTTTGTTCATTTCAATAGATGCCTTTAAAGCCCCTAAGTCGGGATGAGTGATTGAAGTAATTAATGCGATCTCAGTGAACTCGTCAATCGTTTCAATTGCAAATGTTTTTTGATTATTAATTGTGTTTTTTTCGTTAGCGATCGGTGTTAAACGAACCTTATACTGCTGAACGCCAACCTTTTTTGAAGAAATTGTAGGCATCCGTATGATAAAATTGTTATCAGGCGAAAGCTGAAGACGTTCCTTGTGAATTAATTGATTGCCTAAACGAATCTCTAATTCTGTTTGAATAGCTTTTTTACCAGAGTAAGAGGCTATGATTTCAACAGGAAACTTAGTATTTAAATAGGTGTATTTATTGACATTAATTTGCTGAATTTTTAAATCTGTATGATATATACTATCGCCTAAAATAAGAGGAAAAACAACTTGATCAAATTGTTTAGAAGCAAACTGATAGTCAATGTCGATGGTTTGATTTCCATCCGATATTAAAACAATTGGCGCTACTTGTGAATCATAAATAGTTTCAATGTTTTGTATGCTCTTGGTGATATTAGTTTGTGTATCCTCAAAAGTGAGTGAAGAATTATGATCTAGTTGGGTTCCAAAACGATACAATTGAACGTCATATTTGGAAGTCAGTAAAGTGTTTTTTAGGATAGTCTGTACCGCAGTTTTAGCAACAGTATCTTTACCTAAATACTTAATGGATTGCGAGTTATCGACCATCACCGCAAGTACTGGTTTTACAATATTAGTTTCATTATTTTCAAAGTTTGGATTGATGATAAGAAGTAATAATGAAAAGACGGATACAAACCTCACAGCAGCTAAACTCCAATGCAATCGATCGCGTTTGGATTTATACACATACTGAAAAAGCGCTATGAATAGCGCTAAAACTCCAGATCCAATGATGTATAAAATGGTTTGTGAGGACATATTAAGAAGCGCTGAAAACAGTCATTTATGTGTAACTAATTAAGTAAGCATACCACCATCGACATTAAGTGTCTGTCCGGTAATATAAGCTGATAAATCACTTGCTAAAAACACACAAGCATTGGCAATATCTTCTGGAGAACCCCCACGTTTCAATGGTATACCTGCACGCCATCCAGCGACTGTAGCTTCGTCTAACTTCGCCGTCATTTCTGTTTCAATAAACCCAGGTGCAATCACATTACTTCTAATGTTTCTTGAACCGAGTTCTAAAGCTACCGATTTTGAAAACCCTATAATACCTGCTTTGGAAGCTGCATAATTAGTCTGCCCAGCATTCCCTTTCACTCCTACAACCGAACTCATATTGATTATAGAACCTTTACGTTGTTTTAGCATCGTACGTTGTACGGCTTTGGTCATGTTGAAAACAGATTTTAGGTTGACTTCAATTACTTTATCAAAATCAGCTTCACTCATTCTCATGAGTAAATTATCTTTTGTAATTCCCGCATTGTTTATAAGAATATCAATACCACCAAAATCAGCCAACACATCTATCGCAAGTTGTTGGGCTTCGTCAAAATTAGCAGCATTACTCTGGTAGCCTTTTACAGTTGTCCCATAGGCTTTTAGTTCAGTTTCTAAAGCATTGGCAGCCTCCACAGAAGCACTGTATGTAAATGCTACATTAGCGCCATGCTGAGCAAAAACGGTAGCTATGCCTTTTCCAATTCCACGACTAGCTCCTGTAATGATCGCAGTTTTACCTTCTAATAGTTTCATAAATAGTATATGTAAAAATTATTAACTTCAAATATACTAAAATGGTTTCAAATAGAATTCTTTAAAAAATATTTTGTGAATAGTACCGTTAGAACAAAGTGATTCTAAGGATTTATGAGCTGTTTTAATACATAATAAATTCTATTCATACCTATATTAAAATTTTTACTTCTCCATAACTAACGCACAAAAAAACCTCTTAATAAACATTAAGAGGTTAGAAATTATAATATGTATAGGCTATTTAAGCGAGTACTTCTGCTACTTTTTTTCCTATTTCGGCAGGAGATTCCACGACGTGAATTCCGCATTCTCTCATGATTTGTTTTTTAGCTTGAGCTGTGTCATCACTACCACCTACAATAGCTCCGGCATGGCCCATGGTTCGTCCAGCTGGCGCAGTTTCACCTGCAATAAATCCTACCACTGGTTTTTTGCTACCACTGTTTTTATACCATTTAGCAGCATCTCCCTCTAGTTGACCGCCTATTTCGCCAATCATCACCACACATTCGGTTTCCGAATCATTGATGAGCATTTCTAATGCTTCTTTGGTAGTTGTTCCAATAATTGGATCCCCTCCAATTCCAATAGCTGTCGTAATTCCTAGGCCTTGTTTCACTACCTGGTCTGCAGCTTCATATGTTAATGTTCCAGATTTAGATACGACGCCAACTGTACCTTTTTTGAATACAAAACCCGGCATGATGCCTACTTTTGCTTCACCAGGAGTAATCACTCCAGGACAGTTAGGACCTACCAATCGGCAGTCCTTACCACTAATATAGTTAGATGCTTTTATCATATCTGCAACAGGGATTCCTTCTGTAATAGTAATAATAACTTTAATACCAGCATCTGCTGCTTCCATAATGGCATCGGCTGCAAATGCAGGTGGAACAAAAATGATGGTTGTGTCTGCACCTACTTTTTCAACTGCTTCTTGAACGGTATTAAAAACAGGTTTATCTAAATGTGATTGCCCGCCTTTTCCAGGGGTTACTCCACCAACAACGTTGGTACCGTAATCTATCATTTGCGAGGCATGAAAGGCTCCTTCACTTCCTGTAAATCCTTGAACTATTATTTTTGAATCTTTATTTACTAAAACACTCATGTGGTTTTGATTTTATTAGTTTTTTAACTGATGCAAATGTAATTTTTTGTTTGCTATTTATTTAATAATATCAAATAAAATATGAAAAAGGTTTTATTTACAAAAAGAAAAAATAATAGTTAGTATGAATAAAAATAATATTTGAAAATTATGCAAAAAAAAAGAGAGTATGAAAATTACTTTTCAACTCTCATTTTTTTAAGAATTCTAGAAATTATTGATCTGCAGGAGTTTTTTTTTTAAAGACTTCTACATTGTCATAAACTGTTGGAACTACCTCTTTACCATCAGAATTGATAAATCCAAATTTGTTATTTTCTACACTAACTCTCGCCCACCCTTTTCGGTATTCATTAAAATTATTAATGGATATATATTTTGGCCTTACAACAACACGTCCTTCTCGAGAAATAAATCCAAACTTTCCATTTTCATTTATTCTTGCCCAGCCTTTTTTATAAACATCAAACTGTTCTATCAAATCATACTTAGGTTCGAAAACAACCTTACCAGATTTGTCAACAAATCCAAATAAATTGTTTTGACTAACTAATGACCAATCTTTATGAAAATTTCCGAAATTTCCTAAACTGTCATATATTGGAGGGGTGACAACATCTCCTGATTTATCAATAAATCCATATTTTCCAAGAAGATTAATTTTTAGTAAACTTTCTTCATATTCACCAAACACTCCTAAATCATCATACTTTAAATGAACGACTACTTCACCTTCTTTATTAATGAATCCAAATTTCCCGTCAAATTCTACTTTAGCCCAATCTTTTTTTATAAGTCCGAAGTTTTCAATGGAGTGATATGTGGGTCGTAGAATCTCAATACCATCGTTATTTAAGATGCCGTAGAGATCTCCAGATTTAACTATAAATAAATCTTGTGCACTTACTAAGGTTATAGCAAATAATGCGTAATAAAATAGGGTCTTTTTTTTCATGATTATTAATTTGGGGTTAATATCAAGTAAATATATAAATATATATTTATAAAACAAATAATTATGGACTGCCCCTTATATTTTAATTAAAAAATTATGAAATCAATGTAAATTTGTTAGCAAAATATCTGAATAATCATAAAAAAACATGGATAAGAATTGTGTTTTTTTCTACACTTAAGCATCTAACTTTAAATACTTAAGGATCTCTGGAAGTCTGCGAAGCAGCGCCATTTCTTTAAGTTTTGTACGCGACTCTTCTATAGGAGTTCCGAAGTAAGTTTTTCCTCCTTCAACAGATTTAGTAACACCCGTTTGTCCCAAGATGATCGCTTTTGCACCAATGGTAATTCCGCTATTTGTACCAACTTGCCCCCAAATAGTGACATCATCTTCAATGATACAACATCCTGCAATACCAGTTTGAGAGGCTATAAGGCAGTTTTCTCCAATGATGGTGTCATGCCCAACCTGAATTAGATTATCTAGTTTTGAGCCCTCTCCTATGGTAGTGTCTCCTGTTACTCCACGATCAATGGTACAAGACGCCCCAATATGTACATGGTTTTGGATAACGACACGTCCACTTGATTTTAATTGGTCATAACCTTGAGGACGTTTTTTATAATAAAAAGCATTCCCTCCTAACACTGATCCAGATTGAATTACTACGTTTTCACCAATTATAGTATCATCAAAAATACTCACATTGGCATGAATCAACGAGTTTTTTCCAATCACTACATTATGTCCAATAAAACAGTTGGGCTGAATTATGGTCCCCTCTCCTATTTTGGCGGAATCTGAAATAGCTTTGCTTGAAGCTTGAAACGGTTTAAAGTGTGTTGATAGGATGTTAAAATCTCTAAAAGGATCATCAGAAATCAATAATGCTTTTCCTTTTGGGCACTCCACTTTTTTGTTGATAAGAACGATTGTTGCCTTAGAAGACAGTGCTTTATCATAGTATTTTGGGTGGTCCACAAAAACGATATCTCCGGCAGTAACGACGTGAATTTCATTCATACCTAACACTTCAAAATTTGGGGTTCCAATATACTCACAATCTATCAGTGAAGCAATTGATTCCAAAGTATGTGGCTGAATAAATTTCATGTCTATATTTTTAATATTTTTAAACGGCGATATGCTCTATCTTATAACTCCTTTCACAGATGCCTGTTTAAATATTAGTCTTTAATACGTTCTTTATACGACCCTTTTGCAGTTTCTACTTTTATTTTATCACCTTCATTGATAAACAATGGAACCATTACAATGGCACCCGTTTCTACAGTTGCTGGTTTTGTAGCATTAGTAGCGGTATTTCCTTTAATTCCAGGTTCTGTAGAAGTAACCTCCAAAACTACACTAGCAGGTAAATCCACAGAAAGAGGAGAGCTATCCTCTGTATTGATCAGAACTGTTACAACTTCGCCTTCCTTCATTAAATCGGGGCTATCTAAAACTGCTTTCTGTAATTCAATTTGAGAATAATCGGCGGTGTTCATAAAATGAAAGGTATCACCATCATTATATAAATATTGGAATTTATGTGTTTCAACACGAACTTCTTCTATTTTATGCCCAGCTGAAAATGTATTATCAATCACTTTTCCGTTTGTGACACTTTTCATTTTTGTTCTTACAAACGCAGGTCCTTTTCCTGGCTTTACGTGTAAAAACTCAATTACTTTAAAAATATCGTGACTATATCGTATGCATAATCCATTTCTAATATCTGATGTACTTGCCATATCTGTTTTTTAGTTTGATTTAAAATAGCCTTTCATGATTCCACGATGTGAATTTTTGATGAATTGTAAAATTTCATCACGTTCAGGAGTAGCTTCCATTTCAGCTTCGATAATTTCTGAAGCTTGTGAGTTGTTATAATTTTTTTGATAGAGTAATCTATATATATTTTGTATTTCTTTAATTTTATCTGATGTAAATCCACGACGTCTTAAGCCAACAGAATTTATACCCACATACGATAAGGGCTCTCGTGCGGCTTTGACAAATGGGGGGACATCTTTTCGAACCAAAGACCCTCCAGTTACAAACGCATGGTTGCCAATAGAACAAAATTGATGTACTGCAGTCATACCAGCTAATACGACATAATCGCCAACCATGGTATGTCCAGCTAGTGTGCTGTTATTTGAAAAAATACAGTTGTTTCCTACGATACAATCATGTGCAATATGACAGTACGCCATGATCAAACAATTGTCGCCAATAACTGTTTTCATTTTATCTGTTGTTCCTCGATTAATCGTAACACACTCTCTGATAGTTACATTATTACCGATTTCAACAGTAGTGTCTTCATCGTCATATTTAAGATCTTGAGGCATGGCCGAAATAACAGATCCAGGAAAAATATTACAATTTTTTCCGATGCGCGCACCTTCCATAATCGTGACATTAGAGCCGATCCATGTACCTTCTCCAATTACGACATTATTGTTAATGGTCGTAAAGGGTTCTATCACTACATTTTTGGCGATTTTTGCACCAGGATGAACATAAGCTAAAGGTTGATTCATGTTTTAAGTATTTGTTATAAAGTAGATTTATTTAACTTTAGATATCTGTGCCATTAGTTCAGCTTCCGCACATAATTTTCCATTGGCATAGGCGTAGCCTTGCATATGACAGATGCCTCTTCTTATTGGAGATATTAAGGAACACATAAATATGAGTGTATCTCCTGGAACCACTTTTTGTTTGAATTTTACATTATCCATTTTCATGAAAAAGGTAAGATAATTTTCTGGATCTGGAACTGTGTTTAAAACCAAAATCCCTCCCGTTTGAGCCATCGCTTCCACAATTAAAACGCCTGGCATCACAGGAGCGCCGGGGAAATGTCCGACAAAAAAAGATTCATTCATTGTTACATTTTTAGATCCAATGACATGATTGGAAGACAATTCATATACTTTATCTAAAAATAAAAATGGAGGACGGTGCGGTAACATGTCCATAATGGCATTAACATCCATTAATGGTACTTGGTTTAAATCTATATTTGGAACGTTGTTTCGACGTTCCATTTTGATAATTTTAGATATTTTTTTAGCAAATTGAGTATTAACGAAATGGCCTGGCTTATTGGCAATTACCTTCCCTTGGATGCGCATTCCAATTAGCGATAAATCGCCTATTACATCAAGGAGTTTGTGGCGCGCTGCTTCATTTGGATAATGCAACGTAAGATTGTCTAAAATTCCATTAGGCTTCACAGAAATAGAATCTTTATTAAATGCCACTTTGAGACGTTCCATTGTTTCTGCTGAAATTGGTTTATCAACATATACAATTGCATTATTCAAATCACCACCTTTAATCAATCCATTTTCGAGAAGCATTTCTAATTCGTGCAAAAAACTAAATGTACGAGAATCTGAAATATCTTCTTTGAAATTGGATAAATGTTTTAAGGTCGCATTTTGAGTCCCCAATACTTTAGTTCCAAAATCTACCATCGTTGTTATTTGGTATTCATCAGAAGGAATGATCGTTATTTCACTACCCGTTTTTTCGTCTGTATATGAAATAACATTTTTTACAACAAATATTTCTCGAAAAGCGTCTTGTTCTAGAGTTCCGGCTTTTTCTAATGCTTCTATAAAATACTTAGAAGAACCATCCATAATAGGTGGCTCTGAAGTACTTAACTCAATAATTACATTGTCAATTTCTAAACCAACAAGTGCAGCTAGTACGTGCTCACAAGTTTGAATGGTAACCCCATTTTTTTCCAAGCAAGTACCGCGTTGCGTGTTCGTCACAAGATTAGCATCTGCTTTTAGTATTGGTAAACCTTCTAGATCTATTCTTCTAAAAGTATAACCGTTATTAATTTCGGCAGGAATGAAATTAATTTCAACATCAAGTCCTGTATGAAGCCCTACACCATTTAAGGAAACCTTCTTAGAAATTGTTGTTTGTTTGAATTCGGATTTGATAATCATGATTTGAGGGTTTTTTCTAAAGAATTAACTGTTTTAACAAGCGTTGGTAGGTTTTTAAAATGTACATATGATTTATAAAAATCTCTAAACGAAAACGCTGGAGATCCTTGTAGGACTTCGTTGTCCTTAATATTGTGTCCAATTCCAGACTGTGCTTGGATTTTTACATTATTTCCAATAACAATATGGCCAGCGACACCAACTTGACCACCAATTTGACAATTTGATCCAATTTTGGCAGATCCAGCTATCCCAGTTTGAGCCGCAATAACCGTGTTTTCTCCTATCACTACATTATGAGCTACTTGAATGTGGTTGTCAAGCTTTACGCCCTGTTTTATAATAGTGGATCCTAAGGTTGCTCGATCAATAGTCGTTGCTGCTCCAATATCGACATTGTCTTCGATGATCACATTTCCAATTTGAGGTACTTTTTTATAGGCTCCATTTTCATCGGGTGAAAACCCAAAACCATCTGCACCAATAACTGCTGCAGAATTAATGAAACACTGCGCACCAATCACGCAATCTGAATAAATTTTTACGCCAGAAAATAATGTGGTGTTAGAACCAATGGTGACATTATCTCCTATAAATGTGTTTGGATAAATTTTTACATGATCGCCAATGGTGACATTTTCACCAATATGAGAGAAAGCACCAATATAAACACCCTCTCCATAAGTTGATGAATCCGCAATAAATATTGGAGATTCAATACCAGATTTGTTGTTTTTTATATGATTATAATATTCAAGTAGTTTTGAAAATGCACCATAGGCATCTTTAACCTTAATTAGAGTTGTTACAATTGTATTCTCTGGAACAAAGTCCTGACCTACAATAGTAATTGAGGCTTGTGTTGTATATATAAATGGTGTGTATTTTGGATTTGCTAAAAAAGTAAGGGACCCTTGCGCAGCTTCCTCAATCTTGGATAATGTATGTACTTCTACATCGGCATTCCCAAAAACCTCTCCATTTAATATCTCTGCTATTTGTGTGGCTGTAAATTTCATTACTTGCAAAAGTAAAAAAAAATATCAAAGAATATCCTTTGGAAAGCATATATAATGCTTTGAAACGGTTTTAGAGAGTGCTTTCAATGAAAGGTGATCCGAGGCTTTTATGATATCTTTCGTTTTTCCGTTTTTAAATAAAATCTTTAACCCGCCTTGTTCTGGATTGTATGCTAGGTTTTCAACATGTCCTTTAAATACAAAATAAGACGCTTCATCAGCTTCTAACTTGTACTTTGACATGAGGTTTTGCTTCATTGATTCTATTTTAGAATCAGAAACCGAATTGTTTTTAAATTTTATTTTCAATAAGGTTCTGTTTAGTATCATTGTAGAAAGCTGACTCAGCACAAAATCAGTGTGAAATTGCCACGATTTTAAAGCAGAAAGAATATCATAATCATCAAGTAATGAAAATTGATTGAGCGTCGATCTGTCAAAATCCTCATTATGTGTGCCTGAATTTAAAAAAAACTTTAATGCAGAACTTGCCTCTAATGATGTGCCATTATGTGTTAATTCCTTGGCGCGTTTAAGGATGCGTGTTATAATTTGTTCTGCAACTAAACTTGTTTTATGAAGATATACTTGCCAGTACATAAGACGTCTAGCTGTTAAAAATTTCTCAATAGAGTAAATACCCTTTTCTTCAATAACAAGTTCATCATCTACGACATTCATCATGGAAATGAGCCGTTCACTATTGATATTTCCTTCTGAGACTCCTGTGTAAAAGCTATCCCTTTTTAGATAGTCAGAGCGATCAATGTCCAGTTGCCCTGAAATAAGCTGACCAAAGAACTGACGATCATACACGCCTTTAAACATGGAAATAGCCGTGTCAAGAGCTCCTTTGAATTCTATATTTAAAGCTTCCATGAATTTTAATGAAATTGATTCATGGCTAATATTTTCTACGATACTATGTTCCATAGCATGACTAAATGGCCCATGACCTATATCATGCAATAAAATTGCTATATACAAACCATTTTCTTCAGTATCGGAAATTTCAACCCCTTTAAACTTTAATATTCTAACCGCATTTTGCATCAAGTGTAAACAGCCTAAAGCATGATGAAAGCGTGTGTGGTGCGCCCCAGGATATACCAAATAAGATAAACCCATTTGAGATATACGTCGTAAGCGTTGAAAATGCTTGTGCGCAATTAAATCAAAAATTAATGTGTTTGGTATTGTAATAAATCCATAAATTGGATCGTTAAATATTTTAAGCTTGTTGTTCGTATTCAAACTTTATAGTATTAAATTTACACTCTAAACTTTCTTTTAAAGTTTTATGATGTAAAAATACTAAAATGAAAGGACTTCTATTCTTAACTAAAACATATAATTTATGAGTGCTATTAATATTTTATGGGTCGATGATGAAATTGAGTTTTTAAAGCCTCATATCATATTTTTAGAACAACGGAATTATAAAGTAACACCCTGTCAAAGTGGAACTGAAGCACTGAACCTCATAAAAGAAACCGATTTTGACATTGTTTTTTTAGATGAAAATATGCCAGGACTTTCAGGCTTAGAAACCCTCTCCGAACTAAAAGAGATCAAAGCAACCCTTCCGGTAGTTATGATTACCAAAAGTGAAGAAGAATATATTATGGATGATGCGATTGGAAATAAAATCGCCGATTATTTGATTAAGCCCGTAAATCCGAATCAAATTCTTTTATCACTGAAAAAAAATCTCGATCATAATCGATTAGTATCAGAAAAAACAACTTCGAATTACCTTCAAGAATTTCGTAAAATAGCTATGAATTTAAATGATATAAATTCATTTGAAGAATGGGAGCACTTATATAAAAAATTAGTGTTTTGGGAGCTGGAGTTAGAAAGCTCTAATGATGCAGCTATGAGTGAAATATTAGACGCTCAAAAAATGGAAGCTAACAAACAATTTGGACGGTTTATTGAAAAAAACTACCCTGATTGGTTCGAAGACCACCAAGCCCCAGTTATGTCACATACGTTATTCAAAAGTAAGATTGCGGACGAATTGAGTACTTCTCAACCCACCTTGTTAGTCGTTATTGACAATTTAAGATATGACCAATGGAAAGTTTTAGAACCTACTGTAAACACGCATTATAAAACACAAGAAGAAAGTTTGTACTACAGCATACTTCCAACGGCGACTCAATATGCTAGAAACGCACTGTTTTCAGGGCTAATGCCTAGTGAAATGCAAAAATTATTCCCTCAGTATTGGAAAAATGATACGGATGAAGGTGGTAAAAATTTATTCGAAGCAGAGTTTCTAGAAGCGCAACTAAACCGTTTAGGACTTTCTCACTTGAAACATGAATATATAAAAATAACCAACTTAAGAGCAGGAAAAAAACTATCGGAATCCTTTAAAACAAAGGCTCAAAACGATTTAACAGTAGTTGTTTATAATTTTGTCGATATGTTATCACATGCCAAAACAGAAATGGAAGTTCTTAAAGAACTGGCTTCAAATGACAAAGGCTACAGGTCGCTTACTAAAAGTTGGTTTGAAAACTCTCCTTTACTAGAAATTATTCAACAAGCAAAAGAACTAAATTTTAAACTTATTATAACAACAGATCACGGAACTATCAACGTCAAAAACCCGTCTAAAGTAATTGGAACTAAAGATACAAGTCTTAATTTGCGTTACAAAACTGGACGTAGTTTGTCATATGAAGATAAAGATGTTTTAGCAGTAAAAGACCCTAAGTCAATTTATCTTCCTTCCGAAGCCATGAATAGCTCATTTATTTTCGCCAAAGATAATTTGTTTTTTGCCTACCCAAATAATTACAACTATTACGTAAATTACTTCAGAAACACCTATCAACATGGCGGTATTTCTTTAGAAGAAGTTATCATTCCTTTTGTAGTTTTAAACCCTCGATAAAATAATGTTAGAATTTCATTTTAAGCTTGACGAACTGCCCCATATAGCAAAAACTATTGTGAAAAACACAGGTTCCAAAACACTGTTGTTTTATGGCGAAATGGGCACAGGAAAGACAACACTTATAAGCGCTATTGTATCAGAATTAGGTGGTATTGACAAAGCCTCAAGCCCAACGTTTTCCATTGTAAATGAGTATAAAGTTACTGAGGATATTGTTTATCATTTTGATTTTTACAGATTAAAAAATCAACACGAAGCATTAGACATGGGAATTGAAGATTACTTCTATTCAGAGGCTTGGAATTTTATCGAATGGCCAGAAAAAATAATAGATTTACTTCCCAAAAACATAACTATTATAGAATTATCTGTTACTGACGATGGTGGTAGATTTCTCAAGCTCTCAGAAAAATAGTTTTCTTTTGAATGCTCAAAAAAATAGTTGTAAATTAGATTTTCATACAATTTACCATGCAAAAACCAACGTCTCCTTTTACACGAGAACAACTGCTTCCAAAAGAAGAAACTTTAGAAATTACTAAAGAAAAAGGAGCCTTGTTCATTGGAATCCCAAAAGAAACTTCGTTTCAAGAAAAAAGAGTCTGCCTTACTCCAGATGCCGTTTCTGCATTAACATCTAACGGACATCGTGTATTGATTGAATCAGGGGCAGGAAACAATGCCTGTTTTGAAGATCATGAGTATAGCGAAGCTGGCGCTGAAATCTCTACCGATAAAGCTAAAGTATTTGCCTGTCCTATTATTCTTAAAGTTGAACCACCAACCTTAGAAGAAATAGTCCTTATAAATCCAAAAACCCTTCTGATTTCTGCACTACAATTAAAAATGCAGCATAAAGACTATTTTAAGAAACTAGCCGAAAAACAAGTTACTGCGCTTGGTTTCGAGTTCATTAAAGATCAAGATGGCGCATTTACGGCAGTCAGACAATTAAGTGAAATTGCAGGCTCTGCCTCTATTTTGATTGCATCCGAAATAATGTCGATCACCAATGAAGGTAACGGGCTAATGTTTGGCAATATTAGCGGAGTACCCCCAACAGAAGTTGTAATTATTGGTGCAGGAACTGTTGGTGAATTTGCGGCACGATCCGCTATAGGGCTTGGGGCAAACGTTCGTGTTTTTGACAATTCTGTTACAAAACTTCGCGCATTACAAGCAAATATTGGACGTACGGTTTATACCTCTACAATGCAGCCAAAAAACCTTCAAAAAGCATTGATGCGTTGTGATGTTGCTATCGGTGCTGCTAAAGGAGTCAACAGAGCCCCTATCTTGGTAAGCGAAGTTTTAGTTGAACAAATGAAAGTTGGAGCAGTCATAATTGATGTTAGTATCGATATGGGCGGTTGTTTTGAAACAAGTGAAATCACATCTCATGATAAACCAACTTTCGTGAAGCATGATGTGATTCATTATTGTGTCCCTAATATACCTTCTAGATACGCACGAACCTCCTCAGTATCAATAAGTAATATCTTTACACCTTACCTATTAAAAATAGCAGAAGATGGAGGTATAGAAAATTCGCTAAGATTTGATAAGGGATTAAAAAATGGATTGTACTTTTACCATGGTATTTTAACAAATAAATCTGTAGCCGATTGGTTTGATTTAGACTTTAGTGATGCCAATCTTTTAATCTTTTAATTTTTTAATTTTTGTAGATGAAACTTGTTTATCGTTTTGGCTTTTTCTTTGGGGGCTTCTCCATTGGTTTGGTGTTTTTAATGTTTTTTTTAAGTGGAAAAAAAACAAGTTGTGCTTACGGACCTGACGCACGGGTGCTTAAAAATATTCAAATTAAACGCATTCAATATTCTAAATCCGTTCAACAACAACTTAATTCCAATACAATAGATACTTTAACGCTTCTTTCAATTTTTAGGGGCGCAGATATTAATTTTGGAAAAAGCGATACCAAATCCCTGCCCTGTAAAACCTATCGTGTTGTCGGCGACGACTATGAGATGGATGTTGAAAATTGTGAACGCATTGCGACTATCAAAACGGTGATAAAACGCTAAGCGTTTCGCCTCTTTTTTTCTTTTTTTATAAGGGAGAGTTCTCGACTTGTTTGTCCAGCAACGGATGTGTTTTCTTCGGCTCTTCTAATCAAGTAAGGCATCACATCTTTTACCGGACCAAACGGAAGGTATTTAGCTACGTTATATCCTTTGTTTGCAAGATTAAAACTTATGTGATCACTCATGCCGTATAATTGTCCAAACCAAACACGAGAATCCATACTAGAAATATTAGATTCTTCCATTAACTTAATTGCTAAGTGGGTACTTTCCTCGTTATGAGTCCCAATAAAAACATGAATAGAGTCTAGATTTGAAAATATATACGTTACAGTCGCATCAAAAAGAGCATCCGTTAATGCTTTTGATTCGCAAATTGGAGACTTATATCCTAAATCCTTAGCACGTTGACGTTCTTTTTCCATATAGGCACCTCTTACAATTTTAAAACCTAGTTTAAAATTTAATGCCTTGGCTTTAGCATGAATTTTTTTAAGATATTCCAAACGGTCCCAACGATAGGTTTGCAAAGTACTATACACAATCAAAGTATCGGTNTTGTATGTTTGCATTAATTCTAAAATCAAATCATCTACAGCGTCTTGAATCCAACTTTCCTCAGCGTCAATTAGAATCTTGACATTATTTAATTTACCCGCAGTACACACTTTTAAAAAACGAAGTTTTATGCGTTCCCATTCGTCATTTTCGGATGGAGATAATAGTTTATGTTCACTTACTTTCTGATACAAATCAAAACTTCCAAAAGCACTCGGTTTAAATACAGCAATAGGCAAAGCAGCTTTGTCTTTTGAAAACTCTATAAGGTTTAAAATAGTTTCAAGAGCTAAGTCAAACTTATGCTCTTCTCCCTTGCCTTCTACAGAGTAATCCAAAACACTATAAACCTTACTGGCATACATTTTATCAATTGTAGGCACGCAATCTTCTTCATTTACGCCACCACAAAAATGATCAAATACCGTAGAACGAATGAGACCTTCTACTGGCAAATGTGCTTTGAGCGCAAAGTTAGTGGCAGCAGTTCCTATACGAACAAGTGGCTCTATTGAGATCATTTTAAACAAAAAATAGGCACGTTCCAATTCGGAATCTGACTTTAGATGAAATGCTATCTCAGTATCGTTAAAATCCACACTCATTAGGATTGCTTTTAATTTTCAACAAATATATTTAATAGTAGTTATAATATTTATAAATTTCTACTTAATTTCACGTTTTAATTTTTTTACCAAATAGTTCATGAAATCCATACAGTCCACATCGTATTCAATCCATTTTAATGACACTAGTTATAGCGAATTAAACACTTATTTAAAAGCGTCTAATTTTTCTAAGATATTCATATTGGTAGACTCCAATACACATACACATTGTTTGCCGAAGTTCTTGTCAAACATAGACTATGAAATGACTTTAGAAGTCATTGAAATGGAAGCGGGTGAACTTAATAAAACCTTGGAGACATGTACACAAATCTGGCACAGTTTAACCGATTTGGATGGCGATCGAAAATCATTAATCATCAATCTTGGAGGGGGTGTAGTCACTGATTTAGGCGGGTTTGTTGCCTCGACATTTAAACGTGGTATTCGTTTCGTGAATGTACCTACCTCGCTACTTGCTATGGTGGATGCTTCTGTTGGTGGAAAAACTGGTGTAGATTTAGGGGCTATAAAAAACCAAGTAGGAGTTATTAATTTTAGCGATATGGTTCTTGTAGATTCGTCTTTTTTAGAAACGCTTCCACCGGAAGAAATGCGTTCTGGATTGGCTGAAATGCTAAAGCATGGATTAATTAAAGATGCAGATTACTGGCGCCGTTTATGTAATCTAAAAGCATTAGACATTTCTGATTTGGAAAGATTGATTTATGAATCTATTACTATAAAAAATGAAGTTGTAAAACGAGATCCTACTGAACAAGGAGAACGAAAACAATTAAATTTTGGGCACACTTTGGGACATGCCATAGAATCCTATTGTTTAGAAAATGAAAGCCTTCAAACTCTTTTGCATGGTGAGGCTATTGCAGCTGGTATGATTATGGAAGCCTTTTTGTCTACTAAAACCTGTGGCTTGTCCGAAGATGCACTTTCAGAAATAAACAAAATATTTAAAACCATTTACGGATCTGTAGTGTTTTCGGAAAATGACAAAAGCTCAATAATTGAGCTTTTGAAGTATGATAAGAAGAATTCTCATGGGCAAATTAAATATGCACTGTTAGAATCTATTGGATCATGTAAGGTTGATATTGTTGTGGATGACTCCTTAATTGATGAAGCCTTTAAGTATTACGCTTCTTAATCAATTTTAAGGGTTCATATCACTAAAAATAGAATGCATCAAACGTTTTTTGTCATTAATACTTTCCTCTAGTGAAATCATCGTTTCTGTTCTGTAAACGCCTTCTATTTCATCTAACTTGAAAATTATTTCCTTAGCATGTGTGGTGCTTTTTGCACGAATCTTACAAAAGATATTAAATTTACCTGTTGTAATATGAGCAACCGTTACATGTGGAATTTCATAAATACGCTCTAAAACAAATTTTGTTTGAGATGTGTTTTGTAAAAAAACACCAACGTAAGCAATAAAAGAATAGCCTAATTTTTGATAATCCAAAGTTAAAGAAGAGCCTCTAATTATTTTGGCGTCTTCCATTTTTTTAACTCTAACATGGACAGTACCAGCTGATATTAATAATTTTTTTGCGATGTCTGTGAATGGAACTCTTGTGTTATCAATCAACATATCTAATATTTGATGATCAATTTCGTCTAATTTTACTTTAGCCACTATAGTTGTGTTTATATTAATAAATAACCTAACTACAAATCTAGTGAATTTTATACAAAAAAATTACCCTAACATTAAGTTATTATTACTAAATAGTGATATTTCAATGAAATTTATCAATAATGTATCCATTTCACAATTTTTGGTTAATATTTCAAATTGTTGATGAGACACTCTTTTGCAGAGCGCATCAATTTCTAAATGCCCATATTTTTCACTTAAATCTCCAATAAAAAGGATTTTAGGTTTAAATTCAACTTGCCCAGATACTAACACCTCGGTGTGTTGTATGCCTAAATCATACGTTTTATGGGGCTCTAAGGAATTGAGCACTGCATTTCTAACGATAACATCATAAAACAATTTTTTGTTTTCAGGAATTTCAAAATAGCGCTTATAGTTTTTGCCTGAAACTTTACAGTTAGCTACATAGTCAAGAGCACTCATTAGACTCAAAGTCATATATTTTCGTGTATGTTCCCTGCTGTAGTCGTTTGGAAAATGACCAGCCTCAAACAATACTGTTGGTGTTCCTTGGCTTTGAAAATAATCACCTACACAGTTGTCGTTGAATTCGTCATCATATCGCCCAATTTGATTTGGCAAATATGGCTGAAGCGCCTGATTCATAACATCTATGAGTTCCATGGATTTCTGACGTGTTTCCGATAACGATCTCTCTATATTTTCAGAAGGAGATAAGAAACTAATTACAGATGAGTTATCAGATTTTCCAGCACTAAAAATTGTACGTTGCCCATGTAAATTAAAACAAAAATGGGGTTTAAAATTTTCATATACGGTTCTTAACACCCTACTTTCGGACTGGCTTTGATTAATAGCATCTCTATTTAAATCAATTTTATTTGCATTTAGTCGTGTATAAGCTTCTGCACCATCGGGATTAAGAATTGGGATTATAAATAACGTGCAGGATTCTAAAAGTCCTTTACAGTCTTCATATTTAAAATAATTAAACAAATCAAAAAGCGCTTTTGTTGTCGTGCTTTCATTTCCATGCATTTGTGACCACATAAATACGCGCTTAGTTCCTTTTCCTATTTGAAGCCCGTGTATGGGACGACCAGCCTCAGAAGTTCCTAGTACCGTTTGATTAAATTGACTTGGTAAGGCTTTTAGTAAAGGTTCGATATGGGTATTTGTAACATATCTATGCTTTAAAGCGGTTGCCTTTATACGTTTATATTGAGATAAGAAAGTTGCTTTATCTAACATGTGTTATTTTTAAGGTTACAAATGTAAACAATCTAATATTTACATTTGTAAACAATAAAATTAATATTAAAGTTACAAAAGTATACACATTATTCAGTCGGATACACGTGGTTTGTATACAACTATACACTACATAATAATTAAACATCAAGTTGCTGTTTATCTGCAAGTTATATTAATCTATTAAAGCTATAGTTTATGTAAAATTTCGATAATTTATACTAATATTTGTGTTTAAGACTGTAAAGTGTTACATTTGTAAACCGCCTTTAACTCTACATATGTAAACAATGATAAACACAACAGAATTTAATACTCGCCTCAAAAAAATTCTTGATTACTATAATTTATCCGCTTCAACTTTTGCAGAAACCATTACAGTACAACGCTCTAGTATTTCTCATATACTAAGTGGCAGAAATAAGCCAAGTCTTGAATTTATTTCCAAAGTTCTGACTGCTTTTCCAGAGATTGATCTTTTGTGGCTTTTAAGTGGTCATGGCCAATTTCATAAAGTTAGCACTACTCCATCTCAGTTAGAGATACCAACTACCACTCCTGCAAAGGCAAATGTGCCTGTTTCAAATGATTCTTCAGAAATTGAGCGCATTGTAATTTTTTATCAAGATGGTAGTTTTAAAAATTATGAGATGAATACCTCCAAATAATATATATAACTAGATCTCTTTTGTATGTTTGTAGTATGAAATATATATTTGTGTGTAGTCTTGTGGTCCTTTTTAGTAGTTGCTACCAAATAGAACGCAATTGTAGCGATTTTAAAACAGGAACATTTGAAAGTGTAATCACTATTGACGGTAATCTTTATAAGTCGACATTTTCAAGAACATCTGAACTTCAAGTTGAAGAATTTAATGGCGTAATTGATTCTACTAATGTGCGTTGGATTAATGATTGCGAAATGATTTTCAAAACAATTCGCCCTAAAAATCGTGCAGAGAAAAAAGATATTCATCTAAAAATACTTACAACAACAAAGGATAGCTATAGATTTGAATACGGCTACGTAGGCGACACAAATAAACAAAAAGGAGACGCTAAGCGCTTAAATTAAAATAAGGTCGTTTGTCCCTCATCATCAGGGTCGATATCCGTATTTTCTTTAGGAACCTCTTGAGTCGTTGGGTTTTCTATTTTAGGCTCTAAATTAGAATTAGCGGGTTTTGATTTATCAATGAGCTCTTCCCCAATAACATCTATTTCATCGGCTGGAGTTTTTTTAGGTTCCTCAAAAGGTAACGATTCTAATAGATCAATTTGATTTATCTTTAATTTTGTTAATTGGTTCCCAAGTGCGGTCACTCCTTTGACACTAATAAATTGTTCAAAATCTACGATTTGATCTTCACGACGGTCCTTGCCTCTATCTTTTGCAAAGGACACTTTTGCTACAGGACGCCAGTCTGTGGACACAATTTCAAGTGTACTCGAAGCGTGTTCAGAAATAAAAACATCTTCTCTGTTTTCATTTTCGATTAAGAAACGTTTCACATAATACTTTTCTTTTTCACCATCGAAGTAAATAGCTGATACAGGTTTGTTGGGAATCCATTTCTCTAGAACAATCATATCTTCATCGAAATGGGCTGTTATTTCAGGAATAATCGTTTTAATAATTCCAGATTGAGTAATGACTAATATCCGGTCTTCGCCTCTAAATTCACCAACCAATTCGCCACGACCATCAACGTTTAATCGCTGAATAGTATCATCGAACCAAATTTTTCTAGGTTTTAGAGTACTGACCCCTTTTTCTTTAAGCTCTACCCGTTTAATAGCGTGTTTGGTAACTAAATTACCTTTAGAAACTCTCCCTTTTATGATTATATCGGCAAAATCGATATCCCATTTTAATTTTTTAACACTTCCTACTTGACGCAACAACACCGATACGACCTCCCCTTCTCCGTTTGGATTGGCAGAGAAATACCAAACATCAGAACCAGCTTTGCCGTTGGTTAAATCATATTCACGATCTCGAGTGACTCCTGTTACTGCAAACCGTTTTATATAAGATGCGCCGCCTTTACCATCTTTATAGATCATGTTATAAATGGTACGTTTGTCTTTTTTCTTGAAAACAGCCACATGAATAATATCTTTTCCTACAAACGTTTTACTGTCAACTTTTGTAATCATCAGTTTTCCATCCTGCGTAAATACAATAATATCATCGATATCACTACAATCACATACGTATTCGTCACGTTTTAAGCCAGTACCAACAAATCCTTCTTCTCTATTAACATAGAGTTTTGTGTTTCTGATAATGACTTTAGTCGCGTCTACGTCGCCAAAGGTTTTGATTTCAGTTTTACGTTCTTTTCCAGCGCCGTACTCTGATTTTAAGCGTTTAAAATAATCAATTGCATAGGTAATTAAATTTGATAAATACGCTTTTGTTTCTGCGATTTGATCTTCTAGGGCATCAATCTTTTGTTGCGCTTTATCAATATCAAACTTAGAAATTCTTTTAATTCGAATTTCTGTCAATCGCGTGATGTCTTCTTCGGTAATGGCACGCTTTAAGTGTTTGATGTGTGGTTGAAGTCCTTTGTCAATGGCACCAATTACCCCAAGCCAGGTCTCCTCCTCTTCAATATCGCGGTAAATTCTATTTTGTATAAAGATGCGTTCTAGAGATGCAAAATGCCATTGCTCTTCAAACTCCCCTAATTTAATTTCTAATTCTTGTTTTAATAAGTCTACTGTATGATCTGTAGAACGTTTCAGCATTTCTGTCACACCTACAAACAATGGTTTGTTGTCTTCAATAACACATCCCAAAGGCGATATAGCTGTTTCACAAGATGTGAAAGCAAATAAGGCGTCGATAGTTTTGTCTGGAGAAATGCCAGCTGGTAAGTGTATTAAAATCTCAACTTCGGCAGCAGTATTATCTTCAATTTTTTTGATTCTAATTTTACTTTTCTCATTCGCTTTAAGAACAGAATCAATCAATGAAGAGGTGGTCGTGCCAAATGGGACTTCGGTAATTACGAGTGTATTTTTATTGAGCTGTGAAATTTTTGCTCTACAACGCACTCTACCGCCTCTGAGACCATCGTTATAATTGCTAAAGTCAGCGACTCCACCCGTTGCAAAATCAGGCAATATGGTGAAGCGTTTTCCTTGTAAATGTTTGATGGAAGCCTCAATAAGTTCTATGAAATTATGAGGCAATACTTTGGTTGAAAGTCCAACAGCAATTCCTTCGGCTCCTTGTGCTAATAATAAGGGGAACATCACAGGAAGATTGATAGGCTCTTTACGACGGCCATCATAAGACGATTGCCATTCTGTTATTTTTGGATTAAACACGACGTCTAACGCAAATTTAGAGAGACGCGCTTCGATGTATCTAGAAGCCGCAGCTCGATCACCAGTTAGTACATTACCCCAGTTTCCTTGGGCATCAATGAGTAAGTCTTTTTGACCAATCTGAACCATCGCGTCAGCAATACTTGCATCTCCGTGCGGGTGATACTGCATCGTGTGACCAACGATATTTGCTACTTTATTGTAACGCCCATCATCCAAATCTTTCATCGAATGTAATATTCGACGCTGAACGGGTTTAAATCCATCTTCAATTGCAGGCACTGCACGTTCTAAAATTACGTACGAGGCGTAATCTAAAAACCAATCTTTAAACATCCCCGTAACTCGAGTGATTGTCTCTTGATTGTCAGTATTTTCATTACTTATATCATCGGTTTCTTCTATCATGCTTCTTCTTCGATAATATCAAGTTCAACTTTTAGGTTTTCTATTATGAATTTCTGACGATCTGGTGTGTTTTTACCCATATAAAATTGAAGTAAAGATTCAATAGTCATATCAGCATCCAGCATCACAGGGTCCAGTCTAATATCATCACCAATAAAATATTTAAATTCATTTGGAGAGATTTCCCCTAATCCCTTAAATCGCGTAATTTCAGGTTTTGGTTTTAATTTTTGAACCGCATCTCTACGTTCTTGTTCAGAATAACAGTAGATGGTTTCTTTTTTATTACGGACTCTAAACAAAGGCGTTTGTAAGATGTATAAATGCCCTTCTTTAATAATCTCTGGAAAAAATTGAAGGAAAAACGTAATTAATAATAAGCGAATGTGCATGCCATCAACATCGGCATCTGTCGCGATCACTATGTTATTGTAGCGCAGGTCTTCGATAGATTCTTCAATATTTAAAGCCGCCTGTAAAAGATTAAATTCTTCATTTTCATACACAATTTTCTTTGTAAGCCCATAACAGTTTAAAGGTTTTCCTTTCAAACTAAAAACTGCTTGCGTATTAACGTCTCTTGATTTGGTGATGCTACCAGATGCAGAATCGCCCTCCGTAATAAATAAGGTTGATTCAAGATTTCGTCCATTTTTGATATCGCCAAAATGGACACGACAATCTCTTAGTTTTTTATTGTGTAAACTTGATTTTTTAGCGCGATCTCTGGCGATCTTACGAATCCCTGATAACTCTTTACGTTCGCGTTCGGCTTGTAAAATTTTTCGCTGAATAGCTTCCGCTGTATCAGGGTTTTTATGTAAAAAATTGTCTAACTGTGTTTTTAAAAAATCATTGATAAACGTTCGAACGGTCGGAAGCTCTCCTCCCATGTCCGTAGAACCTAATTTTGTTTTTGTTTGACTTTCAAAAACAGGCTCCATAACTTTTATTGCAATAGCAGATATAATAGATTTTCTAATATCTGATGCTTCATAGTTTTTACCATAAAACTCGCGTATAGTTTTCACTAAGGCTTCTCTGAAAGCTGCTAAATGTGTGCCTCCTTGTGTTGTGTTTTGACCATTGACAAACGAATGGTACTCTTCGCTATACTGCGTTTTACTATGCGTAATAGCAACTTCAATATCCTCTGCTTTCAAATGAATAATCGGATAGGTCATATCGGAAGCGTTGGTATTATCTTCTAATAAATCTTTTAATCCATTTTCACTGAAATACTTTTCACCATTAAACAGTATGGTTAATCCTGGGTTTAGGTACACGTAGTATTTAAGCATACGTGCAACATATTCATTTCGGTATTTGTAATTTTTAAAGATAAGCTCATCAGGTATAAAAGAAACTTTCGTTCCTTTACGCCTTGTGGTGTCATCTAATAAATCTTGATGATTTAAAACTCCAGATGAAAACTCTGCAGATGCCGATTTCCCGTCCCTGGTAGATTCAACTCTAAAAAAGGAAGACAAGGCATTTACTGCTTTTGTACCAACGCCATTAAGTCCTACGGATTTTTTAAAAGCTCGTGAATCATATTTACCTCCGGTATTCATTTTAGAAACGACATCAACTACTTTTCCTAAAGGGATGCCGCGCCCAAAATCACGGACAATCACTTTGGTGCCTTGGATAGATATTTCTATAGTCTTTCCTGCGCCCATGACAAATTCATCAATAGAGTTGTCTAAAACTTCTTTTAATAAAATATAAATACCATCATCGGCCGAAGAACCATCGCCCAGTTTTCCGATATACATTCCGGGGCGCATACGAATATGCTCCTTCCAATCGAGGGATCTAATATTATCTTCTGTGTAATCTGTATTTTGAGTCATATGGTATTTCCTGACAGGACGCTAATATAGCACATCAGAGCAAAAAATAAAACCTTTAAAACACAAATTAATTAACAAAAAAAAACCAATGGTGTTGAGAACATTGGCTTTCAATTTATTAATGGTCTATTTTTCTATACATTAAACAAGAAGTGCATAACATCGCCATCCTTAACTGTGTAATTTTTACCTTCTACACGCATTTTCCCTGCTTCTTTCACTTTGGCTTCAGAACCAAAACTTTCAAAATCTTCGTAAGCAATGACTTCTGCACGAATAAATCCTTTTTCAAAATCGGTATGAATAACGCCTGCTGCTTGTGGTGCAGTGCTTCCTATGTTAATTGTCCAAGCACGCACTTCCTTTACTCCTGCCGTAAAATACGTTTGAAGTGTCAATAGCTTGTAGGCAGAACGGATCAGTTTTGCGGAACCCGGTTCTTCCAATCCAATATCTTGAAGAAACAATTGACGCTCTTCATAGTCTTCTAACTCATTAATATCGGCTTCTGTTCCAACGGCAAGTACTAATACTTCTGCGTTCTCATTGGCGACACTAGCTTTGACTAAATCGACATACGCATTTCCAGAAACTGCAGATGCCTCATCGACATTACACACATACATTACTGGTTTGTCTGTTATAAATTGAAGTGGCTTTACAAACTCTAAATAATCGTCTTCAGAAAACTCTAAAGCTCGTATTGATATTCCAGCCTCCAGACTGTCTTTAATTTTATTAAGAATCACTTCTTCTTTTTGCGCTTCCTTATTTCCTGTTCTGGAAGCACGTTTAACTTTTTCTAATTTTTTCTCGGTAGTCTCCAAATCTTTCAATTGAAGTTCCATGTCAATGGTTTCCTTATCTCTGATAGGATCTACGGTTTCATCTACGTGAATAATGTTGGTGTCGTCAAAACAACGCAGCACATGAAGAATGGCATCTGTTTCACGAATATTTCCAAGAAATTGATTCCCTAAACCTTCGCCTTTACTAGCCCCTTTTACAAGCCCTGCTATATCTACTATCTCAACCGTTGCCGGAACTACTTTTTCTGGAACAACTAATTCTTCTAATTTAGATAAACGCGGATCAGGAACATTCACCACGCCTATATTAGGCTCAATTGTACAAAATGGAAAATTTGCACTCTGTGCTTTTGCATTTGATAAACAATTAAAAAGGGTCGATTTTCCAACGTTTGGCAATCCAACAATACCTGCTTTCATTTCTTAAAATTTGACTGCAAATGTAATTATTTAAATCAACATTTAATATACCCACTACAATTACTTACATAATGAGAATCTCAATTTTTAAACATTACAATTTCAGTTTCAATATGTTAATTAAGTGTTAATTCTTTTGCGCTTATGTTTTAAAATCGCGGTAGTAGTGTCAATATTAATTTAAAAATGTATCTAATTATTATTGTTTTTAACAGATTAAATATATTTTTTTATTGCTTTAAAGTTCATTATTACTAACTCATAATTTTATGTTAATTATATTTAACTATATTTGAGCCACTAATCTCAAACAAATTAAAAATGAAAAATTACTTATTTATGATGCTAGCGTTCGTTAGTGTCAATTTTGCAATGTCTCAAGTAACCGGTACGGTTTCGGGTTCAGAAGGCTCTCCAATTGCTGGAGTTAATGTCGTCGAAAAAGGTACAAGTAACGGCACAATTTCTGACTTTGATGGAAACTATCAAATCAGTGCAGCTTCCGATGCAACACTTGTATTTAGTTATGTAGGTTACGAGACTCTAGAGGTCGCCGTATCAAATCAATCGGTCGTGAATGTGACACTTCAAGATGGTTCTTCATTAGATGAAGTACTACTTTTAGGAAACAGATCAAAACCTAGAACAATTTTAGATTCTCCTGTGCCAATTGATAATATTAGCGTAAAAGAATTAACTAGTGGAGGGCAGCCAACTATTGAAGCTATGCTGACATTTAAAGTGCCTTCGTTTAATGCACAAAACCAAGCTATTTCTGATGCAACAGCGCATTATGACCCTGCAGATTTACGTGGATTAGGACCAAGTAGAACTCTGGTTTTAGTTAACGGAAAGCGTAAGAACCAAAGTGCACAAGTGTTCTTAAATAGAACTCCTGGAAAAGGAGAGGTTGGTATAGATTTAAAAAGTATTCCGACAGCTGCAATTGAAAGAGTAGAGATTTTACGAGATGGTGCATCTGCACAATACGGGTCTGATGCTATTGCTGGTGTAATAAACATGGTATTAAAAAAGGATGCTCAATTTTCTACATTTACTACTAAAACGGGGATAACTTCTGAAGGTGATGGTTTTAACTTTGCTACAGATTTTAATACCGCTTTTGGTTTTGGTAATGGTGGATTTATTAATCTTACTTTAGGATATTATAATCAACAGTTTACTAATAGAGCGGGATCTCCTGGTACAGCAGATTTGCCAGACAACCCACAACAAAACTGGGTAGATTGGGCAACTAATAATCCTCAATTAGGAATGAAAGTAGGACAACCAGATTTAGAAAAAGGTGATGTTTTTGTTAATATGTCTCATCCTTTAGGTAAAAATTCTGAATTTTATTCTTTTCATGGCTATACTTTAAGAACAGGGAGAAGTTTTGCATATTACAGAGCTCCATATTGGAGAGGTGACGTTGAGGCATCAAATTTTATTACTACTGCTGGAAATTTTCAAGGGTATCAGCCAACTTTTGAAGCAAGAATTAAAGATAACATTAATGCTGCCGGAATTAAAATGGATTTAGGAAATGACTGGAAAGGCGATGCGAGTATTACTTATGGAAAAAACAGTGTAGATTATACAGTAAACAATTCTGTAAATAGAGATTACTTAGCTGATAATGGCACCTCCCCAAGAACATTTAATCCTGGTGGATATAGTTTAAGCAATGTGATTGGAAATTTAGATTTTTCTAGAGTATTTTCTGATATAGTAAGTGCGTCGTTTGGGTTAGAGTACAAAGTAGAAAATTTTGATGCCAGAGAAGGGGATCCATTATCTTATTATGGGGCAGGATCAGATTCTTTTGCAGGAATAAAGCCTGAAGAAGCTGGCGAATGGGATAGAAATAACTTTGGTGCTTATATAGGTTTGGATTTTGATATAACAGAAGATTTATTACTTGGTGTTGCAGGACGTTACGAAGATTACTCTGATTTTGGAGATAATACCTCTTGGAAAATTAACGGACGTTATAAATTAGGTGATAAAGGAGCCATAAGAGGATCTTATAGTACAGGCTTTAGAGCGCCAACGCTTCATCAACGTCACTTAACAAATAGTCAGTATATTATTGTAGCTAGTTCACCAGAACCTTTATTGCAAGGGACTTTAGCAAACAATAATCCTGCGGTACAAGACTTAGGAGTTCCAAATTTATTTGCTGAAACTTCTAAAAATTTATCAGTTGGTTTAACCTACAAAGCAAATAACAACTTTTCTGCATCTGTAGATTTTTATCAAATAAAAGTTGATGATCGCGTATTATTTTCTTCTCAAATTGGATCTGATTCAGATGACACTACAATAAATCAAGTTGAACAAATCCTAGAAGATAATGGTGTTGTAGCAGTACAGTTCTTTATTAATGCCGGAAACACTAAAACTACTGGAGCAGATGTAGTTCTTAATTATAGAAATATAGAAATGGGAGCTAATAAGTTACATGCTAATTTAGCGGCTAACTTTAATACAACTACTATTGATGCTATTAATACGCCAGGCGCTTTAGCACAAAATGGAT
>JGI20153J14295_10000330_pt1 | contig 40478 bp, 33 predicted proteins | sample COG_03_FD_14295 | JGI IMG/M metagenome (IMG submission 14295) | reverse complement strand
CGGTTTTGAATTGGAAGACCCGGTCCAAATTGGCATTGTATACAGACAATGGAATGTCAACACTTTGCCAGTCTCCTGTGACAATACTGATAGTATAAGCATTTTCTACCGTAGGATTTTCACTGATTAGATAAAAATCAAGCGCGGTAGCGTCATCGGTATAGTAATCCAAATGCACATATTCCATGGCAGAAACATCTGTTGCAGGGTATTCCAATCCTTGGTAGTTGAGGTTGGCGTATTTCAAGGTCAAGTTTCCGTCGAGTTGGATTTCAGTTGCGTCTGTTTGTTGGCCCCAAAAAGGATTTAGGTTGGTGGCGATGCTTGTATACACATCACTGTACACAGAGATGACATCTGCACTGTCTTGGCCCGGTGTTGGCGCGGCAATCAAACCGGTTACAGGGTCAGGATCGGTATCAGGATCAGGATCAGTTCCAGGATCAGAACCTACAGCTGCTCCATTAGCAGCACCTCTGATGGCATCTATGTAATACGTAGACGAACCGGTATCTCCAAAGTTTGAGAAAACATTAACTGTAGCATACTGTCCATAAACAACAGGGACATCTCCATTTGGAAAACCGTATTTTGCATCGTTGAAATCCAAAGTGATTGTTTCCCAACCAATGTTTCCATCAGTTGTAAACCTCATTTCAATGGGGTTTCCACCGTCTTGCTCACCATTAAGTTGAAGCATGCCATTCATAGGGACTGCTTCTGTTGTGTAAAATTGAAACGTAATGGTTTTCTCAGAAGTGGTCATGTCAATGTAAGTGCCCAATTGGAGGCCTATCAGACTGCTATATTGAGCTCCTCCGCCTTCCATTTTTCCTACTGTATTGGTGGAGTCTGTCGGATCTGTAGCCTCGCTATAGGTAACGCCGCCTTGACCCACAAAGGCTTCCGAATTGTTAAACTCGATGAGCAAAGTAGGTGTTGGATCGGCACCGTTATCAGTGGATTCCAATGTAAATGCTATCGAAACCGTATTGGTTGTTACTCCGTCTTGTGCCGTAACAACCAATGTTGTTGTTCCAGGAAGGCTTGTTGCAGCCGTTACGACAGCGCTTGCATTTGTGTCTTGTAGTTGCTGCAACTGTTGGAACTACTGTTGTTCCTGCTGGCAATTCCACCGAATAGCTCGTTTTCAATGCTCCGAAATCAACAATGCTGCTGCCATCTACAGTCAAAGCACTCAAAGAAATGTCTGTGCCTTGGGCTGCAGGTGCTTTCCAGAAGTACAAGTTGTCAAACCAAACCGTTCCATTTCCTACAGTTTTAAAATTCAAGACCTTGTCTAATTCGGGAACAGTATACTCAGAGAATGGAATGTCAATGCTTTGCCAGCTCCCTGTGACAATAGGAATGCTATAACCGTTTTCTTTTAGCCCCGTACTGATTAGAAAAAATTCTAAAGCGGAAGCGTCATTGGTGAAGTAGTCCAAATGCACATATTCCATGGCTGAAACATCTGTCTGTGGGTATTCCAAACCTTGGTAATTGAGGCTGGCGTATTCCAAGGTATTGTTTCCGTCAACTAGGACTTCAGCTGTTTGCGTTTGTTGTCCCCAATTTGGATTTAGGTTGGTAGCGATGTTTTCCGTAAAAGCATCACTGTACACAGAGATGACATTCGCACTGTCTTGGCTCGGTACTGGAGCAGCTGTGGTTGGTGTTGGATCGATTGAAAAACCTATTGAAACCGTACTAGTAGTAATTCCGTCTTGGGATGTGATCACAATGGTTGTCGTTCCAGGAAGGCTTGTTGCAGCCGTTACGACAGCGCTTGCATTTGTGTCAGTTGGAGTTGCTGCAACTGTTGGAACAACCGTTGTTCCTGCTGGCAATTCTATTGAATAATTTGTTGATGTTGCTCCGAAACCAGCAATGCTTTTGCCATCTAAAGTCAAAGCACTCAAAGAGGTGTCTGTACCTGCAGCTGCTGGTGCTTTCCAGAAGTAGATGTTGTCAAAGTACACGGTTCCATTTCCTTCGGTTTTGAATTGGAAGACCCTGTCTAAATTGGCATTGTATACAGACAATGGAATGTCAATGCTTTGCCAGCCTCCTGTGACAATACTAATAGTATAAGCATTTTCTACCGCAGGATTCGCACTGACTAGAAAAAAATCAAGCGCTGTAGCGTCATCAGTCTTGTAGTCCAAGTGTAGGTATTCCATGGCAGAAACATCCGTAATGCTAAAATCCAATCCCTGGTAATTGAGGTTGGCGTATTCCAAGGCATTGTTTCCGTCGATTTGGATTTCAGTTGCATTTGTGGCTTGTCCCCAAAAAGGATTTAGGTTGGTGGCGATGCTTGTATACGCATCACTGTACACAGAGATGACATCTGCACTGTCTTGGCTCGGTGTTGGAGCAGCTGTGGTTGGTGTTGGATTTGCAGCCACACCCCCTATGGCATTGGTCCAAATGAATCCATTGTAAATTTGCAACTCTCCCCTCGGGCCGCAATTACTGCAATAGAAAATCAATCCAGTCGCCGGAGAGACAATGGCATCGCGCTGGTCTGCTGTCATTCGAGGCGGCAGAAAGCCTTGGCTTGTGGACTCTAATTCCAAAACCGCGGAGGGGTCGGGGTTCTCGGTATTGATCCCTACTTGGGCTTGTGTGTGCAGCCCAAGGACAAGGACGAAAAACAAAAAGGTGATTTTTTGAAAGGGACTCATAAATTGGGGGCTTTTGGAGTAAACTATCTATTGTTTCTTTGTTGTCAGAGTTTGATGACTTTAAAATAATGGCGCTTTTGGCTGTCAATTTCTGTAGTTTCTAAGAGGTAGGTGCCACTGGGAAATCCTTGTAGATTAAGAGTGCGATCACTACTCTCCAAATACAACAGCCCTTGGGTGTCGTAAATTCTTTTGTATGTGGGAGTTTTCGTGACTACCAAGAGCACTCCTTTCGTGGGATTGGGGTAGAAACGAATCTCTGTGACTCCTTCCGGAAGTTGAACAGAAAGGTAGTCAGTACCCATCGTGATTTGGCCCAAAGTAGTTGCTTCTGAGAGGGTGCAACTCACCCATTTTTCAGCACTGTTCCGCAACGAATTCATGTCAATATTCCAATCTGTATCGTCTGTACGCGCAAGTGTTGCTATGTGCAATTCTTCTTCTGGGACTGCGTTGAGTTCATCGTCTTGGTAGTCCATCCGCAAAAGCCCTCTAAAACCAACTTGTGGCTCGCTAAAGGTGAATACTTTCGCGATGCTTTGGTCATTGGATGCTAAGGGAAGCGGCGTGCTGCTTTGGACGAGGCTTGTGTTGGAGAGAACTATGTCCTGCGAAGGTCTCAGGGTCAAATCTCCTACCCGAAAAGTGGTGTTTTCAGAAATGCGAAGTGTCGTGCCGTTGGCGACATTCAACAATGTGGTTTGGGAATGCGCACAGAAGGCACACAAAAGAACGAAGGCTAAAAGAGGAGGCTTGTTCATAAAGAGGCTGTTTGTTTCTCGTAAAGATATAATTTACAGGTGCATTCTATCTGCATTTTAAAAAAAACTTTACTGTTTTTTTTTAAAATGGCTATTTTTTTACCTTGCTTTCGGGTCTTGTTTTCGAAAAAAAAGTAGTCAAAGCGCAGTTTTCGTTGCCTCGCTGTCATTCTCAACTAAAGAACACAATATTAGAATCGTTTGCTGTCATTATTAACGACTCCCAAACAGACCGCCTATTACGTCTTTAAGGCGCAGGATTGGGCTGTAAGAGTTGAACGGCGTCTATTTCTTGAAGCAGTTCTTCTGACAAAACCTGATCGATGGACGCGGTATTTTCTTTCAATTGTGACAAGGTTGTGGCACCGATGATGGTCGAAGTCACAAAAGGCTGTTGGTGGACAAAGGCCAAGGACAATGCTGTCAAAGTCAACCCGTGCTTTTGGGCCAAATCTGCGTATTGCTGTGTCAAAAAGCGCGTTTCTTTGCTGTTGTACCTCGAAAAAACTGGGAAGAGTTTCAATCGAGATTTTTCGGGCAAAACTCCACTCAAATACTTTCCAGACAAAACGCCAAAAGCCATCGGAGAATAGGCCAACAAACCTACTTGTTCGCGCATGGAAATTTCTGCCAAACCAACCTCATAAGTTCGGTTCAACAATGAATACGGATTTTGAATGGTTTTGACGGTTGCCAATTGATGAGTTTTGCTTTCTTCCAAATGACGCATCAATCCCCATGGTGTCTCGTTGGAGACTCCATAATGGCGTATTTTCCCTTCGCGAACCAAGCCGTCCAAGGTTGCAACGACTTCATGGAAGTTGTCTTCCCAAGCGTCTTGAAAATCGTGCTTGTAATTCAGCTTTCCAAAAAAATTGGCTTTGCGTTCTGGCCAATGCAATTGATAGAGGTCGATGTAGTCCGTTTTCAAGCGTTTCAAATTGTTTTCCAAAGCTTCCAAAATCGAGGCTTTTGAAAAGTCCATGTTTTTTCGAACATAGGACAGGCCGGGATTTGGTCCCGTTATTTTTGTGGCGATGACCAGCTTGTCTCTTTTTTGGTGTTGCAGCCAATTGCCGATATAGCGTTCCGAGTTTCCTTGGGTCTCCTTTCTTCCAGGTACGGAGTACATCTCAGCAGTATCGATAAAATTGACTCCTTTGGAAAAAGCAAAATCCAATTGTTCGTGGGCTTCGGCTTCTGTGTTTTGCTCGCCAAAAGTCATAGTGCCCAAGCAGATTTTACTCACTTTGATGTCGGTTTTCGGCAGGTGGTCGTATTTCATAAGGTTCCTTTTTCTAAACGGTAAAATTAACGAAATCTAAGAAGAATAAAAAAACGCTTTCGAAATGGTTCGAAAGCGTTTTTTAAAAGTATTTTTATTACTGATTAGGAAATGGCTTGTACGCCTGGCAATATTTTTCCTTCCATGTATTCCAACAAGGCACCTCCGCCTGTAGACACATAAGAAACATCGTCCCCAAATCCTAAGTTATTGATGGCAGCAGCGGAATCTCCTCCTCCAATCAAAGAGAACGCACCCCCTTGGGTTGCTTCTTTTACTGCATTGGCAACTGCTACGGTTCCTTTTTCGAAAGCAGGAATTTCAAAAACGCCCATCGGTCCGTTCCACAAGACTGTTTTGGAATTTTTGATGACGTCAGCAAACAATTTTTGTGAAGCAGGTCCAATATCCAATCCTTCCCAATCTGCAGGGATGCATCCTTTTTCAACAACTTGGGTGTTGGCGTCGTTTGAGAAATCATCTGCGATCAAACTGTCAACTGGGAAAATCAAATTCACCCCTTTGGCTGTTGCTTTTGCTTGCAATTCTTTTACATAGTCCAATTTGTCATCTTCACACAAAGAATTTCCTATTTGTCCGCCTTCTGCTTTTGCAAAAGTGTAGGACATTCCTCCTCCAATGATGATGTTGTCTGCGACATCCAACAATTTTTCGATGATCAGCAATTTATCCGAGACTTTGGCGCCTCCCATGATGGAAGTAAAAGGTTTTTCGGCGCTTTTCAATACTTTATCGGCATTGACCAATTCTGCTTCCATGACATAACCCGCCGCTTTTTCTTGAAAAAATTGGGCGACAACTGTCGTAGAAGCGTGGGCTCTGTGAGCGGTTCCAAAAGCATCATTTACATAGACGTCTCCTAGCTTAGAAAGCTGCTCTGAAAAAGCAAGGTCTCCCGCTGTTTCTTCTTTGTGGAAGCGCAAGTTTTCCAAAATCAAAACCTCTCCTGGTTTCAAAGCTGCCACAGCTGCTTCTGCTTTGCCACCGACACAAGCGTCCACAAATTTTGCTTGCACGCCCAAAACTTGAGTAACTTTTTCTACAATATGTTCCAATGAAAACTTTGCTTCTACTCCTTTTGGGCGTCCTAAATGCGACATCAATACCGCAGCTCCTCCGTCTTCCAAAACTTTTAGAATGGTCGGTTTGGCAGCTTTGATTCTTGTGGTGTCTGTCACTTGAAACTCCTTGTTCAAGGGTACGTTAAAGTCTACACGAATTAAGGCTTTTTTGCCTTTAAAATTGATGTCTTTGATGGTTTTCATTGTTGTTTTTGTTATGGTTTGCTCACAAATATAATTCAAATTGAGCATCCTGCGAAAATTTTAAAAAAAAGCTACTACAACGTTTTTTTAATTCTCAATAAATGGGCGGATTCTACTTACAAAATGAGGAAAATTCTCACAAGAAAGGACCGGACAAGCAATTGGTCAGGTAGAATCTTTCCCCTATATTTGTGCATGCTTTTCGAGAACATCATCGGCCAACTTCATCTGAAAAACCACCTCAAAACTTCCGCTGAAAACGGGCGCATTCCCCATGCCCAACTGTTTGTCGGCAAAGAGGGCTCTGGAACACTCCCCACAGCTCTTGCCTATGCGCAAACCCTCTTGTGTCTCAACAATCCCGCCCCTGATGCCTGCGCGTTGAAATGTGAAAACTTGGCGCATCCAGATTTGCACTTTGCCTTTCCTGTAGCTGCAAATGACCGCGTAAAAAAACACCCGATCAGCAATTTGTTTTTGGACGATTGGCGCTCCTTTGTCAAAGAACAACCTTATGGCAATTTGTTCAACTGGTTCCAGCACATCGGTGTTGAAAACAAACAGGGACAAATCGGTGTGGACGAGGCGGAGCAAATTGTCAAATCCTTGAAACTAAAATCCTACGAAGGGGGATACAAGGTGATGCTGATTTGGATGGCTGAAAAGTTGAATACGTCGGCTGCCAACAAATTGTTGAAACTGCTAGAAGAACCCCCTGAAAAAACGGTGTTTTTGTTAGTGACAGAAGACGAAGAGCAACTGATCAACACGATCGTCTCTCGATGTCAAATATTGCATTTTCCTGTTTTGAGTGAAAAAGACATCGCCGACGCTTTGGTGGTCAATGAAAATTCTTTTTATGCGGAAGCTGCAAAAATTGCCCACCAGGCGGAAGGAAACTACAACAAGGCTTTGCATCTCTTAAGACACGATTCCAACGATTTGATTTTTGAAAATTGGTTTGTCTTGTGGGTTCGAACAGCTTTCAAAGCAAAAGGAAACGCCGCAGTGGTCCAAAACCTGATCGAGTGGAGTGAAAGCATCGCCAAATCGGGTAGAGAAACACAAAAACGTTTTTTGCATTACTGCTTGCAGTTCTTTCGACAAGCACTTCTGTCGAATTACAACGCGCAAGAATTGGTCTTTTTAGAACCTGAAGACCAAGGGTTTTCCTTGGAAAAGTTTGCTCCCTTTGTGCACAGTGGCAATATTTTAGAAATTGAAGAAGAAGTGAGTACCGCCTTGTACCATATCGAACGNAATGGAAATGCAAAAATCATTTTGTTGGATTTGTCTATCAAGTTGACAAAATTATTGCATTCGAAAGAAGGCTCCTAAGTCTCTTGGTTCGAAATTTTTCAACAGCCCCTGCCTCTTTTGCATCCCCAAAAACAAGATTTTCTCTGACTTTGCCTGTAAAAAAATTGTTTTTTAAATGGGATTTGTTTTTTGCAATTTTTTACATAACTTAGAGTAAACACTCTTAAAAAAATTACTTATGAAGTCTATCCCTATTTTAAATTTGATGGTCGTTCTAGGCCTCCTGGCCTCTTGTAACAATGATTCTTCGAAAGGATGCACCAATTCCAATGCTTGTAATTACGATGCTTCTGTTGAGGAAGACGACGGAAGTTGTACGTATATCTGTCTGACTGATGCTCAAAAAACAAGAGTCGAAGAATTTACATCTAAAGCTGTTGCCTACATTGATGAAAACGGAACAGCAGCAGCCTATGCCGCTTTCAATGCGCCAAATCCTTTGCCTGCCTTTAAAGACGAAGAGCTCTACGTTTTTGTCATCGACATTAGCGATGCTTCAAATGAAATTGCCATCATGGTTTCCCATGGATTCAAAGACGAACTTATTGGACAAAACCGATACAACATGCAAGATGAAAATGGAAAATACATCGTGCGTGATTTTATTGAATTGACAAAAAATTCTGACCGCAGTTGGTCCTGGTACAATTGGGAAGATCCAACCGACAACAAGGTCAAAAAGAAATTTAGTTACTTGATAAAATCTGGAGCTTTGATTGTTGGCGCTGGCACGTATTTAAACTAAAGAAATTTAAAAAGAAAGCGAAAGACCCGGTTGGGAGTAAACCGAATGGAAATCTTGTCAGTGGCGACCCATTTGATTTCTCTTTAACAATTGGCGTTCTGATAGGTGGTTTTGGGTGCGTTTTGTTGATTTGAAATACGCATCACTAAATTCTATTGAATTGGTGTGCCTTGATAAGTTCCGATTATACAGATTCACTTTTTTTAAAGCGTTTTAAGTCGCTTTTTCTGATTTTAGACCGCATACGTGGTCCGGCGCAAAAAAACAGCAGAAAGACGCCTCAAAACCACTTTTTTGCGTTTTTAATCACAAAAATAAGTGATGAGTACTCTTTTGTCTTTTTTGCTTTCCAATTTGACAAAAAACCAATCCACAGGGCTTTTAAAAATTTGAGTTTCGACTTTTTGTATTGCTCGCTCAAAAGAGCCACATAGAAAGCGTCAAATTTCATTGGCAAAGTTTGCTGCACTTCCATATTTTGAAAAAAGAACAACCTTCGGATGGCGGTTTGAGAAAAATGCCAAAGGTGTCGAGGGACATCATAGGCCGCCCAAAATGTTTTGTAATGAATCGCGTCAAAACTTTTAAAGTTTGGAACTGCTACCAAAAGTGTTCCTTCCGGTTTTAATAATTTTTTTAAATTAAAAATCATTTCGTCCAAATTGGGAACGTGTTCCAAAACATGCCAAAGCGCAATCACATCAAATCCTAAAAAAACCCCGTCTTTCTTTTTCAAACTTTCCATGTCTTCAAAAAAAACAGCCTGTTCATTTTGAAATTTATTACTGGCCAATGCGCGGGCTTTGGAATTGGGTTCGATTCCTGTGACTTGCCATCCTTTGTCTGCACAGGCTTTTAAAAAATCGCCAGTGCCGGCACCTACATCCAAAATTTTCTTTTCTTCACTGTGAAATGATTCGATGAGTTTTACTTTTTGTTGGAGTGTGTATTTCCGCACTTTTTGGTAAACGTGGTCAACCAAAGATTTTTTGGCATCTGAATGAGAAATGTATGCTTGGCTTTGGTAGTAAGAAGGCAAGTCTGCTGCTGAAGGCTTGGGACTTGTCATCAACAAATCCAAATTGTCATCCAACAGCAAATCAAAATTTTTACCAGAAACCAAATGGTCCTTGCAGCGCACATAGGTTTCAAATGTGGAAGGGTGCGGGGGTTGTTTGACGGCTCTTGCGCTCATGATTGGTTTTCTTTATAAACTGAATTGAAGAATGGGTTTGGGTTTTAAAAACAGATAGAAGTCTTTCTGCTTCCCATCTTTTGGCATTTACCTTCTAGGTTCCACGTGGAACCTCGCGGCTTAGCGCCCCATAAAAACCAACAAGACGGAAACATCACTTGGAGATACGCCACTGATGCGGCTCGCCTGGGAGATGGTCACCGGTTTGATTTTGGTCAACTTTTGACGCGCTTCGATAGACAGTGATTTTACTTTGTGGTAATCAAAATTTTCGGGAATGGACACGTGCTCCAAACGCGTTAATTTGTCGGCATTGTTTTTTTCCTTCTCGATATAGCCTGCGTATTTGACGTGTACCTCTGTCTGTTCGACAACCTCATCGTCAATTCCTTGTTCGTTTATAAATTCGGAAACTTTGGGGAATTGCCTGACCTCGTTAAACGTGAGTTGTGGACGTGCCGCAATCTTAAACATTTTCATGGATTGAGAAATGGGAGCAGAGTCCTTAGACAAGAGAATTGGGTTTACATCTTCGGGCTTGACACTTGTCTTCTTAAGAAAAGCCACAAACAAGTCTGTTTTTTCTTGTTTTATTTTCACGCGATCCAAACGCTCTTGGGAAGCAAGGCCCAATGCATGCCCTTTGGGGGTCAGTCTTAAATCGGCATTGTCTTGACGCAAAAGCGTCCTGTATTCTGCACGTGATGTAAACATTCGGTAGGGCTCCTCGGTTCCTTTGGTAATCAAATCATCTATCAATACCCCGATATAAGCTTCGTGTCTTTTGAGCACAAAAGAAGCTTTGTTTTGTGTTTTTAAGGCCGCATTGATCCCTGCCATCAATCCTTGAGCTGCCGCTTCTTCATAGCCAGTAGTTCCGTTAATTTGGCCCGCAAAAAATAAGTTCTCAACCAACTTGGTTTCCAAGGTGTGCTTCAATTGGGTAGGTGGGAAGAAATCGTATTCAATGGCATAGCCAAAGCGAAAAAATTTGACATTTTCAAAGCCAGGTACTTTGCGCAAAGCACGGTCTTGAACATCTTCGGGCAAGGAAGTTGAAAATCCATTGACATAAATCTCACACGTGTCCCAGCCTTCTGGCTCTACAAATATTTGATGCCGGTCTTTGGTAGCAAATCGATCGATTTTATCTTCGATAGAAGGGCAGTAACGGGGACCGGTACTTTGGATCCTGCCATTGAACATAGGCGAACGGTCAAAGCCTGTTCGCAACAAGTCATGTACCTCTTGAGACGTGTAGGACATATAACAGGATTTTTGGTGTTGCAATGGCTGTGTTGAGGAGAGGTAAGAAAATTTTTCTGGTGAGGCATCACCGGGTTGCTCAATCATTTTTGAAAAATCCAACGAGCGTGCATCCACTCGGGGAGGGGTGCCTGTTTTCATTCGGCCGGCTTCAAAACCAACCTTGACAAGATTTTCTGTAATTCCTGTAGAAGCACCTTCTCCAGCTCTACCACCGCCAAAAGTCTTTTCACCAATATGAATCAAACCGTTTAAAAAAGTTCCAGCAGTAAGGATTACTGTCTGTGCTTTGATGACAAAACCCAAAGCTGTTTGAACACCTTTGACCACTCCGTCTTCAATCACAAGTCCGTTGATCATGTCTTGGTAAAAATCTAAATTTTCCGTTGACTCCAACATACTGCGCCATTTTTCGGCAAAGCGCATGCGGTCGCTTTGCGCACGTGGACTCCACATGGCAGGGCCTTTGGACTTGTTGAGCATCTTAAACTGAATGGCCGTTTCGTCTGTAACGATTCCACTGTAACCGCCAAGAGCGTCAATCTCACGAACGATTTGTCCTTTGGCAATTCCTCCCATGGCAGGGTTGCAGCTCATTTGAGCAATGTTTTGAAGGCTCATGGTAATCAAAAGGGTGCTCGCCCCTAAATTGGCACTTGCAGCAGCGGCTTCGCTCCCGGCATGGCCACCACCGACTACAATAACATCGTATGTATTGGTAAATAAATTCATAGTTAAAAATGTTCCACGTGAAACAATGTTGTAAAATTAGGTTCCTATATCGTAAGTTTTGCGAGGCACTTGTCTTCCGCTGCGCGCATGATTTCTTTTTCTTTGTCGGTCTTGTCAAGATATCCCATGTAATGCAAAACACCGTGGATCATGACGCGGCTAAGCTCTGATTCAAATGACGTGTTGTGCTCTTTGGCATTCTCTCGAACACGTGTAACCGAGATAAAAACGTCGCCGGCCAACATCTTTCCCAACGTGTAATCAAAGCTAATGATGTCTGTCAACGTATCGTGTTTTAAAAACTCGACATTCAGTTTCAACAAATAAGCATCGTCGCAAAAAATATAATTCAAATCCCCTTCTTTGTAAGAGCATTCTTTTATACAAGCAGCAATCCATTTTTGGAATTTATCTTCGTCTGTAAGTAAAAAATCAGTCTCGTAGTGGAAGGCAATCATAGGTGCTTTTTTGCAAAGATAAAGCAAACTTTCGAGTTAAGGGCAATGGGCGAAAAAGGGAGTTGGGTTAAGAAGACAAAATGAAAAGAGCCGAAAACAAAGCAAGAAGAAGCATCCATACAAGTATTTAAGTATCTTTGCTTTTTAAAATTGAATCATGAACAAAAGCATCCGAGTGCGTTTTGCACCAAGTCCCACGGGGCCCTTACATATTGGCGGAGTTAGAACCGCTTTGTACAACTATTTGTTCGCTAAGAAGCACGGGGGAACATTCGTGTTGCGAATCGAAGATACCGATCAAAATCGATATGTTTCCAATGCAGAACAATACATCATTGATGCATTGGAATGGAGTGGCATTCCTTTCGACGAAGGTCCTGGAAAAAATGAAAAGTTTGGACCCTACCGACAGTCGGAACGCAAAGAACTGTATCGCCAATACGCGGAGAAACTGGTCGCTTCTGGGAAAGCCTATTACGCGTTTGACAGTAGTGAGGAGCTGGAAACCGAACGCAAAAAGTGGGAAGAGAAAAAAGAGCCTTTTATATACAACCACAGCACGCGTGACCAACTAAACAACTCCCTCTGTATGAACGCTGAAGAGCTTCATAAAAAATTGGCAACCGGAGATGCTTACGTAGTGCGTTTTAAGATGTACGACCCGAAAGAGGAAGGAGCCACTGTGCTTGAATCAAACGACTTGATTCGAGGAAATGTACAGTTTGAAAGACCTTTACTTGACGACAAAGTATTGTTTAAAAGCGACGGAATGCCGACCTACCACCTGGCAAACATTGTAGACGATCACCTGATGGAAATCAGTCATGTGATTCGAGGAGAAGAATGGTTGCCTTCTTTGCCGCTTCACATTGCATTGTACGATGCTTTTGGCTGGGAGGCTCCAGAATTTGCACACTTGCCTTTGATATTAAAGCCTGTTGGCAAAGGAAAATTGAGCAAACGAGACGGAGACAAATTGGGGTTCCCTGTATTCCCATTGGACTATAAAAATGAAGAAACAGGAGAGGTTTCCAAAGGATACAAAGAGGACGGATATTTGAGTGCTGCTTTTGTCAACATGCTGGCTTTGTTGGGATGGAATCCTGGAACAGAACAAGAATTGTTTGGAAGAGAAGAACTGGTGCAAAATTTCTCATTGGAAAGAGTTAGCAAGTCAGGCGCAAAATTCAGTCCAGAAAAAACAAACTGGTTCAACCAACAATACGTACAGCAGATGTCAGCTCTTGAATTGGCAACACTGTTCTTGCCTTTGCTCAAAGAAAACAAAGTCGAAGTTGCTTTGGATCAACTGGAAATCGTTGTCGGAATGGTCAAAGAAAGGGCCGTCTTCGTAAAAGACTTATGGGAACTCAGCAAGTATTTTTTTAAAGCCCCTAAAGAATACGACCCAAAGGCTGTAAAAAAACAATGGAAACCCGATACAAAAGTACTGATGGAGGGATTGAAAACCGTCCTTAAAGAGCTCGATGATTTTTCTTCGGAAGCGGTAGAAAGTGACGTGAAAAAGTGGATGGCCAAAGAAGAAATCAGCTTTGGAAAAATCATGGCGCCATTTCGATTGAGTATCGTTGGAGCTTTGAAAGGCCCCCATTTGTTTGACATCGTTGCTTTTATTGGAAAAGAAAAAGCGGTTCAAAGAATTGAACAGGCAATTGCCGTTTTAAAATAACGCGCAGAATTTTGTCAAGGAGTATGCATTGACAATCGTTTTGCTAAATTGTTGTATTTTTAAAAAAATCTAAACTCTAATTTGATGGAAAATCTTTTTTATTTAATACCTATTGCGCTGATTCTTTACTTTGGTTTGTTTGTTGTCAACCAACAAACCACCGCCATCGTTGAAAGGTTTGGAAAATTTACAAGCATTCGACAATCGGGGCTGCAATTTAAAATTCCTTTGGTGGATAAAATTTCGGGGCGTGTCAGCTTGAAAATACAGCAACTAGATGTCATCGTAGAAACCAAGACCAAAGACGATGTTTTTGTACAATTGAAAATTTCTGTTCAGTTTCAAATCCTTCGTGAAAAAGTCTATGACGCTTTTTACAAACTGCAAAACCCACACGATCAAATAACGGCTTACATCTTTGATACGGTCAGAGCGGAGGTGCCCAAAATGAAGTTGGACGATGTTTTTGAAAAAAAGGACGACATCGCACAAGCCATTCAAAGAGAATTGAAAGAGTCGATGTTGGCCTATGGATATGACATTGTAAAGGCCTTGGTTACAGACATCGATCCCGACGCGCAGGTAAAAGAAGCAATGAACCGAATCAATGCGGCAGAAAGAGAAAAATTAGCCGCTCAATTTGAAGGGGATGCACAGCGTATTTTAATTGTAGAACGCGCCAAAGCAGAAGCGGAAAGCAAGCGATTGCAAGGAATGGGAATCGCAGATCAACGAAGAGAAATTGCACGTGGTCTGGAAGAGTCCGTAGATGTATTGAACAAGGCGGGAATCAATTCGCAAGAGGCATCTGCTTTGATTGTGATCACACAGCACTACGACACCTTACAATCCATCGGTTCAGACACCAATAGCAATTTGATCTTGTTGCCCAACAATCCCAATGCTGCTAGCTCCATGTTAAATGATATGGTTACTAGTTTGGTGGCTGCGAACAAAATCAACGAACCGCCTGCTTTGAAAAGAAACAAAGAATAAAAAACCTTTATGCTTTTTTACTTTTTGTTTTAAAACACTGTTTTACAGATGTTTACATTTTTTTAATTGCCTTTTTGCATTGGATGCACATGTGACTCCGATTTCAAATGCCGATACATTGTGAGCGTCTTGTCTTTCTTGGCAGAAGATTTGAAGTCCTTTGATTTGGCAAATGTCCTAAGAGCTACTCAAACAAATATCGGTGCTGAATTCCGCCCCTAAAGAGTTGGGGTTTCTTGCATTCGTCCATCAATGGATCCACAGATACTCGCTTAAAACTGAGTTGATCTCTAGATTTTCTAATGCAGTGGTGCCTGTGTTTATCTTAAAGACCGTATTGTCTGTTTCTCAATAAAAACCGGTGAAGCTAAAACCGTTTATTTCCAAGGAGGCTTAACTAGCAAAGAAGAAGAAGAAAAACTTGCTGTTGGTGCTTGTTGGGCGGTGTTTTGCTTGCTAAAAAAGCAAAAGGATTGGCATAAAAAAACCTGTAAATAAATTTACAGGCAATCTTTAAAAAAATAAAAAAATCTTAAGATGGGTCTTTTTTTGAATCCTCTTTGTCTTCTTCTTTGGAAGCATTTTTAAACTCTTTGATTCCGCTTCCTAGGCCGCGCATCAATTCTGGAATTTTTCTACCTCCGAAAAGCAGGAGTACAACGACGATGATCACAATGACTTGGGGTCCCCCAATCATTCCTAAAAAGATACTGAGTAAATTCATAATGCGTATATTTTGAGCTACAAAGGTAGCAAATTGTTGGATATAAAATTTATCAAAAATTATTTTTGTAAAAGCCTATTGCCCTTGGTTTTGTAAATCTTGTTGTGGTTGGATTTGACCGCCCATTGATTTTTTGCTAAGCAGTGAGGAAGGACTGCCTTTGTAATTGACGATCCCCCCAAAAGTCGCCTTGGCATCCAAAACAGCATCGGTGTGAATATCGGCTACAGCTCCTGAAGACACGACAATATTTGTGTGTTTGGATTTCAAATTGAAAGCTTGGTAAGTGGCGCCTGTTGAAAATTTGCAATTTTGAGCCTTTGTGGTCCCCGTGAGTTGCAAACTGCCTCCTGTAAGGGCTTTAATTTTCAAATACTCCAAAGCTAAATCGAGTTCTATGTGTGCGTCTTCCTGAGCACTCAACTGCAATTGGGCTTGTTCGAGTGTATGAATGGACCGAATAGTGGCCCCTTGAAAAACTTCCAATTCCAAAAGAAAACCTGTATAATACAAATCGATCTGAAGTGATTTTGAATCAAAAACACTTTTTAAATTCAGTGTGATTGTAAGACATCCTTTTTTGTTTTTCAGATAGACTTCAGAGGCTTTTTCTCCTGTAATGACAATTTTCTGTTCGTAAGAAGGAATCAAATTTACCTCCAATCCTTTGTATACTTTTACCTTGTCAAAAGCTTTTAAAAAATGAATGCTTTTTTCTTGGGCCAAGCCACAAGTAGTCATCATTAATAAGAGAAGAAGTAACTTGTTTTTCATTTGTAAACAATTGCTTTTTTTAAGGTTTATTGCAGGAGGGTAAAGTCCAAGTGCTTCCGATCGAGATCCGTGTTTTTTACCTTTACGGTTACTTCGTCTCCCAACTGGTATTTTCTCTTAGTGGATTGTCCTACCAAAGCATATTGCTTTTCGTCATACGTATAATAGTCGTCTTTGATGTCTCGGGTTCTGACCATACCTTCGCATTTGTTTTCAATGATTTCTACATAAATACCCCATTCTGTGACCCCTGATATTACTCCTAAAAATTCAGCATCTTTGTGGTCCTGCATGTATTTTATTTGCATGTATTTGATGGAATCTCTTTCCGCTTTGGTAGCCAGGTATTCCATTTCAGAAGCGTGCTTGCACTTCTCTTCGTAAAGTTCTTTTTTTGGCGGTTTGCCTCCGTCCAAATAGTGTTGCAACAAGCGGTGTGCCATCACATCAGGATAACGACGAATGGGAGATGTAAAGTGAGAATAATGGTCAAATGCCAACCCGTAATGCCCGATGTTTTCGGTAGTATAAATCGCTTTTGACATGGATCGTATGGCGAGCGTTTCGATCATGTTGGACTCTCCTTTTCCGTGGACATCTTTCAATAGTTTGTTCAGGGTGTTGGAAGTAGATTGACGGGTATTGATGTCGATGCTGTAACCAAATTTTCCAATGATTCCTTGCAAGGCGGTAAGTTTGTCAACGTTGGGCTCGTCGTGAACACGGTACACAAAAGTGGAGGACTTCCCGCCTTTTTTACTGACAAATTCAGATACTTTTTTGTTGGCCAACAACATGAATTCTTCGATGAGTTTGTTGGCGTCTTTGGATTCTTTCATAAAGACTCCCAAAGGGTTTGCATCTGCGTCCAAATTGAATTTAACTTCTACTTTGTCAAAGGTAATCGCACCATCTCGCAACCTCTTTTTGCGCAAGGTTTTGGCAAGTGTGTCCATTTTTAAAATAGCGTTGACAACTGTTGGAGAAACTTCATAAGCACTTTCTCTGATGGAAATGGATTTTGGAATTGTTGTCGGTTGGTCTTTTACACCGTTTTCAATGACAACTTGGGCTTCTTCGTATGCAAAACGTTGGTCAGAATAGGTAACTGTTCTTCCAAACCATTGGTTTTTGATTTCTGCTTTTTCGTTCAATTCAAAAACTGCAGAAAAGGTCAGTTTTTCTTCGTTAGGCCTCAGTGAACAAACACCGTTGGAAAGCATTTCTGGAAGCATGGGGACCACACGATCAACCAAATAAACAGAAGTAGCTCTTTCATAAGCTTCTCTTTCCAATTCAGAATCCAAAGGGATGTAATGAGAAACATCGGCAATATGAATTCCAATTTCATAGTTGCCGTTTTCCAAAATCGTAAAAGACAAAGCGTCATCAAAGTCTTTCGCGTCTTTGGGGTCTATGGTAAATGTCAAGTCGGAACGCATGTCTCTGCGCTTGGCAATTTCTTTTTCTGTAATAGTAGTGTCGAGGTCGGCGGCTTCTTTTTCCACATGAGCTGGGAATTCGTAAGGGAGTCCGTACTCGGCAAGAATGCTATGGATCTCTGTATTGTGGTCTCCTGGTTTTCCCAATACTTGTTTTATTTTTCCAAAAGGGTTTTTCGAATTTTCCGGCCAATCTATCAAATTGACAACTACTTTATCTCCATCTTCGGCACCTTCTAAATTGTCTTTGGAAATAAAGATATCCGAGTACATTTTATTGCTATCAGGAACAACAAAACCAAAATTTTTACTGAGCTGCAAAACCCCTACAAATTCTGTTTTGAAACGTTCAACAATTGCGACCACATCTCCTTCTTTTTTGGAACTTCTGCGTTTGTCATAAACATACACTTTTACCGTGTCTTTGTCAAGACCACGGTTCAAATTGATGGAAGGAATGAATACGTCGTTTTCAAAATCATCACAAATAAAATAGGCATTTCCGTTGGAGGTCAAATCCAATGTTCCTTGGTAGTAATTTTTGATTTCTGACAAAACAAAGGAACCCCGATTGGCTTCTTCTATGTTGCCTTTGGCTTTGAGTTCTTCTAAACTTTTAATTACCTGACTTCTGGAATTGGCATCAGTAAGCTTGAGCGAGGATGAAATTTGTTTGTAATTCCAATTTTTGGAAGGATTTTTAACAAACAACTTTAGTATTTTTTGTGACAAGTCTTTGATTGTGTTTCCTTTCTTTTTATATATTTTTTTCTTTTTATTCATCTTGTTGTTTTTCAATTTTTAAAAGTACAAAATATAAACAGAGCAACGCATTTGTTGTTAGTTTAATACGCTTCTTTTTATTTTAAAACAAATCACTTACATAAGTTTCTCTTGGCTTGTCCTTATTGTCTTCATTAGACAAGGTAAAGCGAACTCCACCTTCTTAAAAAGTCTTTACAAAATAGATTCTTTACTCTCTATGATCCCAGTGATGGTATTGGAATCGTATACATCAATACATTCGGTGCTGGCATTAAATTGATAATCGATCGTGTGATCTGTCTAATCAATAAATCTGTTTGTTAAACATAAAGGAACAAATAAAAAATTCTTACAAAAGTCTTTCAATTAAAAGCTTCTGTAGTTATAAACAATAGTATATATTATTATATTTTTATTTTAAAATTTAAAAAAACACAATGGTATATGATAAGCTGTTCATAACTGGCATAACTTTGTATGGATCTATTTGGAAATGTGATTTATGGAAAGTTACAAACAGGTATTCACAGTTTTATTAAGAGCTAAAACCTTGAAAAACAAAAATAAAAGAGCACTTATTAACAAGGCTATTTAAAAATACAAACAGATGTTTTAGATATTCTTTTTTTGAATATTATTATTCATAACCCTATTCAAAACAGTTGATAAGTATGCCTTAACTATTGGTAAGAAAATTTGGAAATAAAGAAAGCAAAGCGGTATTGTTTTTTATTATCAAAGTTCCAAAAATACTTGTTGTTTTTTTACCCCAATTTGTCAACAATTCGAAAAAACAGCCAAATTGTTTGTAGACAGCACATTGGTAAAAAGTTATCAGATTCGTTGTTCATAGTCGTAAATTTTAAGAACACGGAAAAAAAAGCATTTTGTACAAATTATAGGTTCAGTATGATTTGATGCTTTTGGCTTTTGTTGTATTTTTGTAAAACAAAAACAACGATTATGACGATAGCGATTGGAAACGACCATGCAGGACCAGATTACAAGTTTGAAATCATCAAATTACTGGAAAGCAAAGGAATCAAAGTTTTGAATTTTGGAACAGACACATCAGATAGTATGGATTATCCAGATGCAATTCATCCAACAGCGGAGGCTGTGGAAAGTGGGAAAGCAATATTTGGCATTATTTTGTGTGGCAGCGGCAATGGAGCTCAAATGACTGCCAACAAACACCAAGGCATTCGTGCTGCATTGTGTTGGAACAAAGAATTGGTCGCATTGACTCGCCAACACAACGACGCCAATATTTTAACCATCCCCGCTCGGTTTGTATCACTTCAACAAGCCTTGAGTTTTGTAGAGGTGTTTTTGGAAACGGAATTTGAAGGCGGGCGCCACCAAGGAAGAGTTGATAAAATAAGTTGCTGCTAATTTGAACAGCAATTGAAAAAAGTAAAAAAGGGCTCCATAATAGGAACCCTTTTTTGTCACAATACGGGGGAGGACTTCTTTTTCAGGGAAGTTTTCAAAGCCTTATATAATGTCCAATCTAGAAAAGGAAATGTTTTAAAAGATATTAGCCATTTGCACCGAGCCATTCTACTACTTCTGTAACATCAGTTTATCTAAAGTTTTTATTAAATTTTAAATAACCAGAAGGACCTAGCTTTTGTAAGTTAGGCATTTATTTGTGAAAAGCAGCCCTTTTTTAAATCCTAAGAACAAAGAACTTACGTTGTGGCAATCTGAACACGCTACATTGTTGCAGTACGTTTTTCTTTGAGCCCACAACATCAAAAATATTTGTAGTTGGAACAGCAATTTTGGAATTGTTTTGTGTGATTTGTTTATACGAAACAAAAACACAGGGAAGTGCTTTCAAAAAATATTTTGTGAACCTCTACAAAAACTTTATTTAACCGTTTAAAACGAGAGAAGTTTTTTCTATTTTTGAAAAAAAGGACGGTTATGAATGAATTTCTTTTTTATTGCAACCTCGGTGTAAAACACATTATGGACCTTCAGGCCTACGATCATTTTTTATTCTTGGTCGTCTTGGTCCTCGGGTATTCTTCCAAACAGTGGAAACAAGTCCTGTGGTTGATCACCGCTTTTACACTGGGTCATTCCTTGACCTTGGGCATGGTTCTTTTCAAACTACTTGCCGTAGCTTCTGAATGGGTAGAACTACTCATTCCAACTACCATTTTTATCACGGCAGTCTTCAAGCTTGTTACCGCAGGAAAATTCAATGTCAGCAACCCATTTACGATTCTTTTGTCCCTTTGTTTTGGTTGCATTCACGGTTTGGGATTTTCAATGTATTTAAAAATGCTCTTGGCAGACAGCACAGACAAACTGATGCCAATGTTCGCTTTTGCTTTGGGGGTTGAAGTTGCACAATTACTCGTTGTTTTGGGAATGGCTTTGCTTTCCTTCTTGGCAACGCTTTTGTTCAAAGTTTCCAAAAGAGATTGGGTCCTTGTGTTGTCGGCAATGGTCATCGGAGTTGTCCTTCCAATGCTTTTGGCACGATCCACTTTTTTATTTTAAAGTACTTTTATTTTACAATAGAAATGTTGGCTTTTAACATAAGATTCACGACTTTTGGGTGATTCAAATCCATTAGACAACGATTGCTACTCATCGCCCAATAAAAAACCACCACCAACAAATGGCCAATTCTAAAAAACAAATCAAATACGACCGCGCATATATCAACATGGCTTTTGAATGGGCCAAACTATCTCACTGCAAAAGGAAACAAGTGGGCGCCCTGATTGTCAAGGGAAGAATGATCATTTCAGACGGTTTCAATGGCGCACCGACAGGATTTGAGAACTGTTGTGAATCCGAAACAGGAGAAACCAAGTGGATGGTTTTGCACGCGGAAGCCAACGCCATTTTAAAAGTGGCAGCCTCCACCCAATCTTCCGACGGAGCAACCTTGTATGTCACCTTGTCGCCCTGTAGAGATTGTAGCAAACTCATTTTACAGGCGGGCATCAAGAGGGTGGTATTCGCAAAGGCATACAAAGACCTTTCAGGCGTTCATTTTTTAGAAGCAGCAGGTATTGAAGTTTTGCATATAGACGGTTATGAAGGATAAAAACAACATCCCTTTTTTTCTTGGAATTGCCGTTGCAATTGGTATTGCGATTGGATCTTTGTTTGATTTTGAAAAAGACGCGCGTACTTTTTTTAAAAGTTCCAGTGCCCAAATAAAAATCATAAAACTGCTCGACTTTATTGACAATCAGTATGTAGATTCCGTCGATACGGAAGAAATATTGGACAATGTCATCACAGAAATTGTCGACAAATTAGATCCGCATTCTGTTTATTTTTCAAAAGAAACCCTCTTGGCAAATCAAGAGAATTTACTGGGAAACTTTGAGGGAATCGGCGTGCAGTTTCTGATGCACAAAGACTCTTTGACAGTCACGCATGTTTTGGCAGGAGGGCCGAGTGAGCGAGCAGGAATCCTAGCCGGAGACCGAATTTTAATTGCAAACCAAGACACGTTAACCGATACAAACCGCAGCAGCCAAGAAATTGTCAAGATATTAAAAGGCCCAGCAAATACAGAAGTGGACTTGACAATTTATCGAAAGCAAACCGCATCGCAGTTGCAATTTAAGATTGTTAGAGGCAAAGTTGCCATTCAAAGTGTGGAAGCTGCTTACCTCTTGAATCCTGAGCTAGGCTATGTAAAAATAGACCGTTTTGCGATGACGACCGATGACGATTTTTTCAGAAAACTGCAATTCTTAAAACAAAAAGGAGCCAAAAATTTGGTTTTGGACCTGCGTCAAAACGGAGGCGGTTTTATCCATGTGGCCACTCAAATTGCTGATGCGTTTTTGGAAAAGGGAAAACTCATCGTTTTTACAGAAAACAACAAAGGCAAGCGGGAAGAGTTTTTTGCTACGGAAGAAGGCTTGTTTGAGGACGCCAAAGTGTATGTGCTGATCGACGAAGGCTCGGCTTCGGCAAGTGAAATTGTAGCAGGCGCTCTACAAGACAACGACAAAGGAGTGATTGTCGGAAGACGTTCTTTTGGAAAAGGGTTGGTACAGCAAGAACTCCCTTTGGGAGATGGTTCTGCGGTACGGCTGACGGTCGCCAAATACTACACCCCTACCGGGCGCTCCATTCAAAAACCCTACAACCTCAACGCTGCATTGCAGTATGCTAAGGACTATCAAAACCGAGTTTTAAGTGGAGAATTGCTCTCCAAAGACAGCATTCAAGTGGTGGATTCCCTAAAGTATACCACGCCCAAAGGGAAGACAGTGTACGGCGGTGGCGGCATCATTCCCGATGTGTTTGTCGCAGTAGATACAACCGCCTATTTGGAAAATAGGTATTTCAATACTCTAAACACCTTTAGCTTTGAGTATGCAGATGCCCATCGGAAAGAGCTTAAAGAAATGGGGCCCCTAGCTTTTGTAACTCAAGCAGACAAAGACGAGTCCATTCTAAAACGCTTTTTGATTTTTGCGGAGATCAATGACAATCCCACCCCTCAAAAACGCAGATTGCTCCACAATTATTTGAAAGCTTTGATTGCACGTCAAGTTTTTGATGAATCCACGTTTTATCAAATTTACCAACAACAAGACAACATGATTTCCAAAGTGCTGCAATTGGAAAAGAGCAGCATCCAATATAACAGTCCTTCGAATGAGTAGCAAGCCTTTTTCTAAGGAAACCCTAAAAAATGTATCTTTGCGATAACAAATCCAACAAAAGTTGACCGCATCTAAAAAAATATACTTTGCCTCTGACCAGCATTTTGGCGCTCCTAGCCCTGAGGAAAGCAAAGTGAGGGAAGAAAAATTTGTCCGCTGGCTCGACCAGATAAAACACGACGCAGCAGTGCTTTTTTTGCTGGGAGACCTGTTTGATTTTTGGTTTGAATACAAAACAGTAGTTCCCAAAGGATTTATCAGGGTTTTGGGAAAATTGGCTGAGCTTCGTGACAGCGGAATTCCCATTCATTTTTTTGTAGGCAACCACGACTTGTGGATGCAAGATTATTTTGAAAAAGAACTGAACATCCCCGTATACCACAAACCCAAGGAATTTACCTTTCACAACAAGACTTTTTTCATCGCCCATGGAGATGGATTGGGACCCGGAGACAAAGGCTACAAGCGCATGAAAAAAGTATTTACCCACCCAATTTCAAAGTGGTTTTTTCGATGGTTGCACCCTGATTTAGGTGTTTCACTAGCCCAGTATTTATCCGTTAAAAACAAATTGATTTCCGGTGCAGAAGACGTTGTTTTCTTAGGCGAGGATAAGGAGTGGTTGGTGCAGTACGCCAAACAAGAGCTGCAAGCAAAACACCGTGATTATTTTGTGTTTGGCCACCGACATTTGCCTATGGACCTTGCACTTGGACAAAACAGCCGATGTGTGAATTTAGGCGATTGGATTACGTATTTTACCTACGGGGTTTTTGACGGAGAAAAAATGGAAATCCTGCCTTTTGAGGAGCCCTAAAACACACCCGTGTACAACATAAAAAAAGCCAGCGAAACATCACTGGCTTTTTTCTTGTTCTGAAACTAGGTTTCCTCTTTGTTACAATTCTATATTTATTCTTGCAAAAAGATACCTTCCTAAGAATCCAAATTGCGAAGTCCGTCGTGAATAGGGAAACGATGCACTCGACTGACTATCGGGTCTATTTTCATCGGGATACACATCGAACACATTGTTGGCTCCAATGGTAATGCTTGTATTGTCGTTCATGTTGTTCGTAAGGGTTAAATCCGTTACAACTTTACCTCCGTAGACGGCATTGTCATTTACAGAAGCGCCCGCCACTCTAGCTTGCCCAGTAGAAAATTCATCGGGATCTGTTACTTCTCCAAAATACACATTTCGTAGTAAGACAGCCCATTTTTCACTGGATAAGTTGTGTGTTAAATTTATTTTGGTTCTCGGTTGAGCTATGGTCAAAAAAGCCTCTTCTTGTCCATCAAAAAAGTCTCCTTCTAATCCTGCACTTGAAATATCGCTTGGAACATTGATATTCGTAATTTCTGTTTCAGAAAAAGTAGCAGCAAGCGTATTGTCAAGATTTAATTTATCTGAAAGAGCTATTTTATATCCGGCAACGATATCGATTCCTTGATTTTTTGTATCGATGGCATTGGCTAAAAATTGCGCTTTCCCTGCTCCGGCCGCATCAAAAATGGGTTTCAGGGTAGTATCATCGTTGTGTGAAAATTTACCAGTTAAAACGATTCTGTCCTCTATTTCTATTTGATACGCATCAACAGTAAATGTGAAGTTGTTTATTTTTCCAGTAAAACCGACACTTGAACTTTTTGAAACCTCTTCCTTCAAAGTTCCTATGTTTAAGAGATCAGCCGGAGGACTGTCATTTGGAAACAAAACTACCTCTTCGGCAACACCGTTTGCATTGAAAATGGTGCTACTTCTGCTGTAATATTGTTGTTGCAAAGAAGGAGCTCTAAATCCAGTGCTATTCGCAGCACGCACAGAAATATTGTCAGAAAGTTTGATTCGCGTAGCTACCTTGTAGTTAAAAGTTTCTCCAAAGTCAGAAAAGTTTTCATAACGAGTCGCTAAGCTAACAAGTAAATTTTCAGAGATGTCTGCTTCCGTATCAAAATAAAGACCAATACTGTTTCGGTACTTATCAACGGCGTTCTGAGGTGTAAAACCTCCAAAAACTTGTGAAGTACCTGGCAAACTTTCTCCAAGCGCATTCGTTGCTCCTTCAGCGCCTCCAGATGTAGGAACACCGTTGTTGTTGTAAGTAGCGTATGAATTTTCTTTTCCGTCAAATATTTCAAAGTGATCCACTCTGTATTCTGCACCAAAGGCAATGTTCAATCCGGAGAAGATATCTTCGTTGAACTTATTGAAGTCTAAATTGGTTGTATTTTGCGAAAAAGAGTAAGATCCTGCATCAAAAACAGAAGGAGAAGTCGCTCCTAAACTGGCATTGGTACTGTTGACAACAGTAAAACCAAAAGTATTGGACCCAAAACTATTGGAGAAATCGACATTCCATCCGTTTTGTGTAACCCCTTTGATTCCCACAGCGTAAGACTGATCAAGAATATCGGATTGAATTCCAGGTAAAAAACCATCAGCATTTGAAGCAACATTCGCTTTAGGTCTCCATGGTTCCCTTAGAAATCCATAGGCCAATCCCTGACGATAGCTGATTCCTCCAAAAGAATAAATTTCTGTGTTTTCTGATAGAGGAAGCGATAAGTTTGTGAAAAATTTCCCTTCTCTCAATTTGGAAGTACCTACTTTGAATCTAAAGTCATTTCTTTCCAATCCTCGCGCAGCGAATTGCGCGTCGTCGAATTCTTGATAACTCCCAAATTCACCAGTCCCTTCATCAGGAAGAAAACCACGCAATAGCCCAAGGTCTCCAGGAGTATTCAAAACCCCATCGGTTGCCGATAAGTCAAGTTCAGCAATGGCCGTTTGATCGCTAGCACTGATGTAATTTGTGCCCAATAAAGCAGCGCCGCTTTGATAATCTTCAGCGGTCATTTCTGCAATGGTTTTTCCGCTTTGATTGGTAAAAGCGTGTTCCACAGCATTGGCAATGTCATAAATTTGCTCTGCATTGGTCGCGTTTCTTAGTGCAGGATTTCGGGTAGCAATAGAACCTGTGAAATTGACAAATCCTCCTTTCGAACCTAAGTTGATTCCATAGTTGGCGTCGATTTGTAACTTTTCACCGTCAAAACCACCTTCTTGATGATTGCTTTTCGAAGAATTGTTCGCTCCAAACGTCACTGAGAAGTCCAGTTTATTTGTGGCTTCTTTCAAGACAATATTGATGACACCAGCAATGGCATCAGAGCCGTATTGTGCTGCGGCACCATCTCTTAAAACTTCAATTCTTTTGATAGCTGCCGTTGGAATAGCGTTCATGTCTGTACCAACAGAACCCGCTCCAACGGTTCCATTGACATTCAAATAAGAACTTTTGTGCCTTCTTTTTCCGTTTACCAATACCAATACTTGATCTGGTCCCAAACCTCTTAAAGAAGCAGGATCAATATGATCCGTACCGTCAGAAACTGTTTGTGTTTGAGAAGTAAACGACGGCGCCACGTAATTTAAAATTTCATTGATGGAAGTTTGTGGGCCTTGTGTCGTCAATTCTTCAAGATCAATGACATCCACAGGAACAGGAGTCTCGATAGCAGTTCTGCTTGGGTTTCTCGATCCTACCAATACAATTTCATTCAAGCCAACTCCTTTTTCCACAAGGGTGATTGTCATACTTGTGCTAGAAGAAAGGACCTCTTTCGAAACATTTGAAAATCCGAGTAATGAAAATTCTAGTTGTGCTGGAAGTTGACTTGGATCTATTGAAAAATTTCCGTTGTTGTCTGTAACAGTTCCATTGGTCGTCCCTTTTTCAATTACATTGGCAAAGGGAAGTGGGTCTCCGTTCTCATCGATTACTTTTCCTTCAAGGGTTTGACCCATTACTGAAAAAGAACAAAAACAGAAAAGCATAATGAGCATGCTTTTGAGTGCAGTGATTTGTTTCATAATTGCTTGGTTTTATAATTAATTGATTGTGGTTACATGATTTTGTAATTTGTACTCCTTTTTCAAGAACAATCTTTTTAACTTTTTAAATCTTGCATTACAGCAACAAAATTCATTAAAAATATTTTCGTTTAAATGAATTTAAACATTAGGCAACTTTCCTAATATAGCATTTTTTTAACAAAAAATTAATAAAACAACATCTATATACGTGCTTTTTTAAAAACTTGTCAAAATTTATAGCGATTGAAACCAAATATTGGAAAGGGGAAAACAGTCCACAAAGAAAATAAAAGAGATTTTTTGAGAGCATGTAAAGAAAACGAAATTGACGAAATGGAGGCCTTCAAAATTGCAAGTTGCTTTTTAGCAGTTCCAGAAATGTCCTTTCAAAGGGAAGAATTGTTATCAAAAAAAGAATGCCCGATAAATTTTGACAACTAGAAGGTAGTACTTTTTAGGAAAATAAACAATGTTTGTTTTTGAAAGGAAACTTAGTGCTGTTTTTTTGGGTAAAAAAAGAAGTTTTCCACAAAAAAAAAGAGCCCAGTAAAGGCTCTTTTCTTATAGGAATATTGTTTAGTTAGTTGGTTTTGAGTTACAAATATTGTTAAAAAAAAGGTTATTAACAAATAATTCTACCCATTTCTTTAACATTAAAAACACACTTATAAGTTTTTGTTGCGGCTTTCTTGTTTTTAAGAACGCAGAAAAGAGGGTGTTTTTTAAACCATAAGACCCATAAATAGCACAGGTTTTCCAATGTGTATTCACCTCTTTAAAACGGAATTTTGTCAGGTTTACCAAGGCTTCTTTAACCAAATTTTAACAAAAAAAGGTAGAGATTAGTTTAGATTTGTAATTCTCAATTACACACAAATTTTAAAATCGTTTTATTTCAAAGAAAATGGAAGCACAAAGCAGCAGTATAGACATCAGCGCACTCAACGAAAAAATTGAAAAGGAAAGTGCTTTTATCGATTTGTTAACAAATGAAATGAGCAAAGTCATTGTCGGTCAAAAACAAATGATAGACCGTTTGTTGATTGGATTGTTAGGAAATGGACATATTTTGTTGGAAGGAGTGCCCGGATTGGCAAAAACACTGGCCATCAACACCTTGTCAAAAGCGCTCAACGGCGCCTTTAGCCGCATTCAATTTACACCGGATTTGTTGCCTGCAGATGTGGTAGGGACGATGATTTACAACATGAAGTCCAATAGTTTTGAAATCAAAAAAGGTCCTATTTTCGCCAATTTTGTATTGGCAGACGAAATCAACAGAGCCCCGGCAAAAGTGCAATCCGCTTTGTTAGAAGCCATGCAAGAACGTCAGATCACCATTGGTGACGAGACTTTTCCCTTGGACGCGCCTTTTTTGGTAATGGCGACACAAAACCCCGTAGAGCAAGAAGGAACGTATACTTTACCGGAAGCACAAGTAGACCGCTTTATGTTAAAAGTAGTCATCGATTACCCAAAGCTAAACGAGGAACAACAAATCATGCGTCAAAACCTCAACGGTGGTTTTGCAACCGTCAATCCGGTGGTTTCAATGCAACAGATTTTAAAAGCCAGAGAAATTGTCAAAGAGGTGTATATGGACGAAAAGATTGAAAAATACATTTTAGACCTTGTTTTTGCAACGCGTTACCCCGAAAGGTACAACCTGTCAGAAATCAAACCCCTCATTAGTTTTGGCGCCTCTCCACGTGGAAGCATCAGTTTGGCACAAGCAGCCAAATGTTATGCATTTATCCGAAGAAGAGGTTATGTGATTCCTGAAGATGTACGGGCGGTTGTTTACGATATCTTGCGCCACAGAATAGGTGTTACCTATGAGGCAGAGGCAGAAAATATTACTTCTGTAGACATCATCAACAAGATTGTCAATGAAATAGAAGTGCCTTAGATTTTCATCGAAAGGAAATAATGTTGTTTGCCAAATTGTACCATCTTACATGTAAAAATGGAGACCAAAGAGATACTTAAAAAAGTCCGTAAAATTGAGATCAAAACACGCCGTCTCTCGGACCATATTTTTTCTGGAGAATACCACAGTTCTTTCAAAGGAAGAGGAATGACCTTTAGCGAGGTACGCGATTATCAATTTGGAGACGACATTCGAAACATCGACTGGAATGTGACCGCTCGTTACCACCAACCCTATGTAAAAGTATTTGAAGAAGAAAGAGAATTGACCATGATGCTTTTGGTAGACATCAGTGGTTCTGAGCATTTTGGGACAAGCGCACAATTCAAAAAAGATACGGTGACAGAAATTGCAGCTACCCTTGCTTTTTCTGCCATTCAAAACAATGACAAAGTAGGTTTGATTTTGTTTTCAGACGCCATCGAACTTTTTATTCCACCCAAAAAAGGCAAAAGTCACGTGCTACGCATCATTAGAGAATTGGTAGATTTTAAGCCACAAAGCAAAAAGACAAACATCGACGAGGCCTTGAAATATTTGTCCAATGTCATGACCAAAAAAGCCATTGTCTTTGTCCTTTCCGATTTTATGGACGCTTCTTACGAACAGACCTTAAAAATCGCAGGAAAAAAACACGACATTACGGGAGTCCGAGTCTACGACCAGTTTGACGAAACAATTCCCAACTTAGGGCTCGTTCCCATGTTGGATGCCGAAACGGGCATTGTGACCCTCGCAAACACGGGATCCAAAAAGGTTCGCAATGCCTATGCAGAAAACTACCGCGCTACCAAAAAATTTTACGAAAACGCCTTTCGAAAAAGCGGATCTGGGTTTTTGAGTACTCGTGTTGATGAAAGCTATGTAAAAAAATTATTGGGCTACTTCAAGCAAAAAGGAGGCAACTAAAAACCACATGGAAATTTAAAAGTCGCAAAAGAACGCATTGCAATGAAACGAACACTTCCTTACATCTTATTCCTACTCTCTTTTGCAGGGTTCTCCCAAGAGGACTCCTCCATTTCCGTTTCCTTGGATACCGCACGCATTCGACTGGGAGAAACGTTGGAATACACGATCTCTGTAAAAGGCATTGGCAATGTAGGCTTTCCAAAATTGGAGCGCTTGGGGGCTTTGGAACTGCTTTCCTCCAAAAAAGCAGACACTTTTTCTGACAGGTTGGAAAAAAAATACCTGCTAACCGGTTTTGACAGCGGCAGTTTTTATGTCCCAAAACAGCAAGTTTTTCTCCAAGACAAAGCCTATTTTACAGATTCGCTTTTGGTTCAAGTGGCAACGGTAGCTGTGGACACGCTCAAGCAAAAACCATTTGCCAACAAGCCAATTGTCGAGGAGCCTTGGGTTTTTGATGATTTCATACCTTATTTGAGCAATGTGTTCCTTTTGTTGGGCATTTTACTTCTTTTGGCGGCCGGTTATTTTGTGTACAAAAAATACTACAAAAAGGAAACGGCACCTCCAAAGGAAAGCATTCCGGCTTACCGAGAAGCCCTCCAAAAACTGGCACAGCTCGACAAAAAGCAGCTCTGGCAAAACAACCAAACAAAGGCTTATTACGTTGAGCTCACAGAGATTGTGAGGGTTTATATTGGCCGGGAAGTAGGAATTCATACCTTGGAGGCAACGACCGCAGAATTGATCCCCTTATTACAGCAAGCAAACCGCTCCAAAGAAATAGGAATCGCGCCGAAGTCGGTCGAAAGCCTTGCCGGCTTGTTGAAAAACGCAGACTTTGTTAAGTTTGCCAAACTGAGACCCCTTTCCCACGCCATTCAAAATGACAGAAGAGTCGCGGAAAAACTCTTACAAGACTTAGAAGCGGTCCTCCAAAAGCACAAACAAGCATCGGTCTTGGCAACAGAGGTGGAAGCAAGCGATTTTGAAAAGAAGTCCGTGCTGCTGCAAAAAGGGAAAAAGAAAAAAACGATTTTGTATTTCGCAATTGTTTTGGCGGCTATCAGCACAATTCTGTGGTTGTTTACAAATAACTCTAGCGACCAAAACAACAGCTCAAAGAAATCTTATAACAGCAGTGGAAACCTGCAAGAACTAGCCCCTGACAAATGGCAAGTGTACTCTTTTGGAGACCCTCCATTGACCATGCGCGCTCCTATGAACATCCCTTTGCAATCTGACACAGTCCCTCTTCAGGCTCAAAGTGTTTTGGAAACGGTTGGCATCTACAGGTATGACAATGCAGCGGCGCAAATGGAAGTAACAGTAACTGTTCTGAGCTATGTCCCTGAAATCGCACCTCAATTAGAACAAGTATTGCAAACAACCCTTCAAAGCATGCAAGACCAAAAAGAAATTGAAAATTTCGAATACGAACGACAACCAGCAGTTTTGAAAAACAAGCTTTCAGGTGCTTTTTTATCGGGAAAATTCAGTCAAAAAGGGACTGAAAAGACCTTCAGACTCATCGGTTTTTCCAAAGAAAATAAACGATGGCAAGTGCTGACAATTTGCAAGGCAGCGTCCGAAGAAACGCAAACCCTTTTGAACACGATGCTCAACAGCATCGGCATAGAAATAGAATAAATGATGAATTGGACAAATTTTGAATTTGAGAATCCAGGTTTTTTGTGGGGGCTATTGAGCTTGCCACTTTTGGCATTTTGGTTTTTTTATACGGCCCGAAGAAACAGCGCGACCTTGACCGTGTCTTCCACCCGTGGATTTGCAGCCCAAAAGTCGCTCGTAGCTCAATTGAAACCCGCTTTGTACCTGTTGAGGTTGCTAGCCCTCTCGATGCTGTTTGTCGCTTTGGCGCGGCCTCGAAATGTGTCTGTTAGCAAACGCACCAAAACCAATAAGGGAATCGACATCGTCATGGCGATCGATGTTTCTGGAAGTATGTTGGCAAAAGATTTGAAACCAAACCGTTTGGAAGCCCTCAAAAGGGTCGCCTCCGATTTTGTAAGCCGACGCCCCAACGACCGCATTGGAATTGTGGTCTATGCAGGGGAAAGTTTTACACAAACGCCCATTACAAGCGACAAAGGGATTGTAAACAGGACCATTGATGCCATTCAATACGGACAGATCGAAGACGGAACTGCCATCGGTATGGGTTTGGGGTCCTCGATCAACAGACTAAAAGACAGCAAGGCCAAAAGCAAAGTGATTATTTTGTTGACAGACGGTGTGAATACAGCCGGATTTATCGATCCAAGAACCGCAACAGAATTGGCTAAAGAGTTGAAAATCAAAGTCTACACCATTGCGATTGGAACCAACGGGATGGCTCCTTTCCCCTACGCAAAAGACCACAGGGGGAATTTGTTGTTTAGAAATCAAAAAGTAGAGATAGACGAAGCCTTGTTGAAACACATAGCAAAAGAAACCTCTGGAAAATACTTTCGAGCGACCAACAACTCCAAGTTAAAAGCCATTTACGACGAAATCAACAAGTTGGAAAAAACAAAAGTAGAAGAATTTAAGTATTACAACTACCAGGAACAGTTTCGACAATTCGTGTTGGCAGCGATTGGGCTGTTGCTCTTGGAATTTCTTTTGAGAAACACAGTTTTTCGAAGTTTTATTTGAAAAAATCACAAATGATACCCATTTAGAAAATGTACAAATTAGAAGCACCTATATATTTTTATTTTTTTGCAGTCCTCCTCCTCGTGTTGTTCGTGTTTGTTGGGGATGTTTTGTGGAAAAGGAAAAAGCAACGGTATTTTGCCGAGGCGGGATTGTTGTCCAAAATAGCACCGACAACCTCCACGTTTAAAGCGATTTTAAAAGTAGTGATTTTCTCCTTGGGGCTTTCTTTTTTGATTCTGTCCTTGGTCAATCCAAAAATGGGCACCAAATTAAAAACAGTAAAACGAGAAGGAGTAGACATCGTATTTGCTTTGGACGTATCCAAAAGCATGTTGGCAGAAGACATCGCCCCAAACCGATTGGAAAAGTCCAAGCAAATCATATCCAAGGTTATCGAAAACTTGGGAAGTGATCGCATTGGAGTCATTGTCTATGCGGGGAGTGCATACCCCTTACTGCCAATCACTACGGACCACGCATCTGCAAAAATGTTTTTGCAAAATGCGAATCCAGACATGGTGTCAAGTCAAGGAACCGCCATCAACGAGGCGCTGGATTTGGCAAAAACCTATTACAACAACGACGATCAAACCAACAAATTTTTGATCATCCTATCCGATGGAGAAGACCATGAAGCGCAGACAGCTTCCCTTGCTGAAACCCTGACAGAAAGCGGAGTTAAAGTGTTTACTGTAGGTGTGGGAACCGAATCAGGACAGCCCATTCCCCTTCGAAAAAACGGACGCATGACCTACAAAAAGGACCGAAAAGGAGAGGTGGTTATCACCCAACGGCATGCGGAGGTTTTGAAAGAAATCGCCGAAAAGACACAAGGACGCTATATAGATGGAAACCGAACTGAAAAACCGGTCAACGCCATCGTTGACGTGATTGCCAATGCACAAAAACACGAGTTTGAAACCAAACAATTTTCAGATTACAAAGATCAGTTTCAATGGTTTGTTGCCCTTGGGATGTTCTTTTTGTTGCTCGATGTATTTTTGCACGAGAAGAAAACCAAATGGCTGCAAAAAATGGATTTGTTTCACGAACAAAAAAAGAAATAAGCAAAGCCATTCAACCATCGTTGAACGACTTTTTCAAAAAGAAACACATGAACATACGATACTTACTTCTACTCTTTCTTTGCAGTTTTTCTGCCTTTGCTCAGCAAGACACACTTGTTGCGCAGCGTGAAGCACGTCGCTTTGTAAGAGAAGGAAACGAGCTGTACAAAAACAAAAAACTTACAGAGGCTGTCATATCCTATAAAAAAGCCACGGAAAAAACGGCAACCTATTTCAAAGCAGCCCACAATTTAGGAAACGCTTTGTACAAACAAGCCAACTACAAAGAAGCAATCACGCAATACGAGTTGGCGTTGAAAGGCGCGAAATCAGCTCAAGAAAAGGCACAGACCTATCACAATATTGGCAATGCACATGTTGCCGAAAAGAACTTTGAAAAGGCGGTTGAGGCGTTTAAAAACAGCTTGCGCAACAACCCCAAAGACGAAGAAACCCGCTACAATTTGGCCCATGCCCTCCAACAGTTGAAAAAACAAGAAGAACAAACAAATAAAAACAAGCAAGACCCTCCTTCAGCCTACGCCAAAAGAATGAAAAAGAAGGCCGATGCCTTGTTGGAAAAGTTTCAGTTTAAAAAAGCGTTGGAACTCATGGACAAAGCTTTGTTAAAAGACAAAACAGTGGCGAACTACAAAGACTACATGAAAAAATTGGAATCCGTAATTGAAATAAAAGAAGCACGATGAAAAAATTAGTACTGGGGTTTTTCTTTTTTGCGAGCTTGACTTTACAAGCACAATTAAGCGCAATCGGTTATTTTAACAAGGGCGGAAAAGAGTTTGTTCACAGCAAATTAGAAAAAGCCATTGCAACCGTTGATGACGGGTTGAAAAAATTTCCGACAGATGCCGCTTTGAATGCTTTGCGAAAAAAGTTGGAAGAAGAAAAGAAAAAGAAAGATCAAAACAAAGACAAGAAGGACCAAGAAAAAAAACAACAAGACCAGAAAGAACAAGACAAAAAAGACCAGGAGAAAAAAGACCAAGAAAAAAAGGAACAAGACAAAAAAGACCAGGAGAAAAAAGAACAAGACCAGAAGGACCAAGCTAAAAAAGACCAAGAAAAAAAGGAGCAGCAAAAACCACAGCCACTCAAAATGACTGCTGAACAGATAAAACAGTTGTTAGAAACCATGAACAATGAAGAAAAAAAGACACAAAAGAAAGTAAATGCTCAAAAGATAAAAGGGCAGCAAAAAAAATCCCAAGAAAAAGACTGGTAAGATTCCTCAAAGAACACGAGGCCCCGAGGATCTTAAAAATTAAAAAAAATGAAATTTAAAGGCACATACATCTTCCTATTGCTGTTGACTCAGGCTTTGTTTGCTCAAGTAGCTTTCAAGACCAAAGTCAGTAAGAACAAGTTGGGCGTCAATCAAAGACTGCGTGTTGAGTTTACCATCAACAAACAAGGAGCGGACAATTTTAGCCCTCCAAACTTTAAAACTTTTGAGGTTCTTGGTGGCCCTAGTCAATCGGTCAATCAATCTTGGATCAATGGGAAATCCAGCTATTCACAGACCTATAGCTATATCGTATCCCCCATTCGCAAGGGAAACTTACGCATCTCTGGAGCAACCATAACTTACGAGGGAAAACGCATCCAATCCAACACGGTAAAAGTGCATGTGGTCGAAGCAATTGAACTGCCAAAAGACCCAAACGATCCGGACTACATCGCGAATCAAAACGTGCATTTGGAAGTCTTGGTATCCGATACAAAGCCCTATGTTGGCGAGGGAATTTATGTGGAATACCGCTTGTATTTCAGCAACAATGTGGCAATCAGTGACTTTGATTTTAAGGAATTCCCAGCCTACAAAGGCTTTTGGAATCAAGACATTAAAATCGATCAAATTCAAGTAGAAAACGGCAAATACCAAGGAGAAGACTACCGGTATTTTGCCATTAAAAAAACGGTATTGATCCCTCAAAAGTCTGGAAAATTGGTCTTGGAGCCCATCAAAACGGATTTGATCATCGGAGTGCCAACGGGGCGCGGGGACTTTTTTGGCAATCCAATTACCAGAAACATTCGAAAATCTTTCAAAACATTTCAAAAGAGAATTCAAGTCAAGCCCTTGCCCACGAAAGGAAAACCAGCAGATTTTATCGGAGCCGTTGGCGATTTTGATTTGAGAGTAAGCAACAGCAAACAAAGCTTGAAAGCCAATGAATCAACCCAATTGCAAGTTGCTGTTTCGGGAAGAGGAAACTTAAAATTATTCAGCTTACCCGGCATTGCAACTCCGAATGAATTGGAAGTTTACACGCCCGAGCACAAAGAAAATTTAAAGACTTCCGTCGCCGGCATCAAAGGGCTAAAAGGAAAAATTTACGACCAATACACTGTCGTGCCTCAATTCAAAGGAAAATACAAAATTCCAACAGTCTCTTTTTCCTATTTCAATCCGAAAGAAGAGAAATACCACACCCTCACTTCTGAGGAACTGCTCATTCACGTGACGGAAGGCAAGGACTTGCCAACGGATTCTGGCGGGACAAAAAGCGCCAACAATCAAAAACCTGTAGCAGCTAACAACGATTTTAGGTACCTTCAAAACAGCACGTTTTTTGTGGAGAAAGAAAGTGCTTCTTTTTTCAAATCGACTCTTTTTTATGTGCTGCTACTCCTGCCTTTGCTCCTAATTCCTTTGGGAGTTCTACTGGGGAAAAAACAAAAAGCAAGGGCCCGTGATCTGATCGGAAACAGAACTCGAAAAGCGGACAAATTGGCCCGCAAATACCTCTCGATTGCCAAAAAAGAATTGGGTAAAAAAGAAGCATTTTACGTGGCTTTGGAAAAGGCATTGCACAATTATTTGAAGGCAAAGTTACAGATAGAGACTGCCGAAATCAGCAAAGAACGCATAACTGAATTGTTGGAAAGAAGAGGCGTTTCTTCTCAAACTATCGCTGCATTTATAGCCGTTTTGGACGACTGTGATTTTGCAAGATACGCACCCGTGTCCAAGGTGACCACACAGCAAGAATACGACAAAGCCAAAGAGATCATCTCCAAACTGGACAAACAGTTATAAAAGACCGGCAACGGAGGAACCGAAAAAAAACCAAACATGACTCATTTTCAAACACAGTTACAACCACGTCTAAACAAAGCGCTGTGCATTGTCGCACTTTTTTTAGGCACTTTTTTTGGAATTTCGAATGCCACAGCCCAAACCAACGAAGCTTTGTTTGAAGAAGGCAATGAATTGTACCGAAACAATCAGTTTGTGGAGGCAATTGCTTTGTACGAACAGATAGAAACGCGCGGATTTGTTTCTACGGAACTGTATTTCAATCTCGGAAACGCTTTTTACAAAACCAACCAAATCGCACCCAGCATCTACAACTACGAGAAGGCCTTGCAATTGGACCCTCAAAATCAGGAGGCAGCTTCCAACTTGCGTTTTGCAAAGCGCATGGCCATCGATACAATTGAGGCGCTTCCTTTGACTTTTTTTCAAAAACTCAACGCCCAATACATCCAACAACTCAGCCATGACCAATGGGCGGTACTGGCCGTTGTTTTTTCTTTACTGACCAGTGTTTTCTTTTTGCTGTTTTACTTTTCTTATCGCCCCTCTTTCAAGCGGACCTATTTTGTGATCGCCCTGTCGGCGGCGTTTTTCCTTTCCGTTGCCCTGCTTTTTTCTATCCGAGAAGAACGACGGAGTAGCAACGAGACAGCGGCCATTATTTTTCTCCAAAAAACAGAGGTATACAATGCGCCTTCGGAGACAAGCGCTGTTGTTTTTGAATTGCATGAAGGAACCAAAGTGCTGGTATTGGACCACATAGACACCTGGAAAAAAATCAAATTGGCCGACGGCAAGATTGGGTGGGTTTCTCAAGAGGTTTTAAAGGAACTTTAAAGAAGGCTGGCTTCCGGTCTTTTTTTACATTGACACCAAACAATGGCTTTTTTGGTCTCCAAAAACAGAAAGGGATTTTTGCAGCGGTTTGTTTGCTGTAAAATTGAATAAAAACAAGTATTTTTACCTTTTTGATTTTTTAGCATGCAGTTTATGAAAGAAACGATTTTGATTACTGGCGGCTCAGGATTGGTTGGCAAAGTGCTCACGTCCTTGTTGACAGCACAAGGCTATGCCGTTTCTATCCTTTCGCGCAGCCCTCGAAAAGCGACCGAAAACGTCACGTATTATACGTGGGATTTGGATAAGAACGAAATTGATGCCAACTGTTTTTTGAAGGCAACTCACATCATTCACCTTGCAGGAGAGAACGTTGCTTCTGGTCGGTGGACAGCTCAAAAAAAAGAACTTATCTTAAAAAGCAGAACCCGTTCTTCGGCATTGCTGTACCAAGCGCTTTCGAAAAGCCCACACCAAGTAAAAGCTTTTGTCTCTGCATCTGCTACGGGTTTTTATGGCAGCCAAACTTCAGATACGCTTTTTTCAGAGGACCACCCTTCAGGAGCTGATTTTTTGGCACATGTGTGTAGGGATTGGGAAGATTCGGTGGATCGAATAGCATCTTTGGGAATCCGAACGGTGAAATTGAGGACCGGTGTGGTTTTGGCAAACAAAGGAAGCGCTCTTCAAAAAATGCTTCCTCCTTTTCAAATGGGATTGGGATCTGCCATCGGAACCGGCAAGCAATACCTGCCGTGGATTCATATTTCAGACCTGTGCAACATGTATTTGATGGCGCTTAACAAACCCAAAATGCGAGGCAGTTTCAATGCTGTGGTTGGAGATGATACGACCAACGCTCAGCTCAGTAAGGCAATTGCTCGGCAGCTCAACAAGCCTTTTTTTATGCCCAATGTCCCTGCCTTTCTCCTTTGGCTTGTCTTTGGGAAAATGGCAGTTATTTTGACAAACGGAAGTCGGGTATCGGCTCAAAAAATCAAAGAGGCGGGTTTTGTATTTGAGTTTGAATCTCTCGAAGAGGCCTTGCGAGATCTTTTGAAAAAATAGGACTCTTATGGGCTGTGCCTCAGGAAGGCAAAGCCATCAAGTCTGGGTGTGCAAAGGTATAGTCAAAGTATTTTTGTATTTTTTTGCTTGAAATGGTCTTGTAAGAAAAATCAAGGTTTTCTAAAAAAACAGCAGGGGTTTTGCCGAGTTTTAAGGAGGCAGCCGTGTAAAATTCTTTGCGTGTTGGATGGCTGTCAGCAGCGGCATTGAAAATCTCTCCCCAATGGCACCCCTCGAGCATTTTGCAAAGAATTCCGACACAGTCGTCTAGGTGAATCATATTTATTGGAGCCAAGCCATTTTGGACAACCCTTCCTTCTTTAAAAAAGTTCCCGGGGTTGCGCGTACCTCCGATCAGTCCCGAAAAACGAAGGACGTTTGTTTGAAAATTGGGATGCTGTAAAAAAAGCTTTTCCAAAGCAACCAACGCGTGTTTGTCAGGATTCATTGGGGTGTTTTCAGATTCCGAAACAGCGCTATTGCACGCTGCATATACGGAAGTAGAGCTGATAAAAACCACCTTTTTGGTGGGGGAGTTTGCGACGGCTTGTGCCAATTCTTGGTAGGCTTTGAAATTGTTTTTTTGTTGTCCAAAAGGAACGCAGATCACCAAAATATCGGTTTCTAAAAAGGCGTTGAGGTCTCCAGAAATTTGATTGTTATCAATACGAAGGAGAAAGGGTTGTAGCTGTTCTTTTTCCAAAAGAGGTAGCTTTTCCAATGAAGTGGTGGAGCCTTTGACCGACCACTGCTGTTGGATCAATTGTTTGGCCAAGGGCAAGCCGAGCCAACCGCATCCGAGAACACTACATCTCATCCAAAGGGTTTTTAAAATCGATGCCTTCGGGTGTAGCATAAGAGGGAAAGAGCAGCGGAGCCAGCTCTTTGATGGGCGCAATCAAGACGGAAGTTTTCATTTGATCTTTGCTGACAAAAGGCAGTGCGTTGTTCATTTTCATAAAAAACCCCAGGCCAACACTCAGGATTAAAGCGATTTTCAACGCGCCAAAAACACCGCCCAACACTTTGTTGATCAGTCCCAAAGCAGCGAAACTGGCAATTTTGGTTAGGATTTTTCCCGCCAAGGACACAAGGACTACAATTCCAATAAAAGTGATGGCAAAGGCGCCAAGTGTCGTGTATTTTTCCTCCCAATCCACATACGTTTTTAAATACGTACCTACCGTCTCCGAAAAACGAATCGCCCCATAAACACCGCCAATAAGCGCTGCCAAAGAAGCGACTTCTACAAACAACCCTTTGAAAAGGCCGCGTATAAATCCGAAGAGCAGCAAAACAGCGATGATGATGTCGAATGTATTCATGATGATAAGAAAATAAAGTGCTTCAAAGATACGACTTTGATTTTAGGAATTCTTGTCTATTTCAAGCTGTAAGGACTGATTCTTTCTTTTTTGAAGGCAATTTGAGATGACAAAGCAAGGATTTTAAAAAAGCGAGTAGAAAAAATCAGATGACGCATCGCGGTTTGATGATAAAAGAATAGCTTGCAAGCACAAAAGATTTAAGATGAAAATAACAACCAGCCTTTTTTTAGGATGCACATTGCTGACCCTGCTCAACTGCAAAGGAATAAGTAACGAAAAAAATGAAATTGAACACCCTAAAAATGTCATACTGTTGATCAGTGACGGCACAGGTTTGTCTCATATTTCTGCTGCTTTTTATTTCAAAGATTCGGCAGTCAATTACGCTCGGTTTCAAAACATAGGATTGATAAAAACAGCTTCTTCGAGACAAGCCATCACAGACTCAGGGGCAGGAGCTACCGCTTTTTCTTGTGGGCTCAAGACGTTTAATGGCGCTATTGGAGTAGCAGACGACGCAACACCTGTTGAAAACATTGTAGAAATAGCATCCTCAAAAAACATCCAAACCGGAATTGTTGCCACATCATCCATAACACATGCGACACCTGCAAGTTTCTATGCCCATTCAAAAAGCAGGGAAAACACCGAGGAAATTGCGTCCCAGTTGCCACACTCAACGATTGATTTTTTTGCAGGAGGAGGGTTACAATTTTTCAATCAAAACAAGGGCAATCGTAACTTTTGGAGTGCGTTCACTAAAAATCAGTTTGAGATTGATACGATTGCACTGACCGATTTTGAACACATAAAAGCCCACAAAAAGCAGGGCTATCTTTTGGCAAAAGATGCGATGCCCAAATTTAGTGAAGGGAGAGGGAATTTTCTTTCAAAAGCGACCGCCTTAGCGATTCAGTTTTTAAGCAAGGAGGCTTCGGGCTTTTTTT
>JGI20153J14295_10000318_pt1 | contig 41236 bp, 33 predicted proteins | sample COG_03_FD_14295 | JGI IMG/M metagenome (IMG submission 14295) | reverse complement strand
AAATTTTTTCGTCGTTTTTCGCATTTTCAATCGCCTCTAAAAGAGTGTTCAGTCCTGTGACTCTGTCCAAAGTTCCCAAAATTTCTGCCAATGGGTTGTCGTCGTTCGGCGCATAATCTTTGATTTGGGTGTCCAATTGAATTTTCAAAACCGATTTTTCAGACACAACTATTTGCGGTGTATCATTGACTGCGACAGCAATTCCTGCAAAAACTGCGATGAGAAGAAAAATAGCTATAAAAAAGCCCAAAATAGACGCAAATAGGTTTCTTAGAAAATTCATAAAATTTGATTGAAGATTGAACACAAATATAACATTTTCTTTTGTTTCTTTGTGTCGCAATGCCTTGACATCGTTGCCAGACATCCGTATTCAAAAATGAAAAAAGCTACACAAAATACATTTCTGTCCTTGGGCAGCAACTTGGACAACAAATTTGACAACTTACAGTTGGCAGTGCGTGCCATTGACAATACACTGGGCGATGTCAAAAAAATTTCTTCGCTCTACGCGTCTCCCGCACTGGGTTTTGATGGAGCTCCTTTTTACAACCTTTGCATAGAAGTCGCCACGCAGCTCAAAGCAACGGAGTTTTTGGAAAAACTTTTGGAATTGGAATTGATTTTGGGAAGAACACGTGGCCATAAAAAAGGATACCAAGACCGGACGATTGACATAGACTTGCTTTTGTATGAAAACAAAACCTTTGAAACTGCTGTATTAAAAGTACCACATCCCCGGATGCTCGAACGAAAGTTTGTGCTCCTTCCCTTGTCAGAAATCGCTGGGGAAATGCACTATCCCACTTCGGACAAAACAATTCAAGAATGCCTGAATGCATGTCCCGATGTCAGTCAATTGCAAAAGGTTGCCAAAAAAATAACCCTTCGCTAGCACTTTTATTTCTGTAGTTCTAATTTTTCGGCAAAATAGTCGCAAAAATCTCGCATGGTTGCCCCCATCTTTTCGTCGTTGGTGGCTCTTTCAAAGCTATGGCTCATGGAGACCAATGTTTGGTGAAAAAATTGCTTCATCTCGTCTACTGGCATGTCTTTTGTCCACAAATCGATGCGAAGGGTGTCTTTCTTTTTGGGGTCCCATATGGACAAGAGAACGGCTTTGCTCTCCGTATTGTCAATACCTCCGTCTTCTGCGCTCCAAGAAATCGTTTCTGGAACCTTATTTTCGTCCAATCCTATTTCAAATTCGATTTTTGATTTGTGTGCTACTGCCATTTTTGTGTAGGTTGTAATTCCCTGCAAATATAGCACATTATAGATTGAAAAACCGCTATTTTAAAAGCTTGCTTTCGATCGAAGAACACATTTTAAAACACGCTGTATTTCTCCAATTTAAAAAGGGTTTATCTGTCAATTAAATTTCTACACTTGGCGGGAATTAAGTATATTTGTTTGGAATTACAAAAAAAAAAATGGAAAATCAATCAATTGGAAACAAAGAAATTGTAAAAAATTACGGATTGTTCTTGGGAGGAACTTCCGTCCTCATCAGTCTCATTCAATATGCTCTGGGAGACCACCTGAGCCCAAAACCCATATACGGTACGCTCAGCTTTGCTTTGATGGCTGCTCTCATTGTGGTCGGAATTAAAAAATTCAAAGCCGCTAACGAAGGCTATTTGTCTTTTGGTGAAGCGGCAAAAATAGGCGTGGGAATTGCCTTGGTAAGCGCTGTGATTTCCATTGTTTACAACCAACTATTTATGACCTTTATCGAGCCTGATTTTATGAATCAAATTCTTTTACAACAGCAAGAAGACATGTTCAACAAAGGAATGAGCGAACAGGAAATTGAATTGGCTGCTCAGCTAGGTGAAAAACTAAAAGGACCTTTTATTTCTTCTGCCATTGGTTTGGTTGCCAGTGCTTTTATTGGGTTTGTCATTTCGGCCATCACAGGAGCCATCCTGAAAAACACGAAGGAAGCTTAATTCTTTTTTAATTTGGAATTTAACACAGACCTTTCCGTAGTCATCCCCCTTTTGAACGAAGAAGAATCGTTGCAAGAATTGCACGATTGGATTGTTCGGGTGATGTGTGCAGAAAACTACCGCTATGAAATTTTGTTTATCGACGATGGCAGTACAGACAAGTCCTGGGATATCATTGAAAAACTAAGTGCTGGAAACCCCTGTGTCAAAGCCCTTCGGTTTTCAAGAAATTACGGAAAATCCCAAGCTTTGCACGCGGGTTTCAAAGAAGTCAAAGGCCGAGTCGTTATTACCATGGATGCAGATTTGCAGGACGCTCCCGATGAAATCCCCGCACTGTACCAAAAGATTGTCACTGAAAAATACGACTTGGTGAGCGGTTGGAAAAAGAAACGCTTCGATTCCAAAATTCGCAAAAATATCCCTTCCAAATTGTTCAATTGGGCGGCTCGAAAAGTTTCTGGAATCTCCTTAAACGACTTCAATTGTGGACTCAAAGCCTTTGACATCAAAGTCGTCAAAGCAATTGATGTGGAAGGAGAAATGCACCGATACATTCCCTTACTAGCCAAAGATGCGGGTTTTGAAAAAATCGCAGAACAAGTCGTGCAACACCAAGCCCGAAAATACGGCGAGACCAAGTTTGGCATGGAACGCTTTGTCAATGGTTTTTTAGACCTATTGACCCTTTGGTTTGTCAGTCGATTTGGAAAACGTCCCATGTACCTTTTTGGCTTTGCTGGCACACTTGCTTTTTTGTTTGGTTTGATCGCGACCATGTACATGGGTGCCTCTAAATTGATCGCTGTTTTTTACTTGCAAAAGCCTGCCCCTTTGGTCACAGACAACCCCTTGTTTTACATTGCCTTGACCTGTATGGTTCTGGGAACACAGCTCTTTTTAGCAGGTTTTCTTGGAGAATTGATCTTGCGCAGTAAAAAGAAAACTAAAAACTATAAAACAACACAAGAGATCCTGTAAAAACAGCGTTGATTATTTTAACAATAACAGGCTTCTGTTACCTAGAATCTTTTACTTTTGTAAAAACTAAAAAAAATACTATGAGTACCCTTCAAAGCAACGAAACAGCCCAAAAGTGGCTTTCGCCTACCTTCGATACGGAGACACAAACAGCGGTCAAGACACTTTTAGAGAGCAACCCCGATGTACTGTTGGACAGTTTTTACAAAGACCTTGAATTTGGAACAGGAGGCATCCGTGGTTTGATGGGTGCAGGCACCAACCGCATCAACAAATACACACTTGGAAAAGCCACCCAAGGGCTTTCCAATTACTTACTAAAAAACGCTCCAAACAATGGCTGTAGTGTGGCCATTGCCTACGATTGCAGACACCAGAGCGACACGTTGGCAAAAGTGGTGGCGGATGTACTCACCGCAAACGGAATTCAAGTCTACCTTTTTGAGGCCTTGCGCACCACACCTGCTTTGTCCTTTGCCGTGAACCACTTGTCATGTGATGCGGGAATTGTCTTGACAGCCTCACACAACCCACCTGAATACAATGGCTACAAAGTCTATTGGTCTGACGGGGGACAAATTGTCCCACCCCACGACAGCGGAATCATCGCAGAAGTAAACCGATTGGATTTTTCTGAAATTAAATTTGATGCCAATCCAGCATTGTTGGAATACATCGGAAAAGAGGTCGATACTGCATTTACAGACGCCTGTGTGGCCAACGGAAGTTTGGAATTGACAAACAGAGACGATCTCTGTATTGTTTTTACTTCTTTGCACGGAACTTCCATTACAGCCATGCCGGAAACTTTGGAAAAAGCAGGGTATCAGAAGGTACACATTGTCGAAGAGCAACGCGTGCCGAACGGAAATTTCCCGACAGTCGACTCCCCCAATCCTGAGGAACCTGCGGCCTTGAAGATGGCAACCGAATTGGCAGAAAAAGTAACTGCTGACATCGTCATCGGAACAGATCCAGACAGCGATCGTGTAGGAATCGCAGTACGAGACTTGGACGGAAAGATCAAACTCTTGAACGGAAACCAAACCATGGTCTTGATGATTGACTTTTTGGTCAAAAAATGGCAGCAAGAAGGCCGTTTGGATGGAAAGCAATTTGTCGGTACGACCATCGTATCTACGGACATGGTTTCTGCCATTGCAAACAACTATGGTGTGGAAACTAAAATTTGCTTGACCGGATTCAAATGGATTGCCAAAATGATTGTGGACTTTCCCGAATTGGAGTTTATTGGCGGTGGAGAAGAGAGTTTTGGGTTTATGGTCGGTGATTTTGTAAGAGACAAAGATGCCATTACCTCTGCCCTGTTGGCTTGCGAAATTGCTACCGATGCAAAAGCAAACGGCAGCTCTTTTTACAAAGAATTGCTCAAGCTTTATGTCCAACACGGTTTTTACAAGGAACATTTGATTTCTATCACCAAAAAAGGAATGGACGGAGCCGCTCAAATCAAACAGATGATGGCTGCCCTAAGAGACAAACCTTATACACATATTGATGGTGAAAGGGTTCAGTACGTCGCCGACTACCAAGCAGCAACCTTACAGAATTTGATTACGGGAGAAGTAAGTGCCATTGACCTACCGAAATCCAATGTATTGATTTTTACAACCGAACAAGGCACCCGTGTAGCCGCAAGGCCGAGTGGCACCGAACCAAAAATAAAATTCTATTTCAGTGTGAATACGGCATTGGATTCCGAAGAAAGTGCAACGGAAACAGAACGTGCATTGGATGAAAAAACACAACGAATCATCTCAGAATTGTCTCTATAAAAAAACAGAATGAATCATTTTAAAAGAATACTAAACTTTGCACGTCCTTTTATCAAACACGCTTGGCTGAGTGGTTTGTTCAATGTACTCTATGCCATTTTTAATATTTTGACTGTGCTTTCTTTTTTGCCTGTATTGGCCATCCTCTTCAAAACAGACACAAAGACCTATGGCAAACCTATGTACAAAGGAATTGCAAACAGTTTTGACTTTTTAAAAGACAGTTTTTATTACGAGATCACCCAACATGTAGCATCCAACGGAGTCCTGGCTACTTTGGGCGTGATTTGCGCAGTCTGTGTCGGCTTGTTTTTCTTCAAAAATTTGTTCCGGTATTTGGCTACTTTCGAATTGGCATACATCAACAATGGCATCGTTCGAGATCTGCAAAATGCTTTGTACAGCAAAATCATTGAATTGCCCATCTCTTATTTTTCAGAAAAAAGAAAAGGAGATTTGATGTCTCGGATGACGTTGGATGTACAGGCGGTACAAGCGTCTTTTCTATCGACCTTGGAAACAATTTTTAGAGATCCCATCACCATCTGCATCACCTTGTTGATGATGTTTTCGATGAGTGCAAAGCTGACGTTGTTTGTCTTTGTCATGTTGCCTGTTTCTGGTTGGATCATCTCTTCTATTGGCAAAAAGTTAAAAGCCAATTCTATGAAAGCCCAAAAAGAAGGCGGCCGCTTTTTATCTTTTGTTGAAGAAACCCTTACTGGGCTTCGAGTCATCAAAGGATTCAATGCAGAAAACAAGATCAAAAATCGATTTTTGGCTTCGACAAGCAATTACGCCAAACTGATGGTCAAAGTAACCCAAAGACAAGCCTTGGCATCTCCAACCAGCGAATTTTTAGGAGCACTCACCATTATTGCAATCCTTTGGTACGGCGGCAACTTGGTACTGTCCAACAACAGCCATTTGGACGCCCCTACTTTCTTTACGTATATCGGGCTTTTTTACTCGGTATTAGCGCCTGTAAAATCAATTTCAGGAGCCTTTTCAAAAATTCAAAAAGGAGGTGCTTCTGCAGAACGCATCTTAGAAATTTTAGAAACCGAAAACAGCATCAAAGAGGTTGAGAATCCAACGTGCAAAACAAGCTTTGACAAAGAAATTGTCTTTGACAACATTTCTTTCAAATACAAGGAAGATTATGTGTTAAAAAATTTCTCATTGACCATTCCAAAAGGACAAACAGTGGCTTTGGTCGGACAATCTGGAAGTGGAAAATCTACATTGGCAAATTTGATTACGCGTTTTTACGATGTCAATGAAGGAAGTATTTCTATTGACGGGACAGACATCCGAAACTTGACTAAAAAGTCGTTGAGAGACTTGATGGGAATTGTCACCCAAGACTCCATCTTGTTCAACGACAGTGTTGCTGAAAACCTCTCACTGGGAACAGAGAAGTCCTCGGAGGCTGAAATCGTCGAGGCTGCAAAAATTGCAAATGCCCACGAATTCATCAAAGACCTGGCAGCGCAGTACCAAACCAATATTGGGGATGGCGGCAACAAATTATCGGGTGGACAGAAACAGCGCTTGAGCATCGCAAGAGCAGTTCTCAAAAACCCTCCTATCATGATCCTAGACGAAGCAACCTCTGCACTGGATACCGAATCAGAACAGTTGGTACAAGGCGCATTGGAAAAAATGATGAAAAACAGAACGTCTCTCGTCATTGCGCACCGCTTGTCAACCATCCAAAAAGCAGATTTGATTGTGGTCTTGAAAAAGGGTGAAATCATTGAACAAGGAAACCATACCGAATTGTTGAAAACAAAAGGTGCTTATTACAACCTTGTCAACATGCAAACTTTTTAAATTTTCATGAATTGGCTCCACAAAATAAAAAGAAATAAAACTTTTTTCTACGCTTCAAATTTCATTAATTCGTTGCTCCCTAACTATTTATACCGTAGAAAACTAAATTATTGGTTGTCTAAAAAAAGTAACTACTCTAAAAAAACAATCCAAGAAAGACTTGCGTATTATGCGCAATTCTCAAAACAGCAAACAAGTCCCGTTTCATCAAAAATTATCGATATAAAAAAGCCTGTGAAAGGGAATGTCTATTATTTTGACTTGATAAAAACCACTCGGTATTTCAAACCCACTTATAAAATTGATTATGCATTTGGGGACATTACAGAAAACCAAAAATTTCCGACAATCGTTAAGAGTAGACCTGTTCAAAATAATGGAAACTCTGTGCTACTCAAATTAAACTCCATTCGACATTACAAATTCATCAAGGATCCAATCCCTTTTTCTAAGAAAAAAAATGAAGCTGTTTGGAGGGGTAGAGTACACAAGGAAAACAGACGCTTACTTGTGGACAAATTTAAAAACCACCCGCTCTGTAATATTGAAGAAATTTTTAGTCCTAGAAAACGACCTCATGACTGGAATGTGAATTATATGAGTATTGAAGACCAATTGCAATATAAATATATCCTATCTGTTGAAGGAGTTGACGTGGCAACCAATCTGAAATGGATCCTATCTTCCAATTCTCTCTGCTTTATGCCAACACCAAAGTTTGAAACGTGGTTTATGGAAGGGAAATTAATTCCGAATCACCACTATGTACATATAAATGATGATTATTCAGATTTAATAGAAAAAGTGAATTACTATATGAGTCATGAAAACGAGGCGTTGATCATTCTTAAAAATGCAAAATCTTGGGTAGCTCAATTTCAAAATAAAAAACAGGAAAGAATACTTTCTCTATTGGTACTTGAAAAATATTTTAAGAATACGGGGCAGTCTTCTTAGTTTTTCTCTTCGGGCACCAATCCTAATTTGGATGCACAAGCCAACATCAATTCGTAAGCCGGCTCGTATTCATTCGGGATTTGTCCTTCCAAAATAGCTTCTTTGATGACTTCTTTGATTTGTCCGATTTCTCGGCAGGGTTTCAACTGAAAAGTTTCCATAATGAGCGCTCCTGAAATCGGAGGTTCAAAATTACGGAGGTGATCCCTTGCTTCTACTTCTTTGACCTTTTCACGTACCGTTTTAAAATTGCGGTGGTACTTTTTAAATTTGAGGTGGTTTTTGGTAGTGATGTCTGCTTCGCACAAAGTCATCAAACTGTCCAAATCATCGCCTGCATCAAAGATCAATCGACGGACAGCCGAATCGGTTACATCGGTTGCCAACACGATGGGCCTAGAACTCAAAAGCACCAACTTCTGAACAAATTTCATTTTTGCATTCAATGGCATTTTCAAGCGTTTGAAAAGTTTGTAAACCATTTTCGCACCTAAAAACTCATGACCGTGAAACGTCCATCCATTTTTTTTGTCAAATTTTTTGGTTGGAGCTTTGCCGATATCGTGCAACAGTGCTGCCCATCGCAACCAAAGATCATCGGTGTTTGCAGAGATGTTGTCTAGCACTTCGAGTGTGTGGTAAAAATTATCTTTGTGTTTTTGTCCTTGTTGTTCGTCTACACCCTTAAGCGCTGTCAATTCGGGAAGAATTTTTGACAACAATCCAACTTGTTCTAAAAGTAAGAACCCAGCAGAGGGCTTGTCAGAAAGCACTATTTTATGCAACTCCGCCACTATTCGTTCGTTGGTAATAATTTGGATGCGGTCACAATTTTTGGCGATGGAGGCCAAACAGTCAGCATCAATTTGAAAATTCAATTGACTGGCAAATCGGATGCCTCGCAGCATGCGAAGGGGATCGTCAGAAAAAGTGATGTCTGGAGCCGAAGGGGTAATCAATGTCTTGTCTGTTATCGCTTGCAAGCCGTCAAAAGGATCCAATAACTGTCCATAGCTGTCGGGTTGCAAACTCAATGCCAAAGCGTTTATTGTAAAGTCTCTTCGGTTTTGGTCGTCCTGCAAGGTTCCCGAACTGACGGTTGGGTTTCTGCTGTCCGAAGCATAAGATTCTTTTCGAGCCCCTACAAATTCCACTTCCAGGTCTTCATAGCGCAACATGGCAGTTCCATAGGTCTTAAAAACTTGTACTTTGGGTTGGTTGGGGAGGAGTGCCGCAACCTTTTTGGCCAATTCGATGCCACTGCCTACTGAGACGATATCAACGTCTGTGGCGGTTTCTCTTTGCAAGATGTAGTCACGTACAAAACCTCCTATGACATAGCTTTCTGTCTGCAAGGCTAAAGATGCTTTGGAAATGTAGTCGAATATCTCAGCACGAAGTGCTTCTTTGTAATTTGGTTGTTGCATGTATTATTCTCTTAAAATCGCAATGTCACCCGCTTCTGTAATCCTGAGAATTGTGGACGGTTTTTCTGCTGTTTGATTTTGATGCAAAGCTACCACATAATCTACGCTCTCCAAAATAGCGGGACTTATTTCTGAAAAGGATTTGGGTGTGGGCTTGCCACTGGTATTTGCGGAAGTGGAGACAATGGGCTTGTCAAAACGACGAATCAATTCATGGCAAAAGCCACTTTTGACAATGCGAATGGCAATTGTTTGGTCTGAAGCAATCGTGTTTTTCGCCAATCCTTTTGGGTTGTTGTAAATAAGGGTCGTCGGTTTTTTACTCTCTTCTAAAATCCTCAAAATTTTAGCCGAGATACTTCCTACATATTTTTGCAACATTTCTATGGAATCGACCAAAATAATAAGACTTTTGGATTCTTCTCTGTTTTTTAATTGATAAATTTTTTGCACAGCCTTTTCATCTGTGGCGTCGCACCCTATCCCCCAAACAGTGTCTGTTGGATAGAGCAACACTTTACTTTTTTTCAGGATGGAAAGACTTTCGTTTACTGCAGAATTCATGTTCTTTTTGATGTATCTTTAATTTATACGTTACCTTAAAATCTGAGCCACGAATATAACAACTTATTTTCTTAACCCAATAATTTACACCATTTTCAATGACACCTAAAACAATAAAAAAAAGGGCTTTTTCTTTTCTTTTAAAAAAAATATTTTCCAACAGAACAAGGCAAAAGAAGGTTATCTTTGTAAGCAAACAAACCTATTTCTATCTATGAAGAAAAGAACAAGAGTATTACTTACAAATGCTTATGCCGTAAACAATGGAGACATGGCACTTGTCTTAGCTCTATCAGAGTCTCTTAAGAAAAGAGGATTTGATGTTTCCATCGCTACATTCTATTATAATTTTTTAAAAGAAAAATACCCTGAAGTCAAGTTTGTTAGAGAGTTGTTGGATCATAAAAAAACAACGGGTTCTACCGCTGTAAAGACTTTATTTTTAAAATTAAATTTTTTATTTAACAAAACCTACAGAGGGTTTGATGTCTATATTAGTAGTCCTGGTGGATATATGAATTCTTATTATGGCTTAAAAAAATGTCTCCTACCACTCATTCAAGCTAAAAAGACAAATAAAAAAACAGCTGTATATTCCCAGTCAGTTGGCCCTTTAAATGAACGTGATAGAAATTTATTAAACCAATACAGCCAATTTATAGACACAATTTTAGTTCGAGATTCTTTTTCTAAAAAATGCATCGATTCCACTCGTTGTAATTCGAAAATACTTCAGACAAAAGATGCCGCTTTTTTATTAGAGCCTCGAGTTTCTATAGCTAAAAACTCCAAATTAGTTGCTGTCTCTGTTCGCTCATGGAAACATGACAGTCGAAATATGGAACAATATTATGCTCTTATTCAAAAACTTTGTGAAAAACTATTAGATAAAGGATTCGACATAGAATTTATCTCTACATGTCAAGGCATAAAGGACTATGTAGATGATTCTAAAACAGCTTCCCTTATCAGCGATGCTATTCTCCAAAAGAACGGTGACTATGCTGGCAGAATAAACATTGTCACTTCTTTTCATACCTATTTTAAATTGACGGATTTACTCAATTCAAGATACTGTTTTGTTGTTGGTACCCGCTTACACATGTGCATTCTATCTCTAATAAACGGAATTCCTGCGTTTAATATCAGTTATGAAATAAAAGGAAAAGAATGTTACGAGTACTTAAACCTCTCTGATTATTCTGTAGATTTTAACGAACCGGCACCGGAAGCCTTAAGAAAGTTTGATTTATTTTTAACGAATCAAGTTTCGTTGAAAAAATCAATTTACAAGGATATGTTGTCAGTACATAATGAATGTCAGGACGACTTGGATTTATTTATAAAACAAATGGACATGCAAGCTTCTTGCTAAAAACTCTCTTTTGCTAACTTATAAATTTTTTGCAACTGAGTTACTTGATTGTAATTCTCTTTGATATGCTCACATCCTTTCAAGCCTAAATTATTCGCTTGTTTGTGGTTTTCACAAAAGTATATCATGTAATTAGCCATTTTGTCTACATCCATTTCATCTACCAAAAAACCTGTTTTTTCATGAATCACTGCATCTTGTATGCCGCCATGAAAAGTACTGATAATTGGCAACCCACAAGCACTGGCTTCCATAATACTCACTGGAGTCCCTTCCATATCTCCATTTGGAGCTGTAACGGAGTGCTGAACAAAAGCGAACGATTTATTAATCAATTCGCCAATTTCTGTTTGCCCTAAAACACCCGTAAAAATAACCGATTTTTGAATACCTAACTTATTGACGAAGGCTTCACATTCATTGAACAAACCTTGTTTTTTTCCAACCATTGTAAGTGTTGCTTCTGGATACTTTTGCAGAACCTTGTAAAATGCTTGCAATGTAAAAAGCGGGGCTTTCTTCGGTGCAAATCTACCCACTGCTAAAAAATTTTTGTCTCTAATTTTATTTTTCGAAGGTGTAAACTTTAGAACATCAACTCCACAAGGTATTACATGAATTTTTTTTGGATCAGCTCCTAATGCTATCAGTTTTTTTTTCATGTCTTTTGAAACAACAATCAAATAGGCTGCATACTCAAATAATTTCCTGTATTTACCTTTGTATTCTTTTAGCAGTTTTCGATCTGTTGCATCGTGCCCATGAAAAATGACCAAAAGAGGAATTTTCAACGACTTACAAACGGATACCATATGGGCACCCGATGTTCCGTAGTTTGACAAAACAACATCAATCTCATTTTCTTTTAAAAATTTTTCCACACCATAATTGCTAAAATAATTGTTCCTCCCTAAAATTATTTTGAAAGCTTTGTGCAGGAACCAAAACAACTTTGGCCCTAGCAAGCTCCCATCTTCTTTTCGTTCAGGATAGCGCCCACTATGGATCGGATAAACGTCAGAAACCTTAGCAAAACCAGCAATCTGATCCCGAATAAATGTTTCTGAATAGCTATATTTGGTTGATCGTGTAATGCAAATTTTCATGAAAATTAATTTTACCAAAAATAAGATTAAATTGACAGAATACTAGTACTTTTACATACTATATCTCATTTTTAAGTGAAACTATGAAGCCTTCAATTTCAATTATTATCAGTACTTACAATTCAGAAAAATGGTTGCAAAAAGTACTATTAGGTTACAACGAGCAGTCCTTTCAAAATTTTGAAATCGTGATTGCTGATGATGGTTCAAAAGAAGCTACCAAAAATTTGATTGAGGACTTCAAAATAAATGCAAATTACCCTATTATTCATGTTTGGCATGAAGACAATGGTTTTCAAAAATCACAAATTTTAAACAAAGCCATTCTCGCTTGTACCACTGCGTATATTATCATGTCTGACGGCGATTGTATCCCTAGAAAAGATTTTGTTAAAATACACGACAGACACAAAGAACCTGGCTATTTTTTATCGGGAGGTTATTTTATGCTACCCATGAATATCTCTGAAAAAATTGCCCCCGAACACATTGAGAATCAAGAATGTTTCAACCTTAGATGGTTGACAAAATACGGTTTGAAAAAATCATTTAAAAACAACAAACTCACTACCACAGGCAACAAAGAAAAATTTCTAAATTGGATAACACCCACGAAGGCTACTTGGAACGGACACAATGCTTCTGGATGGAAAGAGGACATCCTTAAAATTAATGGATTTGATGAGCGTATGCAATACGGTGGCCAAGACAGAGAATTGGGAGAGCGTTTGACAAACTTAGGAATAAAACCGAAACAGTTAAGATACAGCGCTATTGTCATTCATTTAGACCATCCAAGAGGATACGCCAACAAAGAAAGTTGGAAATTGAACCATGCCATTCGCAAAAACACACGACAAAACAGAGTGAAAACTACCGATTTTGGAATTGTAAAAACCAACTAAATTTTCTAACAAATGTCCAAAATCTTAGCCCTTGACTTCGGCATCAAAAGAACCGGAATTGCGGTGACAGACGACTTGCAACTCATTGCTTCTGGCTTGACAACTGTAGAAACATCAAAATTGATTGTCTTTCTAAAAGAATACCTTCAAAAGGAAGCGGTCGTGCTTTTTGTGGTTGGAAAACCCAAACAAATGAACAATAAAGACAGTGAAAGTGAACCACTGATTCAGAAATTTTTACACAAATTGCAAGGAAATTTTCCAAACATTCCAATCCGTCGAGAAGACGAGCGATTTACGTCTAAAATGGCTGTCCAGTCGATGATTGACAGCGGCCTTTCTAAAAAGAAGCGTCAAAACAAAGGGCTTGTAGATGAAATCAGTGCCACTCTCATCTTGCAGTCGTATCTGTACCAGCAATGAAGCCGCGATGAAAAGTTAAATTGCAGGCAAATAAATTTCTCCACAAGCGCAAACTTCGTACTTTTGCAAACAACAAAAACACCTAGCAAATGATTTTACCAATTGTCGCCTATGGGGATTCCGTTCTTAGAAAAGTAGGAAAAGAGATTGACAGCAACTATCCTGAATTGAAGCAATTGCTTGCCAATATGAAGGCAACCATGGAAAATGCACAAGGTGTGGGATTGGCAGCCCCTCAAATAGGAAGGGCGATTCGTTTGTTTTTGATTGATGCCTCCCCCTTTGCAGAGGACGAGGATTTGCCTCAAGAAGAGCGCAACATCCTAAAAGAGTTCAAACACGTATTTATCAATGCTAAAATTCTAAAAGAAGAAGGAGAAGAATGGGGCTTTCAAGAAGGTTGCTTGAGCATTCCTGACATCCGAGAAGAGGTGTTTCGAAAAGAAAAAATAACGGTAGAATACCAAGACGAACACTTTAAAAAACACACCAAAGTTTTGGACGGACTTGCTGCAAGAGTTTTTCAACACGAATACGACCACATTGAAGGGATTCTTTTTACAGACAAACTTTCCTCTTTGAAAAAGCGTTTGCTCAAAAAGAAATTGGACAACATCTCCAAAGGAAAAACGACTGCGGATTACCGCATGCGGTATCCCAATGCAAAAAAGCGGTGATGCAGGAATTCGATGCACAAAAAAATAGAGAACAAACAAGAAATACAACTTAAAAAAATCAAATAAATGGGACTTACAAAAACGATAGCCATTTCAGGAAAACCTGGTCTTTTCAGTATCATCAACCAATCCAAAGGGGGCTTTTTGGTGCAATCCTTGGTAGATCAAAAGAAATTTCCAGTGACTCAAGCACAAAACATCAGTGTCTTAAACGACATTGCCATTTACACCTATGACGAAGAAAAACCACTGAGAGAGGTTTTCTTGACAATGCATGCGAAAGAAGAAGGCAAAGCTGCCCTTAGTCACAAAGAGAACAACAACAAGTTAGTTGCCTATTTCTCTGAGATACTTCCTGATTTTGATCAAGAAAGAGTGTATCCTTCAAACATCAAAAAAGTGATACAATGGTACAATATATTAGTTACTGCTGAATTTGATTTTTCTTCATTAAACGAAAAAGAAGAGGAAACTGCTGAATAAGCAATTCTAAAATAAGACTAAAGGCATGCATTTTTGCATGCCTTTTTTTGTGCACTATTCCAATAACAAGAATACATTTCAAATTGAATTTTCCTATTTTTATACAAACTTTCGAAATCTATGAATTCACGCAAACAACAACTATCCGCTTTCAACTCCCTGCTAGACATCATGGACGAATTGCGTGAAAAATGTCCTTGGGACAAAAAGCAAACCTTGGAAAGCCTCCGCCACTTGACCATCGAAGAGACCTATGAGTTGGGGGACGCCATTTTAAACAACAACCTAGAAGAAGTGAAAAACGAATTGGGAGACCTGTTGCTCCATATTGTTTTTTACGCAAAAATTGGTTCCGAAACCAAGGCATTTGACATTGGAGATGTTGCAAAAGGCATTGCTGAAAAATTGATTCACAGACACCCCCATATTTATGGAGATGTCACCGTTACTGACGAAGAAGACGTAAAGAAGAATTGGGAAAAACTCAAGTTAAAAGAAGGTAGAAACTCCGTTTTGGAAGGGGTGCCAAAATCTTTACCTGCCATGATCAAAGCCAGTCGCATCCAAGACAAGGTGGCGGGTGTCGGGTTTGATTGGGAAGCACCTGAGCAAGTTTGGAAAAAAGTACAAGAAGAACTCTCCGAATTGAATACAGAAGTTAAAAATGGAAACACACAAAATATGGAGTCCGAATTTGGAGATGTTTTATTTTCGATGATCAATTACGCTCGTTTTATTGGTGTAAATCCTGAAAACGCCTTGGAAAGAACCAATAAAAAATTCAGCAATCGTTTTCAGTTTTTAGAAAATTCGGCCAAAGCGGCCGATAAAGAACTTTCCGAAATGACTTTGAATGAAATGGATGTCTATTGGGAACAATCGAAAGAATTTTTTAAGTAAATCTATGGATTTCAAAAATACCGCAATCATCACAGGAGGAAGTAGTGGCATTGGAAAAGCCTTGACTGAACTCTATGTACAAAACGGCTACCAAGTCTACACCCTTTCAAGATCGCTTGTGAGCGATTCCAAAAACCCCGTATGTATTTCTGCTGATTTGTCAAAAACCACAGAAACCTCTAAAGCCATTACTGGCATCCTAGATCTTATAGACACTGACAAACTAAAAAACTTTGTCTTAATCAACAATGCAGGTACTTTGGGACCACTCACAACCATCGAACAGCAATCGAGTGAAGCCATTCGACACACCTTACACACCAATTTGACAGCTCCAATGATTTTGACGGCCATGTGTCTCCAAAGGCTAGCAAACACGCCCTGTTCCAAAAGAGTGCTAAACATCTCTTCAGGAGCAGCAGCAAAGCCCTACGACGGATGGACGGGATATTGTGCTTCGAAAGCAGGGTTGGACATGCTTACCAAAACGGTGGCTTTGGAACAAGAACACTTGGAAAATGGCGCAAAAATAAGTGCTGTCTATCCAGGAGTGGTAGAAACGGAAATGCAAGTCACATTGAGAAAAGCTTCGAAAACAGCCTTTAGAAATGCACAGCGCTTTGTCGATTTGAAAAAAGAAGACAAATTGTACTCGCCTAAATTTGTGGCCCATAAAATCTTGGAACTCGACACCCGTGACCTGTTAAAAAATGGTGAAATTGTGGATATTCGAAATCTATAACACTACAAATCTTGCGCGTTGGCAATCATCTCAACAATGTCCATGACCTCCACACTCCCTTCTTTCTCTTTGTTTTTGACACCGTCTGTCAGCATCGTTTTACAGAATGGACAGCCTGTGGCAATGATTTCTGGTTGGATTTGCAATGCTTCTTCGGTGCGCAACAGATTGATTTCTTGGTTGCCTTTTTCAGCATCTTTAAACATTTGAGCTCCTCCAGCTCCGCAACACAACCCATTGCTTTTGCATCGTTTCATTTCTACCAATTCCACTTCGAGTTTTTGAATCAAATCTCTTGGTGCTTCGTATACTTCGTTGGCGCGTCCCAGATAACAAGGATCGTGAAAGGTGATTTTTTTTCCTTTGTATTGCCCCCCTTCTATGGTCAAACGCCCTTCTGACAGCAGCGATTTTAAAAACTGTGTGTGGTGCATGACCTCATAAGAACCACCCAATTCGGGGTATTCATTTTTGATTGTATTGAAGCAGTGGGGACAGGCTGTGACAATTTTTTTCACCTCGTAGGCATTCAGCACTTCGATATTTGTCATCGCTTGCATTTGAAACAAAAACTCATTTCCTGAACGCTTTGCAGGATCCCCCGTGCAGGTTTCTTCGGTGCCAAGGACAGCAAAATCAACTTTTGCACGGTTTAAAATTTGTACAAATGCTTTGGTTACTTTCTTTGCTCTGTCGTCAAAACTTCCCGCACAGCCCACCCAAAAAAGTACTTCGGGTTGTTTTCCTTGAGCCGTCATTTCTGCCATTGTTGGTACATTCATCGTGTCTTGGTTAGGTTACAGTACAACTGTAAGGTTTGTTCTAATTGTCGTTTGAAGGTGTTCCTTCGTGTTGATCTGCTGCTTTTTCAAGATTACTCTTTCCAATTCAAGCGGTCCTGCTGATTGAATTGCCAAGGAGCGCCATTGTTTTCGATATTGGACATCATCGCATTGAGTTCTTGAGGCGCTGCAGATTCTTCCATGACCAGGTATTGCCGCATGTCCATGATGATGGACAGTGGATCGATGTTGACAGGACATTCTTCAACACAGGCATTGCAACTGGTACAAGCCCAAAGCTCTTCAGGACTGATGTAATCCTTGAGCAGTTGTTTGCCATCGTCTTTGAAAACTCCCTGGTTGGCATCGGTGTTTTTTCCCACTTCCTCCAATCGGTCTCGTGTTTTCATCATGATGGCCCTAGGAGACAATTCTTTTCCTGTTTGATTTGCAGGACAAACCGAACTGCAACGTCCACATTCGGTACACGTGTAAGCGTTCATCAGTTGAACCCAACTGAGATCTTGTACATCACTGGCACCAAACTTTTCTGGTTCAGAAGTCTCTTCAGGTACGGCATAAGGATCTGCATTGGGATCCATCATGGTTTCCACTTCTTTCCGAACTGTTTTGTTGTTGTCAAACTTCCCTTTGGCCTCCAAATTGGCGTAAAAGGTATTGGGAAAGGCCAAAAGGATGTGAAGGTGCTTGGAATAATAGAGGTAATTCAAAAAGAGTAGAATCCCCGAAATGTGCAACCACCAAGCTGTTCTTTCGATCAAGTGAAGCAAAGTCTCCGAAAAAGAAGCAAAAAGAGGCGCTATGAATTGACTGACTGGATTGCCCGCTTCCATGGCTTGGAAGGAATGGTCAGTCGCATTCATGGTCAAAAACAAGCCCATCAAAACCACCTCAAAATACAAGATGATGTTTCCATCGTTTTTGGGCCAAGAGGTCATCTCTTTGCTCCAGAAACGTTTGACTTTTACCAGATTTCTACGTGCCCAAAATACCCCCACAGCCAACAAAACCAGCACGGCAAGAATTTCAAAGGTACCGATCAAAAAGCCATAAAAAGAAATCCAACCGGAAAAGAGTCGGTGCGTGCCAAGTAGGCCGTCTAAAATAATTTCAAGAACTTCAATGTTGATAATGACAAAACCGATGTAAACCACCAAGTGTAAGATGCCCGCTACCGGACGTCTCACCATTTTTGATTGTCCCAATGCAATTCGAAACATGTTTTTCCATCGTTCCTTGGACCGATCGTTTCGGTCTGCGGGTTTCCCCATCAAAATATTGCGGCGAAGTTTTTGAATGTTTTTTACAAAAAAACCAATTCCAACGGTACATAGAATTGCAAAAAGCAGGTTGGGAATGTAGTGCATTGTCATTCGTTTTTGGCTTGGGAGTTAAGTGTTCTATTTGTTGTTTTTCGACCTGTGCTTTGGGATGGCCATTGAAAAAAGTAATGTGGCTCCTGCCAACCTACTTTTCCAAAGGCATTGACAACGTGTCTTGGTATTCTTTTTCTTTCTTCCCAAAAAGCGAAAAATGGACAAATCGCTTTGGATGTAACTTTACATCTTTTAACAAGGCTTCCAATTCTTTGGTTGCATTGTTCAGATTGTCGTACACCGCATCGTCGTTGACCAATTTTCCAAGGGTTCCTTTTCCATTGTTGATTCCAGTTGTCAATTTTTCGATGCCCTGAAGCGTCGTTGCTATTTTTTGAGCCAAAAGCTGCACATTGACTTGAGCCAAGGAGTCAGAAAATCTTTCCAAGTTTTCTGTAATTTTTTCAACGTTTTCAAGGGATTGGGTGACATTTTCTTTGTTGAGCACCAGCAATTCATCTGCGTGTTTGGTAATCTCATTGAGGTTGGCCATGGTCAAATCCAAATTTTTGATGGTGGATTTGATACGGCTTTTTGACTCGTCATCAATCACGGTATTGAGGTGAACCAAAAGAGAGTCTGCACTGACAATCACACTCTCTAATTTTGCTTGCAGTGGATTTAGTTTTTCCTCTACTGAAGAAAACATATCCGATTCTATTTCACCACTCAAGAAGTCTCCTGGAACGGCATTTTCTCCTTCGTATGAAGGTACAATGGCAAGGGATTTACCACCCATCAAACTGGCGCTGTAGATTTTGGCGATGCTGTTTTTTGAAAATTCAAAATCGTGCTCCACACTAAATTCTACTTTCAAGGCTCCTTTTTTATCGGGTGCTGTATTGAAAGAAATGTCCACTACCTTTCCAACCTCGTAGCCATTCACAGTCACCACACTGGCAGTATTGAGTCCTTGTACGTTGTTGTATTCTGTAAAGTATGTATTGGAAGGTCCATCAAACAGGTTGTGTCCTTTGAGGTAATTGTAACCCCAAATAAAAAGTGCTGCTACAGCGATGACAAAAACACCTGTTTTGAATTCTCTTGAAATATGAATCATAGACAAAAATTTAAAAAACAAATTTACTAATTATTTGTGTGAGTAAAAACTATTGGCTCAATTTATCACTTCTGAAACGGGTACGCTGATGCCATTTTTAAAAGCCGTGACAAATGCAGAGACATACCCTTTTTTCTTAGCGATCTTGAGTTGTTGTTGGCACTTTGCATAGCTATCCGTCTTTCCGATGTAATATTTATAAAGACCCGAAACAGGGACTCTTTCCACTCCTTTTAAGCCGTTAAAATTGTAACTTTTTGTGCTTATTTTTGACTTCCCTGAAGCGATCTGAACTTTGAAATAAACTCCATCGGCAGGGGGTTTGATTGTTGCCGCAACTTGCATCGATGCATCAACAACGGGCACATTGTTTGCCTTGATGTTTTGTATGTGTGCTATGATTGCTTTTGAAATGGCTGAGGCCATGTCAGCTTTCCCTTTTTTAGAGTGAAGGTAAGCTCCTTCTTTTCTGTTGGTCAAAAAACCCGTCTCTATCAAAACACTCGGCATATAGGTTTGATGCAACACCACAAAACCTGCTTGTTTCACTCCCCGATCAGTTCTTCTAAAAGTATTTTTAAAATTCTTTTGGACAGCTGCCGCTAAGGAAAGGCTTTTGTCCAAATTCTCCTCTTGTTCCAAGTTGAGTCCGATAACCGATTGAGGTGAATTGGGATCAAATCCACGGTATTTCTCTTGGTAATTGTCTTCCAAAAGAATCACTTCATTCTCGGCTTTTGCCACTTCAAAATTGCGTTGGTTGGCATGCAATCCCAGTACCCATGTTTCGGAACCAGAGGCTTGAGAGTTGTGGGCGTTGCAATGTACCGAGACGAACAAATCGGCGTCCGCCTTGTTGGCGATGCGTCCTCGTTCCCACAAATCGACAAATTTGTCTTTCTTTCGGGTGTAAATGACTTTGAAATCTTTTTTCTTTTCCAAAATAGCGCCCACCCTGAGCACAATGTCCAAGGCAATTTCCTTTTCCTTGTATTTACGAAAGCCTATTTTACCGGGATCCTTTCCTCCATGCCCCGCATCCAATACAACGGTGTGTACTTTTTTTTGAGCAAAAATGATGTTGCTTGTAAAAAAGAACTGAAGAAAAGCCAACCAAACAAACGCTTGAAGCAGTTTGCTGTTAATTTTAGGCATTTGTGCCAAGTTCGTCAACATTTTTTGAGTAATTTTGAAATCTTATCGGCCTTGAAAAACAACAAGGCCCTTTGCACAAAAATAGCACATAAAGCATTGCGAACAAATTTAAACCACATACTTTTCATTTTCAGCTTGCTGTGCTTTGGGCTCCAAAATACAACTGCACAAGAAGGGCCTATCCCCACCCCCTCTTCAGACAGCAGAAATCCCAAATTAGAAGTCCCTGCTACAAATTTTAAACCGGTTCAAAACGACAGCATTGTGACAGACAGCGTACCTGCAAAGGAGGCCATTGATGCCATCATTAGCCATCGCGCGAAAGACTACATTTTGGAGGATGTGGCTCGCAAAACAATTCTTTTGTACGACGGGGCAGAAATTTACTACAAAGACATCACAATCAAAGCAGGAAGCATCTCGATCGATTACAATAAAAACATACTCCGAGCAAAAGGGATTTTAGACAGCATCGGCAGCTATTCACAGCTGCCTGAATTCAAACAGGGAGGAGAAGAATCTACGCAAGACTCCATCGTCTTCAACTTCAAAACGGAAAAAGCACTGATCTACGGATTGAAAACCTCGCAAAACGGTATCATCACCTTGGGCGAAAAGACAAAAAAGGTAAACGATTCGACAATTTTTGTAAGAAACATTCGATTCACTACCTCCGACAAAAAGAATCCCGATTATTATTTGGTGACTAAAAAAGCCAAAATTGTCCCCAATAAAAAAATCATCGTAGGATCTACAAACCTGGTGATTGCAGATGTGCCCACACCAATTGTGCTGCCTTTTGGGTATTTGCCTATGACCTCTTCAAAAACTTCCGGATTTATCGTGCCTACCTATGGTGAATCAAACAACCAAGGCTTCTTTCTGCAAAATGGGGGCTATTATTTTGCTGGAAATGACTATTTTGATTTGACAGTTCTTGGCGATTTTTATTCGAACAGCAGCTGGGGACTTCGAATAGAATCCTCTTATAAAAGACGTTACAAATATTCTGGAAACATGTCTTTTCGTCTCGAAAATTTGATTTATGGCATCAAAGGATTTGACGACTATAGCAAGCGAAGAAATTTCAACATCCGTTGGTCACATTCCCAAGATGCGAAATCCAACCCAAATGCTCGGCTTTCTGCGTCGGTCAATTTGGGGAGCAGTAAGTATTACCGAGAGTCTTTGAACCAATTGAACAATTCCCAAACACTGACGAACACCTTGAGTTCCTCGATCTCGTACTACAGAAAGTTTGTAGATACTCCTTTTAACTTGTCCGTGACGGCTTCACACACTCAAAACACCAATACGGAAATCATCAGCATGTCTTTGCCCTCACTGCAGTTGAACATGAATCGTATTTATCCTTTTGCGCCCAAATCGGGGAGCAAAAAAAATGCCCTTCAAAAAATCGGCTTGAATTATGCTTTGAGAGGAGACAACAGAATTACCACAACCGATGACGAATTCTTTTCTAAAAAGATGTTTGACGAAGCCAAATCGGGAATGCAACACACTGCATCCCTGAGTACGAACATGAAGCTCCTAAAGTACTTTACCTTATCGCCAAATATCAACTTTAAAGAAACTTGGTACTTCAAGTCGATCGAAAAAAACTACGATGCCAGTGCTCAAGAGGTCGTAACAGACACCTTGAATGGGTTCAAGGCATTTCGAGAATATGCTGCTGGAGCCTCTATTTCTACAAATATCTATGGGATGTTTAAGTTCAATGGAAAACGACTGAAAGCAATTAGACACACAATTCGTCCCTCTATTTCCTACAATTACAAACCTGATTTTAGTTTTTATTACGAGGAAGTACAACAAAGTGCAGACCCACAAGATGTGAAATTGTACTCCGCTTTTGACAATGGAATTTATGGAACTCCTTCAAGAAGTCTTTCCAATTCGATTGGCTTTTCCATCGCCAACAACTTGGAGGCCAAAGTGCGCCCGAAAGAAGGATCTGAAGATGAAGACGATAAAAAAATAAAAATAGTAAACAATCTGAACCTTTCATCAAGTTACAACATTGCCGCAGATAGTTTGCGATGGAGTCCTGTAAATCTGACTGCGGGAACCCAATTGTTTCGAAAAAAATTAAGCGTCAATATGGGAGCTTCTTTGGATCCTTATGCCCTCAATGCCAATGGAAGGAGGTACAACACTTTTAACATCCACAACAACGGAAGTTTGTTTCGATTGACCCGAGCCAACCTCACCATGAGCTATTCAATCTCAAGCAAAGACCTCAAAAAAAACAAATCGGAGAACAAAGAGGAGGATTCAAGCATGGACAATGTCCAAAATACAGACCTATTTGGTAAGAATTTGATACGTAATTTTGACGAACGAGATGCGCTCGACCAAGAAAGCGTCAATGCTGAAAACAAAGCTGAAAAAGAAAAGGAAAACAAAGAAGTAGCACTTTATGAAAATGCAATGCCTTGGTCCTTGCGGATGTCCTACTCCAGCACCTATTCCAACAGCAATCGACAAGATGAAATTTCCAACAACACCTTGATGTTTTCAGGAGACATTGAACTGACGCCCAAATGGAAGGTGGGTGCCTCTTCAGGATACGATATTAAAAACCAAGGATTCACCTACACGCAACTTCGTTTTTCAAGAGATCTGGATAGTTGGAAGTTGAATTTCAATTGGGTGCCCTTCGGAAGGAGGACGTCGTATTATTTCTTTATCGGAGTCAAATCGGCTTTCTTAAGTGACCTGAAATGGGAAAAAAGAAATACTCCCGACCGGCGTTTATTTTAACTGAAAAAAGGACTTTATTATTTTTTTTTACCAATAAGATTAAGCAATTTTACAGCTGCAAACAAATACACAATTGACATGGAAAATGAAATCATTTTACTAAATGTTTCTGGACAAGACAAGCCGGGACTTACCTCGAGTTTGACAAAAGCATTGACCGAGTACGGTGCCAAAATTTTAGACATCGGACAGGCCAACATACACAATACGTTGTCTTTGGGTATTTTGTTTGAAATCAAGAAAAATTCTAGTTCCGCACCGGTATTGAAAGACCTATTGTTCAAATCCTACGAATTGGGAATCAATGCTAAATTCACACCTGTATCCATCAAAGAATACGAAGAATGGGTATCCTCCCAAGGCAAAAACAGGTACATCATCACATTGTTGGGTGAAAAGTTAGATGCCGAACAGATCTCTGCAGTGACCAGTGTAATTTCTGATATCAATTTGAACATTGATGCGATCAAGCGCTTGACAGGTCGTATTTCTTTAGTAAAAAAAGAGGCCTACCAAAGAGCCTCTATCCAATTATCCGTTCGAGGAGAGATCAAAGACAAAAGCTATGTGACGGCAAAACTCATGGAGATCTCTCACGATTTGGATGTTGACATCGCTTTTCAAGAAGACAATATTTTCCGACGCAACAGACGCTTGGTTTGCTTTGACATGGACTCTACCCTGATTCAAGCAGAAGTCATCGACAAATTGGCTGAATTAGCCGGTGTAGGAGACGAAGTGAAAGCAATCACCGAATCTGCCATGCAAGGCGAAATCGATTTTAACGAGAGTTTTAAAAGACGCATGAGCTTGCTAAAAGGATTGAGCGAAGAGGTGCTTCAAGAAGTTGCAGAAAACCTGCCCATCACCAAAGGAGCGCATCGATTAATTTCCACTTTGAAAAGCTACGGTTTTAAAACAGCAATTTTATCCGGAGGATTTACCTATTTTGGAAAATACCTCCAAAAAGAGCTAGGCATCGACTATGTGCATGCCAACCAATTGGAAATCAAAGACGGTGTTTTGACGGGAGGCTATCTCGGAGATATCGTAGACGGCAATAAAAAAGCTGAATATTTAAAAGAAATTGCCGAAAAAGAAGGCATCGACATCAACCAAACGATTGCAGTTGGTGATGGCGCAAACGATTTGCCAATGATTGATTTGGCCGGCTTGGGGATTGCATTTCACGCCAAACCCAAAGTCAAAGAAAATGCGCAGAGTTCGATTTCCAGTATCGGACTGGATGGTGTGCTGTATTTGTTAGGCTACCACGACAGGCATATTGACTTGATCGACTAATTCAACGCTTGGATTTTTTAAAACTGCAAATCTCATGAAAGAAATTGTAAAAACAAACAAAGCTCCTGAGCCAATTGGCCCATACAACCAAGCCATCCTCAGCAACGGAACTTTGTATATTTCTGGGCAAATCGCCATCGATTCAGGTACTGGAATTCAAATCCACGACGACATCAAGGCAGAGACCCATCAAGTCATGCAAAATATAGGCGCTATCTTGAAAGCGGCTGGAATGGGATTCGAACAGGTAGTAAAATCCTCAATTTTTATTGTTGACATGGAGGATTTCAGCAGCGTCAATGAAGTGTATGGACAATTTTTTGATGAAGACAAAGCGCCTGCAAGAGAAACGGTTGCCGTTTCAAAACTTCCAAAAAATGCAGGGGTAGAAATCTCTATGATTGCTGTCCTCTAAAAAGACTTCTCAATCTCTTTCTTTTACTTAGAAAAAATCATCCGAAAGGTTTCACTCAAAGGATTGCATCAACAAACTCGCCGTTCTGCTTATACTTCTAGCTGTGTGCCAAAAAAAATCCCGTTTCGAAATCGAAACGGGATATCTTATATACAATAAAGCGTTTCTTTACAAAGACGCAGAATATTCGATCAAATCAACAATTTTTGTAGAATATCCAATCTCATTGTCGTACCAAGCGACCACTTTTACAAAGTTGTCAGTCAAAGCAATTCCAGCATTGGCATCAAAAATAGAGGTTCTTGTGTCTCCAACAAAATCTTGAGAAACGACCAAGTCTTCTGTATATCCTAAGACGCCCGCCATTTCGTTTTCAGAAGCATTTTTCATCGCTGCTTTGATGTCTTCATAGCTCGCTGCTTTTTCCAATTTCACAGTCAAATCAACAACAGAAACATCCATTGTAGGAATACGGAATGCCATTCCTGTCAATTTTCCATTCAATTCAGGAATTACTTTTCCAACTGCTTTTGCAGCTCCAGTAGAGGAAGGGATGATGTTGTGCAATGCAGAACGTCCACCTCTCCAATCTTTCATAGAAGGCCCGTCCACTGTTTTTTGAGTTGCAGTAGCTGCATGTACCGTTGTCATCAATCCTTCTGCAATTCCAAAGTTGTCATTCAATACTTTTGCGATGGGTGACAAACAGTTTGTAGTACAAGATGCATTTGAGAAAATGGCATCGTCTGCTTTCAACTCTTGGTTGTTTACGCCCATAACAAACATCGGTGCGTCTGGAGATGGTGCAGAGATCACTACTTTTTTAGCGCCTCCTTCAATGTGCAAGGCTGCTTTTTCTTTTGCCGTAAAAAATCCGGTAGACTCAATGATGTATTCTGCTCCTACTTCGTCCCACTTCAAGTCTGCTGGATTTCGCTCAGCAGTGATTCGGATTTCGCTTCCGTTGACGATTAATTTTCCGTCTACTACTTCAACAGTACCGTTAAAAGCTCCGTGAACAGAGTCGTACTTCAGCATGTATGCCAAATAATCTACATCCAACAAATCGTTGATTCCAACAACTTGTACATTTTCTCTTGCCATTGCAGATCTGAAAGCAAACCTTCCAATTCTACCGAATCCATTAATTCCAATTTTAATCATGTTACCTGTATTTAATTTAGTTTTTGTTTATATTGAGATGATGTCTGACACACGCATCAATTCTTGATCGATGTTGTGGTGTTCTTTTACCGCTTTGTCTAATGCTGTATACTGGATTTGGTTGTTTACAAAACCAACCATCAAGTTGGAGGCTCCAGACAACAAGAGTTCTACAGCGCTGACACCATAACGACTTGCCAATACACGGTCAAAGCAGCTCGGAGCACCTCCTCGTTGCATGTGTCCAAGCACGGATACACGTACGTCGTATTCTGGAAGGTTTTCTTCCACATACTCTGCCAGTTCAAAAGTGTTCTTTCCTGTTTTTTCACCTTCAGCGACGACTACGATGCTGGATGTTTTACCAGCTTCCTTACTTTTTATCAAAGATTCCAACATTTTGTCCAAACCGATATTTTCTTCCGGTATTAGGATTTCCTCGGCTCCCGCTCCAATTCCTGCATTCAACGCAATAAACCCGGCATCTCTCCCCATCACTTCTACAAAAAACAAGCGGTTGTGTGAAGAAGCCGTATCTCTAATTTTATCAATAGCTTCTACCACTGTATTAAGGGCTGTATCATAACCCAAGGTGTATTGAGTTCCGAAAATGTCATTGTCAATGGTACAAGGAATTCCAATGATTGGAAAATCGAACTCTTGGTTGAAAATCATTCCTCCAGTAAAAGTTCCGTCTCCACCAATCACGATCAGACCTTCGATGCCTTCTGCCAAGAGATTGGCATGGGCTTTCGCTCTGCCTTCTGGAGTTCGAAACTCCACAGAACGGGCAGATTGCAACATGGTGCCGCCTTTGTTGATGATATTGTGTACACTTCTGGCGTTCAATTCAACAAAGTTAGCTTCAATCATTCCTTGGTAGCCTTGGTAAATACCAATGCAGGTTACATCGTAATATGCACTCGTCCTAACGACTGCTCTTATGGCCGCATTCATACCTGGAGAGTCTCCTCCAGATGTCATGACAGCTATCTTTTTTAGTTTTGTGTTCATGTATTTAAATATCGCATAAAATTACTGTTAATTTGAATTGGTTCTCGTTTAAAATTATTTTTTTACGAAAACGTTTTCAGTCGCTTCTCCCTTATAAATAAAGGGATGAAAGGGCGCTAAACAAACAAATCAAATCTTTTGACTTCTTAAAACCTGATAAAAACAGGTTTCTTTTAGGAGACTTCATCCGCTTTTGCTGTTAAAAAAACATTCTTGTATAAGGGAACTGTCATTTTTTTTTAAAATTAGCGCCATAAATTTTTGGGGTAGATACTTTCTTTTTTCAAACGTGCTACCTCTTGAACAACAGTAGCGCGGTCTTCTGCATAGGTTACTCCCATCCATTTGGCATCAGAAGTCAAAACCTTGACTTTGCCCAATTTGGATTTAAGAATCGTATTGACAACTGAAGGAATAAAAAATTCACTTTTCAACTCAAGAGATCTTTCTTTTAAAAACAGGTGAAATGCTTCTTCTACAACTTCTAAATATTTAGGCGTAAAACCCCAAAAATTCATAGAGACGATGGTGTTTTCTAACATCGAAACCAGCGCTCCACTTTCATCTTTACGGAGAATTTTACCGTCGACTCTTTCAATGTGAAGCCGCTCTGTAATCTCTATCAATTCGTTCGCATTGTTAACAAAACACTCACCACGTGAAACAAAACCATTGTCAGAAAGTGTGTTTTTTAAATTGTAGCCAACCATACACATGTCATATGAATTTTCGTCTAAAGAATCCAATTCTTGGATCATAGTTTGAAAAGCACCTCTGCTGTAAAAATCATCTCCGTTAATCAAACAAAAATTACCAGTAATCTCCTCTTGCGCCATCAAAGTAGCGTGTCCCGTTCCCCATGGCTTGACTCTGTCCGGATGCACCTCATACCCAGAAGGAATTTTGTGCAACTCTTGAAACACATAAGCAACTTCGATTTTACCTTTTAATTTTTCGTCAAAAATCTCAACAAAACGTTCTTTGAATTCTTCTCGAATGATAAATACCACCTTCGAGAACCCTGCTTCTATGGCGTCGTAAAGAGAAAAATCTATGATGGTATCCCCTTCATCCGACATGGTGTCCAATTGTTTCAATCCTCCATAACGACTTCCCATTCCGGCAGCCAATACAACTAATGTGTGTTTTTTCATGCTGTAAATCTCTATTTTTATTTGGTCTTAAACTTTTTATAAAATGCTTTCTATTGACAAACAGGACATTCCTACAGCAGTGTCGGAACAACCAAAATCAAATCCTCTGAGATGGAATTTGTGCGTTTATTTTCAAAAGTATCCCTTTTTTTTTCTTTCGGACCCAATTTTTGAAACATTTCTCTTAGGTTGTCAAAATCAATCTGATAGGTCAAACCAAGACCCTGGGTATAGCCTTCTTCTTCTTCAGAATACTGAATCTCATTTTGTCTGTTGAAAATTGTCCAGCGCAACTTTCCTGCTTCGTCAACCAAAAACTCTACTCTCACTTCTCCAATGACCGTGGACTGTGTTTTTGCCCCAACAGGAACCCCCAGTTTTCCATTGATCAAAATACGATCGTTGATTTGGGTTGCCAAAGAAATGTCTACTAGATCGTCGATGTTTTGAGTTTCAACATCACTTTTTTCTCCTGATGTATAGCCCAAACCTATTTGAAACTTGTCTCCTTCTTTGTTAAAAATATCGGACAAAGCTCCGGATATGATGTCGGAAGTGGTTCCTGAAATGGCAGCATTCCGGTTGGCCTCTAAATTGTTTTCATTGAAAAAGCTTTTGGAAATCAGTAAGGAAAAGAATTGCCGCATTTTCGTATTGTCGTCATTTTCATTCAATTTAAAATCCAATTCCGAAGCGACCAAAGAGCTTGAATTTGGAATGACTATGTTAAATTCCTCTGTTGAATTGAATAGTTTTCCTTCTACTTTGGTGACCAAATCGATCGGGATTTTTCTGTTGGTATTTAAATTGTCGAGTAATATTTTTGGATTTGCTTTGACTCGGTGAACGGCTTCCAAGTTCAAATCAGCTCCGAAAGGATCTCCATCCCATGAAATAACTCCTCCCTTTCTGACCTCAAAGGGTTTGTTAATGAGGCCCCCATATGCAAAATTATAAATTCCATTCTCAATCAAAAAATCTCCAAACATTTCAAACTTTCCCTTGGTGTCAATTTCAACCAAAAGATTTCCAGTTCCATTTCCTTTTAGTGAACTACCAGAAATTCGGTCAATCACAATTTCAGTCTCTGCAGCTTTGGTCACATCCAAATCAAAGTTCAAAGAAATCCCCTGTATCTTTTTCAATAGGGAAGCTTTGTCAAAAAAGGGATCGATTTCAATTGTTTTTTCAAGGGTTTTGAAATGTATCAAATCTGAATTCTGAATGGTTTTCACATCGTTTAGAGGAATGACAAAGCGGGTACCAGAAAGCGTTTTTGCTTTGACATCTATTTGCAAATCATTTGTCACTCCTTTGATATTGGCTTCTCCATCAATGATCCCCGTACCATAGTAACTTGCATTGTCGCTGTCTTGAGTATTTAAAACCAGCAATTTATCTGACCTTAAATTGAGGTCCAATCGCCAATTTTTAAAGCCTGCATGTTGGATGTCTCCCGTCAAAACCCCTTGTGTGTTTGCTTTGGTATCTTGCAGTAACAAAGAATCAAAAACAAAAGACTGCTTGCTGAGACGGATTTTTGGCGCAGCAATAAAATTGTAATCTACATTCAAATAAGGAAAGGTCAATCCTGCCGATGACAAGGACAAAAACCCATCCATATTTGGGTTTTTCAATGGTCCTGAAACTTGAAACTGCCCATCGGCAACACCACGGATATTAGACAGTATATTCTTCCCCAAAGGACTAAAGGCGTTCAGTTGAAAACCATCCAAAGCAACAGAGAGATCGATCGTCGGTGTTTTGGGAGTCAAATCTACAGTCCCTTGTGCGTTTAACTTTTTGTAAGAATCGCTGAGCAATTGCAAATCGACACGGTATTTTTTGTAGGAATCTTCTGCTTGTAAATCAAGGATCAAATCTCCTTGTGAGGATTCGTTGACACGAAAAGCATCAATGCGCATTTTTCCATTTGGCTGGTAGACGCCTTTTTCTTGTTTGAAATGCAGCTTTCCGTTCACAGTACCTTCCAAAGAAAGACTGTCTATTTTAGGACTGATAGCGCCCAAACTAACCTTGTCAAAATTGATTTTCAAATCTTTTGCTGTCGCGTCTCTCAAGCTGCCTTCAAAACTGATGGATTGTTCACCAGATGAAAATTCAACGGCTTTGAAATTGAAGTACTGCTTTTGCAAATCAAAGATCAATTTGTTTGCCTTGTTGTTTGTGCTATTGAGGAACCAGTCTTTGTCTTTAAAGTGAATTTTTGATTTTTGAAAGCCAATTACAGAATTTTTGTCATCGTCAAAAGCATAATAAAACGACAGGTCAAAACGTTCCTTATTCTCTTTTCCACCGGTAAAATCGGCTCTGAAGTACAACGTATCGTTCAGGGTTTTGTTCAAAAGATTCAGTTTGCGCACTGTATAACCCGGGGATGTTACTTTCTCAATAGTAAAATTCGTGTTTAAAACCGGATTTTTATTGTCAATTTGCAAGTAAACACTGTCCAAAATAGTGTTGTAGACTCTTAATTTAGACGCTTTTAAAAGCAGTTTTATTTCTTTGTTTTCGTCGATGACTTTTCCTTTGAACACACTGCTGGAAGCCAAGTTTACATGAGGTAAAAACACAGCGATTATTTCATTGTGTATTTGAAAATCAAATTCAAAAAATTGACCTTTGACAGGGAGGTTCTCCGGACTGTAATTTGCAGACATACTCCCCAAAGCATTCTTGAGCATTGGGCCGATATCAGCCAACTTAAAAACCCCCTTTACCTGCCCGTCTACAAGGTCTCTCGATTGCACTTGTAAGGTTTTGATGCCCGCATCTAAGGAAGCGGATATGTTGAAATCTTTGAATTCAAAAAACTCATGTTCGTTGGTGTAACTTGAATTTAAAAACCTGACATTGCCTTGAAGCTCGTCCAAAGTATTTCCGCTAAAATCCATACGGATGTCTCCTTTTAAAACCGCAATGCTGTCGCGTTTGAAAAGGTTCAACTTGTTGAAATTGGCATGCCCAATAGCGGCCTTAAAATCAAATTTATTGACTCGGGAAGAAAAATCTGCCAAACCCTTGAAATCCAATTGAATGTTTGGGTCGTTCACTTGAAGATTTCCGTTAAATAGTTTGTTTTTAAAAAAACCCTTGACGCGGATTTTTTGATAGGTGTATCCCTTGTACTGATGTTTGGTGACTTTTCCGTCGAAAGAAGCATTCATATTGGCAAGCGTAAAACCATTTCCTTTTACCAAACCTTCCAAAGAAATCTTTCCAATCAGTGGATCGTTTATAAATTTTCCCAATTTGAAATTTGAAATTTTAACCATTCCCGCATAAGAGGCTTCGTCAATCTTTTCAAAATTTGTCAATTTTAATGAGGCAATCGCACTCCCCATCTCTGAAATCACGTTCAAATCCAAATCGATAAGAGCTGTGTCAATTGCAGTGGTCCCTTGCAGTGTAAAATTTCCTATTTTTTTCAATTCAGTGGGAATGTTTTTTCCCAGCAAACTGGGCAACACACGTTTCAACTGTCCATAGTTGGAATCCACCTGCTCCATGTCTGCTTTCATGGAAAAAGCAGCGACTCCTCGAAAACTATTTTTAAAATAAAAATCTCCTTTGGCAACTAGTTTTTGGTCGGATTGCAAATCAAATTGAGTCAAATTGAAATCGTTGAGCGTACCCTTGCACTTTGTAGAAAAATGCAAGACATCACTTTCTCCAAAACCGGTGTACAACCGATTGAGATCCTGCAAAGAGAGTTTGGATTCATGGAAAGAAGCATCAATACGTACCTTATTTACAAAGTCTTTCAATTCTTGAAGGTCGTATTCAAAGGTTATATCTGCCTTTAACAGAGAACTTTTCGTTTGCAAATGCAGTTGTTTAAAACGCATTTTTGAAGGAGTGTAGCGATAGCTCGTCGTAAAATCTTGTATCTCCAATCCATGGTTGTCCATAAACTGCAATGCTTTCAAATTTACAGAAACCTCATTTCCTATCAATTCAAACTCCGTCAAATCTCCTTGGATATTTTTATAAAACGCCACGGAAGTATCTTCTGCTTTGTTTTGATTTGAGATTTCAAAATCAATTCCACGGAGCTGGATCTGATCCGAAGTCAATTGAAAAGAGGGGTTCTTTGTTTTTTCATTGGGCTTTAGTTTTTTTGAAAAAACAGTCAAGTTGTTTTGACTTTCTCCAGGGTAAGTGGTCAAATTAAAGCGGCCATTTTCCAAAACAACCGCCCCGAGAGAGACCTGTTTTTGAAAAACCTGGTAGAGGCTGAGCAGGGATGTCTGCAAATTGGCAACCGCAATCAAAGTGTCGTTGTGGTGGTCTTTGATCAAGAGTTCATTCAACTTTATACGTCCCAAATAAGAGAGGTCTATTTTTTTGATGGCAATTTGAACGTCTGCACGCTCTCTGAGAACCCGAGTGGCATAGTTTCCTAATTGGGTCTGCACTCCTGAAAAAGAAAGAACAGTGCTGAGTAGCAAAAGAATCACAAAGCTCCCTCCTAAAATTTTGACCCGTATTTTTCTAGTTTGTTTGATAAGCTTTAACTTTGCAGCATCTTTGCAAAAAAGATGCCTAAATTTCCTTTGATGTCTAAAAAACCAATATACATTCTTGCGATTGAATCTTCTTGTGACGATACCAGTGCAGCAATCATTTGCAACGACAAGGTTTTGTCGAATTGTGTTGCCAATCAAAAAATACACGCAGCTTATGGAGGCGTAGTTCCTGAGTTGGCTTCACGGGCACATCAACAAAATATTGTCCCAGTTGTAGCACAAGCAATTCAAAAGGCAAATATCAACAAAAAAGATGTAAACGCCATAGCTTTTACACGCGGACCTGGATTGATGGGCTCTCTTTTGGTAGGAACCTCATTTGCAAAATCTTTGTCCTTGGCGCTCGGGGTCCCTTTGTTGGACATCAACCACATGCAAGGACATGTCTTGGCTCATTTTATTGCAGCGGAAAATTGCCCCAAACCCATGTTCCCTTTTTTGTGTCTAACCATTAGTGGAGGGCATACACAGATCGTAAAAGTAACCGACTATTTTGAGATGGAAGTGCTTGGAGAAACCATCGATGATGCGGTAGGAGAAGCTTTTGACAAATCCGCAAAAATCCTTAACCTCCCCTATCCAGGCGGTCCTTTGATTGACAAATATGCACAACTTGGAAACCCCAAAGCTTATTCATTTACAAAGCCCAAAGTAGGCCCGCTAGATTTCAGCTTTAGCGGCTTGAAAACAGCCATTTTGTATTTTGTTCAAAAAATGGAGAAAGAAAACCCTTCTTTTGTTGAGGAGAACCTTTACGACCTCTGTGCTTCTATTCAGGATACCATCGTTACCATTTTGATGGACAAATTGAAAAATGCGGTTGCAGCTACCGGCATCAAAGAAGTGGCCATCGCTGGAGGCGTCTCTGCCAATTCTGAAATCAGAAAACGGCTCAAATCCACGGAAAAAACACTTGGATGGACGAGTTATGTTCCAAAATTTGAATACACGACAGACAATGCTGCTATGATAGGCATCGCTGGCTATTACAAGTACTTAAACAACGTTTACAGTGATGTCGACGTCTCTGCCAACGCACGGTGGAAAGTAGATCAATAAGAACTAAGTCGTGTTTTGTAAAAAAACAAACATTCTAAAAAATCAAGAACAAATTCTCAACTTCTTAGTCACTGAGTCAGTTCTTGAAATAATGCGTCCAAACTTTTGTTTTTTGTTGTCAAGTTGAGAAGTTTGAGTCCTTTTTTCAAGGCAAAATCAAATACTTCAGCACGTTGGTCATCCTGGGTTTCAAAGGTCAACTCCCAAGTAGTCCCTCCAACATTGACAGCATCTTTCAAGCTAGAAAGCTCTTCGAAAAAACGTTTTTCAAGTTGGAAATCAAAAGTCACTTCAATAATTTGGACTTGTCCCTCCTTGAGGCTTTTCAATTGCCTGTCGGCAACCAATTTTCCTTTATGAAGAACCAATACACGGTTACAGACTGCTTCTACCTCCTGCAAAATATGTGTGGAAAAAAGCACTGTTTTTTCCTTTCCAATCTCTTTGATCAATGCACGAATATCCAGCAATTGATTGGGGTCCAATCCCGTGGTCGGCTCGTCCAAGATCAAGACGTCTGGTTGGTGCAAAATGGCCGCAGCAATTCCAACGCGTTGCTGGTAGCCTTTTGACAGTTGTTGTATTTTTTTATGTGCTTCTGACAACAGACCTGTCTTCTGGAGGGTGGCAGTAATTTCTCTTTTTGAAACTTTGTGAATTTCCGCAATAAATTGAAGGTACTCTCTCACGTACATTTCTTTGTACAAGGGATTGTGTTCTGGCAAATACCCAATGTTTTTTTGGGCTAAAACACGTTGTTGACTGCAATCGAAACCGTTTATTTGCGCAGTCCCTTCCGAAGCTTGCAGATAGCCTGTCAACAATTTCATCAAGGTGGATTTACCGGCTCCGTTCGGTCCTAAAAACCCAACAACCTCCCCTTTTTCAATAGAAAAAGAAAGGGAATCCAATGCTTTTTGATTGGTGTAAAATTTAGAAAGATGATTTACAACGATGGACATGCTAAGAAATTGCTGAACAAAAATACATTAATCTAAGCGAGACCACAACAAAGAGGCGCTTGTTATTCGTAATTTTTTCAGACCTTTGTAAAACGAGAGATCGATAGACAACTTGAAACAGCGCTTGGCAATACAAATGTTCAGTGCTTCGCTTTTGTCCCTTTTAACCAAAAGAAAACATGAACAAAAAAGTACAGCTACAAGATCTTGGCTCCATTGCTTACAAAGAGGCTTGGGACTACCAAGACAAACTGTTTCAAAGTATCATCGATGTAAAAATAAACAATCGAAAAAAAGGCCTAGAGCAAAGTACGTCAAATTATTTTTTATTTGTAGAACACCCCCCCGTCTACACATTGGGAAAAAGCGGAAACCTCAACAACCTGTTGCTCAGCGAAATAGAATTGAAAGCAAAGGACGTGACTTTTTACAAAAGCAATCGAGGCGGCGACATTACTTTTCACGGACCGGGACAAATCGTGGGGTACCCCATTTTTGATTTGGAAAACTTTTTTACTGACATACACAAATACCTTCGCTACTTGGAAGAGGCCATTCTTTTGACGCTTAGTGATTACGGACTAAAAGCAGCGCGTAGCCCCGGAGAAACAGGTGTTTGGTTTGATGTTGGAACTCCTTTTGCCCGCAAAATTTGTGCCCTTGGAGTCCGGAGTAGTCGATGGGTAAGCATGCACGGTTTTGCGTTAAATGTGAATGTGGATTTGGGTTATTTTGACCACATCATTCCTTGCGGAATTCAAGGGAAGGCTGTGACATCAATGCAAGCCGAATTGGGCAAAAAAATACCAGAAATGGAAGTCAAGGAGAAAATCACTCAGCATCTAGCGGATTTGTTTGCCCTTGAATTTATCGTTTGACACAAAAAAGACCTATTTGAAATTTGAAAGAAAAATCGCGCTTTTAACTACAGCGGTAAACCACAGCATTGATGTTCATCCCTGCTCCAACAGAAGCCAAAAGAATCACATCTCCTTTTTGGACATCATGGGGTTCCATTTTCCCCTTCAACACCAAGTCCAACAAAGTGGGCACAGTCGCCACAGAACTGTTGCCGAGTTTGTGAATGCACATGGGCATGACCTCTTTTGGTACCGGCATTTTATAAAGTCTAAAAAAACGTTTTACAATGGCTTCGTCCATTTTTTCATTTGCCTGGTGTAGAAAGATCTTTTTGACTTCAGAAATGGAGACACCACTTTTATCCAAGGCGGCTTTCATGGCATTGGGTACGTTGTTCAAAGCAAATTCATAGATTTTTCTGCCGTGCATTTTGATATACGAAATGTGCCTGTCTTCATTTGTGTTGTAAGAAGGACCAAAAAATAAGTAGTCGACCTCTTCTCCTGCAAATGTCTGGGCGGCATGACTCAAAACTCCAAAACCATGTCTGTCTGTTTTCGACTCTAAAACACAGGCACCTGCTCCATCTGCATAAATCATGGAATCTCTGTCAGATGGGTCGGTAACCCTAGAGAGGGCTTCGGTACCGATGACCAAGACTTTTTTTGCCATCCCCGATTTGAGATAGGCTTCCGCTTGAATGATGCCTTGAACCCATCCAGGACATCCAAACAACAGGTCGTAAGCAACGCAATTTGGATTGGATATGTGCAACTTGTTTTTTACTTTCGAGGCCAAACTAGGGAGCATATCTCCTTGTACACTTCCAGTTTTTACATCTCCAAAATTGTGAGCAACCACAATATAATCAAGCGTATCTTTGTCTATAGCTGCCGATTCAATAGCCGCTAAAGCTGCAATAACCGCCAAATCAGAGGCGTTTTTACTTGGGCTTGCGTACCTCCTTTCTTCAATCCCTGTAATGGCGTGAAATTTCTTAATAATTTCTCGGTTGTCACCTGAAAAAGGAGTGCCGTCTGTGTTTAGAAACTGATGGTCTAAAAATGTTTCGTTGGACCTAACTGTAGAAGGAATACAACTTCCTGTACCAGTAATCAAGGTTTGAATCGACATAGGGATTTGCTTAAAAATTAGTAAAAAAGCACCGTGCTTCTAAAATCAAAAGCCCAATTCTAGCAAATACAAAGATTCCCAGGAAATGAGTCTATCTGACCGTTTTTTGAAAACAACTTTTTTATTCGTCCGTTACTTTGATTTCGTCTGACATCTTTTAGGATTGGAAAAGCATGTTCTCTGAGACAAAAAATCTGGTATCGCTAACCTAATTTTACCCTCAGGGAAATAGAGGTTTTTCTAAAAATTCTCATAGATATCACCCAAGTCAAATGACAGCGAAAAGCGCAGTGTTTTTTCCAAAGGGTTGTTTACATCCGAAGTATTCATCAAATAGGACAAATCGATGTTGAAAGATTTGGCTTTCAACCCTCCTCCCAAAGTGAAATATTGACGGTTTCCTTTGTTCTCACTTTCGTGAAAATAACCCGCTCGTAGAGCAAAATCATTGTTGTATAGGTACTCTGCTCCTAAAGCCCATGTAAATTCTTCCATTTCTTCGCTGAAACCATCTGGTGCATCTCCAAAAGATTGAAAAATTCCTTCTACCCAACCTACGTTGTTGTCTTTACCTGAAATAACTTCGCCTGTTTCTTTGTCTGTAATAGGAGGCGTCGGCACCAAAAGTTTGGAGGTTTCAAAGGTCAGACCGATGGTGTTGTAGTCGTCCATGATAAAATCGAAACCGGCTCCCAAGCGCATGCGAGAAGGAATGAAATTTTCATTTCCAAAAGTATAAGACACTTTCGGCCCCAAGTTGGAAAAGTTGAATCCTGCTCTGACCCGTCCGTTAAAACTTCCGTAGTTCTTTTCTGGTGACAAATAGTAACCAGAAATATCAACACCAAATCCATTGATGGCAGAAATGGGCGTATCCAAAGATTTGATGGATATATCCGATCGGATGTACCGCAATGCCACACCCATTGAAAAGTAATCGCTCAATTTCAATGCATAAGAACCTGCTACTGTCAACTCAGAAGGATTTTCCGTTCCTAAAGAAGCTGCTTGTTCGTCAAAAAGTTCAATTTTTCCGAGAGAAAAGAAACGTACATTGGCTCCCCATGCACTGCGTTCGTTAATTCTGTTGACCATCGAACCTCCACCGATAAAAAGACCGTCTACGAGGTTTTGCAACCAAGGTGTGTAGTTGAAGCCTGCGGTATACTCTGACGTATTGAAAGCCATCTTTGCGGAGTTGTGGTAGACAGCACTGGCATCTGAAGAAGTGGCCACACCGACATCTCCCATTCCTGCAGAGCGTGCATCTGAATTGATCAATAACAGAGGGGCCACTGTTGAAATGGTTCTCGATTGAGCTTGTACTTCAAAAAAACTGATAAAAAGAGCTAGAATTGCAATTGTTTTATTTCTCATATGTAAGTGTAAAATGTTTATCTTTAATTTATATTAACTAAAAAAGAATGCATTTATTGTAACAAAACCAATTTTTCGTATTTTTCGGCAGCAACGCCTGTACCTGAATCTGTCACTTCGAGTTTGTACACATAGACTCCCTTTCCCACTTTTTGTCCATAGTCATCTTTTCCATCCCAGCTGATGGATCTCGAAAGACCTCCACTGGTTTGAACCGTCTGGCTGATTGACTTTACCAATTTTCCGTTGACTGTAAAAATAAAAACATTTACATCTAGGGAAGTGTTGGGCTTGTTGTGGTTGAACCAAAACTCTGTATAATTGATAAATGGATTTGGATAATTCAANACATTTTCAAGCAAAAAAGAATTCTCATCGATTACCGTAAACTCNANCGTTTCTTCAGATGAATTGTTGTGCGTATCCCATGCTTTAACTTTTAGGACATGGGNTCCGGGTGTCAATTCTCGNAATNTATANTTCAAACGCCCTTTTGTGAAGTCTCCCAAATCGGATTCGTAATACTCGTTTAGTTGAATGGGATTGCTGTCGTCTGCATCTAAAATGGCAACAATACTGTGACCAATAGCGCCCAAAGAGGTATTGATTCCATTGTTGTCAGACAATTGAACGATTAAATTTGGTGAGACATTGGTATTTCCACCATTGACAAAGGAATCGTCATTCAAAAACAGTGATATTTCTGGACCCAGCGTATCACTTTCAGCATTTTCGTCAATCCCTCCGATGATGGTCTCTAAATCGAATCCTCCCTTGCTATTTAATTGGTCTTCAGCATACAAACTTATTTTGGATGTCCCGTAAGACAGTTTGATGTCTTTTGGAACTACGAATTCCAAACTAAACACGCCATTGTTTACCGCGGATTTTCCGTTGAATATTTTACTCTCCTGAACATCAAAATTCATGGTAACGCCAAAGTCATCATTGTCCAAAGTTGTTTTTACAATTTCTTTGTCAAAAATTGAGGCTGTCAAGGTTCCTTCAAAATCACTGAGTACCTCCCCAGCAAGCGATGAAACAACTCCTTCCAATTTTATTTTTGAAAGGGCTTTTAGGGTGTCTCTATAAACCGAAACATCTTTGTCATTGATTTTGGTGAGTTGAATATTTGGCAAAGGCCTACCTAATTTCATGGCTGGATCTCCAAAAGAATAGATAAAATAATGTTGCCCTCCAATAGAGGGTTTTGAGTTTTTAGTTGCCATCAATGCTTCAGCAATGGTATAATCATCGGAGTTGTAGTCCAAAAGATTTGAAATCAGGTCTCTATTAAAAGAGCGTCCGTAATTGATAAAGATTTCTCTTGTTGTTGAAATCAAACTGGCAGCACCTCCATTAGCATCTAAAAGCATCTCCTCACCCGCAGTTATCCTTGAGGGATTGTCAAATCGAGTAAAATCACAGGTAACTGTTATAAACAAAGGTAATTTGTTGAAATTACTCCACTCTCTAATTTCTGAAACTTCCAAAAAGCGTTCGTGCCCCAATCCTAGTTCCCCTCCATGTCCGAAATAGTCAATCAACAAACTTCCTTTTTCAACGATGTCCGACAGGGCAATATTGAGTTCCGGATAGCGATCTCCTCCCGAACTCGATTGTTGTACAAAAGAATCTGCGTACAGTTTTTTGATATTGTATTGTGGCTTGTTTACTTTGATCAAATCTGCAATGTATTCCATATCTCCTTGCAAAACAGATTCGGAACGAGTTTTCAAATCATCCGCCATCAAAGTCAATTGGTTTCTCCATGCCCCCAAAGAAGCAGTGCTGTGATAATTTAAAATCTTATCAATTCCATTGGTGAGTTCTTGTAAGTTAGAAGCCAATATTCTTCCCGTAGCGACATCTTGTCGGTCCGTGCTGTTGAGATTTCCTTCATTGGCATCCATCATTCCGTAAAAATCATCCGTTGCATAGGAATACACCAAACTGAAACTTTCGGGAGCTTGATAGTTTGGCACGATATTGTTGTTGTTCGGAGTTCTGCCGGTGTCCTTGTAATCATAAGTAGCATCTCCTAACAAGCAGAGGTACTTTATTTTGGCTTCTGGTGTACTCGCATTGTCGTACAGAAATTTTACAAAATCACGAATCGCAGTAATGTCTTTAGACCCAGAACCAAATTCATTGTACACCTGCTCCAAATCAACAACCTGGGTACTCAATCCAGAATTGGCATTGTGGTGAGCTGCCAATCTTTGTGCTTGGGAGATAAATTCTTTTTTGGTAATCAAAAGGTACTGAATGTCTTTCAATCCATGTAGGTTTTGATTCTCGACGATGGAATTGTCCAAAAGTGTAGGCTCGTAATAATCAGAACTGCTTGCAAGGGCGTATTCGTTCAGCACGCCAGAATTGGCTTTGAAACGAAAACCATCGTTCGATTCGCTTTGGTTTGTAATCTTTTTGGGGTTGAGAAAATCTGTCACGTCCCAGACACGATCAATATTTTCAACATTGGCAATCTCATATTCCAAGACCTTACCACTTGTTTTAGACAGATAGTTTCGAAAAGAAAACTGATCACCGTTTGCAATCAAAAGTTTGTCTCCAATAACCTCAATATAGTCCAAATGCGCATCAGCTGAGGGATTTCCGTTGTTGTTGTAAGAAATTGCCAAGTCTATATCCCCATCTATTAAGTTCGTTGAAAATTCTTTGGTTGTTGCAGAGGCCCTTACATAAGAGTTGCCGTTAATCGCAGCAAAGTTGATGTCAAAAGAAGAAAGCCCGTCTATTTGAACGTTCATCAAAGAAGTGGATGAAGATTCTGAAACAGCTCTTATGCGGAACAAGACTTCACTGCTTGTGTCTAAGTTTTGAAAATCTATGGAATAGTTTCTCGTATTTTTAATTTGAAAAGAATCTCCGAACCACTCTTGGCCGGAGCCAAATAAATTGGTCAAATCTTTTTCGTA
>JGI20153J14295_10000315_pt1 | contig 41555 bp, 39 predicted proteins | sample COG_03_FD_14295 | JGI IMG/M metagenome (IMG submission 14295) | reverse complement strand
AAATCAACGAGGCCTTCGCGGTGGTTGCTGAAAAATTTATCCGAGACTTGAACCTTGACCGTGACAAGGTCAACGTCAATGGTGGCGCGATGGCGCTGGGCCATCCTATTGGCGCCACTGGCTCAATGCTGATTGGCACCGTTTTGGATGAGCTAGAACGTCGTGACCAGCAGTTCGGGTTAGTCACCATGTGTGCTGCTGGTGGTATGGCGCCCGCCATTATCATCGAGCGTATCTGATCGGATAAAAGCCTCGCAGCGGGGTCTGGATTTGTGGCAACACAGCTTAGACCCCGCCCTCTTTTTAGGCGAAATCATTGCCTCAAAGCAAGCCACTCCGCCAAGCACTTTCACAGACTGCTTTTCAGCAGGCACTTGAACGCACGGCCCACCCTTTTTACATCGCTTGGGTCACCCTCGATAAACCAATCAACCCATTGTGAGGCCTGAATGTTTGCGCTCGACTGGGTCATACCATGTCGCAAAGCTTGCGCCATCTTGCTTATCAAAAGCCAACCTTCATCCCAGCGTATCAGTGCCNATCCAACCGGCACCTGTCATAACACCCCATCACGGTGCACGATCCGGGTTCCATTTCNAAGTTTAAAACGACACCATAGCCGAGTAATGCCACACGACAGCCAAATAACCCAACGAGAGAGACAACATGAACGATCTTAGATTTGATGGACAAGTAGCCCTGGTCACAGGCGCAGGGCGCGGACTGGGCCGAGCACATGCTCGTTTGCTCGCAGCCCGAGGTTGCACGGTTGTCGTTAATGATCTCGGAAGCGCCTTTGACGGCACGGGCGCCGCGACCGGTCGTGTCGCCGATGAGGTCGTTGCACGCATTCAAGCTGAAGGCGGCAAGGCCACGGCAAACTATGACTCTGTCGAGAATGGCCAAGCCATTATCGATGACGTTATGGCAACCCATGGCCGACTTGATATCGTCATTAACAACGCAGGCATCCTCACCCCAGAAGTTTGGTCCGAGCTCACGCTTGAATCTTGGCAACGCACGCTCAACGTCAACTTAACCGGCGTTTTCTCAGTCATGAAGGCGGCCTGGCCGGTCTTTGTTGCGCAACAGTATGGGCGCTGTATTGTGACGTCTTCACCTGCCGTCTATGGTGCGGGGGTTGCCGCCTACGCCGCCAGCAAAGCTGGGGTCATCGGCCTCGCCAATTCACTTCAGTTCGAAGCCAAAAAGCTGAAACTCGACATCAAATGCAACATTCTGATTCCCCAAGCCGATACGCGCATGACCCAAGACTTCGGCGCCGCTGTGGATGCGCGCCGAGTACAGCAAGGCAAACCGGCGGCCCGTAAGGCACCCGCTGAAGTCATGCAGCGCCTATCACCCGATAAAGTCTCGGCAATGGTGGTCTGGCTTGCACACCAAGACTGCCAAGCAGAAGCCAGTATTCACGAAGCGGGGGGCGGTTATTTTGCGCGCTTGAATTGGGCGCGCTCTGCGCCGTTGTTTGCCACCGAAAAAGAAGGTGTCCTTGCGGCGCCCCTGCCCGAAAGCATCCGGGACGGCCAAAGCACCTTAGCGGACTTTGCCGGCGGCGATCATCCCATATCGGGCGATGGGTCAATGGGCGCCCCCAATGCCTTAGAACGGGTCTTTGGCCATTTGAAATAAGCGCCCGGGCCAAAGTGCGCCATCGCGTCCGTTTTTTAAGGCCCTGATGCAGCAAGCACTTACCATCTGGCATCAAAGGCGGTCAGGCCGGCGCTGGATTCAAGACTCGTTGAACATATTAATGCGCCCGCCATCAATCACTAGGTCGTGGCCATTCACAAACCCACCGGCATCCGAGGCCAGATACAGCGCGCCTTGGGCAATGTCATGGGCAATACCCGAGCGCGTTAAGGGTGTTGCCTTGGCCAGGTTAGCCTGAAGCTTGGCCATCTTTTGGTCGTTTTCTTCAGCGGATAAGGTATTGGCTCTTGCAGAGCCGCCCCAGAAAATTGGCGTGGCAATCGCACCAGGGGAGATACAGTTCACCCGAATATTTTCAGGCCCTAAGCGAACGGAGGCGAGCCGCGTGTAATGGGTTAACGCCGCCTTGATCGCGGAATAAATTAAATCACCTTGATTATCGCGAATCGCGGCAATACTGGAATTGTTAATAATCGCGCCGCCGCCGCGTGCTCTGAGTAACGGAATGGCATGCTTCATGCCAAGGGCAGCGCTAGAGAACAATAACTCGGTGGCATAGAGAATAGCATCGGCTTCGACCGAGTCGACGAGGCCTCGGGTCGGCCCGCCGGCATTGTTAAACAAAATGTCCAAGCCGCCAAACTGCTCAAGTGCAAAGGCCAGCGTGCGTTCAATGTCGGCTTCTTGGGTCACATCCGCTTGTATAAAACGGCAGTGCTCGCCCAACCGCTCGGCTAACGCTTCGCCTTTGTCAATCGAGCGCCCACAGATCACAACCTGCGCACCTTCTGCCACAAAGCATTCCGCAGTGGCCTCGCCAATCCCACTGGTCCCACCGGTGATCACTGCGACTTTTTGGGCTAATTGTTGACTCACTAACGTCTCTCCTTCTACCACTATGGCTCAATGATCGGTTTTTTAGCGGCGCCTTTTCAAAGCCCGCTGCTGCTGACGCACGCGCTCAGGCGCATTCCGATAGGCTATCACCCAATGCGCTCATCAGCGATGTCACTTCCTGCTCTTTCACAACAAAGGGCAGGCCCAACTGAATCGTGTCGCCCCCATAACGGACATAAAACCCTTTCTTCCACATCGACATCGCGACCTCAAAGGGTCGTCTAAGCGGCTCGCCTTCATAGGGCGCAAGGGTTAAACCACCGGCTAAACCGTAATTACGAATATCCACCACCCGCGGCGCGTTGCCGAGCTCATGAATCGACTTTTCAAACACAGGCGCGATCGCCTGCACCCGCTCAATCATCGATTCGTCTTCAAGAATCTTAAGCGCGGCAAGGCCCGCCGCGCACGCTAACGGATGCGCCGAGTAAGTGTAACCATGGGGGACTTCCAGCGCATATTCAGGCGCTTTGGTATCCATAAAACAATCGTAGATTGCGCGTTTGACGACCACCGCACCCATGGGCATCGCGCCATTGGTGAGCTGCTTTGCAACATTGATGATATCGGGCGTGACCCCAAACGCCTCAGAACCCGTATTGGCGCCCATACGACCAAACGCGGTAATCACCTCGTCAAAGATCAACAGGATGTCATGCTGATCACAGATTTCACGGAGTCGTTTCAAATAACCCACTGGCGGCGGGAAGACCCCAGCAGAGCCGGCGAGGGGCTCGACAATCACAGCTGCAATGTTCGATGCATCATGCAGTGCGATGAGATCCAGCAGATCATCGGCTCGCTCTGCCCCTTTATCAGGCACCCCTGGCGTAAAGGCATTTTCAGCTAGCCAGGTGTGCCGTAAATGATCCGAGGCAATACCCTCACCAAAACTCGCTCTGTTGCCGCCAATACCGCCAACTGAAATACCGCCAAAATTGACACCGTGATAACCCTTGGCCCGACCAATTAACCGCGTTTTGCTCGCTTGACCCTTTGCGCGCCAATAACCGCGTGCGATTTTAAGCGCAGTATCAGCCGCTTCAGATCCCGAGCCGCAGAAGAAAACCCGATCGATGCCAGCCGGCATAAACTGGGTAATCCGCTCTGCCAATTCAAAAGCCCCTTTATGGCCAAACTGAAACGTCGGGCTAAAATCGAGCGTCTCGGACTGCTTGGCAATCGCTTGATTAATCGCCTTAATATTGTGGCCAAAACCGCAAGTCCAAAGACCCGACAAGCCATCAAAAATTTTCCGGCCATCGCCATCCGTGTAGTAACACCCGTCGGCCGACGTGATCATCCTTGGATCGGATTTGAATTGCCGATTGCCTGTAAACGGCATCCAGTAGGCATCAAGCTGCGCTTGCGTGAGACCCGTTTTTGATTCATCCATTATGACGCTCCTTGACCCGATGACAGGGCATGACAGCAATACAATACAATTGATCTTTGCTGCAATCTTCTCGCATGTTGTGGCCAAAATATAGAGCCCTTACGCGCTGTTTGCGGGCTTACGTTATTTATCCCTTGGTCGAACTACATTAGACTTATTTTTTCAAAATCATCGACAATCACATCATGCGGTTCATCTTACCCATCCTGATCACGGCCCTGCTTTGGTCCAGCGCAAACTTAAGCATGCCAGTGACATTGATCAAACCATCCGAGCGCTCGAGGAAGATATTCTCACCAAGCGGCTGGAGGGCAATTACCCGCAGGCCTTGGCCTTGTGCGCAAAGCTCAAAGCCATCCCAGGCGCAGAGGGCCTCGGGATTGCCTTGGAACTTGACACCCAGCTGACGGCCTTGTCCTGGGATGCTCAAAAAAGCGTTGCCACCCAAGACATGATCCGGCAAACCAATCGGCTCATTAAAGAATGTAAACCCAAAGGGACGAAACCCACCGCCAATCAGTTATTCCTGTGCGGACGCGGCCATTTCGCGAGATCCTATTTATCCGCTATGGACAGTAAATTCTACGCGGCCGGGACCCATGGCAGTGATGCCATTGATGCCTTTGAAGCGGCCTTGCAGCAAGATCCAGGGCTCACAGACGTGAAGCTTCCACTTGGCATGGCTTATTTTTACGCCGACCACCTCCCGGCATTCGTAAAATTTATGGCGCCGCTGCTGTGGTTTATCCCAACCGGCAATTCAGACAAGAGCTTGCCTTACATTCAGGAAGTGATCGCAACGGAAGGCGCCTATGCCGATGCGGCACGATTCATCTACAGCGACTTGATTACCCAGCAAGCCCCCGAGCTCATGCCAGAGGCAATCCAAACGCTGCAGGGATTAACCGAGCGTTATCCGATGAACCCGCGGCTACACCTGGCCCTGATTGCAAGCTACGCCTACAGCGATCAATGGCGAGCAGCCTATGATGCGCTCGGGCCCTTAAGGCTAAACGTCGACACCGATAGCGCCTTTCAAAATATCGGTCATATCTGGGCAGTCTATAGTTTGAAATATTTGAAACAGCCCATACCGCAGGATATCGAAAAGGCATTGCTTGCTATCGAGCCTCCGGACATTCCAGGCTGGGCCATGGATTGGTTTACCCTGGCCCAAGGTCTGGTCCTGGATTTTCAACAAAACCGCCCGGGCGCGATTGAAAAATATCAAACCGTGATTGCGAGTGAAAACAACTTTAATTCGGGGTGGTTGCTCGATTTAGCGAAAACCGGGCTCAATGAGCCCCTATTCACTCTGGCGCCCGAGGGCTAGATTCGGCTTGATACAAACGCAGTAAATAGCTCCGCCAGAGTTCATACTGCTGCTCCAAGTTGCCCGTCAGTTCGACGACCTGACCTTCAACCTGACCCAGCGTTGGCGACAGAGCCCGCACCAAAGACTGCGCCATTTCACTGAGTTCATCTTCGTTACGCTTATAATCTTGGTAGCGTTTATAGGTTGCGAGCATGACCTCGTAACTGGCGACCGCGCGACGCTGAGCGCCCGCAGACCGATCTCCCAAACTGGTATTGTAGTCTTCAAACTCATATTGATACTGCCGCCATAACCGGTAAGGCACGTTCATTTGCTGATAGATCAATCGATACTGCTCATCCATCGCATCAATAAATTGATACTCGCTGTCCCGGATTCGTCGCACCCGAGCAACCATTGGATCCGATGATGCGGGCAGCCCTTGTACCTGCATCCGGCCCTCAGCATTGACCGCCAGGTACCCATCAAATCCCTCCGGCGACAACGTCTGCGCGTAGCGCAGTAAGGCGGCGTCCCGCAGCCGCCGTCGATCCTGATCTGTTAACAGCGCTAAGCCATCCGCCAAACGGTTTGCAATACGAATCATAATGCCCTGGTACGGATCCGGGCCGTCTACCGCCGACTGCCTGTAGGCATCGCGCGCAATGCGAGTATCAAACCGGTCGTCCAACCATAACTTGCCCAGCGCGTCTCGGCAGATAAGCTGTAATTCAAGGACGGCGGCACTGGCGGCCAGCAACTGCCCTTGGCAATTGAGTTCCGCCGTGACATCGACGCCAGGCGTCACGCGGACCGCGCCCCAGAAACCACTTTCGGTAAGGGTCGTCTTTAGCAGGTAAGGCAAGTACCGTCGTTCGGCCGCGAGCAACTCAGCGCGCACGGGACTGATCGAGCCGCCCAAATGGGAAAACGGCGTCAGACTCAGGTTCAACCCAGCAAGATTGCCTTGAATGATTGATGCGCGATTGAGCGTTGTGGGCTCATCCGGGCGCGGCGCGGGCGCAGGCGAGGGCGTTGAGGCACACCCGGCTAACCCAAACAGCAGGACCCAGACTTTAATCATTAAACCCACCGTTTAACGTGCAGACTTTGCCTTTGCCTAAAGTGTACTGGCATTGGATGCCCTCTGTGACAGGCTCGAAGGGCTGATAGACGCGGCTAACTGAGAAGGCCTGGGATACCCCATCGGCGGCAACCGTCGTTGCAATACTTAACCGATCACCACGTTCAGACAGAATCAATCGGTGCTCAATGCCAAAACCGCCCGGCAAACCTAGCCAGAAGACCAAGGCCCGATCGCTCATCCGACAGCGGCTGTAACCTAGGTTTTCAGCTTCCTCAGCGATGCCACCAACCTCACAGCGCAGGCTGAAGTTGTCATCCCGATCAACATACAAAGTGTTGCCCTGCATCCGCACGTTCAAAACAGCGGTTCGCGTAATTTGTTCGCCCAAGCGCCCCAAATTCACCAGCCCTCGAAGATCATCAATCGCCTGAAAGGGGGTTTCACCGATGCGGTTCTGACCACTGGCCAAACGCCGCTGATGATCGCTGAGCGTGACGTCATATAAATACCGTAATTTATCGTTCGGCGCCTCGCTCGCAGCAAAGTCGACTTCCCAATGGCCTAGAAATTCCGAAAACTCGGGCGCATCATTTGCTCGCAGCAGGCTTGGCAGCAAGCCTAACAACAAAAGACAAGCGCTTAGGCTGAACGACATCAGTCGAGCCATCTCACTCAAACTCGCGCAGAGGGTTAAAGCTTGCGCTAATGCTTTTATCAAAGGCTTGATCTACTATCAAAGCTTGTCCACAACCAGGACCAATACACATCATGCAGTTTCCACTTGAAGGACTCAAAGTCCTCGATTTTTCGAGAGTTCTTGCCGGACCTTTCGCTGGCAGAATGTTATCCGACCTGGGCGCGGATGTCGTAAAGATTGAGCCGCCTGAAGGCGATGTTACCCGATTTTGGGGCAAGGTCATCGCGCACTTACCCGGTTACTACCATCAACAAAACGCGGGCAAACGCAATATTTGTATCGACCTACGGCATCCTGATGCTAAGGCGCTGGTGAACGCCTTGGTGGCGGAAGCCGATATCCTCATTGAAAATTATCGGCCCGATGTCATGGGTCGGCTCGGAATTGGCTATGAGGACCTGAGCCAGATTAATCCAAAATTGATCATGTTATCGATTAGCGGTTTTGGTCATGACGGCCCGGAATCTCGCCGAGCCGCGTATGCGCCGGTCATTCATTCTGAAGCGGGCCTCATTTATCGCAGCCATCAAGAGGCCGCTCTGAGCCAAACCGATCCGGATTTTCAAGACCTGCCCTTATCGGTTGCCGATACCAATGCATCGCTGCACGGCTTGATCGGCGTGCTCTCGGCGGTGATTTTGAGAAACCAAACGGGCTTAGGCCAACACATCGATATTGCAATGATCGATGCCACCATCGCCACCGATGACAAAATGCATTACGACCTTGAGGCCTCAGGGGACACCGGCCCCATGCGCAATGAAATCTATACCTTGGCGTTTAGTTCGGTCTTGATCTCAACGGACTTTCGGCTTTTGTTCAAGCTTCTCATCGATCACGGTCACCTAACCGACCCCAGTCCAAAGGGCGCAAGTCTTGAAGACAAGATTCGGTTGAGACGCGGCGCCGTTTACCAATTGCTGCAGGCGCAAACCACGGAAGCCGAGTTTGATGCCTTAATGCGATCTATTAATGTCGCTTGGGGGACCGTGCGCAACCCTTCTAGTATTCGACAACAGGCAACCGTCGCCCATCGCGGCAGCATTGTTGATATTGATGACCGCGCCGGCGGGGTTCGCCCCATCACGCAATCGCCGTATCGGTTTTCCAATGCAAAAAGCGGGGTTCGCGGGCCGGCGCCGCATCGTGGTGAGCACAACGACGAAGTCTTAAGACAATGGTTGGCTTTTCCAGAGGGGAAGATCACAGCCCTGGCGGACCAGGGCGTTGTCTTATCTGATGCCAATGATCGGGCTAAAAACCCTTAAGCATTCGGTGTCACGAGGTATTTCTCACCGGTTGCTTGCTTGGCATAGCCCTCAAGGTGTGCTCGCGTCAGCATCTCGGCTAACGAAATCTCACAGGTATAGTGACTGGCAAACGTTGTGGTGATTTCATCGGCCACTCGTTGCCTGAGCGCGTCCGCGCCAGCTTGACCAATCTTTTGCAAGAACGGCGTTAAGAGCCAGCCCCCTAAACCCCAGGCCATACCAAAGGCTCGATTCAAGGTGGTCGGCGAACGGTCGAGCCCGCCATAAATATAAACCTGCTTATAGGTGGTTGAACCGTAGCGAGAGAATTCACCCATTTTCGCATTCTGCGCCACTTCCATTGCCGTTAAGATTTGACCGGCTAAGGTGCCGCCACCGGTTGCATCAAAGCCCAAGGTCGCATCCGTTGCGGTCAGCGCACTCACCAGATCACCCATAAAACCGGGATCACTAGAATTCAAAGCGTGGGCGGCGCCAATACCCTTGAGCAGGTCCACATGTTCTTGTTTGCGAACAACATTCACCAATTCGACGCCGTCCTTGAGACAGATTTTCACCAGCATTTGGCCCAAATTTGAGGCCGCGGCGGTATGCAACAAAGCCGTGTGCCCTTCCTGACGCATGGTCTCAACCATGCCTAAGGCCGTGAGCGGATTCACAAAGCAAGACGCTCCTTGCTTCGCCGATACGCCTTCGTTCATCAATAAGCACTGACTCACTTTCAAAACGCGATATTGGGAGTACATCGCGCCGCCTAAAACCGCGACGGTTTTGCCCATCAATTGCTGCGCCGCATCACTGCTGCCCGCCTGAATGACGACGCCCGCGCCTTCATTACCCGCAGGCATTGCATGACCGACTCTGGCGCCAATATGCCGACGCATCGCCTCAGGCACCATCGCCGTGACCGAAGGCCGGCCATCGACCTCGCTATAGGTTGCTGCAGTGATATCGGCTGGTCCGAATAAGAGCCCGAGGTCTGACGGATTGATCGGTGCGGCGTCAACCCGAACCAGCACTTCATCCTCTTTCGGATCTGGAAAATCAACATTGACCAAGGAAAGGGTTAATTCGCCTTCCGCACTAATACACGTTTGAAACTGTAAGCCTTGCTCAGCCATGTTTGTTACTCCCATTAAGTGTTTTGTCAAAAATAAGATTTAGCCAGAGAACCCTACGCGGTTCGCTGGATCGGTTCAATCGTTTCATCTCCTCCCAACCCAAAGCGCAGGGTCAACAGGGCACCAAACCGTTTGGCATGCATCCGCATCACATTCCTTGGCCTGCTTTGTTCAAACTGGCATTGCACCCAGACCCAGACCCAGAAGCAGTGCTAGGATGCACTTTCACATCTGTCAACATCGGAGGTCTTGATGACCCAAGAAATCTATGTCGCCGCCGGCGTGCGGTCCGCGCTCGGCAATTTTGGCGGGACGCTCAAAGACAAACCCATGACCGAACTCGCCTCAGAAATCGTGCAAAGCTGCGTTAAACGATCTGGCGCCGCGGCCTCCGATTTTGACCACTTGGTCTTCACCACAACGTGTCCAACCGATAAAGACTCGCTGTTTGCGGCTCGGGTGGTCGGGATGAAAAGCGGCTTGCCAGCCGATGCCGGCGCGCTGGATGTGTCTCGCGCCTGCGCCAGCGGACTGCAAGCCATCTTGGCGGCAGGGCAGCAGATCGCGACCGGCCACAGCCATCTGGCGATCGCGGCGGGTTCAGAAATGTTCAGCCGCGCACCCTTTGCAGTAACCACCAGTCGATGGGGCCAAGCGCGGGGTCACCAGCAACTCGAAGATATGCTTGAGTGGTGCTACCGCTGTCCGTTTTCGCTCGAATACATGGGTGATACCGCAGAGAACCTCACCGAGAAATATGGCTACGAACGAGCGCCAATGGATGAGTATGCCCTGCAGAGCCAAGAACGCGCCTTAGCCGCGATTGAATCTGGATTCTTAGGGCGCCAGATCCAACCCGTCATGGTACCCAGTGGTCGCTCGCAGGTTGAATTTGCAATCGATGAGTCGCCGAGAGCCGGACTCACCCTTGAAAAGCTAGCAAGCCTCAAGCCGGCCTTTAAGGCAGACGGCAACGTGACGGCCGGCAATTCATCCGGCGTCACCGATGGCGCGGCCGCCATGGTTGTCGGCAGTTTAGATCGCATGCGGGCGTGTGGTGTCTCGCCTGTTGCGAAAATCGTGGACTGGGCGGTGGTGGGCGTTGAGCCAAGTCTCATGGGCCACGGTCCCGTGCCGGCCATTTCACAATTGCTCAAGCGGGTCGATCTTGGCATCAACGACATTGACTATTTTGAAATCAATGAAGCCTTCGCCGTGGTCAACCTACACGCAGAAGCGCAATTGGGCATCTCCCGAGATCGCCATAACCTGTACGGTGGCGGCATCTCGGTTGGGCATCCGCCGGGGGTTACCGGGCTGCGCATGATGCTCAATGCAACCCAGCACTTACAGGACACCGGCGGCCGGTATGCGATCTTGTCAATGTGCTTGGGCGCCGGGCAAGGCATGGCAATGTTGATTGAGAATGCAGCAGTGCTGTAAACCTTGCGAGCCCTTGACGCAGGACTTAATCAACGACTTCGTAACAGGGTTTAGCGTTGTCGATCGGTAGCGTCAGGCGCTTCTGGTCAACAAAATCCTGTAAGAGTTCCGCAAGCGGGGTCATGATTTCTGGATCACCCCGCAGTTGGAACGGGCCATGCGCTTCAATCTGAGCCAAGCCTTGGGCTTTGATGGAGCCTGCGACAATCCCGGAAAACGCTTTACGCAGCTCAAAGCTTAAGTCGGCCGCAGACTGCGCCCGCGTCAGATTCAGCGCGGCCATCGATTCATGGGTCGGCACGAACCGAGTTTGCAGCGCTTCAGGGACCTCTAAGGACCAATTAAAGTAGTAGGCATCGCCTCGGGCGCGTCTGAATTTTCGAACCTGTCGAACGCCATCCAGCACCAACTCAGCGGCGGCTTCTGCATCCCCAATCACGATCGTATACAGCCCTCGAACGGACTCGCCGAGGGTCTGCACTAAAAAGGCATCGATCTTTTCAAAATAAGCTCTCGCACTTTCTGGTCCCGTAAAAATAAGCGGAAACGGCATCTGGCGATTACTATCCCGCAGTAGTAAGCCCACTAGGTAAAAAATCTCCTCGGCGGTGCCAACCCCCCCCGGAAACACAACAAAGGCATGGCCGGTCCGGACAAACGCCTCCAGCCGCATTTCAATATCCGGCAAGATTACCAGCTCGTTAACAATCGGATTCGGCGGCTCGGCCCCAATGATCCCCGGCTCTGAGATACCCAGATAACGCCCCGTTTTAATGCGCTGCTTAGCATGCCCAATCGCCGCGCCTTTCATCGGGCCTTTCATGGCGCCATCACCGCAACCCGTGCAGATGTCCAAGCCCCGCAGACCAATTTGATAACCCACATCCTTGGTATATTCGTACTCGCCCCGAGGGATGTTATGGCCACCCCAGCAGACGACGACTTTTGGCGACGTATCCGTTCTTAGGACATTCGCATTTCGAAGGATATCAAAAACACCGTGGGTAAAACCCTCTCCGGGCGGGAGTTCTGTTTGCATATACGCGTTCACATAAAGGATATCTCGAAGGACTGCGAACAGATGTTCCCGAATACCCGTTAAAATTTTGCCATTGACAAAGGCTGTCTCCGGCGCCTGTTTTAATTCCAATCGAATACCGCGATCCTGCTGTAGTAACTCAATCTCAAAATCTGAAAATGCCGCCAACATCCGGCGTGGGTCATCCGGATCGGTACCGGTGTTCAGTACCGCTAAAGAGCAGTTTCGATACAAGTGATATAAACCCGTCTGCGAGCTGTCGAGCAATCGTTGGACCTCACGCTTCGACAACACATCGAGCTGTCCCTTCGGGTTCAATTTAATATTGACGCGTTCCACTAGCGCTCCTTATCAGCAATCAGGCCATCCGGCCGGGTGTAGACCACTTGGCCATTCATAACCGTTTGCAGGACTTTGGTTTGAAGAATTTCAGCTGCAGGAATCGTCATAATATCGCGATCCAGAACCACAAAATCCGCCACCATGCCCGGCGCGAGACGGCCTTTAAAACTTTCCTCAAAAGCGCCAAAAGCGGGGTTTAACGTATCTGCTTGCAAGGCCTCAACCCGCGTGATCTTTTGCTGCGGCTCAAAGCCGCCTTCCGGCGTGCCCTGCAAGGTTTTTCGGGTCACCAAAGCATAGAAGGAGGCAAAGGGGTCCGCCGGTTCAACAGGCACATCGGTCCCATTCACCAAAACCGCCCCAGAGTCGATCAAGCTCCGCCACATGTAGGCGCCAGATTCAACCCGCGCCGCCCCTAAGCGATCGATTGCCCAAGGTCGGTCAGAGCTCATATGAATCCCCTGAACGGACGGAATGACGCCCAAACGAGCGAACCGGCCAATATCGCTTGGATGAATGTGCTGGGCATGCTCAACCCGAAACCGGACGCCTCGATCACGGCCGTCAAATAAGGCGTCAAAAATATCCAGCACCTCTCGATTGGCGCGATCGCCAATGGCATGGATCGCAATTTGAAAGCCGTTTCGATACGCCAAATGACTGATATCTTGCATCTCGCTCACCGGCATTGTGGGCAAGCCGTTATGACCCGCGCGATCGCTATAGGGCTCGAGCAGCCACGCGCCTCTAGAACCTAAAGCCCCATCTGCCACCAACTTGATACTGCGCACGGTCAACATGCGCTGATCGACATCGATCAACGGGCCTCGTTGCATCCAGCTCGCAAGCAGCTCGGGGTCCGAGCCATTAATCATGACGTACACGCGGCTTGTTAGCTGTTTGGCCGACAAAAATTCTTGATACAGATTGATATCGGCTTGGGTTGCGCCAGCATCTTGAAAGCTGGTGATCCCGAGACTCGCTAAACTCGCTAGCGCCAACTGCAGCGCCCGCTGGCGCTGAGCAAGACTCAGTGTTGGGATGAATTTTGACACCAACCGCTGGGCCCGTTCGTTCAAGACCCCAGTGGGTTGACCTTTGTCGTCGAGAATGATTTCACCATCACCACCGACGAGGGTGTCCGCGGTAATCCCCGCAAGGGCTAAAGCACGATCGTTCACAAATGCGGCATGACCGCTGGCGTGCTTTAGAAAAACGGGATTATCTGGTGAGACCGCATTGAGCGAATCATTGGATTGAAAACCCTTGATCATTGCAGGCTGGGGCGACCATTTACTTTGGTGCCAGCCGCGTCCCAGGATCCACTCCCCGGGCGCCGCTTGATCCACGGCAGCCGATACCTGATCAACCAATTCGGTCAGATTTTTCGCCGTCGCCAGGTTTAAATTGAGCAGCGACTGACCATACCCCATGAGATGGCCGTGGCCTTCAATCAGTCCTGGAATGACAACCTGGCCGGCTAAGTTAACGGTTTCATCCGGCTGACAAGCCTCAAGATCGATTAAGCGGCCATTGGATCCAACGCATAGCCCACTGGGGTGCGGCGCGCGCGCGTCCATCGAATAAATCAGCGCGCCTTCGTACAAGGTATCAGCACGACCTGCGCTCACGAAACAGGCCAGAACGAGCGCAATAAAGGGTTTTTGCTGTTTCAGCATATCGACTCCTCATTAATCAAACCCCATTCTCCCACAAGCGGGCCACATGCGGCATCACTGATTCATTTGAGTCTCGCTGTGTCAGTCTGACCCTCTGTACGTTTTAAAACGGAGCCGTCACCCCGCTTCGCGTTTAATCACCACGGTTCGGCAAATGATGTCGTGCCAACCCCGCTTTTTTGAATCAAACACGATCCAAACAAAGCCAAGACCCAGCGGTAACGACGATGCAAGATACGCAAAATATCGACCAACGGCTTGCCCGTTGGTCATCGCGTTCCCACTTTCGGCATCCACCACCTTCACTTTTAGTAATACTTTTCCAGGGGTTCCCAGATAGCGCCGCCAGAACCAAACGGTTAACAACAAAGGTATGACAAGTTGTAATAGCAAGTCCCAGCCACTTTTAATTTCAGCGCCGCCTTCAAAGTACTCTGCACCGTAAATTGCAAGCAGGATTGGCAGCATGACCAGCACAATCAGCAAACTATCGATCAGCGTTGCCGCGAATCGCCGCCAGAACCCCGCATACTGCACCGACGTGTCATTCGTCATGACGTTGTGACCTCATTTAAAAATAGGTTCAAGGATGTCTTTCGAGGTGGAAAACGCAAGCCTTGTGCACAGAGGCTCGCCAACGGTGAGGCCTTAAGATCGCTTTTGGACAAACGGTCTTGCGACACGTCTGGCGTACCCGCCTCCGCCAGCATCAACACGCGTTGTTTTATGCCATCGCACTCCGGCAAACCGATCGTTTCTGTAAGAACGAATGAATTAAATCCTGCTGTCCTTGGACCCAGGCTTTATCAAGCCTGAGCGACAGCAGAACAACACGGTCGTCATTGGGATCTGCGCGGGCCAACAACTGCTCCGAGCCAACCAAACCCATGATCGCAGTGGATAAGGTGCTCTTGCACAACCCCAATCGAGAGGCCAAATCGCGCGCAGTCAGTTCAGATCGACGANAGACGATTTTGGCCTCCCACAGCGCGAGCAGGATACACACCTGGGTGAGGGTCGCCCCAGGGGCATGCTTTAACACAAGCGCTGCAAAATCGCCCGCAAATCCAATGGAAGGATACGCCGTTTGAAAACCAAATACCGAGTCCCGCTCTTGGGTCAACTGCCCGGCATTGCAAAACCACGCTCGATGATCTCGAACGAGCCCTATTTTTGGCCATATTTCCTGGCCGATGATTTCAATTCGATCTTTTAACACCGCCCGCCTTAAATAGCGGCGAACAAAGGCGACCGGTTCATTAACGACTCGACTGAGCGCAACTTCATCTGCGGTACAGGCCTGATTCAAATCAAAGAACTGGCCATTTAAATGACACTTTAAACGATAGGTCCGCAAACTGGTTTTGGAGGTTTGCATCTGAGCCAATGCTAAACTGGACATCGTCGTGACCATGGATAACGCATGCCGCGAACGCTTTGGCAAAGCCTGCCGCAGGATAAAAGAATCCGCCAGTTGATTCACATCGTTTCCTTGGCCGCGCCGCGCGCGGCCTTAACTCAAGAACCCTATCTTTTACTACAGCCAAAGGCTTGATATCAACCACGATCCGTCATCGTCTCGAGGATCTACATTAGGAGGCCTAGTCAAATCATAAACACCCTTTGGATCACAATTCATAGCGGGTTTTTAGCAGATGATCGGACGTCCTTGATGGTAAACCCCTCCTGACTGACACGGCGCGGGTCCGGCAACTGCCCAACCCGGCGGTAGTCGCCGCGATCCATTGCTTGACGAAACGCTTGGATATTGCCCCATTGATCTCCTTGTCGGCCTGATGCGCCAAGACCAAAGCCTTCAACGGTTGCGCCATACGTCAGCGCTTGCATCCCGAGCCGGTGCAGCAGTTTCGGTGAGGCGGCATCGATGATCTCAGGCAAGGTCGAGACAACCCAATTTTCTTGTTGGCGCATCCACGGCTTCACATTACTCATAGTGGCGACGAAGCGGCGCTGATCGGTGCGGTTAATACCCGTGCCATGCCACAACCTGCCATCAAACAACATAATTGTGCCAGCAGGGGCCTTTAGGTTGATGGGCCTCGGCATATCCGTCAGGGCGCCACCGCTGCCGGCGCGAATCAGGTTTTGATGACTGCCTGGGATAACCAAGGTCCCACCATTGTCTGCATCAACATCCTGCGGAATAAACATCGTATTCACCAGCGCTGGCGCAGCCTCCGTGACCCAGGGCAACAGCGGCGCCTGATCGATATGCAGACCCTGAGGATATCCACCAGGATCCGCACCATTGGCTAAAAAGCTATGGCAAATCCAACCTTCGCCCAACGTTTCGTTCAGCATCGCTTCTATTAACGGGCCCGCTTGGACATGCTCTGGATCCTGTTCAATGCAGCCTCGAAAACAGTCTCCCTTATTGATTAGACATGGGACGTACTGCCCGGAGGGCGTCTGATGGGCAATACCCGCCGCCGCTTCTGCGTTTGCTTGTGCAAGCAGGCGGTTTAAAAACGCATCACACTGCGCCTTAGACAATCCGTCCTCGATTAAGCCGTAACCCCATCGCCCAAAATCATGCCTGAGCTGCTGAAAATCTTTTGTTGGCTGCGGCAGGTCAACCCCCTGCCAATCGGGATGATCCACTGCTGCCGCTGTTTCCCAATAATGATCCCCGCCGCTTGGCAGCGGCTCATTCAGCTTAGGCGGCCGTAGCCAAGGGTGATCTCGAAAGAGCGACGCGTAGGGTTCTTTGCTCGCCATAAAATCAGCGAAAAGCGGCGCGCCCTGCGCTTTAGCTGCGGCCACTTCGGTTTCTAAAAACGCTTTTGGGATGCCCAATACCAGATCCTCCTACGGGGTGAATCAGTTTGATTGCTTTAACCACATCGTCACGCTTTGATACAGCAGACCATCACAGCCTTTACAACTTACCGAGTACCATCAGTCTCTGGTGATCAATCTTGGTACAACGATCCTGGATGACCTGAATGCGCTGGGCTTCAAGACTTGCCGCCACACCGGGATGCTCGATCCCCAACTGCATCCAAAAACACAAAGGCGCAAGGCTTAGGGCGTCGTCCAAGAAGCTGGGCATTCGATCGCTCCGCTGAAACAGATCAATCATATCAATGCGGATCGGTACACTCTTTAGATCCGGATAACACACCTCATCAAGGATCGCCGTGTAGTTTGGGTTAACCGGGATGATGCGGTAGAACTGCTTCAAATACTGCGCAACGCCAAAGCTCGCCTTTGACGGATCCGGTGACAAGCCAACAATCGCGATGGTTCTTGTCACCTGAAACAGATGAATCAATTGCTCGTCCAGTGTGCCTTGCATGCCCCTACTCGGTTTTGGGTCGTCGCATCCAACGACTGCTTTGACTGACGTCTTCAATAGGCTCGCCCTGCTTGTGCCAGCCGCTAAAGCCCGCCTCCAAATGTGCGACGTTGCGAAAACCCATATTGGTTAGGGATTGCACGGCAAGGACGCTGCGCCCACCGCCGGCACAGAACACCACAGTTCGCCGATCCGCTTGAAAGTAATCGCGATAGTAGGGGCTCGCTGGACTCGCCCAAAACTCCAGCATGCCGCGCGCGCAATGCACAGCCGTTGGGATCGTGCCTAAATCAATACGCTCTTGAATCTCTCGGATATCGATCAGCAATAAATCTGGATTCGACGCCTGCTCTGCTTTAAGCGCCTCGATGCTGAGGTTTTCAATCTTGGACTTCAACGCGGTGGTATGCGCAAAAATATCTTGGATCGTCATAACCTGTCCTCATTCATAAAAGTGTGTGCTCAACTCTTGCGACCTTATCACAGTGTAATTTCAACCGGCTAGGTCGCATCTGTGGCTATTGACGCGCCAGCCGCCTCAAGGTTCAATCTTAGGATTATTCTTCCAACCTTTGAGGTGCAACCCTGTGAAGATCGGCCTATTTTCAACGTTTATGTCACCCATAGCAGATCCCGATATGATCCAAGCCTTCGCCCAGAACATCGAGGCCATGGGCGTGGAATCCTTGTGGATGGGCGAGCATGTGGTCTTGTTCGATAAAACCTCAAACCCCTATCCAGGCAGTCGGGATGGCAAGCTGCCCGTACCAGACGGTGGCGGCATGCTCGATACCGTCGCAACCTTTGGATTTATCGCAGGCTGCACCTCAACGCTGCGACTCGGAACCGGGATCACCCTGCTACCCCAACGCAACCCCATCTACACCGCCAAAGAGTTCACCACCCTCGACTGGTTGAGCCGGGGCCGAATTGATTTCGGGATTGGCGTCGGCTGGTGCCAAGAGGAAGTGGAAGCTTGCGGTTATTCCTTTCATGACCGGGGCGCGCGCTGTGATGAGTTCATCGAAGTCATCCAGAAGCTCTGGACCGATCCGGTGGTTAATTTTGAGGGCAAAACCATTCAACTCAAAGATTGCCGCATGGACCCAAAGCCCGTTCAGACCGGCGGCGTGCCGATGATTATCGGGGGACATTCCCCTGCGGGGTTTAAAAGGGCCGCCAAGTATGGCGCTGGCTGGTATGGCTTTCAGCTGAATCTTGCGCAAACCGAGGACATGAAAGGCGCCTTAACCCTGGCTCTGAATCAGGCAGGCCGTTCTTGGGACGATTTTGAACTGATCATTACGCCGCCCTACCAAATCACCCCAGATCTCGTTAAGGCCTATGAGGACTTAGGCGTCGATCGTTTAATTCTTCATCTTGGAAGCCAAAAACCAGACCGGATCACCGAACGCTTAACCCTCGTATCAGACCTCATGGCCGCGCTGAGCTAAGCCGCCCACAGCGGNTTAAGATCTTAAGTGATAGATGGCGCGCTGCCAGATCGTCGCCAATGGGGCGCACGGCCGGCTGCACTGAAGAGATTGACGCGAACATCCGCAAACTGATGGCCTTTCTTTTCAAAAAAATCCTCAACCACCATCTGAACGGCAACCTCCGCGCCTTCTTCAATGGCGGAAAAGTTTTGGTGGCGGGTCTCAAGGTGCACCCACGGGTTCATAAGCGCATTCGCCGCAAACACCCAATTGCCACAGCTCAAGACAAACGAGGTATTGGCCCATCCAGATGATCCAGTCTCTGCCGCATCAAAGCGCAGCAATGCGGGCATGGCGGCGGCATCAGCGAAATACGCCGCCATCGGGTGCTGACGGGACCAACGGTAGCGGGCTTCAAGGCCCCCCGTTTGTTTCAACTTAGCAAAGGTTTCAGGCGTCGCCTTTGGCGGCACATACCCCTCAGGCATCAACGTTTGATCCAACCATTTCGGCTTCCCTGCGGCCTCGCCCTGATCCAGGCCAACCCGCGCTTTCGCACAAACCTTACCGGTTGCATCAACCAATTCCGCCTCAAACTGTTCTTCCTCTAGCGCCCTCACCATCACATCAAACGGTTCGCCATGGTAAACCGGGTGCAGAATCTTAATTTCTGCCCACCCCCGATCTAAAAATGCCTGACCCCAGTGGCTCACGGCGGGTTGGGTTAGGTAAGCCGATAGCGTCACGCCGGGAACCAGCCCCCCTTTAAACCCATAGCGCTTGGCCATCTCGTCGCTGTGAATCTGATTTTGAGAGTCGGGCGCCTGATTAAAGGCGAGGCCACTGAAGTTTTGAATCATCGCTGCGCATCTCTTTTTGATCTTTCCGCACGCTAATGCAATTCCCAAGGGCTGACAAGGCGTCTATGCTTGCACGCATGGAAAAATTTGATTACATCATTGTAGGCGCTGGTACCGCCGGATGCGTTCTCGCCAACCGACTCAGCGCCAACCCCGCGCATCGGGTGCTTTTAATTGAGTCTGGCGGTAAGGACGACTATTTCTGGATCGATATCCCCGTCGGCTACCTCTACACCATCAACAACCCCCGTTGCGACTGGTGTTTTAAGACCGATGCCGAGCCGGGTCTTAACAATCGTCAAATTGGCTATGCCCGCGGCAAGGGTTTGGGCGGCTCATCCTCAATCAATGCCATGATTTATATGCGCGGGCAGCGCTCTGATTTCGATCAATGGGCCGCACTCGGCAATCGAGGTTGGGGTTGGGACGATGTGCTACCGGTATTTAAGGCCTCCGAAAACTACCAGCACGGCGCCGATGAATTTCATGGCGATCAGGGTGAACTCCGAGTCGAAGAGCGGCGCGTCAATTGGGAAATATTAGATGCCTGGCAAGATGCCGCTGAAGAAATGGGCATTCCCCGAATCAAAGAGTTCAACACGGGCGATAATTTCGGTTGCGCCTACTTTCAAATGAACCAGCGTAAAGGGGTTCGTTGGAGCGCCAGCAAAGCCTTTCTGCGACCCATTCAACACCGCCCGAATTTAACGGTCATGACCAACACCCATGTACAAAAACTGGCTTTGCAGGCCAATGAACATGGGCCGCGCGCGACGGGCGTCTGGATTACAAAAGGCGGAGATGCGCCAAGCCTTGTGACCGCAACGCGAGAGGTGATTCTGGCCGCCGGTGCGGTGGCGTCCCCTCAGATTCTGCAACTGTCCGGTATCGGCGAGGCTGGCTTGATGCAGCAACTGGGTGCGGCCCCTGTCATTGATTTACCCGGCGTTGGGCACAACCTGCAGGACCATCTGCAAATTAGAACCATTTATAAGGTTTCGAACACCACGACCCTCAACCCGAGAGTCAACTCACTTGTCGGTAAGGCAATGATGGGGCTTGAATATCTGTTGTTCAAAACCGGGCCGCTCACAATGCCCCCCTCACAACTCGGCGCCTTTGCGAAAAGCGATGAGGCGCAACCAACCCCCAATATGGAATGGCACGTTCAGCCCTTGTCNCTCGANCAATTCGGCTCACCCCTGCACNNTTTTAACGCCATTACGCCGTCGGTCTGNAATCTTCGTCCGGCCAGTCGCGGGGCCATCACCGCGCAAAGNCTGGATCCGCTCATGGCGCCCAAAATTAATCTGAACTATTTATCCAACCCAGAGGATGAAGCNGTNGCGCTTGCCGGATTGCGAATGACGCGGCGCATCATGAAGGCCAAGGCGCTCGCTCGGTTTTTGCCCGAAGAGTGGAAGCCCGGGCCCGAGCGGCAAAGTGATGCCGAACTGCTCGACGCCGCGCGCGACCTTGGTACGACGATTTTTCACCCCGTTGGCACCTGTAAAATGGGCGCCGATCCCGCGGCCGTAGTCGATGACCGGCTCATGGTTCATGGTTGCAAGGGACTGAGGGTGATTGATGCCTCGATTATGCCGCTCATTACCTCCGGGAATACGAATGCCCCAACGGTGATGATCGCAGAAAAAGGCGCACAATTTATTATTGAGGATGCGGGCTGAGCGCCAACTTTTCTCGCTTAGCGACCTCTTTTTCGAACTTCTTGCGGGTGCGTTGATCAATCGGCAGCGCTAACAACGCCTTTAACCCATCAAGCGGTGGCGTTTGGTAGTTGGCGTGGTAAACCGTGAGTAGCGTCTTAGCCGGCCCCGAATATGCCTCAAATGACCCTTCATCACCTGCGGCAACCGTGCCCGTTCGGATCACCCGGCAGTAAAACCCTGGGCGCGCCGCTTTTTGAAACGCTTTGGCAAACCCTGGCTCTGGAACGGCAGCGGCTAAGACCCCGCACGGAATTCTGGGCGCGGAGACTTCAAGCGTTACATTCGGCAAGCGCAGCCGGTCGCCAATGGCCAATTCAGCGGCATCCAGCCCTCGAATCACCACATTTTCTCCGAAGCCGCCTGCATCAAAGGGTCGTCGATACTGACGCGCCCAAAAGGCATAGTCTTCTTCGGTATAAACGTACACGGCCTGATCCACGCCACCATGGTGTCGATCATCACACACCGCATCCCCTGCTAACCCCAAGCGACTTATCACCACTTGATCATCAACTCGCGTTTTAAAGATCCCGGTTGGGACACTGCGCTGCCCAACCGACAGGGTTTGCCGGACGCCCACATGAACACTCACAACCGTAATCAACCTATTCTCCTTTTTTGTTACGCCGACAGATTACTGCAGCCCGCATCGAACCGAAACCCTCGCAGCGCGCCTGAGGTCAACAATTGAAGAAATAGAATATATTACTGTCCATTAATTCTTTTTAATCCACCGTTCCCGCTTGCTACATTGCGAGCCCTGAACAACACCCATTGCGTCTTAGGCCTCTTGGTTGCCCAACGACGCCAACGAAAACCTTTTAAAGGATCTAACATGTCGGCTTATCTTGACCAAATCGCGGTACTTGAATCGCTCAAAGCGAAAAACTCTGATACTTGGAAAGGCATCAGCGCCGAGTATGCAACCCGAATGCAATTGCAAAATCGGTTCAAAACCGGCATCGATATCGCGCAGTACACCGCCGACATCATGCGCCGCGACATGGCAGACTATGACGCCGACACAGCACGATACACGCAGTCTCTTGGGTGCTGGCACGGCTTCACCGCTCAGCAATTGGCCATGTCGGTCAAGAAGCATCGCGGGACTATGGACAAGTCCTACATCTATTTAAGTGGCTGGATGGTTGCGGCCTTACGGTCCAAATTTGGACCGCTGCCGGACCAAAGCATGCACGAAAAAACCTCCGTGCCTGAACTGATTCATGAAATTTACACCTTCTTAAAGCAAGCCGATGCACGCGAGCTGCGCCATATTTTCATCGAACTCGATGAAGCGCGCGCGAGCGGCGCAAGTGTTGACGGCATCTTAAACCGCATCGACAATTTCGAAACCCACGTTGTGCCAATCATTGCCGACATTGATGCTGGTTTCGGCAACGAAGAAGCAACTTATTTGCTTGCTAAGAAAATGATCGAGGCCGGGGCTTGTGCCATTCAGGTTGAGAACCAAGTCTCTGATGCCAAGCAATGCGGACACCAAGCGGGCAAGGTCACGGTGCCACACGAAGACTTCCTATCGAAAATCAACGCCATCCGCTATGCCTTTTTAGAACTTGGTATTGATAACGGCATCATTGTTGCCCGAACTGACTCTCTCGGTGCGGGGCTGACCCAAAAGATTCCTGTCTCAAAAGAGTCCGGTGATCTGGCCAGTCAATATAACGACTTCTTGGAAACCACACCCGTCAATGATTTAAGTGAACTCAAAGACAACGACATTGCCATTCATCAAAATGGCAACCTCGTGAAGCCGGTGCGATTGGATAATGGTTTGTACGCGTTCAAAGAAGGCACCGGCTTTGACCGTGTGGTCTTAGATTGTGTGACCTCATTGACCCATGGCGCAGACTTATTGTGGATCGAGACCGAAAAACCCAACGTTGCTCAAATTGCTGAGATGGTTAATGCCATCAAGAAGCACGTGCCCGATGCCAAGTTAGTTTATAACAACTCCCCGAGCTTCAACTGGACGCTTGCCTTCCGTGAGCAAGTTTTTGCTGAGTGGCAGGCGAGTGGTCAGGACGTCAGCGCCTACCCAGATCCAGCTGACGTGCCAAAAGGTCTTATGTCTGTGGACTTTGATCAATCAACCCTTGCTGTCGAAGCCGATCGATTGGTCCAACAGTTCCAAAAAGATTCTTCGCGTGAAGCGGGCATCTTCCATCACCTGATCACCTTGCCCACTATCATGAAACGGCGTTGGGTACAGACATTTTATCTGAAGGTTACTTCGGTGATCTTGGCATGCTGGCCTACGTCCGGGATGTCCAACGTCAGGAAATCCGGCGCGATATGGCCTCGGTGAAGCACCAGGATCTTGCTGGCTCAAACATCGGCGACGATCATAAGGAATATTTCTCCGGTGACAATGCCCTCTTGGCAGGCGGCAAAGACAACACCATGAACCAGTTCTAACCTTTTAAAAAGCGAGCAAGGGCGCCGTTCATTCGGCGCACCACCTTATTTTTAACGCCTCAATTGGGGCGTTTTTTTTGTCTTTACAAAAACGGCCCGGTTTTAACGTTCCGGCTTTCGCAAAGCATCCCTCTGGGGCACAATGCAGGTAGAGGCTTATCATGTATGACGTCATCATTATCGGCGCTGGCAGTGCCGGCAGCGTGCTCGCCAACCGACTCAGCGAAGATCCAAACCGCTCGATCCTTCTGATTGAGGCCGGCCCGGACTATGCATTGGCCTCGAATCTGCCCTTTGAATTGGTCAACAGTCACCGCAATGCGGTAGCGGATCATGATTGGGGCCTGGATTATCAGCCGACTGAAACCCAAACCACACGACTACCTCGTGGACGGGTCACTGGCGGCTCCAGCGCCGTCAATACCGCCATTGCGCTGCGCGGCCTACCTGAAGATTATGATGCCTGGCATGACGCGGGTAATCCTGGTTGGGATTGGGCATCGGTCTTGCCCTTATTTAACCGCCTAGAGCGAGACCTCGATTATGGCGACGCCCCGCATCATGGCGACGCCGGGCCGATCACCATCCGGCGCTACCCCAAGGATGCGCTCTTGCCCCAACATCAGGCCTTTTTGGATGACGCCGAACGCCTAGGCTACCCTTTTTGCGAGGACGCCAACGATCCTCAATCCGTTGGCGCTGGACCACAACCAATGAACAAGCTGGGACGTCTTCGAATCAGTTGCGCTATCGGCTACCTTGCACCGGCTCGATTCAGACCCAATTTAACGATTCTCTCCAACACCCAAGTCCAGCGATTGCTGATTAATGGGCATCGATGTACGGGCGCTGAAATCGAGCTTCCCACGGGCGAACGCCAGACCGTTCACGGCACGCTCACGATTGTTGCCGCCGGCGCACTATTATCCCCCACCCTTTTAATGCGGTCGGGGCTAGGCCCCGCGCCAATGCTGACGCAATTCGGGATTGAAGTGGTCGAGGACGAACCCAATATCGGCCAAAACCTGTGCGATCACCCTGCTCTGGCGGTGGCCTGCCAGGTCAAGCCCGGGGTGATCATCGACCATGACGCGCCCATCATTCAAACCATTCTGCGCTATACAACGGGCGGCGCCACCGATCGCAACAATATGCAACTCGAGCAATTGAGTTATGCCGGCAAGCCCAACGGGCCCCCGATGTTCGCGATCGCCGCGTGTCTTGAATACCAATATGGCCGAGGTCATCTCGCTCTGACTGGGGCCAAAAGCCAAGACCGGCCCAGCATCCACAATCGGTTTTGTGAGGATGATCGAGACTTATTGCCGCTGCTGGCAGGACTAAAAGACGCCTTGCGGTTGACTGAGCAACCCGCTTTACGCGCCATGATTGACGGCATTGCTTTTCCGGACCCGAAGCGTGGCGCAAACGATGAAGATTTAAAGGGGTTGATTCGGCGATTTGCCGGCAGTGGGTATCATCCTTGCGGCACGATCAAGATGGGCCCTCGCGAAGATGGCGGCAGTGTTGTGAACGCCTCGGGTCAGATGCATCGCTGCGAGGGCTTGGTGGTCGCTGACGCGTCGATCATGCCCCATGTTCCCCGAGCGAACACCAACTTAACCACCATTATGATTGGTGAAAAAATCAGCCAGGATATTCAACGGCATCCCGCCCACTTTGGGTTGTGAGTTAAGGAGCGCGTCTTGCTGTACCTCGTTGCGAAAGTATTTTTTACCGCGATCATTATTGTGCTTGTCAGCGAAGTCGCCAAAAAAAGCGATCAGTACGGCGGCCTGCTGGCCGCATTGCCCTTGACCACGTTCCTCATCATTTTTTGGATGTACTTTGAGGGCGCAACCGATTCTAAAATTAGCAATCATCTACAACTGACCCTGTACTTCGTCTTGCCAACCTTGCCGATGTTTCTCTTCTTCCCTTATCTCATTCATAAATTTGGCTTTCCCATCGCAACCTTGACCTCAATTGCCCTAACGGCGCTTCTGATTTATGGCTTCAAATTGCTGTATGAACAGTTTGGTTTCAAGGTCTTTTAATGCGGCAAGACCTGCCTGGCCCTGAGAAACAAACAGCGCCTTACCTGGTGCATCCATCTCGTCGGCGCGCGGATGAAATCCGTCTGCCCCGGATTGCACGTCAAATAAGATCCTTCATCAAAAACGGCCGCGCCGGCTCGGCCATCCGGCGGCGATTAAAGCGCGAAGCCGGGCGGTTACCCAGTGTTAAAACGGCGTTGGCAGCGCTCGGACTCTGGTTTTTATTACCCGGGATCAGTTCTGCGAACGCGGAGATCGAGGCCCATTCCAAAACCCTGATCGCAAGCATTCCTCAGGCGCCGCGCACGCTGAATACACTGACCGCAGAAAGCGTGAGCTATACCGCCCAAGTGTTAGCCCATACCAACGAAGGGCTCCTGCGTTATGACGGCAAACGTCGGCTCACGGGGGGCGTCGCGCAACGCTGGGAAGTTGCAGCCGATCACCTGATATTCTGGCTCCGAGAAGACGCTGCTTGGGAAAACGGCGAGCCCGTGACCGCGCAGGATTTTGTATTCGCTTGGCAGAAACTGGTTGACCCCAGTACTGCCGCACCCTCAGCGAATCTTGCTGCACCCATCAAGCACGCCTCAGCGATCCTTGCCGGCAAAGCAGATCCCAAAACACTCGGCGTCAGCGCACTGAGCGCCTCGATTCTAAGCGTTGAGCTAGCACACCCCTGTGCTTGGTGCCTGAAGCTGATGACCAATTCAATCTTTTATCCGATCAGCCAAGCCTTTTATGAAGCCGCTGGTGAAGCGTTTGGTACCCGCCCCGAGACGCACCTCGCCAACGGCGCGTTTAAAATCACAGATTGGCAACGAGGCAAGCGCATTGACCTGACGCGAAACGCCCAATACTGGCGGCAGGACGAGATTGCACTCAATGCCATTACGTTTAATCACATTGGCGCAGATCCTAGGACGCAGCTGAACCTCTTCCGCAATGATGAGCTGGGGGTTGCGAGCCTCGACCGCGATACTCTGAGCGCGGCCATGAAGGATCGGTTGCGCGTAAAGACCTTTCCAACTGGCCACCTCTTCCATATTCAATTCAGTCATGTCGCCGGCATGCACAGCGCCAATCAATCGCTTCGCTCGGCCATTAGTTTGGTGATCGACAAGGAGGAACTGGTCAATAAAGTGGTCGCAAGCCCGGGCACTCGCGTCGCCGACTCAATGTTTCACGACTGGTTGACCATCGGTGACACGCCCTACCTAACCGAGCGTCCGCCGAGCCGGCATCGACCGGATGTCAACGCCGCCAAAGTGCATCTCGCACGGGCGCGGGCCGAACTCAACTTACCCGCTAGACCCCGCTTGACCCTGACCATTAACGACAGCACGCTCTATCGCCGGGTCGCCGAGTACCTTCAGGCCCGCCTAGACACCCACCTGAACATCGAGCTTTTAATCGATCCACAGACCACGCAACGGATGGTTGAAAAGTGGCGCGCCGGGACCTCGGACATGACCCTCATCACTTGGCCAGTGGATGTTGATGATCCGATGGATCAAATCTCATTCATGGGGGACCCGAATTTCCGGCGCGTCTTCAAAGGCCTTTATGCTGGCGATGATATGGCCGCGCTTTACTATCAGGCCCGGTCTGCGATTCATCAAGCAGATCGGGTCGAGCAGGTTCACAAGGTGCATGAATTCTTTACCGAGCGCGTTACCGTTCTACCCCTGTTCGAGCCTTATGGCGCATTGATCATCAAGCCGAATCTGAAAGGTTTCGTCTGGCAGCCCGTTCGCGGCTATGCCGATTTTCGTGCCGTTCAGATAATGCCCTAAACGTTGTTTGCAACCTATCTTAAACCCTTACCTTTGCGCTCGTTGGGCGTCTCGGGCCGAACTTTTCAAGGGTTATAAAGACCCGTATGACAGACCCGCCAGCCCCTGTAAAGCGCCCTCTCTTTTCGGCAAACGTGCTTGACGCGCTCAGCCAGTACCCTTCGCGGCGGCCTGCAGGCGCGCCATTTCTTCCCAGCTGAGGTAGCTGGTTAGCCCTTCATCATCAAAAAAGACAACGGGCCCATCGCAGATGAATAAATATTCCGTATCTTCTAACGCAACCGTCTCGTCATGCAGCACACCATTGGGTTCGTAGTCATAATCGCCGGCGTTGAGAACGCCATCGCGTACCTGCAGCTTGCCTTTTAAGACATAGGTGTGGGCATCGGATAAATGCTTATGGGGCGAGGCAACGTAGCCTTTCTTCCACCGAAACAGCGCCGCCCAACGACCCGTCTCAGGACCNGTCCAGAGCACCTTGATCCACGCCATCCCGGGCTGAGTTTCGATCCAGGGCTCATCTGCCCGCACAATAATATCCGCGAGTTGGTCATTGATCGGCGTAATGTCTTGTCGTGGCATAGTCAGCGTCCTCCGTCATTGGCGAAGTCTTCACGGTAACGCGTTTCAAGGGCGCAAGAAAGCCGTCCAACAAGAAGCTCTGCAGGCCCTGCCGCATCCACTTGGCGAGATCGCAAGGCCTCCCAAAGGTCGGCATCTTCAAGGTTTCTCGGAGCGCGACGCTCTGCAAAAATCTAAAGCCGCCGGACCTTAGGCGCCTGAAAGAGTCCGCGCCAATCTGCCGAGATTCACGCAACGGTAACCTGGCCCGGTCCACTGACGCGCTCAACCGCTCCCCTGCGCTCAACAGTTTGTGCCGGACCGCGGTGAACCTACGCGGTGAACCTATAAGACCACTGCCGACGCGTTGAATACGAGCCCGAGCAACCATCATTTCGGAAAACTTTTTTAGGCCACAGTGATTTTATTCCTAAGGATTTGAAATAGACTAAAGCTCAGTGCAACCCGTCCAACGATCAGGAGACCCCTATGCTTGACCTTGTAATCCGAGGCGCTGACGTCATCGACGGTAGCGGCAGTGCCGGGGTTGTCACCGACGTCGGGATCGAAGGCGACCAAATAACGCTAATCGGTGACGCCGGCCCAGCACATCAAGAAATCGATGGCACCGGACTCGTGCTGGCACCGGGGCTCATCGATACCCACGCGCATGATGATGGCGCCTTTCTCCGCCATCCGGATATGACGTTTAAGTTATCCCAAGGCGTCACAACGGTCGTCAGCGGTAACTGCGGCTTCAGCGCAATCCCATTTGATCCGGAATCAGACCCAAGAAAAGCCAGTGGCGGCATCTTGTCCGGACTCAACGGCGCCTTCACCGACTTGAGCGGCTACTTTGACGCCGTGCTGGCCGGCGCGCCCGCAATCAACAACATGATGCTGGTGGGTCACAACACCATCCGAAGCCTGGTGATGGACGATCCCAAGCAAGCGCCAAGCCAGCGGGACTTAAAGGCCATGAGCGGCCATGTTGAGCGGGCACTTGAACAAGGCGCTTGCGGGTTTTCGACGGGCCTGATTTACCATCCGGGACGATACAGTCAAACCGAAGAAATCGTGGCCCTGGCCGAACTTGCAGGCCGCACGGGCGCGCTCTATACCACCCATATGCGCAACGAAGGCGATCACCTCTTGGACGCGGTGGAAGAAGCCCTGCGAATTGGGGTTGAAGCCAAGGTCCATACGCATATTTCCCACCACAAAGCCGCTGGGGCTGCGAACTGGGGCAAGGTTGTGCCCTCGCTTGCTCGAATTGATGCCGCGATTGCAGCAGGCCAGCGGGTATCGCTGGATGTTTATCCCTACACGGCGGGCAGTGGCCGAATGATCGAATACTTTAATCTCGACCGGATCAACCGCGACCTTGCGGAAGTCATCCGAATAGCCAGTTGCCCGGCTTATCGTGAATACGAAGGTCAAATGTTAAAAGACATCGCAAAGGCTCAGGACGTCGACATCACCGATCTCGTGCGCGACATCTTAACGGCGCCGCGCGGCGCCGATACGATCTGTATTCAATTCATCATCGATGAGCAGGATGTTGAGTTTAACCTTCGATGGCGAGACATGATGGTGGGCTCGGACGGCATCCCAAACCTGAGAGGCAAACCGCATCCAAGACTGTATGGCACCTTTGCAAAAATCTTAGGTTACTATGTCCGCGAACGTGCGCTCATGTCGCTGCCAGAGGCGATTCGGCGCATGACTTCGCTGCCGGCTGCGACCTTTGGCATGACCCAGCGCGGCATGGTTCGAGCAGGCTTTAAAGCGGACCTATTGCTCTTTGATCCCGCAACCGTACAAGACACTGCAACCTATGATGAGCCGCAACAGCTGGCAGCGGGCATCCGCACGGTCTTGGTGAACGGAAAAATCGCATGGCAGGACGGTCAGCACCAAATGACAGGATCTGGACAAATGTTGAAGTACCGAGCTGGGGCTTATGCGGGCTAAGGATTGGCTAGCCCGGTTATGAGCGTCTCTAGGTTGGATCGCCCTTGGCATTGCGCGAGCTAGACGCTGTAAGAGCGCAAGCAGCACTTCGCTGCGTAATGCAGTACCTGTCTTTACCCATAAGGCCGATGTTTGAACAAGGCCGCACTCCAAGCTGGTCTTGCTTAATCATGGGGTTTTGCCGATCACGCTGAGACACTTAGAGAACTTAAAAGCAGCTTTTGGTCTCCGGTGCGCGCACCGGCTTTTTGCGCACCAACCTGGTCCAGCTGCCGCTTCACTTCCGACGCGGTTTGGTCAGAATTCAATCATCCCAAACTCCGCGCATTCGCGTCTTACGTGATCGCAATCCCCAAGGCGGCTCTGGCAGCAGCATTGTCTGATTCGCTACCGGCCAGGACCCAGCCGGATGTCAGCATTCTGGTCATGTACTGTTTGTTGTACATAAACACCATCGCAATCCACCACAAGCCAGCTGTCAAAACAGTTAAGATCCAATGCAGCACACCGATTCCAATTTCGCCACGAAACAAGGGCACGAGCGGCCCAAAAAAGAGATAGGTCCAGCTGAACCCATAGACACCGGTTTTCATCAGCCCACTTTCGCGATGCTTAATCGAGACTTCGGTTGCCATCGTTGTCCTCCTGCCTAAATGCTCAACCTACCACGCAGCCCCGCTTAGGTTAAAACGATTCGACACGCCATCACCCATTGATGCGCTTCAAAACCGAGCGGCTGCCGTAATGAAGCCCAAACCCGCGCGGCATGATCAACGCCCTTGCCGCGTTGCCCAGACATTGACGCGCTCGCTGGCACTGTGGTTTCGGAGCAGAAGGGGGATCAGCATTTTAAGATGTAGCGGCTTTTCGAATTGTGGTGATTGGGGGGTCTCGTCGCATTCAGCCCAATGCGGCTTTGAGGAGCCGATTCATCGCCCAACCATGACCCAAGCGAACCGCATCGAGCAACCCGCATGGGGGGTATGCGCAATGCGCCCACCCTTAAAGGGCGTTGATTTGGCCTTAAGACGCGCAAATCTTGAGGATTGCCCCCAATAACTTGAAGTGATCTACGCCATCACCTAGAATGCGCGCCTTTCGCGGGTTGTATTGAGTCCCCCGCCAACCGCTGGTTAGCCGCTGTCCCCCCTCGTTGATTCAACACTGGGTCATTGTCAAACCCGACACAACCATATCGCACAACGCGTTCAACCCCTTGGTCCATGCGCGGCTCGATATAACCCGATTCAAATTGAAACGCCCGAGCAGTGCATCGACCCGTTACCGATTGCTGCGCCATACGGTATGTCCACATGACATCCCCCTCGGTCTCATTTAAAGACCGTTTTACCCGTCACAATTGAGACCCTATGTTTGAACTAATTCATCGACGCCGCCACAGTATTAAAGATGACGTTTTATCCGGCCTAACGGTCGCCCTGGCCCTCGTGCCAGAGGCCATTGCCTTTGCCTTTGTGGCTGGGGTTGAACCACTGGTCGGCCTGTACGCTGCGTTTATGGTTGGTCTGATCACCGCAACCATGGGCGGCCGACCTGGCATGATCTCCGGTGCAACCGGTGCGCTTGCTGTGGTGATGGTCGCACTGGTTGCAGACCATGGCGTTGAATATTTGTTTGCGGCGGTCGTACTGATGGGCGTACTTCAAATTACCGCAGGCGCCTTCCGACTCGGGAAATTCATTCGTATGGTGCCGCATCCTGTGATGCTGGGGTTCGTCAATGGCCTTGCCATTGTCATCTTTTTAGCGCAACTCGGTCAGTTCGGGGTGCCGGGGGACACGGGCTGGCTACAAGACACGTGGCTGCAAGATACCATCCTGGACGTCGCCTGGATTAGCGGGATGCCGCTTTACACCATGCTGGGCTTAGTCGGGCTGACCATGCTCATCATCCAATATCTGCCCAAGCTCACCACGGCCGTGCCATCGTCACTCGTCGCTATTATTACGGTCACCCTCGTGGTCCTTGGACTGGACCTCGACACCAAGGTGGTCGGCGACGTGGCGTCAATCGCGGGCTCACTCCCGAGCTTTCATCTGCCCATGGTGCCACTGAACCTCGAAACCTTATGGATTATATTGCCCTATGCCTTTATTTTGGCCGCCATCGGCTTAATTGAGTCGCTCCTGACCCTCAGCCTGGTGGATGAACTAACCCAGACACGAGGCCGTGGCAATAAAGAATGTATTGCCCAGGGCGTGGCCAATACGGTGACGGGCGTTTTTGGTGGTATGGGCGGTTGCGCCATGATTGGTCAGAGTATGATCAACGTCAACGCCGGTGGCCGGGGCCGATTATCGGGGATCACCGCAGCCCTGTGCCTTTTGATGTTCATCTTGGTTGGCTCTAGCCTGATCGAACAAATTCCACTCGCCGCGCTCGTTGGCGTCATGTTTATTGTTGTCATCGGCACCTTCGAATGGTCCAGTTTTAGGATCATTCGCAAGATTCCCAAATCTGATGCCTTTGTGCTGATTTTAGTCTCTGGCGTGACCGTTGCCACGGATCTTGCGGTTGCCGTGGTGGTCGGGGTCATCGTCGCAGCCCTCGTCTTTGCCTGGGAACACGCCAAGCACGTCAAAATCACCCTTTCAAGAGAAGACAATGGCTGGGATGCCTATACGGTCAACGGTCCTTTGTTTTTTGGTTCCGTCACCCACTTCCTGAATCAATTTGATGTAGAACAGGGCTCCAAAGATATTGTGATCGACTTCAAAGACTCGCGAGTTTGTGATCATTCCGGTCTTGAAGCCATTGATACGCTGGCAGAGCGGTTTACCCAAGCCGGCAAGGTCCTGCACATTCGCCATCTCAGCGCAGAATGCCGAACCTTGCTGCGCAAAGCTGGGAATTTAGTCGAAGTTAGTGTGTTAGAAGACCCTTCTTACTTCGTTGCAACGGACAGTTTGGCGTAGCCACTTCAGGATTGGGCTGAAGCGGAAACCTGTTTTGCCGTCAGGGCAAGGCAAACTCCTCCGGCGCGGCCCACGCCCGGGTTGATTTCGGCACAAAGAATCTGCTTCTTTATGGCGCGTTTAACAATCGCCAATTGACCTCAACCGATCCCGCATCCGACGCGATGAACGCCGACTGGTCGGTGACCGTGATGCTCAATTGCAGGGTTCGCGCCAGCAACCCTGCCAACTCAACGATTTGACCCCAGTCGAACTGAATCGCCTGCACCTTTGCAGCTGTGACTTCTTTTTCAGACCGAGCCCACCAAAGATCCGATTTGGTATTAAAGCAGTAGACCTTAACTTCCTCGGCAATATGACTGGCTTTGCGCAGACGCTCGGCGACGGGCTCACCAATCTCGATCCATTTCAAAATACGGCCGTCTAGGCTGCGCTGCCAAATATCTGGCTCATCGCTTGCGCTGAGTCCCCGGGCAAACTCTAGGTCTTCAGATGCATTCAGGCAATAGGCGAGCACCCGCGCCATCATTCGTTCCGCGGTTTCAGACGGGTGCTGGGCGACGGTAAGGTTCAGATCAAGATACTGGTTATGGTCGACATTCGACAGCGCAATATTGAACTTAAAAATCGTGGGCTTAAGCGCCATGAGACGACCTCCTAATGACGCGAAAAGACTTGGCTTACGTTGAAGCAATCAGGACCAAAATCTGGAATACAGACTCGATCGCATCATCAACCCCCGGAATAATCCAAGTACACACAGCGGTCGCAACCACGACCAACCCAATTCGGACAAACACATTTTTCATGCTTGATCTCCTACGGCCGTATCCGCAGTCGCGCGTGGCGCTACCTCGAAGACCCAGACATTACCTGATTCGACATCAGCGCCGGATGCTCGTGAGGGATACTTCTGACTCACCACCGCCATCAGTTCATCCAGAACTGGGCCCGTTTTAATTCGCACCAACCGCCGCTCGTACCGAATGCCATCGATGCGGACCACGACGCGATCATCGAGTTCGGCTTGCGCAGGCCAGCTCTTCCAAAGTTGGCCTACAAAACTATTCATATAGCCCGACCAGACGTACATTTTGCCCTGAACCGAGGCGACCCAAATTCGACGAGACTGCGCGGGGTTCAGCAGCTGAAGCTCAAGGGTTGGCACCTCGTTCACAAATCCCCAATCTGGCTCCGCGCCGCGATACAACTCACCGGAAATTAAAGGTCCACCCGAAAACACACGATTCGGCCCATCTTCAAACCGCTGCTTAAAAGCCGCGGTTACAACCGCCGTTGAGAAAATCAGCAATAGCCAAAGCCCAATGACTCCGATTCGTTTTAGTATGACCATGTCTTACGCTCCGTTTTTCGCAATTCCAGTGCCGGCTGACCTTAGCGTAATTATCGACAGAGTTCGATGGTCCCAGCCATTAATTTGTCCCAAGGAAGCGGCCTATGAGCCGCGTGTGCGCCCGTTAACGGATCAAGCTTCAGTCTATTGCGATGGGATTAAGACTTGCCACGCCTATTGCTCAATTCCAGCGCGACGGCGGCGGCTTCACCGCAGTCTCTGCAATCTGCTAGTCTTCCCATCAGGTCTATGTAGCAGGCCGACCTAAATCTAAACAAGAGCACAACGCGATGACCGATATCCTGAGAGAAGACCGAGACCATGGCATTACCATTCTAAGCCTCAACCGACCGGAGGCGCTCAACGCCCTGAGCCCGGCGTTGTTCGTGGCCTTGCGAGCAGAGATTGACCGTATTGCCCAAGAAATAGAATCCGTCGGCTGCGTGATCCTCCGCGGGGAAGGCCGATCCTTTTCAGCNGGTAACGATCTAAAAGCCATTCAAGCGGGNCAAAAGCCGCCNTCGGCACACTTTCAGGCAGAAACGCTCGAGGCGATCGAGCGCTTGCCGCAACCTGTTATTGCGGCCGTTCANGGGCATTGTTACACCGGGTCTTTGGAGTTGGCATTGGCTTGCGATCTGATGATCACCGGTGAATCGGCNAAGCTTGCCGATACCCACGGCAAGTGGGGTATGGCGCCAACCTGGGGCATGAGTCAACGTCTGCCAAGACGCATTGGTGTGGTAAAAGCCAAAGAGATGATGTTTTCTGGCCGGACGATTAGCGGTCAAGAAGCCGTAGAACTCGGGATCGCCAATCAATGCGTGGCTGATGACGATCTGCTGAGCGCTGCGATCGAGATGGCAGAAAGTTTTACCCGCAACTCCTGGCACACCCTGCGCGCGGATAAAGCCCTTATCAATGTCGGACAGAACCATTTTTTAAATGACGGCTTGGTTGAAGAGCGCGAAAACGGACCCGGCGTTGCGCCCGATATGAATGATCGCCTTAAGGCTGGCTTTAAGCGTTAGGCTATCGGCGTCAAGGCTCAAAGTACGAGCATGACGATAAGGGCAATAACAATAGGATGAACGTTATGCCGCATCTCACCGTTTATCATTTACCCGGACGCTGGGGCCTACCCAGTGTCAGTCCATTTTGCCTCAAACTCGATGCCTTTTTGCGAATCACGGGCATTGGCCACGACGCCATCACGGCCGCAACCCCTTTCGGCGGACCCAAAGGCAAAGCACCCTGGATCACCCTGGATGGCGAAACCCTTGGTGATTCATCACTGATTATTGAACGTCTAAAGACCGTCTACAGCGTTGATCCAGACCAGCATTTAAGTCGCAACGCGCGCGGGACTGCGGTCACGATCGAGCGCCTCATTGAAGAGAACTTGTACTGGGCTATGGTCTTTGATCGCTGGTGCCGATCTGAAAATTGGGAAATCCTCAAGAACTCGATCCTAGGCGACATTCCCCAGCCAGCGCGCGCATGCTCGCACCCTTTGCAAAGTACTCAGTGAAGAAACAGCTTAGAGGTCACGGTATGGGCCTGCACTCCGAGGCGGAGATCACAGCCATTGCCGCACGGGACATCCAGGCCTTGTCTGATTTGCTGGGAGAACAATCTTATTTTTTTGGCGACCTGCCCAGTCTGACGGACGCAACCGTCTATTCATTACTGGCCAACATCTACCAGGTTGATTTCAGTAGCCCTATGAAACCGCTCATCGAAGGCACGCAGAACCTGGTGCCATTTTTGGCACGATTCAAAGCGGCCTATTATCCTGAACCATGAGTGCGGCGCTCGGCGAGGGTCAGCGAGGCTTTCAGCGCAGCCTCCAGCCAGAAATGCTGAATCGCTGAGCTGTATTGATTCAAGGTGGGGGTGCCGAGCGTCTGTCTTGATTGACTCAAGCCTTAACGAAGCAACATCGAGGAGCAGCAAACATCATGCCCACCATTACAAAGGCAGCATTTGGTGAAACAAAGGAAGGCGCCCCCGTTGATCTCTATCACCTGGAAAACAAACACGGTTTAAAAGCCCAAATTATGACCTTTGGGGCAACCTTGCGACTCATGAGCCTACCGAACGAGCAGGGCGAGACGGTTAATATTACCCTCAGCCGCGAGTCCTTAGATCAATATACCAGCGAGTCCTGCTACTTTGGCGCAACGATTGGACGCGTGGGTAATCGCATTGCCAGAGGGCAATTCACGTTAGAAGGCGTCGATTATCAACTGGCGACGAACAACAACCGCAACCACCTGCATGGCGGCAACGTCGGCTTTGATCGAAAACTGTGGTCGGCAGAACCTCTGGAATTGGATGGGGAAAGCAGCGTGCGTCTATGGCGGACCAGCCCCGATGGCGAAGAAGGATACCCCGGAGCCCTTCAAGTTGAAGTGATCTATACGCTGTCGAACGATAATACGTTGCGCATTGCGTACCAGGCGACAACTGACCGGACAACCCCTGTGAACCTTACGAACCATGCCTTTTGGAATCTAGCCGGCGCGGGCAACTCAGTTCTAGACCACGAACTCACCCTACACGCAAAGACCTATCTGCCTGTTGACGAAACCTTGATCCCAACCGGCGACCGCGCAGCCGTTGCCGGCACGCCCATGGACTTCACCCATTCACACGCGATCGGTGAGCGTATTGAGCAGATTCCGGGCGGCTATGATCACTGCTACATCCTCGACCGAGAAGGCTTAGGGTTAAGCCTTGCCGCCGAACTGTTTGACCCAAAGAGCGGCCGGCGCATGACGGTTGCGACAACCGAGCCTGGTATCCAGTTTTACAGTGGCAATTTTTTGGATGGCAGCCAGGCGCAGACGGCAAGGCGTTTAACCAACATGGCGCAATCTGCCTAGAGGCGCAGCATTTTCCCGACGCCGTGAATCAGACGACCTTCCCATCTGTCATTTTAAGGCCTGGTCAAACCTACCGCCAAACAACCGTGCATACGTTCAGCTGGTAAACTTGCGTAACTGTTCGANCGAATCACTGACAATCAGCTGAACCAAACCCTGACCCCGATCATCGCCTTTCTAGTGTGGCCNGCTTAAACCAATTGGTGTATCACAGTGAAAAATGGCGCTCTTAAACAAAATACTTTACCGAGAAAACTCACCACCCGAGCCATTCAGGCTTTCTCTCGATCGTTGCTTCATAAATCGGCGTCATTTCTATAATTTGATTATTGATCAGAGACTGTATCGACAGTCCCGTTACTGGCCCATTAACCCTCGCTTGGTAAATTGGCACTTTCGTCACGCCTCGATGATCTTTTTCCGTCCACGTCGTGGGCAAACAAACGCCTTCAAGACCTTTCGGCACCCATTGTGCTTGCGCATACAATGCCTGTTTTATTGCGGCGCTATTCATCGTATTTTTTTCATTCGCGATCTCGATCGCCTCCTTAAGATAAAACGTTGAACAGACGCCTCGCATGTAATGAACTGAGCGGTACTTTGATTCTTGCGGATCTGACATTTTTGAAATTTCGCGAACCGTATACATCCCCGAGGCCGAGTCACCCCAAGCCGCGGCGCCCATCACCCAGACCAAGCCATTGGCCGCGGATCCCGCTGACAACATCACGTCTTCATCAAATCCATAAATGTTCGCCATGTATTGCGTGTCAACCTCCAAATCCGAACATTGGGTTAAAAGCGCACTCACCGATTTATCGAGGTTCGCAAGAAAGACATAGTCCGGCGCCGATGCCTTCAGTAAACGGCATTGTCTAGAATAATCACCCGGGATCATCGAGAAGATAATGGGCTGTAGTACCTCAAACCCGAGCTCAGCGGCATACGCTTCACAGGCCGCTTTCGGCGCGTTCGGGTAAGGTTGATTGTCACCCATGTGCAGGTACTTTGGCTTCATCTTCTTGCCTTGTGTGCGCCAATCGGAATCTGCCCATTGGACTAAACCCCGGCAACCATCCGAGTAAGACGGACCGTAAAAAAAATTGTAAGGCGCCGCGTCGCCTGTCTTGATGCCCTGCGGATCGGTGAACTCAGCGGAATAGCTGGCGGAAAAAAAAGGCACTTGATCCGCGTTGATGTCGTCTTTGAGGGCAACGCCGATAGCAGTGCCCCATCCTTGGATCGCAACAACGCCTTGGGATGACCATTTCTCATAAGCATCAATGGCCCGACGCACCTGGTAGGACGTTTCGATGGTATCCAGATCGATTAATTTACCGTTAATCCCACCATTTTCATTAATCCAATTATTCGCATCGATGATGGCCTGCCCATACGCTTGGCCACTTGATCCCGATGCCCCCGTAAAGTCCACCAAATTACCGACAAGAATGTATTTATCACTATGGTGCGCTTTATTGGAATTCTGTTGCTCGATAACGGGCGAGTGCAACATTACCTCGGGTTCGCCTGTCGCATCAGGCGCCTCTGAAGGCCAAAGGTAAAAGGCTAAACCAGCGCCAAGCAAAACCATGAAAACGATGGCTGAATCGATCTTTCTGAGCGCGCCTTGCTGGTCTGACGCGCCAACTGAGGCCGCATCGGCCTTCACGCCGTTAGTCGAAACGTCAAATACCCATGCGAGTAGCAGAATAAAGGGAAAGCCTAACGACACTAAGACAATTAAAGCCCGGCCAGTCCAATCCGGCAAAGCCATGAAATCAATCATGATCTCTGCAAATTGCAGTAAAACCCACGCGGCCACAAGGTACATACCACCCACGCGAAAAACATGTCGTTGTTTCAACCGGCTTAATAATGATTTCTCATCGCTCATCTCTTAACCCTCTGTGGACTAACCCGCCGCTGTTGAACCTCGTACCAACAGCCGAAACCCCTTCACCCGTCCGGTACGTGGACACGATACCAAGACCTTGTGACCAAACATTAACCCCCTTTGATCAATCGATTCAATAACGCTTCCGGTCCTGGCCAAAATCGAGATGAAGGGTCCGCGAGATTACTAAGCCATTTGCGAGCTTGGGCCGAGCGGTTTGATCAATTGAGGCGAGTCACGAAACAACTGGCCAACAAAATCACATTGGGTATTATCGTAAAGAGCGCGATGACCTTCGCGCGTTACTCTAATAAAACGCATTGAGGACCAACATCATGAAAAACCGATTAAAAGCATTCCTATTCGTCTGCCTAAGCCCTTTATCTGTCTCGGCGGCAGAACTCGCTTTGGACCCTGCGTCATTTTTTGATGCCAATTTCACGATCGACTCGACCTATACCCGGGATGGCCAAAACTATGAGGTCTCGGCCTCTGGTGAGGCCGGCCCTTATGGCCGTGTTTATTTGTCGTATGAATTTACCGACAAACAAGACCTAGGGGATCGAGGAGAATATACCGGCCACGCCTGGACCCAAAATGGCGAGACGGTCGCAACCGCAACGCTCCAAGGGGTTTATTATAAAGATGGTCGTACTTTCAGAATCTATGGTCTTAATACACTGAGCGACGGTAAGTTTCATTTTGCCGAAGGCGCGATCGACTTTGTTGCCAAAACAATGACCTTTAAAGTCGCTGATATTAGAACCGGCGACTAGGCTCAGGATGACCGAGAGCAGATTGGGGTTGAGCGATAACAACCCGTTGTCGGTCCTATAATCCCAATAAGTATTCAGTTATCGACTGCATAAGCCAAAAAAGGCAGCCTAAATGGCTGCCTTTTTTTACGCACTGTATTGAGGGTACCACTGGGTTGATTGGACCCTTAGATCTGGAACCACACCCGAACTCAATAATGTGTTAATCGAGCGACACAACAAAGGCGTGATCGGGCTTTGCGCCCGCCAGCACCGCTTGAAAGGTTTCCTCAAGTTCTGCTCGCCCAACGCGATGGTTAATCGAAACCCAGCCATCGACTACTTCCAAAAACGCTTGCCAGGCGGCGCTCAGTTCCGCCTGAAATTTCTGCGGCCCCCAGTCTTGATTCCGTTTCTGGATCTGGTCAGGCGCGAAGAACATTTTGGGTTTAGCGCCTGGCAAAATGCTCGGCGGCTGACCATCGCGAGCTTCCCAGTGGGTAATGCCAACCCCACAGCTACAAACCATCTTGTCACCAAAGTGATGATGTAACGCCTCAAGCACCTGCCGGTTACCGGCCATATCCACAAAGGCCACGTTTTCACTCGCATCAAGCTGTCCAAGGCGTCATAAGCCACCACTTGGTCATAGAGATTCAAACTTTCAACGAAGGCTTTGTTCGCAGCAGAGGTTAAGCCCGTGACCTTCACGTCACGATTTTTACGCAGTAAAAAGGCCAGCCCAAAAGCGGTTTTGCTGGAAGCGCTCGAGAGGATGATATTGCTCGCGCCAAAATGATCGTTATCATCGAGGTAGTCATCGATCACAAAGGAGGTTGTGAACAACGGTCGATAGATCATTTGATGATCATCGAATTGGCGATCAAACCCATTGCCTGCAGTCATCAGCGCATACTGATTATAAACACCAGGCAATGCCTGTCGGTGCGCGGCGCCATCGGTAAACCCGCGCTCGGTCACATGCTCGGGCTCAACAACCAGATACGAGGCCATGGGGAAATAGCCATAGAACGCATCGCCAACATTTAAGCCACTATCGTTTTCGGCAACCACCGTGCCTTTACCCCAGACCGGTATTCGACCCCAGTCACCTTCTGCTGGGAAGAACTGCCAGTAACCGATGATATCGCCAGCGACCCCATAGGTAATGTTGTTTGCCGTCAGCGCAAATTTATCGACGGTTAAAACCGCTTCACCTGCCGCAGGCGACAAGGTTGCCAGTGCTGGCAGTTCAATAACGCGCGTGGTGCCCAAGGCGGCTCGGGCGACTTCGAAACTGTAACAACTCATAGTCATAGATCCTTTTTAAAAAAACGGCATGTGTATCGCTTGAGGGTCATGATGCATCATGATCGGTCAGGAACACACGGCATGTGATCTCGGCGCTGTCTTTGAAGCCCGCGGGCACTCAGCTGGCAGCCCTGCGCCTTCACGGCTTGAATCGATGCTCGGCGCTTATTCTATAATGGCCTTGTCCTTCGACGCAGCAACCGCGCGGAAAACTCGAAGGAAGTTGCCGCCCCAAATTTTATGAATGTCCTCAGCGCGGTAACCGCGCGCCAGTAGTCCGATAG
>JGI20153J14295_10000305_pt1 | contig 42069 bp, 25 predicted proteins | sample COG_03_FD_14295 | JGI IMG/M metagenome (IMG submission 14295) | reverse complement strand
TTTGAAAATAGTACAAACAAAAAAACGCTCAAGCAAGCTTGGCGTTTTTTCTTATTGTACTATTTATTCGTGACCCAAACTTATAAAAGTTCGAACTTTATTGAAGTTATTGAGCAAATTTATAACTATTCCTTTTTTAAGCCCATCACCGTTCTAAAACCCAAATGTTCTAAAGACGTATTTGGATCGGTGGCCATTCTTGAAGATACCCTGTAACTGGCACAATAGGAGGCATTGCATAAAAAAGAGCCGCCTCTAATCACACGCTCATCTACATACGGATTATTGGGATTAAAGGCCTCCTTAGGTCCTTTTGGATTGTTAGTGATTGAATTTTCTTTACAGTATTGATAGTACTGACTGCTATACCAATCACTAGTCCATTCCCATACGTTGCCAGAAATTTCATAAAGCCCATAACCGTTTGGAGGATAGGTTTTTACAGGTGCACTTTTTTCAAAGCCATCGGCTTTGGTGTTATCTACAGGGAACTCCCCTTCCCAGCTGTTGACATAGGATGATAATTTATCCGTTAAATCGCCCCAAAAATAAATCTTATCTCGCTTACCGCCACGTGCCGCAAACTCCCACTCTGCTTCAGTGGGTAATCGCCTACCAGCCCAATTACAATAAGCCATGGCATCTTCATAGGACACATGAGCAACAGGGTGATTATCTTTTCCATCTATACTGCTCCCCTTCCCCTCTGGTTCTTTCCAATTGGCCCCATTAGTCCAACGCCACCATTGCGAAAAGTCATAGAGATTAGGTACCGATTCTTTTGTTTTTTTAAACAAAAGAGATCCTGGTAATAAAAGTGAATCGTGAGGTTTGGGGGTGCCTGGAGGCAATTGTTGTTTGATTAAATCCCAATCTACTGGTCGCTCTGCGGTTGTTATATAATTTGTTGCTTCAATGAATTTAGAAAACTGTGCATTGGTGACTTCGGTCTGGTCCATATAAAATCCATCCACCTTTACTGTGTGTTTGGGCTTTTCGTGGGGTAGTGCCATACGATCGCCATCGGAAGCTCCCATATCATAAATACCGCCGGGAATCCAAACCATACCAGGGATTTCTTGTCTATTAGTTGAAGTGGTTTCGAATTGATTTGATTGTTTACAACCAACTAATGAGGTGATTAATAAACCGATTAAAAATAATCTTTTGTGCATAATGTTATTTTGCAGTTGTAGTAGCTCTATATTTTTGTTCCCATCGCCACGCTGAGTCAATCATTTCGTCAAGTCCAAGCTCAGCTTTCCAACCTAATTTTTGATGCGCTAAATCTGTTGCAGCAAATAATTTGGGGACATCACCTAGAATCCTTCAATTTCTTCAAGGGTCTTTCCTTTGGTTTCAGGAATAAATTTATAGGTAACATAAACAATAACCAAGATAAATACAATAAATATAAAGTATGGAAGTGATCCATTCCAAGGTGCTGAGTTATTGGTTTCACTACCCATTACCATTGGAAATGATTGAGATACCACATAATTGGCAGCCCATTGTGCTGCAACTGCAACAGACATCGCTACACTTCTAATTTTATTCGGAAACATTTCAGACAACAATACCCAAACTACAGGACCCATAGATAACGCAAAAGAAGCAATAAATAGAAGCACACCAATTAAAGAAACCATTCCTACACTTTCTTGTTGTAATGAAATTCCTAACAATAAAAAACCAGTTACCATACCAATAGATCCAATATATAATAATGGTTTTCTACCAAATTTATCAACCGTAAACATCGCTACAAACGTAAAAATTAAGTTTACAAATGCCAGTAAAATTTGTTGCGCCAAAACATCTTCTTTACCAAAACCCAAAGCTTTTTCAAAAATATCAGCTCCATAATACAATACAGCATTTATTCCTGTAAATTGTTGCAGCACCGATAACACAGTGCCAATGGCTATAATCACTAAAATAGCTTTAGAAAAATAACTCACTTTAACACCATCATTAGACGCATTTAATGATTGTTTAATCTGGAGTATTTCAGCTTCAGCAGCTTCTTCTCCATTGATACGTTTTAATACCTTAAGCGCATCCTCATCGTTGCCTTTAAGGGCTAACCATCTTGGACTTTTAGGCACAAAAAAGAGTAAAATTAGAAACAAGCCACTAGGTACCAATTCTGACCAAAACATTTGACGCCATCCAAATTCAATATTTTCCGTTTCTGTAAGGGTATTTCCAATAAAATAAGTTGCCAAAAAAACCACAAAAAAACCAATAACTATAGCCAATTGATAATAGGTCACCATTCGTCCTCTAATATTAGAAGGTGCAATTTCAGCAATGTACATTGGCGCATTCATAGATGCTATTCCAATCCCTAATCCTCCTAAAATTCTAAAAAACACCAACATACTAACAGACTGAGGAAAAATTTGAGGTAAGCCAGAGCCGTAAGCAGAGAGTGTAAAAAATATAGCCGAAATAATTAATGACCATTTACGGCCAATTTTAATACTTAAAGGACCAGCAACGATAGCCCCTACAAAACAACCTATGAGTGCACTACCTACTATCCAACCCTTTAAAGCATCACTTAAATTAAAGAACTTCGTAAGATAAAACTGTGCACCATTTATAACACCTGTGTCATAACCAAACAGCAAACCTCCTAATGCAGATACAGCGGCAATTAATAACAGAAAACTACTTTTTTTCATCGATAAAATTTGTTTAACTATTTGTAAAATAAAAGTCCAATTAACAAACTGGACTTTTATGCATTTAAAAAAGATAAGTATAAATTAATTCTTAATTATCTTTTTAGATAATTGGCTACCATTTACAAAGGTTATATTAATAAAATATACACCCGCATTTAATATAGTAACATTTATTTCATTAGATACCGAAACTCCACCTTTTGACATAAGCTTACCTGTAATATCAAAAATTCTAACTGATTCTATATCAGACGTTGCAGTTACCTTAATAATATCGTTAGCTGGATTTGGTGAGATATTAAACGTTGTCGTGTTTACATCATCTATACCTAACGTTGCATTACTATTAAAAACAATTCTATCAACAACAAAGTCGCCTGCAGAACTAGAATTACCCGTATTGTTCGTATTTCTTATAGCTAACTGAATATCTTGAGCTAAACCAGACCACTCAGTAGGCTTCAATGTTGCCAAATCTAAACTGATTGTTTCAAAAGAGGTCATGTTTTGATTAATAGAGGTATTTGCACCAATAAAAGCGACATAGTTATCTACTGAAGATCTAAATTGCATTCTTAATTGATTATTATCGCTTGATAAATTTTGGTAAACAATATGCATATGGCTGTTCGTTGTTGCATTTACAGAATTTATACCGTTAGTTACTTTTGCTATATCTGTTCCTGGAGCTGATGGTGTAATTGTTATGCTACCACCTGCTGTTACAGATGTAGCATCTACCAAAGTAGAGAAACCCTCATCATCACCGTCTGTATCAAACTCGTAAACAAGCTTTTCTGGTCGCGGTATTTCATTTATAAATTCAATTCTATCAATTTCTATAGTTTCTCCTGTAGAAGTATGATTTACACCACTTGTACTGCCATTGTCATCTTTAAATTGAAATCTAATATCATTAACCGTTCCAGTCCAATTCTCATTACTTGCATCTATATAATAAGTTACAAAATCTGTTTCAGATGGATCTAAAACAATAGGTTTGTATACATAACCTGTTGCATTAGGAAATCTTAAACGCATAAAAGTGGGTGCACCAGCACTCAACCTTAATGTTATAGCCGCAAATTGATTCGCATCTGCATCAACCCCAGCTGTTGCATTTGTAATATTTGGATTGTTACCACCGTTGGTTGTTAATTCCCAAATTCCATCGGTTTGATTTTCACTACATGCGCTTTTAGACCAATCTGAATAATCTGAAGATCCTGTTGTAAATTCCCAGGGACCTTGCGCTGTTGCTAAAAAGGGAATTAGAAACAATGATATTAAAAGTATATTTTTTTTCATAAGTATTGATTTTTTAAATTAGTATTAATTATTTATTTTTAGCTGTTACTTCTTGAAGTAAGCAAAAGTTAACCTTAGACTTAGTTAAATAGCGTTATTTTTTAGATTTTCCTTTTCCAGATTTTCTAGTCTTTCGTTGCTCTTTCGTAAGTATATCTGTGAAAATTTTTTGATAATATTTTTTATTTATCTCTTTTAATTCTTCTTTTTCAGCTCCAGCTTTTCTTGCTTTTCTTACTGCTTTGATTCGTTCTACATGAATTTGGTGAATCTCAGATTTTTGCATATCACTTAAAGCTAAGGATTCATCAGAAGCTATAATTTCATTATTTAACTGTTCAACTTTTTCAGTTGCTTTTTCTTTGATTTTTTCTGATTGGGCATGACCTGTGAAAGACAAACCTAACAAAAGAGTAAAAATGTATACTATTTTTTTCATTTTCGTATTTATTTTAGATTAATTAATTACTTTAAAATTATCGAGTCTCCATTGGGTTTTAGTAAATGTTGCATCCATAGTTTGGTTAACTCTAACTGCCACATAAAAATCAGCATTAGGATTTATACTCATTACTTTTCTTTTATAATCCAATGTTCCTAACCCTTCAGCCTCCATTGCTGCTGCTGTTTCTGTACCCATGCTTATCCAATCAGACTCATTCCATGTTTGACTACCATCATAGGTTTCAGAATAGTAAAATGTTATTGTGGCATTGTTGACATTAGGAGCCTGAGAATATGCAACATCTATAGATACATCGACGTCTCCAGTAACTTGCATTTGTGGCGTTACAACTACATTATCTAAGGTACCTTCTCCGTTTTGTGTAATGTTATAAAACACTACCAAACCTGTATCAGAATCTTGCGTTACATCATCTACATCTGCATATTTACCACCATTCATATTGTATTTAAACAACTTTGAAGCTGGTAAATCTTGGGTCGGTAGCAAAAATGCTTGGAAACCAGCGGCATCTAAATCAGCAACTGTTTCAAAAGTTTCTACATAATTAAAACCAGCATTATCGTTATCTATTATCGTAATAGTCTGTTGCTGAAGGTTTAATCCTGCATCTAATCCTCCTAATACAGAAGTGATGTCTAAAATAATAGTTTCATCACTTTCTATGTCTTCATCATTAACAATTGTTATATCAACACTAGCAGTTGTAGAACCAGAGGGAATTACAAATGAATAAGGACTAGTGCTACCATTAAAATTAAAATCACCTACATCTGCACTCCCAGAAGTTGTTAATTCTATAGTTGCATCTGCCGTTGTCATCTGAGAGATATCAAAATTTAGCGTTATAACACCTGTGTCTTCATTATAAGCTAATGTATTAGACCCACTAAAATCTATAACAGGATTTGGTGGTGAATCATCATTAATAATTGTAATGGTCGTCTGCGTATCCACTCCAAGTGATAATCCACCTGAAGTATCGTCCAATGAAAAGCTTACGGTTTTATTAGCTTCAAAATCGCTATTATCTATGGCTTGAATTTCAAAACTAGCTGAAGTAGCTCCTGCAGGTACTGTGACGTTAAAGTTTTCTGAATTTTGACCATTCACAGTATAATCTGTACCATATATTGCATCTCCAGAAGAAGAAACCGTAATAGTTCCGCCATCTGTAGTTGCTTGATTAAAAGGGATATTAATCATTAGGGGATTTGAAGAATTCTCTTCAGTTTGGCCAGTTTCACTTTCAAAACCAACCATTGCTATTAATGGGTCATCATTGTCTAAAATTGTAAAGCTAAGTGTAGTGTTTTCTCCTAGTTCTAATGCACCAGAAACGGCACTAAGAGTAATAGTTAGTACTGTATTAGGCTCTATAATATCATTATCAATAGGAATAATACTAAATGTAGACACTAAGCTCTGTTGAGCTACATCTAAGGTAAAATTTGCAGATCCTGAACTAGTCTCATAGTCTGTACCATAATCTCCTCCAGTAATTACTACATCAATTGTTCCACCGCTATGGTTAAAACTGTCTATACCCATATTTATTGCTAAAGCATTCGTAGCATTCTCAACTTCCGTAAGTTGATCTAGCGAAAAACTTACATTTCCTATTTCATTTAAGTTTTCATCATCTTCTTCACAAGAAAGGAATCCAATCATAGCAATTGCTAAGAAAAGTAATGGTCTAATTTTCATTTTTAGTGATTTAATCTAGTTGTGTTTTAATACCATAAATAACTACTATATTTATTACAAAAAGGTTCAAAATATGTCAGATAACGTTTGATTATTGTAAAGCCTCAACTAATTTTTAAGTATACATTCTTGCTTTACTAAAAAAGTTTAGATAAACCCTCTTTGTTGGCTTCTAAGATGAGTTCTGGATCACCACCTGTAACATGTCCTAGAATTCCAAATGGCCCTGAATATTTTAAATCTATTAACTGCTGAATCATACCTTTTTCTAAATCTCCTTCTCCAATAGTGATAATTTTTGGGCCATCAGCTTTCATTCCGTTAAGATTAACGCACCATAGATATGGTAAGAGTTTTTTTATATTTACTGAATAGGTTTTTAATGCATCATGTGCATGGTGAAAATTAAATATAACACCTAAATCATGATTAGGCAATGCCTTAATAATCCGCAATTGATTCTCTGGGTTTCCAAACCAACCACCATGATTGTATAAAGCAATTTTACAACCTAGTTTTTGAGCACGATTTGAAAGGTATTCAATCATTTTGACTGATTGAAGTAAAGCTTCTTCATCAGAAAAATTTTCAAAATATTCTGGTTGAAACCCAACCCATATTTGAGTTTGTAATCCTACAGCTTCCAGATTTTCGAAAAGGACTTCGCTCTCTGATTTTAGTTGACCAACCTTATCCTTATTCAAATTGATATAAAGCCAAACTGCTTTGATACTTATTCCTTTCTGTTTCGCCATTTTCCATTCTTGCTGCATAGAAGGAATATGTTTTGGACGATTACCATAGGCATACTGTTTATATCCCAAACGTTCTAACATCTCTAAACGTTCTTTTGGCGAGCGTTCTTTGACATCAAAACCTACAATAGACCAAGGAATTAGATTCTCTTTTTGAAAGCGTCCATGAGGCTTGTTGGAAATTGATTTACAACCTAAAAGTATTAGCATTAAACAAAAAAGTACGAAGACTTTAACTATTCTCATAAACTACATTTTGATTATTACTACTTAATCTTCAATAAATTCTGCTTGGTAATACTCAAAAAAGTACTCACCAATTTTCTTCATCGCTGAAGTTACATAATGTCCTATTGGTGGTGGATTTTTCTCAAAATAGAATTTAGAGTTCTTATGAGTTTCTTGCGGAATTAAAACTACATTAGCATCTGCTTTAGCAACGTTTTGCATCGCCTTTACAACTTTACCATGACCTACTTGAAATAACAAAAAAGGTAATTCCGGACTATTAAAATCTTGTCGTACTCGACTAACTAACTTGGTTAAATTGTCTTCGTAAGCTTCTCTCGGCTCCATACCTCCTTTTTTTCCACTATCACTTTCTCCTTGCACCCAAAGCATACCACATAACTTATAGTTATCTTTTTCTAAACTGCTTAAAACCTTATTAGAATAATTGATAAACTCAGAATATAACTGTGGTTGGTCTTGCTCATTTATTAGGCTTGCTTTTTCTATGCTCCAATCTGGATTCCATGCGCCATACAACGACATTCCTCCTCTAGCTCTTTTGATTAAAATAATGTTGTGATCAGGATATTCCTCAGACATTCTAATTCCGAAGAACAACTCCGGACCAAATAAGTAGTCAGCTCCAAATTTTTTGGCAGTATGCTTGGCAACTTTAGTGGTGTCTAAAGGTTTTCCTTCGTTAAAATTATAAAATAATGTAACATTTTTCTGAGCTTTCTTTAAGCGTTGTTTATCAATTTCTGATAAACCAGAAGCTTTTGCACGACCATCCATATTAGATTGACCAGCTAATAAAAATACTTTAGTTTTATTAAGAGCTGTTTTGTTTTCTTGTGCTTTGCACGCCAAAACACTAATTGAAATACATAGGAATAGAATTAGTTTTTTCATTTTATTAATCTTTATCTAAATAATTAGGAATGCCATCTCCATCGTCATCTCCATTCCCTTCAGTATCATCAGGTATTCCATCGCCATCTGCATCACGAACTAAAATGTTCTCCTTGTTTTTTGCAGATACATCAAATGGTTCTGTTCTTAGTAATGCTATACAACCATCACCTTCTCCTAAAGCTCTAATATTTCTAGAAAATTTATGCAATAAAGGCTCGTAAATTTCTCGTTCTGTAACTGCTAGGTTTCTAGTTTCATTAGGGTCTTTTTCATAATCATATAGCTCGTAAAAGTTATCTCCACCCTTTTTGCTTAACCATTCGATATAGCGGTATTTCCCTTTTACTCTATAGCCATAACCTATACCTCGCTGACCTCTATAAACAGTAATTGCTCCAATTTTGACTTGTGCATCTGTATCATTTAAAATGGGAACCAAGCTTCTGCCCTTGATTGGTCTTCCATCTGTTTTAGTTGCATTTTTAGGCTGTTCAGGTATCTCTAATCCTGCTAACTCACAAAGCGTTGGGTAAATATCGATGGTAGACACTGCTGAATAAGTAACACCCTTAGCATTCGAATTTCTCGGGTCGACAATAATTAATGGTGACGAAGAAGCGACTTCTAAATTAGAATGTTTATTCCAACGACCATGTTCACCTAAAAACAAACCATGATCTCCCCAAAGCACAATAATAGTATTATCTGCAACACCTAATTCCCTTAATTTTTCTAATACCATCCCAATTTGCACATCTACGAAAGAAGTACATGCATAATACCCTCTTTTTAATTCAAGTTGAAAATCTTCATTGATCAATCCTGTTTCTGGATTCATATTTTCTTTTACATCCTTGCCCTTAATTGTATAGGTTTTTAAATCATCACGTCCTATTGGTGCTTTTTGATTTGCAGCAACCTCAAATTTAGTGTCGTTATATAAATCCCAATATTTTTTTGGAGCTATAAAGGGTTCGTGCGGCTTTTTGAAACCGATAGCCATAAAAAACGGTTCATCTTTTTGAGCGACTTGTTCTAAGAGTTTTACACCCTCAACACGAATAATACCATCTACATAATCTTCATCTGGCAAATCTTGAAAGTCTAATGCTATTCCTTTAGGATGATGACCACCTTTGGGCGCTAAATAAGGAATACTCCAAGACGCCTCGTCATCTCCATCTTTACCTTTATCTTCTCCAACCGTTCTTGGGTCATGTATTTTTCCTGCAGCTGCAGTTGTATATCCATTGCTTTTAAAATATTGTGGCAAAAACTTAACATTTGGTAGTTTTGCTCTTATGGGCTTAAATCCAATCACACCTGTTTCTTCAGGCATTAAACCTGTAGTTATTACTGCACGTGATGGACCACAAACTGCATATTGCACTTGATGATTTCTAAAAGTCATGCCATCTTCTGCTAAGGCATCAATGTTAGGCGTAATAGCATGTTCGTCTCCATAAGCACCTATATTATTACGTAAATCATCTACACAAATTAATAATATGTTTGGTTTTGATTGATTTGTATTTTGAGCAATTCCAATATATGAAATGAAAAACGCAATAAGTAATGCAGTGAAATAATATTTTATGTTCATAGAGTTGTTTAATTATATTGGACTAAATAATCATGACAGAGTTTAATATATTAATAATCGCCTTTAATGTTTTTATGATATGCTGTATGAAGAATCAGTTTTAGTTCTGAAACTACAGATTCATATTCTTTTTGATTAACCACATTAATATTCTCATCTTTATCTACTCTGTGGTCATACAACATAGATGTTATTGTTGAATTATCATCTGGTTTAATAAATTCGGTATAACTAAAATCATTGGTTTTCAATGTAAAACCATTTCCTTTTTTAATAAAAACATGATTTTTCCCTTTGGAGTTTTGGTTTTTTAATACTGAAACTAGGCTTTTACCATCTAATTGGTTCTTGGGAAACTCTAATCCACATAATTCAGCTAAAGTGGGATAGACATCAATCAATTCAGTTAATGCATTTGAAGTTCCTTTATTTTCCGAAAACGGATTATAAATAATTAAAGGTACTTGAGTAGAAGTATTGTAATTTGTAAACTTTGCCCATTGTGTATGTTCTTGCAAATTATAGCCATGATCTGACACCAAAATAACAATCGTGTTTTTATCTAAACCTGAAATTTCCAGCTCATTTAAAATCTTACCAATCAATGCATCTGTATAACTTACAGTTGCGTAATACCCATGAATCAAATCGATTGCTAATGAATCTGAAACTTTACCTTTCTTAGGAATATTAGAATAGGCACGCATTTCTGGCCAATTACTGATACTCATTTTTGGCGCATTCTTTGGGATGTGATTATTATCAGGTTGTTTTATAGAATTTCTATCATACAAATCCCAGTACTTTTTTGGTGCATTAAATGGTAAATGAGGTGAAATAAAACCAGCTGTCAAAAAGAAAGGTTTGCTAGAATTTTTAAGCTTTTTAATATCTCTAATTACTTTTTCGGTCATCAATCCATCAATATAAATGGAATCATTTACTTCCGCTTTTTCATACGCTTGACCAGTATTTGTTGCTTTATATTCAATTCTGTTTTCAGGACTTTGATAGTCTTTCCAAATTGACTGCCAGTAATCTGTTGGTGCTAAATTGCTATCATTTTTATCAAAAGCATAAGGTCTCCAAACTTCGTTCCAATCTGTTTCTCTATCATCTAAGTGATGATATATTTTTCCATTAGAAATTGTGGTATAGCCATTATTTTTAAATAACTGTGGGAGTGTGATAGCTTCAGGTGTTTCTTTTTCAACAAACGTATTATAATTTAAAAATCTATTTTTTGTTGGTAACATTCCTGTAAGCATACTTGCTCTTGAGGCTCCACAAACAGGAACATTACAATAGGCATTTGTGAATTTTACCCCCTTATTCGCTAAATCATCGATATTAGGTGATAGGATTTGTGAGGCTCCAAAGCTTGATAATTCTGGGCGCAAATCATCCATGTAAATCAGGAGAACATTTGGTTTTTGTAGGATTTCACCATTTGTTGTCTCCTTACAATTCAAGAAAACCAAAAATGCCAAAACATAAAAACGCTCTAAAATTGTCCTAATCATAGTATTGTATTTCTTAACCAAAACTAAAGGAATAGAAATTAAATTGAGTCTAGTATCAGATGTATATAGTTTAATAATTGTCAGTTATAATTCAAGAATTGACTTATAACGAACTACTATCGGTTAAAACAAAACCTTTCTGATTAGAATTATCAATAATTTTGAAAAAAAAAAACGATACTACTGCATGAAACAGATTTACCTTAAACTTTTCTTTTCAATTATCTTATTGACCTCTTCAATTACTGCTATTGCTCAAATGGACATGATGAATGCCTTACCCTCTAATTTGGCAACTCATACTGCAATTCAAAATGGAGATTGGTTCAGCACTTCTACTTGGGATACTGGAACAGTCCCTTCAACAGGTGCAATTGTATACATTCCAAATGGAATCACTGTTAATTATGAAGGATCCTCAGGTGACCATATTTTTGCCATTCGCGTTGATGGAAACTTTAATATGACTCAGACTAATACTAACTCAACATCCCGTATTAAGTTTGATACGTTCTTTGCAACGCAATCTTCTTATGTGACTTTTTTAGCCAATAATCCTTCCGATGGTAACATCATCATTAATATAGAACCTTTTAATATAGAAGCTTATCGTTCGGGCACCAATATTTGGTCTACAGCGGCCGAAAATCATTTTAGAGATAATGGTGTGGTCACTTTTAAAACCAGAACTGGTCAAGGTGATGACAGGTATAATACGATTGCAGAAGCTAATGCTGGTGATTTTCAAATTATAGAAAGTGGTGCAACCACTATAGACGATGGTTCAGGTGTTTTAGGTCGTTACAGTTGGGACCCCTTGCAATTAAGTTTAGGGATGGTTACTATGGGACAACTTGAAATCATCGGTCAAGAAAAATTAAATATGGTCAAATTAGCAGCAGATGCTAATGCTGGACAGAGTAGTATTCAAGTTTTTGAAATTCCAACAGGTTGGAAAACAGATGACGATATCATTATCACAAGTGGTGGAAATGCTTCTAGCTCAAACAATGGAGAAGATCAAGTTAAAATTTTAAGTATTTCAGGCACTACTATTAATTTAGATAGCAACTTAACCAAAAATCATGAAGGCAGACCTTCCGAAGATTTGAATTGCTATGTTGGTAATCTTACTCGAAATATTCTTATCAAATCGCCTTCAACTAATTCAGTCACTCAAAGAGGACATGTTATGGCAATGCATAATGACACCAATGTTCAAATTAGAAATACTCAATTTCTAAGATTAGGTCGCACAAACAAAGGGCAACTATTAGATGATTTTGTCTGGAATAATTGGTTAGAACCTAATGTATTTACATCGAAAATATCAGCTTTAGGGCAAGAATGTGCAGAAATGCGTCGCATCCCAGAAAATGAAATCACAAATTCTAGAGGTCGTTATTCTATTCATTTACATAAATTAGGCACCGCTTTTGGAGCCAATATGGCTCAGGTGACTGGAAATGTAGTTTGGGATAATCCTGGTTGGGGAATTACGCATCATGATTCTCATGCCAATGTTTCAGACAATGTAGTATATGATGTGACAGGTGCAGGAATTGTCTCTGAGACCGGAAGCGAAACTGGTACTTGGGATGATAATTTGGTTGTAAACATAAAACAAGGTCATACCACAGATCCATATGCAGCATCACTACACCACGACGACTATTTATTTTCTGGCCAAGGTTTAGCCCTAAAAGGTCGTGCCGTATTATGTCGTAACAATGTTGTTGCTAACGCCGTTAGAGGAGTTGGGGTTATAAACATGAATAACTCTATTACTAACCTAGATCGTTTAGACCCACAAGCACTGGCCACTACTCGTATTGGTTATGAAGTTGATAACTTTCCATTAAGTAGAAATGGCTACAGCAAAGAAGGTGATGGTGTATTACCATCAGAAGTTTCTTTAATTATGGAAAACACAATCGTCATTGATTGTAATATTGGATTACGTTCTATTGAGCGTGATATGGGTGTGAATCACGAATCGCGTTCTATTTTTGATGGTTTTAAAGTTTGGGGAGCAAATACTGGATTTTTAATTAATTACCAAGCCGATTATAGCTTTAAGGATATTTATATTTCAGGCAGAAACCCAAACACATCTCGAGGGATTGATATGTGGAAGCATTCTCATAATCAAACTTTTGAAAACATAAAGTTAGTAGATTTAGAACATGGCATTCAAGTTTCAAAGGTGGTATTAAGTAATTCTCAAGGTCCTAAAACTAGAAATAACGGATTTACACCTTGGGTTTTTGTTAACCTTGAGACTTCTAATGTTAATGAACTCTATGAATTAACGGTTGACAACCCTTCTGAAGATCCAAGTTTTAATTATACCGAACATCCAGATAATACGATTCACCTAGAAACTAGTGACATAGCATCGAGACCAACAACTTTTACTGTTCTTGATGATATTACGCTTGATTATTCCGCTACAGGTGAGAATGCCCTTCGTTTTGAAGTTGATGGTATTATTACTGATGATTTTGGAAGTTACAACATGGGTATTCAGCAAGCTTTAGCACAAGGTGATTTAAGATTTGGCTACCCAAAACGTATATATCAGTTTGCCTCACAAGCAAAATTTGAAGAATATTTAACTATAAATGGCGTTTATAAAGATGAAGATGATAACGATCAGCTTTATTTTATCTTAAATGAAAGTTTACCTAACCGACGCACGTTTGAATACACGACGTTTCCTGTAAGAGTAAAAATCATGAATGCACCAGCTTCTGGCGTTTTCGCTAATTCACAAGTAGAAAGTGCTTCTGCGCTTGCACCAAAAAACCAAATTATTAGTCGTTTGGCAACTGTTTCTCAAAGTTCTACTGGTAATAATTTAACTTATAATGATGGTACTCATGGTGCAGAAACCATTACTGTTGTGCCAGAGAAAGCTGTAGATGGAAACAATAATGGCAGAATAAACGCACAATACTACCAAAGAGGTTTAGTACCAGTTGGTAGTTTTTCTGAAACTACGATTGAAAACGAACCTTATTACGATTTGGATTTTGGTGAACAAAAAAATATTGAATATTTCGATATATGGAATACAGTTGAAATAAACGGCTCTGGGATTGAAACACCATCCAATCATTTCAAAAACTTTTCTATTTTTATTTCAGACACACCTTTTACAGGAACAACTTTTACTCAGTCACAAGCTGAAGCTGATTTTGAATATGTGAAAAATGGTACGCCAACGTTGAAGTTTTCAGAAAACAACATAGGCGCAGTTGGCCGATACATGCGTATTCATTCTTCTCATCCTTCTAATATTAAATTAAAATTCGCAGAGATTGAAGTTATTGGTAAATCATTTGAAGGCACCTTATCTAATGAAGCAAATCAACTGCTTGAGGTTAAAGTATATCCAAATCCAAGTAACGGATTGGTTAATATTAAATTGAATAAAGCCTACAGTAATGTTAAGATTGATGTTATTAATATTTTGGAGCAAACTATATCATCTCAGACTTATGAAACGTTAGGTAACACGCAGATACGTTTAGGAAGCCAAACAGGAATATATTTTGTAAAAATAACAGGTAATGAAAATCTAAACGTAATAAAAAAACTGATTAGAAAGTAATTAAAAGGAATCAAAATTTATTTAAGTTAGTAGTTAACTATTTTGAATAGCGTTACAATTAATATTGTAGCGCTATACTTTTTTATAGGTAAACTTTGCAAATACAAAAACCACTGACTTTCGCAGAATTTATGCCTGTATTTTAAATATTGACGTCTATAATGCATGTTTATATACTGAGTAACAAAACGAACTGTAAAGAACATCTACTTATCTCGATTAACTAGAATTTTTTTGTGTGTTAAACGCTCTCCATTAGCAGTTAAAATTTGCACATAGTACAAACCATTAGCATAGTTTTTAGGAATTTGAAATTGATTATTTTCAATTTCAAAAGATTGAGACTTACCTAGAAGATCGGTTAGAATAATCGCATTAATTACAGCTTCAGATTGAAAATATAAAGTCGTAGCAAGAGGATTAGGATAGATTTTTACAACTCCTTTTTCAAGAGTATTTACAAATAAACTATCAGTATCCTGCGCCTGAAAATCGTCAAAAAAGTATACTCCAGAAAATTCGCCTACCAATACCTGAAATTGAACATTAGTAGTATTTTCGGGTATTGAGAACACGTGCGTAAATTCCGTGTAAGACGTGGTCATATTAAACTTAGGCGAAAATAAAAATTGTGTTGTACCGTTAACTGTTGTTTTTAGTCGCATTCTAAATTTTTGATTTGTATTTGTTCCCTTGGCAAAACAGGACACCTCATAATCTTTATTAGATAGTGTGGCAGTTTCTATTTCTTCATTTTCTAAAATAACTGAGTCTATGCTTCCTGTTGCTGTTGTGACTTCAATTTTAGAAGATTGTGTGTTATTTCTACCTTCTGCTAAAGAAGCGGTATATAAGTAAGCCTCTGCTACTTCTGAGGTTTTTAAACTCCAATTCCAATCGTAACCACATTCTATATTTTCGTTTTTAAACAAATCATTTTCAGTACAGCTTGGGTCTAAAAGCGTATGTCTTATATCTTTTACCCATTGTCTGTTTGTAAATCTAAAAATGGTTTTATTTGCTTTTTCTCCTGCATCCCAAACAGTAAAACTAAATCCTCTATCTAAAGCAGCTTGCGAAATATAATTATGATATTCAACTCTAGATGCATTATCTGGACCTCCGTCTGTACTTTCTACACCATTAAAATAATCGTAACCATTAGTGTTATCTGCGCCAAATTCACCTAACAATACTGCCATATTATTTGTCGTAGCCCAGTTTTGTACGTTATTAAAATGCGTATCTACGTTGTTTTTATCGCTTGCTGTTCCCCAATCAAAATCATTTTTATCTGGTCTTGAAGAGCTGGTAAAATTAAAAGGAATGTAATAATGAAATGTAGCTATTAAATAACTATCACTATTTATAAAACTTGAGGTTAATTGTAATGGTGCTTTCCAAGAATTATCGCCTCCTCCAGTTACAATTACATTTCTAGTTGGGTTATTAGCTCGGATAATTGGTAAAATAAAATTGTAGGTTGTTTCAACTTCAGCATTAGTCATGTCAAAATACGCTTCATTCATAATTTCGAAAAGTAGGTTTTCAGACTTGTTTTGAAATCTATTAGCAATGGCTGTCCAGATGGCCTTAAATCGATCTTCGGCTGCCAACCTATCGTTTCCTGATTTATAATCTGAGCTTTCACTATTATAACTTCCCCAGTACCAATGGTCGCCATGCACATCTACAATTGCTATTAAGCCCTCGGCTAAAGCCCAATCTGTAACTTCCTCAATACGGTCTAAATAAGTTGAATTAACTGTGTAATCTGAAACAGAACCAATATAATTTCCGCTTGTATCTTCATAAGTAACACTACTTAAAGCTGTAGTTTGATTATCGAAACGAATAGGAATTCTTACTGTTTTAAAGCCTAATGCAGCTATATCCTGAAAATAGGATTGTTCAACTGGTGGAGCCCAATTTCCTTCAATTGGCGCACTTAAGGTGTTCCCTAAATTAATACCTCTACCCATGTTTTGTACCATTTGAAATGGTGAGGTTTGCCCTGAGGTAAAATTTATACTGATTAAAAGAAGTAGACCTATGCTGATATTTTTGAACATCTTAATATTTGTTTGGCATAAAATTAACAACTTAAAAAAGTATAACAGTTTAATATGTGATATATAAATACTAATAACTGTCAAAAACAGGAGAAAGTAATAGCATTATTAAGCGAAGATAATTAATACTAAATGTTTACTCTACTTTGTTCATTCCTATCTCGCTGGTCTTATAACCAATACGCTCAGCAATGGTATAAATCGTTTTTCCTTTTTCTACGGAAATAGGTTCTGAATACAATTGCCAAGGACTATTAAAATCGTACTGATTATTATCCTTATCCGAAACAATATAGGCTATTGAGGCACCTTTAGTTTTAGATGTCAATGTTGCTAGTCCGTTTTTTATTTCAACGTTAACTGATGCTGTTTCAGGCTGCTCAAAATTTGGCCACATGGTTTTAACCATTTCTGCTTCTGGTTGTAGCGCTCTATCTTCAAAATGGTTTGCTCTAAATGTTTTTAGTAGATTTCGTCCAGTTTTTAATTGTTTTAAAAAATCTTCATTATCAGCTAAATTATAAAGATTATGAGGGTCTGTTTTTCTATTGTATAACTCTTCTTTTGGCTTATCGCTAAACCATTTAAGCTGTGTAGTGTTGAGTTGTCCTTTTTCTTTGAGTTCTAATAACTCTACCATCATAAGTACTTGCTTTCTATATCCTACATCTTTATACCATATTTTGTCTGGATAATCGTTTTGGATATATACGAAATCATCAAAATAAACGGTTCTCGAACGGTCTGTAAATTCATCAAAACGGTCTGATGTTCCATAAGCGACTTCTCGTTTTTTAGTAACGTGTTCGCCTAAAAACGCTTTACCTTGTATATGCTTTGGCGCTTCAATATTGGCTAGACTTAAAACTGTAGGTGCTAAATCTACAAAGGATATCATTTGGTCGCTTCGCCCTGATTTTCCATCAATTCCTTTAACCATAAAAGGCACATGTAATCCACTTTCATATAACTCTCGTTTTTGTCTTGGTAATGGTCCACCATGGTCGCTGTAAAAGAAGATAATTGTGTTATCGTATAAACCATCGTCTTTTAATTGCTGCACTAATTTTCCAACTTTTGTATCTAGCAGTTCAATGTTGCTATACACACGAGCAATATCTGTACGTGCTATTTTGGTGTCTTGATAATAGGGCGGAACTGGAACAGATGATGGTTCTACTGTTAATGGTTTATCAGCATGTTTCCAAATCTTACTTTCGTGTGTAACATCAAAGTTAAATATCGAAAAGAAAGGCGTATTTTCAGGTCTATTTCGCCAGTGCGCTTTAGGATTGTTTTCATCCCAAGAGGTTACTGGTGCAGCAAATTGGTAATCGGTTTTTTGATTATTTGTTGTAAAGTAACCATCTTTCCGAAGATATTCTGTAAAACATTTTACATAATCTGGAATTACAGCACTGTATTGAATAATTTCTTTTCCCTCTAAATCGTAACGATTCGTTTCGGTTTTATATTTTCGTTTTCCCCAAGATTGTATATCCAAACCCGTACGCATGTGCATGGTACCAATACTCGTGGGATACATACCTGTAATTATTGACGAACGACTTGGTCCGCAAACACCAACCACAGCAAAGGCATTATCATACACAACACTTTGCTTAGCAAGCGCATCTAAATTTGGTGTTTTTGCAGTTTTATCTCCATAAAAAGATAACATGGGACTTATATCTTCCGTAACAACCCAAAGGATGTTAGGTTGTTTTTTTTCTACTTGATTTTCAGTTTGTTTTTCAGTTTGAGAATTAAAAAACGTGAAAATTAAAACGATTAATACTAATTGTAAATACCTCATTACAATTCAATTTTATAAAAGTTAGTTTGTCTTGGTTTTAGCTGAAATGTGCCAATCACAACTTTACCATCTTCAACAAAAGAGTATTCATAAGTACCTAAAAAACCACGTCCAGAAATCATTCCGTTTTCAGACGTTTTCTCGTTTATGTTCGTTTTCCATGCATCGTGCACTAATGAGAAATAAGCTTTACCCATAATACCAATTTCATTATCAATAGTGAAAATGTCACACTTCTTACGTGCATCTTCTGTATTTCCCCAGAACAAAAATTCTGATACGTTTGGATGACTAAATACAGCTATCATAAAATCTCGTGTATATTGCTCACGCACTTTTGGGTCTTGAACATCCATTGTAAATTCTGAAATACTAATTTGCTTTCCTAGTGTTGCGTAAAAAGATAAAATTTCTAGCACACGTTCTGGTGATGTTAAATCACTACCTATGTGGCTTTGTATACCAATACCTTGAACTAAACCGCCTGTATTTTCATCCAGTCGTTTTATATAATCGTAATACCACTGTTGCTTTTGAGTATCGATTCCGCCTTTACTTATAATTCCATATTCATTAGTAAAACGTTTAACTCTAGGTTGTTTTTGAGCTACTGTTTTAAAGGCATTAAACAAAATCTGTTCGCCTCCAGTAATTTTTTGCAAATCATTATTGGTGTAAGCCTCATTAACAACATCCCAATGTGTGACTTGCCCTTTGGTACCATCTAAAATACTATTTATATGAGTTTCTATAAGATCCGTTAATTTGTCAGGATTGTCTTTATTTTCTCTAAAACCCTTTGTTAGATACTGAAATCCTGGCCACACTAAGACGTGTCCTTTAACTGGTATTCCATCTGCTTTAAGTATTGATAAGGCTTCTAAAGTTTGCTCTCTTTTATGCTCTTTTGACCAGGCTTTAATTTTTAAATCATTACCTAAAACTACATTGTTAAACCCTTTTTTAAAGTTTTTATAATCATCAGAATTTTTAGTTACATCTTCAGCATCTAGTTTCGCACCAAATGGAAAGGCGTGATTTACTAATTTAATATTAACATCCTTATTAGTCATTGCGACTCCATCTTTTATAAACTGAACCTTGAAATTACCTTTTCTAATAGCTTCAATACGTTGGTTTGCCTCTTTACGCCATTCGGCATCAGCTTCCATACCAATATATTTGATTTCTGTTTTTGGTAAACTCTCTAGTGTTGTGCCTTCAGGAAACACTTCAAACTTAATGTCTTTCATTTTAAAAGACTGTGGTCTGTAACCATACTGCATCACAATACCTAAGTTTTCTTTTTTAATAAATCTATCAGCTTCAAACGGTAAATAATAGGTCTCCCATTCTGAAGAAAAGCTTTGTGTATAATCTATATTTCCTTTAAAATCTTTAGCTTGTTTAAATATAAAAAGGGCTTTAGCTTCTCCTGTCTCTGAACTTGATGTTTCAGTTTTTGCTTTAAATGATAATAAGAATACTGTGCCTTTTTTACTGCCTTTTGCGTTAATAGGGATTTTTGTAGCACAATTGTATATAAATTTAGGTTCTGTTTTAGTTTCAACTAAAAATTGAAGATTACCATTGTCATCTTTAGATTTCTCAATATTTGAAAATTCGCCTTTTGCATTTACAAATTTTAAACGGTCTTTATTTACTAAGTCTTTGCCTTTTGAACTGTTTTGGGCAAAGCCATATCCAACAAAAAGAAAACAAATGATAAGTGCTATTTTTTTCATTTTATTCAATAATATTTGATAGTTTTTCTGCTAACGATTTTGCACCTGCAATGCTTAAATGTAAATTATCATTTAAGTCTTCAATTGTGGTAAATTTATGACCCTCAATGATATAAATATTTGTATCACCTTGTTGTTGTCGTTCTTTAATAACTTCTATTATTCCAGTAATAAAAGGTTGTATAGGTAAATTAGATTTTTTAGATAATTTCATTTTAGTTGCAGACGACACAATGCAATATATTTTCGTGTCCTTGTGTGTTTCTCTAGTAGTGCTTAACACATTTTTGTGACGGTTTTTTAAGGTTTCTACGCTAACACCCTCATCATTTTTAACAGTAATATAGTTGCTGCCTTCAATGCTAATATTTTTATTATCACATGCTACTTGTGTCTGTGCCGTTAGATTGATGTTGACTGTGAGAATTAATACTGATAAAAATTTTAGTGCTTTGTTCATGTACATATTAAAAATTAGATTTCCATTCGTTTAATTCTTTCAATAACTGTTCCGTAATTTTAGGGTTTTCTTCGGAAATATTATTAGATTCATATGGGTCTTTAGCTATATCATATAATTCTATGCGACCTTCCTCATACCAATTAATGAGTTTGTAATTACCTTTTCTTATAGCTGAAGATTTAGTATCTCCTGTATTTACTGGTCTTGCTTTACTTGAATGCCAAAATACCGTTCTATCGTTCCACTCGTCTTTATTTAGAAGTACTGGCAGAAAACTTTTACCGTTGGTATCTAAAGATTTGTTAGCTGTAATATCTAAAACCGTTGGAAATACATCCATCAGCATCACTAAAGATTCGTTATTTGTTTTTGGTTGAAATTTGCCATTCCACTTTACAAATAGTGGCACTTTAATTCCGCCATCATATAACCAACCTTTTCCTGCTCTTAACGGATAATTAGACGTTGCTAAATCGCGTTGTTTTGTTCCATCGTTTGATAATCCTCCATGGTCTGAAGAAAAAATAACAATGGTATTATCGTCAAGGTTTAAATCTTTAAGTAATTGCATCAGTTTACCAACGTTTTCATCCATAGTTTCTACCATTGCTGCATACTTTGGATGGTTTTGACGCATTTTAGTTCTTCCTGTACCTTCGTTTATAAATTCTGGCTGATTTCCAAAGTCAAAATTCTTTAGTTCTTCTTTATTACGTTGAATATCTTTTTGTTTTGCCTCTAAGGGTTGGTGTACAGCATAAAATGAAAACATAGCCATAAACGGTTTGCTTTTATCTGCATTTGTAATGTATTTAGCAACATTATCTGTCATCACGTCCATTAAATAATCGCCTTCTTTACTCACAGCATCTACATCTGGAATTGGTGATTTTTTAGACTTTCCTTTGCCTTTCTTTTCATTAAAAGGATACAAGAAACTTATTGGTGAGCCTGCATGACCTGCTGCAAAACTATAGTCATAACCAAAATCTTTTAAACTTTCTTCGCCACCCAAATGCCATTTTCCGAAGTAAGCAGTTTGGTAACCTGCTGATTTAATATTTTTTACAAAATTTTTGTTATCTGCAACATTATCCATTTTAAATCCATCATCTGGTACATCACCATTTTGAACTGGATAATTACCAGTCATCATCGCATAGCGCGATGGTACACAACGCGGATAATTAGCATAGGCATTATTAAACTGAACAGACTCTTTTGCTAAAGCATCGATATTTGGTGTTTGATAGATTTGACTTCCGTAAATGCTTAAATCGTGATAGCCTAAATCGTCTACGTGGATGATTAAGATATTGGGTTGCGCTTCGCTTGAAATCGAACTTGAAGCTGAATCTGAAGTTGAATTTTGATTCGATTTGCAACTAAAAATCAAAACAACTAACATTAAATATGTCCAAAATATTTTTTTCATTACTCTAAAGTGATGCTTAACGTATTATTCTCTGTGATAGTCCTCTTAACAGACTTAAATTGATTTTTATAACTTACACTAAGCGTGTAGTCTCCTTTGAAAACTCTTCTCTTTAATTCACCATTTGAATTTGTTTTTAAATCATATGAAGAACTAAAAAAAGTATTCATGGTTTTTATCCATTGTTTTCCTGATACGGTTGGTGTACCATCATAGTTAAATAAAGCCCAAGGTTTTGAGTTTTTTGTATTGTTATAAAACGTCCAATGCCAAATGCCATCAACTAAATAATGGCTTGTATAAATGAGCATAAATTGTTCTATTAAAGCACTTCTTTCTTCAATAGTATAGGTTCTAATATCTGAGTCTCTAATTTCAAATTCTGTGGCGTGAAGCGGTAAATTAAATTCTTCGAAGCTTTTTAGTCTTTCAAGCATTTGCTCTGGTGACACAAATTGATGCTTTATCCTAGATTGAAAACCAATGCCTTCTAATGGTGCACCTTCATCTAATATGGACTGTATGATTTTTTTATACTTGCTTGGTCTACTATACGTGTTTGGTGTTGTGCCAGAAATCACACGATTTTCATTAATAAAAAGCTTTACATCTGGTTTATTGTTTAATTTCCTTACACTATCAGCTAATTTAAACCAATACGCAGATGTGTTTCTATCAGTTAGATCGTTAATTTGATGATTTCCTATAGGTTCATTTAAAACATCCCAACAGTTAACGTCCCATTTTTTTAAGGCGTGTGTAAAATGCTGACTTGATAATGCGATGACTTTTTCTTCCTTCTTTTTATTAGTAATTCCTTTTAGGCTCATTACCTTTTTTTCTTCAGGACGCATGTTTTTTCTGTTTTCCCATACTAAAGCATGTCCACGCATATAAAAATCGTTTTCAAGAAACCAAGGTAATATTTGTGCTGCTTTAGCTTCGGTTGTGCTAAAACGACGTTTGGGTTTTAGGGCATTTTCAAAACCGCTACTGTTAAAATATGTTTTTAGTAAGCTTTTGTATTTTGCTGTGTGAGGTGAATTAAATACATCTTTGTCTATGGCTGCTCCAAACTTAAATTCGTGTTTGTCTAGATTGATTTTAACCTCAGCATTTGGAATGCTGTTTCCATTTTTATCTTTTACAATTATGGTTAACTCACGTTTTCTTAAACTATCAATTCTATGTAAGGCTTCTTTTTTCCAATTGGTATCCTCTTTTACTTTATCAGCGATAGTTTGATCTGAATTAGATTTGCAACTGAACATCAGAACAACTAATACAAAATGGATACAAAAAGTGCTTTTCATTACTGTATTTTAATAAGTTTAATCGTTTTCAATTGTACATTATCCCAAGCTTTCTTTCTTTGTCCCGAAAATGTTATTGTATTAACACCTTTTTTAAGCGAAAGTGTTCCTAAATCTAAAGTTTGGTAAATATCCAATCCACCAGTATTTGGTAATTTGGTATGCACTGGCTTGTTAACTTTTATCATTGCAAAGTTACCTTCTACTCGCGTTGACAATTTTGCAACTACTTTATAGTTGCCTTTTTCGGTTACATTTACTTTCCAGTGCGCTTGATTTCCGGTGTCAATACGACCTGGAATACAATTTTGCCAATTCCTAAAATAAGGTTCATCGCCATCATAAGCGACTTCTGGAATACAGTCAAATTGTGGTTTTATGGTCAGCAAAGCGCTTTCAGGATTTAGTAAAATAGTATGGTCTTCTGATGGTTGAATGTAACCGATATCAATTTTTAGTGGTTCAGAAATTTCTAATTTTATAACAGAAACTGCATTATGTGGTGCTTCTTTTGGTAATTCTGAAATTTGAAGTCCTGATTCAGTTTTTTCTGTTTTTAAATCTGAAGTCTGTCCTAAAATTGAAGCTGAAACAGATGTATTATGTAACCCTTTTACTTCTAACCTTCCATTTGATGGCCAATCGTAAATATGAAGATAGATTATAGATTTATCATCTATTTGTTTCATCGTTGCTTCCCCAAACGGTAACTTATAAAATGGACTCTTTTCAGTTTCATAAATCGCTTCATTATTGACAGCCATCCACTCGCCAATATATTCTAAAGCTTCTTGAGCATGTTTTGGAAATTCGCCATTTGATTTTGGACCAACATTAAATAAAAAATTGCCTCCAATAGATGTCATGTGTGTTAAGGTATTTAAAAGAAAAGCTGGTTCTTTCCACAACGTATCTGATGGTTTATAGCTCCACGAACGGTTTTGAGTTAAACACAATTCATTATAGTCTTTTTCAAAAACACCTGGAATGACTTGTTCAAAAGTTTGAAAATCCATTTGTGATGTAGTGCTTAAACGAGGATTTACGATAATATTTGGTTGCAATTTAACCAACTCGCGACCAATAGTATTTGCCAAGTCATTGTTTTGGATTTTTCGAGCAGAATCCCACCAAATTAATGAAATCTCACCATAATTTGAAAATAACTCGGTAACTTGACCTTTTACAATGGTTTCAAAATACGTATCCCAATCGCCTTCCTGTTTTGTATCCCAACGCTTTTTTGGTGTGTAACCACCAGCGTGATACCAATCTTGTGCCTGCGAATAATACACTCCAAATTTGAGTCCGTATTTTTTACAAGCTTCAGATAGTTCTTTAATTACATCACGTCCAAAAGGTGTTTGTGCCACAATGTTATAATCACTCACATCGGATTGAAACAAAGCAAATCCATCGTGATGTTTTGTGGTCATTACCATATATTTCATACCTGCATCGTAAGCCGATTTTGCCCAAGCATCTGCATCAAATTTTGTAGGGTTGAAGTTACCAACCACATCTTTTTTGTAATCTTCTATTGGAATGGTAAGGTTTTGCATAATCCATTCGCCTAATGGACCACGTTGCTTTTTACCTTTGTATTCGCCATCTAAAACACTATACGCTCCCCAATGTATAAACATCCCAAAACGCGCATCTGTGTACCATTGCATTCGCTCGGTTTTTTGAGTTGGTGTTTCAGTTTGGTAAGCGCCTTGACTATAGCTTTTGGTTAAAGTCGCTATAAAAAACAGGATAAAAATATATTGCGTTAGTTTCATATTGAAATATTAAGACCTCATAGGTTTTGACTTCGACTACGCTCAGACACCAGAAAACCTGTGAGGTCTATTACATTTAAAAAATTTTTAGTTTTTCTTCTTTCCTTTTCCTTTTTTATCTCCCTCAGCTTTAGGCTTTCTAATTTTTGTTTTTGAAGGGATTAAATACGCTTTTTTCCAATCCTTTAAAAGCTTATACATTTGCTCTTTTTTTGCAGATTCTTTTTCAGCAAGATTAACCTCTTCGGAAACATCTTCTTTTAAATTATATAGTTCTAAGGCTTTTGTCTCTAAATATTCTATAAGTTTATAATCACCAGAACGCACCACAGCCATCTTACTGTCTCCTGTACTATGTGGTCTAGCTTTACGAGAAATCCAGAATACCGTTCTATCTTTCCAGTTGTCTTTTGCTTTTAAAACAGATGCGTAACTTTTACCATCAAGACCTTCTACCGTTTTATTGGTTGCTAATTCTAATAAGGTTGGAAATACATCCATACCCAAAATAATAGATTCATCATCTACACGAGGTTTTAGTTGATCTGCCCATTTTACAAATAGCGGTACCCGAATTCCACCTTCGTATAACCAGCCTTTTCCTGCTTTAAGTGGTAGATTGGTGGTTGCTAAATGACGTTTGCCTTTATGGCCATCATTGGATAATCCGCCGTGGTCTGATGAGAATACGATAATGGTGTTTTTATCAATTCCCATATCTTTTAAAGTTTGAAGAAGCTTTCCAACGTTTTCATCTACATTTTCTACCATACCTGCATAAGCCGCATCGTCTTGACGCATTTTTCGACGTCCATGACCTTCTTCAATGTATTCTGGTGAATCACCAAAATTCATTGATTTGAGTTGCTCCTTATTTCTGGCTTCGTCTTCTTGCTTTGCTTCAATTGGCGTGTGCACAGCATAATAGGCTAGTACTGCCATAAATGGCTCATCTTTTGGATTGTTTTTTATAAAATCTATGGTTGCATTGGTTAATAAATCTGAAGCATAATCACCTTCTTTACCGTCGCGTTCCAAATCTTCAACTTGTTCTTTGTGGCGTTTCCCGTTTTGCTTAAAATTAAATGGATAAAATCTACTTCCAATTCCGCCAGCTCTTCCTGCTGCATACGTATGGTTAAAACCAAAAGGTTTTGGTTCACTATCACCTTCTCCAAGATGCCATTTGCCAACGTAAGAGGTATTATAACCAGCATTTACAAATTGCTTAATAAGGTTTTTACCTTCTGGAATACCTCCTAGCCAACCTTTGTTTTCGTTTACAGGATATGTTCCTGTTATCATACCATAACGCGATGGTGTACAACGTGGATAACTGCTGTATGCATTTGTAAAACTTACCGACTCTTTGGCTAATTGGTCAATATTGTCTGTATTGTATAATTGAGAACCTGTGATGCTTAAATCGTGATAGCCTAAATCATCGGTATGGATGATTAAGATGTTCGGTTTGTCTTGAGCGAAAGTTGATAATGACAAACCGAAGGCTAATAAAAATGTAAGTTTTTTCATTTTAATTTATGTCTTTAAATTATAATCTTTTAGACCAATGTTTTATTGTTAGTTTCAATTCAGAAATTGTGCCAAAAAAAGCGATAACTCTCATCATCGCTTTTGTTTTATTTTGTTAAATGAGATTTGAGTTTTGCTTTCAAATCTTTAGCTATAGTTATATATAAAGGATCATCTATTAAGTTTTTAGTTTCTAGAGGATCTTTTTCATAATCGTATAATTCGTAACCAACAATATTCTCTTCTTTGTAAGGTTTATAACTTCTGTAATTATTATCGTGCCATTCTGTGTAGCGGTAACGATCGGTCCTTACTGCATATCCCATACGTTTACCACGAGCGTACTGGTGATATGCATAATCCATCTCAACCGTAGTTGTATCATCATTATCTAATAAAGGCACTAACGATTTACCGTCTGTTTGGTTATGTTGCTTCACATTAGCTAACTCAAAAACTGTAGGGAATAAGTCTACCAAATTTACAGGATGGTGAGATTTCTGATTTTTGGCAACACCAGGACCAGCAAACATAAATGGAATACGTGTGGCTTGTTCAAAATTTGAATGTTTACACCACTCTGTATGATCACCCAAATGAAAACCATGGTCACCCCAAAGTACAATTACAGTTTCTTCTAATATACTTCGCCTCTGTAAATCATCTAATAATTTTCCTATCTGTGCATCTATATATGAAATACAAGCCATATAACCATGAATTAACTCGCGTTGCTTAGCGTCTGACAGTTTATCTCCAATATTTAATGCATTATCAATATCAGAAAACGCCCTTAGTTCACCAAACGAATGAAATGCAAATTTTGGTGTACCTTCTGAAAGCTTCTGAAATTCGGCTAGTTCAATATGATCTCTATTGTATAAATCCCAATACTTTTTTGGTGCAACAAAAGGCAAATGTGGTTTTTGGTAACCAACTCCTAAGAACCAAGGTTTTCCTGATTTTTCTAAATCGTCTAGTTGCTGTATTGCGGTTTGTGTATATAATCCATCTTGATAGGCAGTATCACTAACATCTGCACTTTCAGTTGATGGTTTTAAACGTTTAAATACGTAGCCTCTCTGTTTGCCTCCTCTTTTAATACCTTTAGCAATAGCCTCTTCTTTAAGCTTGGCCATTTGCTTTTTTGTTTCAGGATTTTGGTAATACTCAAAAGCTGCATTGCCATATTCTGGGTCGTAATTTTTTGGTAATTGGTGAGGCATACTCCAACTTTTACCATCATGACCTGGCGACGAACTGCCTTTATGATAAATTTTACCAACAGCAGTTGTAGCGTAACCTTGATTAATTAAATGCTCTGGCATAGAAATCAAACCATCTGATGATTCTCTAAAATCGGTATGCAAATCCCAAACCTTCGTTTTATCTGGATTTGAACCTGTCATTACACTTGCCCGAGATGGGCCACAAACTGCATATTGAACATGTGCGTTTGTAAAGGTCATTCCCATTTTTGCCAAGCGATCAAAATTTGGTGTATGCATTTGCGATTCACCATAATTAGAAAGCAATGGTTTTAAATCATCTATTGCTATAAAAAGAATATTTTTCTGCTTATTACTAGGAGTAACACTAGCACTCTCAGTAGAAACTTTTGTGGTATTATTTTGACTACCGCATGCAATAAAAACTAATGCTATTACAAGACTTAAAAAGGACTTTTTCATATCAATTACTTTTTCCTGTTAAAACATCTTGTACTGATGTTTCACTATCTTTTTTATCTACTATAGAACCAAAATCTGTATCTGTAATGATTCTAAAGTCTGCTAATGATTTATCATTTCCAGAATTCTTCATTAACTCTTTTAATTGAGACTTTAAATCTAAAACCACACTGGCATACTCTGGGTTGGTAATAATATTATTTATCTGCGTGGGGTCTTTTTCTAAATCGTAAAGCTCCCAAACATCAATGTTATAATAGAAATGAGCGAGCGTATATTTTTGTGTCCTAATACCATAATGTGGTTGTACATGATGCCAATAAGGCCATTCATAATAATGATAATACATAGCTTGGACCCAGTCTTTTGGTGTGTTGCCTTTTAAAATAGACTTAAAACTGCGTCCCTGCATTTCTTGATTAGTTTCAATGTGTGCTAAATCTAACAATGTTGGTGCAAAATCTATATTTGATACGATATCTTCGTTCACACTTCCTGCTTTAACAACTTTAGGATACCTCACCATAAACGGCATTCTAACAGATTCCTCATAAATAAAACGCTTATCAAAAAATCCGTGATCTCCTAAATAAAACCCTTGGTCTGATGTTAAAACAATAATCGTATTATCCGTTAATCCATTATCATCAAGATACTTCAATACACGTCCAATATTATCATCGACAGACTTTACACATGCCAAATAATCCTTAATGTAGGTTTGGTATCTCCATTTTCTACCTTCTTCGGCAGTCATACCTTCTGGCTGAACAACTTCACCTGGTTTAGCTCCATAAAAAGCCCATTTGATTTTTTCTCTTCCTTTAAGATTCGCAGGTTCTTCAAATTTCATATCTCTGCGAGAGAAATATTCCATGGTCATTTCTGTATCACCAGCCGTTAACTCGCGGCCTTTATAATCATCATTAAAGGTAGCTGGATAAGGAAAATCAATATCATCCCAAAGGGTTTCATACTTCGTATCTGGCTGCCAAGGCCTATGCGGCGCTTTATATTGTAACACCATCATAAAAGGATCTTCCTGTTTACGCTCTGATTTCAACCAATTCATAGCAAAATCAGTACTAAGATTAGTTGAATAACCTTCTAATTTTGTGTCTTTACCATTTATATTATAAACAGGGTTCCAATAATGCCCTTGCTGACCAGCCGAATTATGATACTTAAAAACATCAAAACCCTTAGGTTCAGTACCTAAATGCCATTTACCAAATAATGCTGTCTGATAACCGTTTTTTTGAAATTCTTGAGGGAATGTCCATTTTGAAGCATCAAATTTTCCACCACTTTCATTTTTATAATAACCATTTACATTACTGTAGTTACCCGTTAAAATAGCAGAACGTGAAGGACCACAAATAGCATTAGTACATAAAGCATCTTGAAAAAGCATACCCTCGTTTGCAATACGATCTATATTTGGCGTTGGCGCCAAATCTCTATAAATGCCACCATAAGCACTTATAGCTTGGGTTGTGAGATCATCTGCCATTATATATATAATATTGGGTGTTTGTACTTCTTGTACCTCAACCATCGTATTATTAACCTGATCTTTGTTAGTTTCTTTACATGAAACTAATAGTATTATACAGACGAAACCATATTTTAGTATCTTATACATATTATTTTACTTTATCTAATGTGATTAATTTAGAAACAGTAATTGTAGCTTCTTTTAATGCTTTATCTGCGGAAGAATTACCAGTCATAATAGTAAACTCTCCTGGTTCTACTACAAAATTGAAATCTGCATCGTACATGGCTAAACTTTCAGCAGAAATAGGAATTTCTACAGTTTGTGTTTCACCAGCTTTTACAAACACACGTTTGTACCCTTTAAGTTCTTTTACAGGTCTTGTGTATGAGCTTCTGTCATCTCTTATATACATTTGAATAACTTCTTCTCCATCTACATTACTCGTGTTTTTCACCTCAACAGTAACTATGATTTCATCTTCTATTCCTGAAAAATTTGCTTTAGAAACCATTGGCTCGGACAATTCAAATTTTGAATAACTCAACCCAAATCCGAATGGATGTAATGGTACTTTCTTTTCGGTATTGTATTTATGAATGTAAGCGGTTGGCTTATGGTTATACACCATTTGTAATTGACCTATACTTCTAGGCACAGTTAACGGTAATTTTCCACTTGGGTTAACTTCTCCCATTAATATTTCTGCTACTGCTTGACCACCAAATGCTCCTGGTTCCCATGCGTTAACCACTGCTTTTGCACGCTGCTCTAACCAAGGTTCTGCAATAGGACTGCCACTTACATAAACCACAATTACTGGTTTGTTAAGTTCTAACATTTTATTGGCAAGTTTCATTTGGTTACCAGATAATTTCAATGTTGCTCTGTCTATATTTTCTCCTGTAGTTTTGTTTTTCCAGTCATGACGGTAAGAATTTTCACCTAAAACCAAAACCAGAATATCTGCATTGGCTGCTTTGCGTTTTGCAGTTGCAATATTTTCTTTAGTAATCCATTTTGAGCGTTGACCACAATCGTAATATTCTGTTGAATAGCCATATTTATCAGCAAGATTGTCTAAACCTTCTTTGATGGTAATATAATTTTCTTCTGGCTGTGGTGATGTCCAATCACCAAGTGTCGTCATGTTATCTGCATTAGGTCCTGTGATAAAAATCTTTTTGCCTTCTAACTTTTTTAATGGTAATATGCCTCCATTTTTTTGAAGCACAACACCTTTTCTAGCTTGCTCTAATGCAGTTGCCTGATGTTCTTTTGTGAAAATTTTGTTCTTGACATCTTCTAAGTCAATAAACGGATTTTCAAAAAGTCCTAATTTAAATTTTGCTTCTAAAATTTTACGTACAGCTTCATCAACTCTTGCTTCTTTTATTTTTCCTTCATTAACCAATTCAACAACATAATCTTGAAAATACGGTCCATGCATGTTCATGTCCATTCCTGCGTTAACAGAAAACTCAACAGATTCTTTAAAGTCTTTTGCAACGTGATGCCATTTTGCGATACGCGAAATATCATTCCAGTCACTAACATAAAAACCTTCAAATCCCCAACGATCCCGCATTAAATCTGTCATCATGTATTTATCCATATGTCCTGGCATACCATTAACTTCGTTATGCGCTGCCATGATAGAATATACATTGGCTTCTTGCGCTGCTCTTCTGTATGGTGGTAAGAATATTTCAAACAGTGTTCTTTTAGACACATCTGTTGGTGAAGCGTTTAAACCGTTTATAGATTGACTTCCTGCAATTAAATGCTTTGCACAAGTAATAACTTTGTCGTTACCTGTAAAATCATCTCCTTGTAAACCTTTAATGGAAGCAACTCCCATATTCCCTACAAGAAATGGATCTTCACCAAAGGTTTCACCGGTACGTCCCCAACGTGGATCTCTTAAAACATCAATGTTAGGTGTAAAAGTCCATTGTGTGCCTGTAGCTCGCATTTCTTTTGCAGTTTGCACACTCGCCTTTACCATTAAGGCATCATCGAATGTTGCTGCTTGTGTAATTGGCGTTGGATACACAGTTGCACCACCTTCATAATAAGCATTTCCATGGATTGCATCAATACCAATTAGTAATGGAATTTGTAATGGTGATTCTTGAGCTAACTTTTGAAGTTCGTTTGCTTCTTTTGCAGTTAAAACATGTAAGAAAGAACCTATTTTACCTTCTCTAGTTAATTGTGCTATATCTGTAGTTTTAAATCCTGGGTAAAAACCTTTAGCATCATTTTTATCTAACTCTTCCTCTGTTAAATCGCCAAGAGCTTGTTTCATGTGTTCTAAACCAACGTACTGACTCATTTGGGCAGCTTTATCTTCTAATGTCATACGCGACATTAAATCATCGATTCTATCTTCAACAGAGGCAGAAGCATCTTGATATAACCGACCCCCGCTAGCAGATTTTGTATTACTTTTAATTTCACTACAAGAGACCAAAAGTGCTACACTTACAATAATTAAGGACAAATATTTAAATACGTTTCTGATCATTTTTTATTCAATTCTATAATTAGTAACCAGGGTTTTGATCTGCTTGAGATATTTCGGTGTTATTAGATAACTCAGTTGATGGTATGGGTAACAACATATTTTTTACAGAAACTGGATATGTAAAATCCTTGTTCCCAAGGTTTGGAAAGTTGTTATGTGTTTCTATAACTTCTTCTAAAAAATACTCATAACCTCTTCTTCTAGTATCAAACCATTCATGATTTTCTCCTAAAAGTTCGTATTGTCTTTCTCTTAATATTCTTGATCTAAATTCATCTTGAGCCGTTCCACTCCAATCTGCAGGTTCTGCAGCTTGGGTACCATCTGCCTGAGTTCTTGCTCTTGCTAGTACCTCATTCACATATTGATAGGCATTACCAGGTCCATTGAGTTCATTTTCAATTTCAGCAAGCATTAATAATAAGTCAGCATATCTTAGTTTTAGCATATTTCTACTTGTTGTAGAACCATTAAAATCTGGATCTAAGTATTTTTTAAGACCTGTATATCCATCATTTCCGTTAATTTGTATTGGATATATATTTATGTTTTGACCATTAACTTTCGTATAAGAATTGAAAATAAAAGTAGCATCAATTCTTGGGTCTCCAGGATATTGATTTAGATGCTGGTCATAAACCTCCTTATTTGGACGAATACGTCCAAAAGTTGGATACTCATAAAACTGTTTTAGCGTGTAACTCCTAATGATATCTGAATTTCTAACCGCGCCGTTAGTTGCATATTGTATTTCAAAAATTGATTCTACGGTATTCTCATTTAGCGGATTATATAATTCTGCAAAAGTTGGTACTAAACTATACTGGCCGTAAACCTGTATAGCCTCGTCATAAGCCGCTTGCCACATTTCCATATTATTTGTTTCGCTAGCTAAAGTCATGTACACTTTTGCCAAAAACATATTTGCAGCTAATTTTACAGGTCTTTGAAATAATGCCTCACCTGTATTAGGTAACATTAATTTAGCATTTTCAAAATCTGAAATAATAGCGTCGTAAACTTCTTCCTTTGAACTTCTAGGTGTATTAAGATTATCTATACTAGCAGGCAAGAGTTTTAAAGGTACACCGCCAAAATAGCGTACCAAATCAAAATAAGTTGCACCTCTAAGAAAATAAGCTTCACCTAATGCTCTATCTTTATTGGGCAGGTTAGACTCTTCTATATTTGCAATAATAATATTTGCTACATTCACAGTAGTATACATTTGTGGCCACATACGTGTTAACCACGTATTATTTGGCAATGTATTTAGACTCGTTGCATCTGCGCTAGCGCCTTGATTAGAGAAAAATTTACCAGATAAAGGAGCTATAAAAGTATGTATTGACGACCCGTGATAGCCTGGATCTGCATAACTTTGATATAAACCGTTTATTGCTGACTCTAAACCTTCTTCCGTTGTAAAAACAACCTCTTCTTCTATAAAAGTTTCAACCTCTTCTTCCAGATAATGATTACAGCCTGTGATGAAAGTAGCGCTAATAATAATTGCAAATATTGATATATATTTTTTCATTTCTGAGAGATTTTTAAAATGTTACGTTTAATGCTAAAGTAAAAGTGCGTTGATTTGGAAATGAATTCCAATCTACACCAACTCTGCTCGGGTCAAATGTGAAACTATTAGCCTCTGGATCAAAACCACTATAGTTTGTAAATAATAAAAGATTCTGACCAGATACAGAGATATACATATTATCAATCCTAGAGTTTTCAGAAAATGGTACTGTATAACCTAAGGTGACATTTGCAAGTCTTAGGAAACTTCCGTCTTCAATAATACGATCTGTGAAACCCGTCTCATCTGCTAAATCGTAACCTACTCTAGGGTATGTACCGTTAGTGTTTTCTGGTGACCATGCGTTGTAGTAAGCTTCTGGACGTACATTGGTAGCTCCATTATCTGCATAGGCTTCTCTTAATAAATTACCATTAGCAATATCATTACCGTATACACCATTAAATAAAGCACTTAACGATATATTTTTATATTGAAAGCTCGTACCAAATCCAAAATTAAAATCTGGGTTTGGATTTCCGATTATGGTTAAATCATTATTATCTATAATTCCATCCGCATTTTGATCTTGTAAATAAACATCACCCAATTGCGCTGGCGTACCATTAAAACTTGGTGCGTTAGCAACGTCTTCATCATCTGAAACGATGCCGTTTGTTGCATAACCGTAAAATAAGCCAGGCTCTTCACCTTCAATAAAAATATTAGCTTCTGTCTTAAAGAAGTTTCCGCCGGCAATTTGACGCCCTAAGTAAGCACTATAGGTTTGAGTACCGAATTGACTTGGTACAAAACCAATATCACCAACTTCATTTCTATTAAAAGCAATATTTCCAAACACGTTCCATTTAAAACTATCGCTATTTACGATATCAGCATTAATTGCAAACTCGACACCTTGATTGAATAATTCTCCTCTGTTACCAAATGTTGAAGGAAAGCCACCCGCTGAACCAGGTAACGGAAAATCTAAAAGAAGGTCCGATATCTTTTTGTAATAAACATCTATTGAACCTGTAACTCTGTCATTTGCTAAACCATAATCTAAACCTGCATTATACTGACTCGTGGTTTCCCATTTTAGTTTTATATTATTAAGATTTTCTGGTAATAACGTTGGTAATGGTATTCCATTTTCGTCTGAATATGGTGTTAATGCTACTTGAAAACGACGAATAGTACTGTAAGGATCTATGGCTTGATTACCTGTTAAACCCCAACCAAGTCTTAGCTTCGCTTGAGATATAAATTTTGAGTCTCTAAAAAATTTCTCTTCTTGTATTTTCCATGCAACAGCTAAGGCCGGAAAATAGCCCCAACGATTATCGTCTCTAAATTTTGAACTACCATCTGCTCTAAACGACGCTGTAAACAAATATTTGTTTTTTAAAGTATAGTTTACGCGAGCTAAATAAGATACCAAAGCCTCTTCTTCATTAATATTCAATTGAGGTTGCTGTTGTTGACCTAAATCTATATTGTCTGCTCTAGAATTCTCATCAGGAAAATCTGTAGCTTGTCTTGTAGAAAACTCTGTTCTTCTGTGATCCAAAATAAATCCTACAGTACCATTGATTCTATGGTTTCTATTAAACTTATGTTTAAAACGTAGCGTATTATCTATATTATATCTAAAACGATCTAAAGTACTAAGACCTGCTTCACCATTTGCCAAGGCCCCGCGTCTTAAAGCTGTACCAAACCAAATTTGTCTTTCTTTAGTTCTATAATCTCCTGCAACATTAAGTCTGTAGGTAAAGGCTTTAGAAATCTTATAATCTAAACTTAAGGACCCTAAAAGTCGAATTTCTTCAGATTCATCATCATAATCAGTCACCCAAGCTCTTGGTCCATCTAAGCTAATATCAAATTCATCACCTTCAAAATTATCTTCTTGACCAATAATAGGCGCACCAGAAACAACTTGTCTTATTAAGCTGTTACTTGTACCACCAAGGTTGTCAGTCCCTTTTGAAGCAAAGTTATTTGTCAATTGCCCAGCGATTTTGGTCGTTAGTTTAATTTTATCTGAAAATGTATTAATCAATTTTGCGTTAATATCTATATTTTCAGCTTCGGCATTAGGTATTAGACCTTCATTTTTAAGATAACCTCCTGATATATAATAGTTCATTTTTTCGCTACCACCAGAAGCTGCCAGCCTATATTTTCTTGTTATAGCAGTTTTGTAAGTGTCTTCGCTCCAATCAACACCTTGTATTCTCTCGATGGTATCTGCATTATCTATCATAAATTGCTCATCTGTTTGAAATTGAGCAATACTTTGGTCTGGATAAACATAATATCTAGGATCAAATCCTTGATTTGCTCTTATATCATTTTGATAATTTACATATTCTCTGGTATCTAAGACATCTATATTATTTGTAATATATCCTATTCGAGTTGATGTTGTAAAGTTAAATTTAACCTCACCTGGTCTACCTTTCTTGGTAGTAATAATAATTACTCCGTTTGCACCACGTGAACCATAAATAGCAGTAGCTGAGGCATCTTTTAAAACTTCAATACTTTCTATATCTCTAGGATTTAATCCTGTTATACCTCCTTGAGGTGCCAAGTAACTGTTTCCATTAGATAGCGGGTCTAAAGTATCTTCAGTAGCAGAATCTACTATAACACCATCTATAACATATAAAGGTTGCGTGTTTCCTGTTAAACTATTTACACCCCTTATTGTTATACTATTTGGTTCGCCTGGAACAAAGCCACTTTTTACCAAAACGCCTGCTGCTCTACCTTGTAATAATTCCTCTACAGTATTTGATTGAGATACCAAATCTTCCTTTTTATTTATGGATGATACAGCACCTGTTAAATCTTTCTTATTGACTTCTCCATATCCAATAATAACAACTTCCTCTAGAGCTTCACGATCTTCCTCCAAGATTACACTAATCGTAGTTTGAGCATCTATTACTATTTCTTTGGATTTAAAACCCAAATAACTTATTATTAAAGTTGCCGGTGTTTTTGAAAGTGAAATTGAAAACTTACCGTCTATATCGGTAACTTTACCTTTTGTGATTCCCTTTACAACTATGGAAGCGCCTGGCAGTGGAAGATTTGATTGATCTGTTACAGTTCCTGTTACTTCAATCTGAGCAAGAGCGATAAGCGGAACTAAGAACAGGACAAGACCTAAATATTTTTTCATAAGTTGATTTAATTAGTTTGCGCTAAACTACCCGATTACTTTGACTACAAGGTTTAAAAAAATATCACAATAGGTCTATTAATTGTCAAATATGACTAAAAAAAGGTGTTTAAGGAGCTTTGGCCAACCGCTATGGTAACAATTATGATTACTTTTTTAAACTATCTAAAAACCCTGTTGGTGTCATACCATAGAATTTTTTGAATGAAGTACTAAAATATTTTGGATTAGAAAATCCTGATTGGTAGGCTACTTCTTTAATACTAAATTCTCCTCTAATCAATAAATTTTTAGCATGTTTTAGTTTTGTATGTATTACAAAATCTTGTGGTGATAAATCCACTAGATTTTTTAGTTTCATGTACAAGGATGTTCTGCTCATTCCAAAACTACTAGATAAGTCGTGTACAGAAAAATTGTTATTCTCAATATTTTCAATTACTGTATTTTCAAGATTTGTTAAAAATTCTTTATCATTTTTATTTCTGAAAACTTCAGCACTATCGACATCATTGTCTTGAACATACTTTTTTCTAAGTTTTCGTTGCCATTTTAGAGTGTTGGTGATTTTAGCAAGTAAATATTTTATGTCTACTGGTTTTTCTAAATATTCAGAAATACCTATTTCTACGCTTTCTAGCTTTTGTTCTGAATTTTGAAGTACGGTAAGCATAAAAATCGGTATGTGATTAAGGCTAATATCCGCTTTTAGTTTTTTTGACATTTCCAAACCATCAAGCTTTGGCATTATTAAATCCGTTAAAATGATATCTGGAAATATACTTTTGGTTTGGTCAAAACCTTCATTACCATTTGTAGCTTCAAAAACCTGAAAATAGTTACCTAATCTTTCTACAAGCAATTGGCGTAGTTCGTTATTATCTTCAACGACTAAAATTTTGCTATCGCTATATTCAAGTAAATCCGACTCATCTTCGTTGGTATTGATTTTGGTTCTTGGTGTTTTTTCAAAATTTGAAGATGCACCTGTATATTCTTTTGAAAAGTTTTTTAGATGAATTGTAAATGTTGTACCCTTATTTTCTTCACTTGTAAAATGGATAGAGCCGTTGGTCTTTTCTATTAATTTTTTAACCATCATCAAGCCTAATCCTGTGCCTGGTCGTTGGCTATTGATTGCGTTTCGGGCTCTAAAATAACGTTTAAGTATAAATTTTTGTTGGTCTTCAGGTATGCCAACACCTTCATCTGCAATTTGAAGCTCTAAATTACCTGTTTCTGTTTTTTTGGCTGAAACGGTTATCGTACTATTCTCGAAAGAATACTTGATGGCGTTAGATAACAAATTGAGCATTATTTTATCAAACGCATCCTTATCAAAATAAAAGTCATCATTAAAATTATTATTTACAACAATCTTAATAGTATTTGATTTGGTTAGTGGTTCAAAATTTTTGAGGCGTTGCTGTATGTGCGATAACACATCTATACGCGAAATATCTAAAACAGTAGCATCATCTTCTGTTGTAATTTTTTGAAAATTTAGCATTTGTTCAAATAACGCATTGATACGTTTTACAGTCGTTTTAATTCGTTTTTTAGAATCATCTGCCGCTGTAACGCCATCGGTCACATTATCTAAGGACGAAATTAAAATGGTTAATGGCGTTTTAATTTCGTGTGTGATATTGTTGAAAAAATCAATTTGATCGTCAGCATTTTTCTTTTTTATAATAACACTTATAAAATGAATAATTGCATACAACAAACCAATAAAAGCAAGAAAATATAAAAAGTAAGCTTTATTTGTTGCCCACCAGGGCGAATCGATTAAAATTTTCAGTTGCCTAACATCACTATAACTATCATATTTATTACCTGCCTTGACTTTAAACGTATAATAACCAGGATTTAGGTTTGTATATGTTGCAAAATTTGTATTAGAAGGCACTGACCATGTTTCTTCAAAACCTTCTAATTGCCATGAATATTTTACCTTAGATGATGAACTATGTAATACACCTGTAAAGTAAATTTCTATTGAATTTTCTGTATGCTTTAAAGTTATCCTTTTTGTTTTGTTAATGTGTTGTTTTAATGGCTCATCACTAGGTCTAATGATTTTATTTGAAATTTTAAAAGTATCAAAAACTAAGCGTGGCTTGTAGCTTTCGTTTTTCACTTTATTTGGCTTAAACACAGTAACACCATCTACACCTCCAAAGGCCATAACATCATCATCAAGCTTTTTAAAGCTTCCGTAGTTGAACTCTGTACTAGCTAGTCCGTCTTTTTTGTCATAAACGTTTACAATAGTATCCGTTTCTGTCATTTTAATATTTGCTAAACCCTTTGTAGTACTTACCCAAATATTGTCTTTTGAATTTAAAATTACCCCTTGAATAATGTCTGAAGGCATCCCAGAATTCACTTTCAGTCTTTTTATCGATTTATCTTTAGGATTATAGAACACTATTCCTTCTCCATTTGTAGCTAGTACTAGGGTATTATCTTCTGTTTCGACAACGGTATTCACTGTAGAGTAAGCTAATGAGTTTTTACTTGGTAATAAATCCTCTATAAACCCAAAGGCTTTTAATTGGTGATTAATTTTAAAAACACCTTGCCGACCTGAGGTTAAAATATCTCCAGACTTTGTTTCTACTATTGATTTAATCTGCTGAATTGGGTATGTAGATATTCTATTATTCGATGAAATTACAGTTAAGTTCTTTTCAATTCCACCAACCCAAACATTTCCTTTAGAATCCTTCTTAATAGCATAGACTTTTTGAACGATTTTATCCGATAGTTGGGTATTGCAATTAGTAATACTTAAGGAATTGATATTAATCTTAAAAAGTCCTTGATTATATGTCCCAACCCATACATAATCACCATCACGCTCTAATGATAAAACTATTACATCTTCATTTTTGTTTGAACTATTAAAATTTTTAATGTGTCGCCATGTATTATTATCTTTATTCCAAATGCTAATCCCTTTTTTGGTTCCAAACCAAATATCACCATTCTTATCCTTAGTAATAGCTCTGGTGAAATTGGCGACAAGACTATTTTCATCATTAATACGATGTCTAATATTTTGAAACGGAAGTTCGCTTGAGTTATGATAGTTTAGACCTCCTCCATAAGTAGCAATCCATAAGATTCCTTCTCTATCAAGTTTAATATCATAGACACCATTACTCGAAATTGAATAAGGCTCGTTTGGGTCTTCGGAATATTGCTCTATTTTTTTATAATCAGTATTTAATTTATAGATTCCATCACCATCTGTAGCCATTAAAAATGACCCATCAGAAGTTTTAATTATATCAGTAATTGCATTAAATAAGTTAAAATCAAAGTCAATACGCTTTATATTTTTGTCACCCTCTTGCTTTAAGTATAGTTTTCCTGTCTTAGTTCCTATTAAAATTTCATCGCCAAATTTAGAGATATGTCTTATATTTTTTTCATCATATCCAATCTCTATATCTTGTAAAACATCAGATTCATAAAAAAACAGTCCTTTTTGAGTTCCAAAAATAAGTTTGTTAGAAAGAGGGTAAAGTGCTTGTATATTATGATTAGAAACTATTCTTTTGAGCTTTTTATTGATTTCGTCATATTTCCAAAGGCCGTTATATCCTCCGACCCAAATATCTTTATTATCATCCTCTATAATAACCTCAATCAATGATGGGTTTAATACCCCATCAGTTTCAATATACTCAAAAGCATCAGAGTTTTCATTATAGATAGAAACTCCTTCTTCTGAACCTATCCATACACGCTGTTTTGAGTCTACAAATACTTCTTTGATACGATTACCAAATATTGTTGGCAACCCATTGTACGAGTTGTAAATAGTGTAATACTTAGAATTATGCTTTAACACACCTTCTTCTGAGGCAATCCAAACATTCCCTATACTATCTGTATCAATTGCGTAAGTAATGCTTTGAGTAGGAACATTTTCACCTTTTAGCTGCTCAAATTCAATAGTGCTTTGCGCATATGAAGCAATCCAAAAACAATTTAGAATTAATAAAAGAAAGTTTCTTTTTAACTTCAATGTATATATTTGTTTAATTTTATTCAGTAAATGTAAATAATTTTAAATAGAAGAACCTTGTTTTATGAAATTTAGAATACCAATATTGTTGTTATTATTGAGTTTGATACCATTTTTTTTGGCTGTAATGATAGTAACAAAAAAATAAATACTAAACCAAAACAAGAGGAGCTTTTAAATAAAGAATATAAGCCCATTAGTGAAAAGCCTTTGGATATAAAAACACCTGAAGGTATGGTTTGGGTAAAAGGAAAAACATTTACCCAAGGTGCAAAAGTTGATGATAAATATGCAATGATNAGAGAGAAGCCAGCCGATGAAGTTACCGTTGATGGCTTTTTCATAGATATTAACGAAGTAACTAATGAGGAATTTGTAGATGCAACCAACTACATAACTGTTGCAGAAAGACCTATTAATTGGGAAGAAATGAAACAAGAACTCCCAGAAGGCACCCCCAACACTGGAAGCATACACACCGGTTTTAGAACGGTTGTAGATCTTCATTAGCATGTTTAAATGGAATTGCCATAGTAAAAGCTTTTTTCCAAATAGTTAATTCCGTAATTCCAGGTTTATCTTCATTTGTGATACAAATAACAGATTGTG